>Ga0065721_10005764_pt1 | contig 22438 bp, 24 predicted proteins | sample Mesricmetagenome_FD_59108 | JGI IMG/M metagenome (GOLD analysis project Ga0065721, IMG submission 59108) | Mesophilic microbial community from rice straw/compost enrichment Sample: eDNA_1 v2 (version 2) | ecosystem: Engineered > Solid waste > Grass > Composting > Bioreactor | place: USA: Davis...
CGAGCCGTCCCCACGCTTCCCGGAAGAAACGATCCGGATCGAAGCGCGAGGTTTCGCGTCGATTCTCCACGCCGACCACAGCCTGCACGGCGCCACCCGGCAGATCGAAAAGCTCACCCGAGATGTCTGCAGTAAGTATTCGTTGAGTGATCGTCGACGTCTGCNTCGCCTGAGTCGTGATGTAGTCGCGCGCAGCCTGGCTCGGTGCGCCCAATCCGAACAGATTCAGCGGCGCGCACGAGGTGGAGCGCGTTCTGATGGGCGCAGACTCGAGCGTGCCCTCCAGCACGCCGCGACAGACGATCCGACCGGCTGCGGGATCGAGGACGGCGTCGAGCGCGTTCTCGAAATTCTGTTGCACGACCATCGGCTCGCGCGATCTCGTTGCTGAGTTGCCGTAGTTGCCCGCGATTTCCCATTGGAACGAACGCTCGCCCAGCTCGAAGGCACCTTCGAGCCCCGCGACGACCCGATACAAATTGCTCTCCGAGCGCGCAATGCCGCTCTGAAGATCCGAGTTCGCGCGTGCCAGATAGAAGAATGAAGGATCCGCGCCGGCGGCCAGCAGATTGTCGCGAATGAGCGCGCGGGACTCCGGCGAGAGGAACGGATTGTCGGTGCTTACAATGAGATTGCCCTGCAACGAGCCGCCCGGCCCGAACAGCAGCGAGTTGTACACCGGTTGATCGAAGAATTTCTTGCCGCTGGTGGTCGAGTACCACGCTTCACCGAACGCTCGCACGCGATCGGTAATCTCAAAATTCCCCAGCGCCGTAAAGTTCGCTCGCTCCGTCGGCGCCAGCAGCGTGCTCACGGCGGTGATATTGAAACCGTCGCCGCCGGACTTGTTGACCAGATTCCCGCTGCCGGTGCCGAAGTTGTAAGGCACCAGCGCGCCGTCCGGGCCGAACTGCATGACATTGCCCTGCCCGTCCACGACTCCCGCAAACTGCGCGAGATCATCGGCGACCAGCGGCAACCCGCCAGCACTCACCACGTCGATACGGCGTTGCTCGATCAACTCATTGACGTATGGAGAATCCGGATCCGAGGGCGTGGTGTAGTACAAACCGCGCGCGGTGCGCGGCCGGTCCATGTAGGTCAGGCCTTCGCTGCGGGCGTACTCGGCACTGATCGTCACATTGCCGCGACCGTCGGCGAAGTTCAGGCCTGCCAGAGCCCGCAGACGGTAGTTGTCGGCATCGCCGCGCGCGGAGCGGCCGACGTATGCATCGATGCTCGATCCTTCGAAGTCCCGTTTGAAAATGAGATTGACTGTGCCAGCGATGGCGTCGGAGCCGTAAACAGGCGCACCGCCCACAGCGACCACTTCGACGCGTTCGATCAGCTGCGTCGGAATCGCGTTGAGATCGACTTGTTGCCCCGGATCGGCGGGCCCGAAGATCGATGCCGTGTTCGAGGACACGAAGCGACGCCCGTTGACCAGCGTCAAGGTCCGCTGCGATCCCAAGGAGAAGAAATCTGCGAAGCTCTGGGCAACGCCGAACGCGGAGGGCTGAGTGCCGGCGCTGCTCGAAGCCGGCGGGCCGAATGCGGGGATGTCGTTCAGCACGTCGATGACGTTCGCCACCCCGCGGTTCTCGATCTCATCGCTGCTCACGACCATGGTGGGCTGCAGGCGATCGAGCTCGGGCCTGGCGATTCTGGAACCGGTCACGACGATGGTATCGGCTACGTCGGATACCGGCGTCGTCTGTTGCGCCCAGGTCGGGACAGCGACCGCCACAGTGAACGCGACCAGCGGAACGATCCGAAACATCACGACAACTCCTGCCAATCCAGGGACGACTCCAGCATCTGCGCCATGCGAACCAGGTGCGCAAACGAGCGCGCACGCATTTTGTCCATGATCCGGCCGCGGTGAATCTGCACCGTGACCTCGCTGATACCCAGTTCGAGCGCAACTTGTTTGTTCATCATTCCGTTCACGAGCAGGCGCATGACCTGTCGTTCCCGGGGCGTCAACGCGGCTCGGCGGTTGCGCACTTCGACCAGCGCCATGTGAGCATGGCGGCGGCGGTGATACTGATCGAGCGCGGTACGAACCGCAATCACCACGCCGTCCTTCGACAGCGGCGGCTGCAACAGGTCGACGGCACCGGCCTTCAACGCACGCACGATCGCCGTCACCTCGGTGTACGCCGTCACGAACACGATCGGCACACCGAGCGCCGCGAGCTCCAGTTGCAGGTCCAGCCCGCTCATGTCCGGCAGATCGATATCGAGGACTGCGCAACACGGTGGCAGCGCGACCGCCTCGTTCAAACATTCGGCCGCGGAGCCACAAGCGATCGTTTCGAGTCCCGCGCCGCTCAGGTAGCAGCAGATCGTTGCACGCATCTCCGCGTTTTCATTCACCACATAGACGATTTCATTTCGCCCGCTCATCTCATCGTGTTCCAGCGCCCGCGCGACCGCGTCGTCACACAATGTATTCGCGCACAGCGAGGCACCGCATCATCCTGCGCGGCAATGCATCGCCTACCCTTTGGGGTAACCGTCAGCGCTCGCTGGCGTATGCGATGTTCGCCGGAATCCGCAGCTCGATGCTGGTGCCGGCATCGAGCCGGCTGGCAATTTCGATCTGAGCCTTTATTTTCCGCGCGCGCTCTCGCATGCCCGCCAGGCCCCAATGGCCGCCGGCAGGCGCCGCCTGCACTTGCTCCTCCTCGAAACCACGCCCGTCGTCGACGAGCCGCACCGTGAGCTCGCGCCGCGAATAGAGGATTTCGATGTGGATGGTGCGCGCGTTCGCGTGTCGGAGCGCATTCGCCAGCCCTTCGCTCAAGATGCGCTCCGCTTCTTCGGCGACTACTGGATGCAAGCCGCGCGTTGCGCCCTCAACGGTCAGGCGCACATCCACAGTCGTATCCTCGGTCGCTTGCGCGACCAGCTGCCGGATGGCTGCGGTGAAATCGCGCTGTGCATGGGTCGAATGGCGCAAAGCCGTCACCCGCATTCGACCTTCCACCAGCACGCCATCTGCACGATCCAGCGCCTGTTCCATCAGCTCGCGCGCCGGCTCGCCGGCCGGGATCTTCTCCATCGCACTCTGAAACTTCAGCATCAGCCCCTGCACGCTCTGCAGGAAGGTGTCGTGCAGCTCGCGCGCGATTCGCTCGCGTTCTTCCAGGCTCGCCTCGAGGCGGGACCGAATACGCGTGGCCACCTGTCGCACGCGCAGCGCCAGCATCGCCCACAGCAGCAACACGGTCGCGAGGACTACCAGAACCATGAACCATGCGGTCTGGTAGAACGCCGGCAACACCTCGAACGCGACGCTCGCACCCCGCTCATTGCAGGCGCCGTCCTGATTGCAGGCCGTCACATGGAACGTGTATTGGCCCGGGGCCAGGTCGTTGTAGAACGCCTGGCGTCGCGCACCGACTTCTTGCCAGCGTTCCTCGTAACCATCGAGGCGGTAACGGAACGTGAGCTTCTGAGGGAGCGCCAGACTCGGCGCGGTGTAATCGATCTCGATGTCGCGGGTGAGCGCCGGAAACACCGGCGGCGATCGAAGACTGTATTGCTTGCGATCCGCGAGTATCCATTCGATATGCACCGGCGGGGCAACCGCGGGCGCTTTCAACCGCGAGGGGTCGATCATGTGCGTGCCGTTGAGGCTCGGGAACCAGAGCCTTCCGTCCGTGGACATGGCCGATTCGCCCATGAACGGCGCGCGCGTGGGTGTCGCTCCGTCCAGCGCATCGAACCAGCGCAGAGCCACCCGGCGCGACGGGTCCTGGCGCCAGGCCGCGAGCTCGCTCTTGGCGATTCTCACGAAGCCGCACTCCAGGCTCAACCACAAGTCATCCGCTGTGTCGAACTGCATCGCCCACACTCGATCGCACGGCAGGCCGTTGCTGCGAACCAGCGCACGTCGCTGCCCGTGCTGTGTTTCGATGAGCCCATATCCAGTCGCGCCCATGACCGTGCCGTCAGCCTGCACGATCAAGTCATCCACATGCCGCTCGGTGATCTCGGGGCTGACATGGGCGAACGAAATCGTTGCCAATTGGCCATCGCGATAGTGAGCGAGATCGCCGCTCGTGGTTCCAATCCAGATGCCGCCGGCGGGATCGGCCGCCACCTCCCGCCCGGGAGGCACCTGTGGATCGCGCAACTGTTCGGTGATGCGAGCGCCGACCACACGCGACAATCGCCGCTCGCGAGCGGCCAGCTGCATCCAGACATTCCGCTCGGTATCCTCCGCGATGCTGGCGACCAGCCCCGCCGGGTGCCCTTCCGCGTCTTCGACTGGCGTGAATTTGCCCCGCTCGAAAATGAACATGGACTGCGCGGCGCCGAGCCAGAGACGGCCGGCTGCGTCCTCGAACATCGATGTGATCTGGTGGCTGCGCAGAATCTCCGGCCCGCGGTCGAGCTTCGACACCTTGCCATCGCGCAGGATGTTCACACCGTGGCTGGTGCCGAACCAGACCGAACCGTCGCTCCGAGCCATCACCGAGGCGGTATCGTCGGAGCTCAAGCCCTCGCGCGTCGAGTACGGAACTACGCTGAACTGACGAAAGCGATCCAGACCGCGCAGGGTGGAAACCCATATGTTGCCTTCGCGATCCTCGAAAATCCTGAGCACGTTGTCGCCGGACAGTCCGTCGCTGGCCTGAAAGCGTTCCACCCGATCGCCGTGGATGCGCACCAGTCCCTGTTCCCACGTTCCTACCCATATTGCGCCCTGGCTGTCGAGGTAGAGCGTGAAGATCGAGAGCGCGCTCGAATCGAACGTGCCGGTGACCAGCGGTTGCAACTTGCCATCGACGATCCGCTGCAAGCCACCGTCGCGACCGGGCTGGCCCATGCCCGCCCACAGGTCACCCCGGCGATCGCGCACGATTCCCGAGACACCTCCCATGCCGCGGCTCTGACTCAGCGCGGCCGGATAGATGGTCGAAGTCTTGCCCGCCTGCCAATGAATCATCCCCAGATCGCCGCCGAGCCAGATGCTGCCATCGACCTCGCGCAGGAACCCCCGGGCGCAACACGAGCTGGTCGTCAGCTCCAGGCCGGGCAATGGCACCGGACATTGCAATCGATCCTCGTGTACCCGGCACAGGCTGGTCGCAAAGGGAGCGCCATACGCACGTACGGCCCAGATGCTGCCGTCGGCTTGCAAAGTCAGTTCCACGATCGCCGCGTCCAATTCCGTCGAGATCCGCGTCAAGCGCCCGTCACGCAGCCGATCCAGTCCCGACTCGGAACCGATCCACAGGCTGCCGTCGGGGGTCCCGAGCAATGCGGTCACATTTTTCGCAGCCAGCTCCTCGCCAAACTCGGAGACCCAACGCGTGAAACGCACTCCATCGAATCGATACAGCCCGCCCGTGGTGCCGATCCAGAGATAACCATCGGCGCTCTGCGCTATCGGATCCGGTACCGCCGGCAAGGATCCATCCTGCATGCGCCATGCAGTGTGTCCGTACTGTGACAGCAGAAACGAAGGATCCAAGGCGAACGCATAGCCGCTCGCGAATGCGAGCACGACAAACGCAACCATCCGCATCAGGCAGCTGCGACTTCGCCCCTGCGCGTGCCAGTGCTCATACATACCGCTGCTTCTTTTTATAACTCGATGATGCCGCGTTTGATGGCGGTCACGACCGCGTGCGTGCGGTCGTTCGCGCCGAGCTTCGCCAGAATATTCTTCATGTGCGCTTTCACGGTGTCCTCGGAGATGCCCAGGTCGGCCGCTATGCGCTTGTTCGCATTGCCTCGCGCAGCTCCTTGCAGAACCTCCAGCTCACGCAGCGACAGCCGCTCGTCGGTCAGGTGTTCCGCGAGCATGGTCGCGACATCCGGCGGAATCACGCGACGCCCTGCATGCGCCGCTCGAATCGAATCCCGCAGGCCTTTACGCAAGGTGTCCTTCAGAAGGAACCCGCAGGCACCGGCGCGCAGCGCTCCGTTGATCTGAGCATCGCCCTGGAACGTCGTCAGGACCAGGATCCGCGCATCGGCAAACTCTTCGCGAATGATCCGGATCGCATCGATGCCATTCATGTCCGGCATCTGCAGATCCATGAGCGTGACATCCGGGCGAGTCAGCCGGAACTGCTCGATGCCGGCGCGTGCAGTGGCCGCCTCCGCGACCAGTTGCATGTCGGGCTCGCCGGCCAGGGTGGCCGCAATGCCTTCGCGCAGCAGCGGATGATCGTCGATGGAAAGCACCCGGATCGGTCGCACCGAGGGGTTGTTCGACGACATGCTGCGCTCCATGGAAAGAGATTCCAATGATGCCGCAGCGTGCGATTTCGCGATAGCTGTCGGATCACCCGAAAGGGTAGTTTGCCGATCGCTCTTGAGTAGGGTGCGACCGGCCGGACGGGCACGTACGCTGCAACGATGCAGGGATTCTTTTCCATGTTTCCTTCCGGACGTGCTGGCATCGCTCTGCTCGTTCTAAGAATGTCGGTGGCCGCAGCCCTGCTGCTGGGGGCAGTGGTCGGCTCGCATGCACTCTTATGGACCGCCGCAAGCGGCAGTCTCGCGGCTTTGCTGTTCGCGGGATTCGCGACCCCGCTTTGCGCCGGAATTTGCAGTGTGGTCGCAGGCATGGTCGCTTTCAGAGCAACGGGTGACAGTGCACTCTGCCCGACGCTGTTCGCGCTGACGTCACTTGCGCTCGCGCTGCTCGGACCGGGCGCCTATTCCCTGGATGCGCGCCTATTCGGTCGGCGCCGCATCGTATTCACGAGCCGAGACAAGAGCCGCAATCCAATAAACATGTGATTCAGCAACGGCCGTGCGCCACTCACTATCCGGCAGGCACACGAGAGCGTGCCAGGCAGCGTCAGGAGCAAGCCCATGGTTACGAGCAATCAATCGCAAACAATGATCGCGGCCGGCGAGTCGCGCGCCAGGGACATCGGCGTTCCCGTCAACATCGCGGTACTGGATGCGGGCGCGCATCTGAAAGCTTTCAGCAGGATGGACAGCGCCGTGATCGGTTCGATCGATGTTGCCATTTCCAAGGCGCGCACGGCCGTGCTGTTTGGCATTCCGAGCGAAGCGGTTTGGGACTACTGCAAGCCTGGCGCCCCCGCGCCCGGCCTGGAGCGCAGTAACGGCGGGCTTGCGACCTTCGCGGGCGGGATCCCGCTGTTCGATTCCAAGGGCGTGCTGATCGGCGCTGTCGGGGTTTCCGGCGGGGCCGTCCCTCAGGACCTCGATATTGCCAAGGCAGCCGCCGCGGCGCTGCGCTCTGCGTGAGTCAACTTCCCATTTGCTACGGAGTAATGTCATGCCAAAGACGATATTGATCACGGGCGCGGGCTCGGGCTTCGGCGAAGGAGCCGCGATTGGAATGGCCAGGAACGGCCACAACGTCATCGCCACCGTGCAGGTGTCGCCGCAAGTCACCCCGCTCAGGGAAAAGGCGAAAGCGCTCGGACTGAAGAACCTGCGCGTGGAACGGCTCGACCTGACCGATCCCTACGATGTGGCGTACGCCCAGACGTTCGACATCGACGTGCTGTGGAACAACGCCGGCATGGGCGAAGCCGGCCCGGTGTTCGAAATTCCGATCGATCTGGTCCGGCGCAACTTCGAAGTCAACGTGTTCCTGCCGCTGCAGCTCACTCAAGGCTTCATCCGCAAATGGATCGCCGCGAAGAAAAACGCCAAGGTGGTGTTCACGTCTTCGATGGGCGGCCTGTTCACGCCCGCCAACTGGGGCACCTATGTGTCCACCAAACATGCCCTGGAATCGATCGCCGAAGCCATGCAGCAGGAACTGAAGCCGCACGGCATCAAGGTGCAGACCATCAATCCCGGCGCCTATTACACCGGCTACAACGAGACGATGGCGGACGCCCCGTTCCGCTGGCTCGACGACTCGAAGAACGTCACCAAGCGCGCCGCGCTGCGTGCCGAGTTCGACGCGTTCCTGCAGGCGCCGGACGGACATCTGGATGCGCGCGAGATGATCGACAGAATGATCGAGGTCGTGCCGGCCGACAGCGGAAAATTCCGCAACGTCGTGCCGAAGGCGACGGAAGACATGCTCAAGGCGCACCAGCTCGCGGCCTGGGAGAACACCATCTGAGCAGGGTGCCGAGCGGGCATCCTGGTCCGCTCGGCCTACCGGAGCTCGCTAATCCTGTGGTGCCACCCGACGCCACAGGTCGTCGAACGCAATGCTGTCGAAGAATGCGGTGGCTTCGACGACCTTGCCATCCCTCATTTTCAGAAACCACGCGTAGGTGTTCGTGTACGGCACACCGTCCCGAGCCACCGCACGCGCGTCGAAACGCACGACCACCTGGTCGCCATCGGCCATCACGTCTTGGATCTGCGGCACCAGCCGCTCACGCATCCGCGCGTTGAACGGCTTGATCACTTCATCCATGAACGACTGCCGGTTCGGATATCGCCGGGCCGCCACCGAGCGGCCGACGATGGTCCACGGCGCGTCCGGACTGAGCAGCTCGAACGGGCTGCCCGAGCCGGCGCGCCAGGCATCGAACGCTTTCATCACTGCGTCGACATTGCGACGCTCGATCTCATCATGGGTTTGTGCCATTGCGATCTCTCCAGAAGTCATTAGCCAGCCGACCAGCATCACCGCGCTTGAAACGCGCCTTTTGTTACCGTGCACGATCTCGTTCTCCTCCGTTTGCCGCCGCCGCAGCGTAGGTCCATCGAGCGGTGCGCTCACATCATGGGAATCGATGATTGCGATGCGCCACGCAAACACCGATGTTTGCTCACAACCGCACCGAAGGTGCAGCGGAAATCAACATCATGCGGTTCGGCGCGCTTCGATCGATCGCGACTTTTACGTGGCTGGGCATGCAGCTGCCCGCCATGGCCGCGCCCGTCAGCGTGAACGCGACTGCGGGCATGGCATTCGCCGGCGAAGCGGTCAACGTAGCGCTGCTCGAAATCCGCAACGACGTGACCGCGCACGTAGCCATCGCTGCGGCCGCGGGCTACCTGGATGTGGCGGCAGGCAGAGGCGAAGGCCAGCTTCGACTGATGGCGATAGGCACGTGGAGCATTCCAGGCTGGACCCTCGACAATCGTCACATGCTGTCGCTCAGCACCCAGTCCGTCGAGCGCTATCGGATGCGAGCGCGGGTCGTGCGCCCGGAGTTGTTTGGTTTCCCGACGCTCAGTGCCCGCGCATTCGACGAGGTGTTCGTCGATCTGGACGGAGCAGGATTCATCCGTAACAACGTCGCTCTCGGCGTGGGCTTCGAGCTCCATCGCGCCCTGCTCGCCGAGCTGTATCGTGTTTGGGAAGGCAATCATGGCGCGCCCGACGATCGCTACCTGCTCGGCCTGGTCACCGTCAGATTCTGATTCGAGGACCCCATGAGAACCTGGCAAGCATGCAGCCTGATGATGACGCTCGTTCTGTGCTCGGCGATGTCCCATGCGCAGGACGGCGGGGCTTTCTATGGGTTGCTCCGAATGCGCGATCTCACGCCCTTCGGTTCCTTGCGACTGGACATGCGTCCGGCGCATGCGGTGGCCATCGAACCCGGCTCGTTCGCGATCGAGACCGAGCTCGGCTATCAGAACACCTGGGCGCTGAGCCCGGAGCTCGAACGCTACCTCACCAATCGCGAGTCGCTGGGACGCCGGGAATTGAGCGCCGCGGATCTGCCGGCGATTCGCGATCTGCCCGGCGAGAATTATCTGGTCGATCTGGAGTCCGCGGTCATCGACTTCACGGTGCACTACAAGTTCTCCCAGAACCTGTCGGCCTATGCGATCGCGAATGTCATCACCTACGGCGGCGGCTTTCTCGACAGCACCATCGAAGGCTTTCATGACACGTTCGGCTTCAGCTCCTTCGGCCGCCCGGCCGCGGCTCGCAACGATTTCAACCTGATCTACGACCTGAAATCGGCGCAGCTCGCGTTGTTCGAGGCACCGACCAGCGGTGGTCTGGCCGATCCCACCTTCGGCATTCGACACACCGGACTGAAGTTCGGCGAACGCTGGCTGTTGGGAATGGAGGCAGCGATCAAAGTGCCACTGGCCGGCCAGCGCCTGCTGCTGTCCACCGGACGGACCGATTATGGAGCGCAGTTTTCATTGCAACGCCGGGGCGATCGACATGCGCTGTATGCGAATCTCGCTGCCGTCTACTACGCCGGCGCCGCTCAACCCGCGCCACAGGAATCGCAGCTCCTGCCGAGCCTGATCCTGGGCGTCGAGTATCGCTGGACTGAGCGCACCAATCTCAATCTGCAGGGCTACATCAGCAAGAGCACGTACACCGATCGGACCACGGATCTCGAAGAGTTGAACGGCGACAAGTACCAGATCACTCTCGGCCTGCGTCACATGCGGGGCAGCGTCTTGTACTCATTCGGCGTGACCGAGAACACACAGAACATCAACAACACCCCGGATATCGGCTTCCAGCTGGGCATCGCGTTCATTCCCCGACTGGTTCGGAGATGAGCTCCCGCCTCAGCAAACATTCACGGACGTCAACCAACTCCGTCTCCAGCACATGAGGCAGCGGCGGCAATGCAGGCAACGGACCGCCGCTCAGGATCGCCGCGACGAATCCATCGATGACACGACGCACGCGAACGGCGCCATCGTTGACGAACATCGACGCCGCCGTTTCTCGATCAGCATCGGCGCCAAGTTGCTCGAGGGCCCAGCAAGTTGAGAGCGTGCGGTAGGCGAGCCGTTCGACCGCTGCGATTGCTGGCCACAGTCCTTCGGCGGCGAAGCGCTGAGCGCGTGATGCGGCCAGGCTGTCCTCGTAGGCGTGAGTGAGCGCGAAGCTTGCGAGCTGGAGCTCGCGACGACACTTTCGTGCATCTGGCGTGGTGACTTCGCCGCGAGCGAGGTGATCTGTCGTGTCTGCGACGGCTCGTAACGCACGGACCAGTTGTTCCGGGATGTGGCGGACAGTGGCACGAGGCGGGATCACCCGAAATACTAGAAGCGCGAGCACGCAGCCAGCCAATGTATCGATGCCACGCGCCCACAAATAACCGCCCACGTCCTGCACCGGATGGCCGCCAGCGGCGATCGTCAGTGCTGCGCCAGTGATGAATACGACGGCGAGCGCGTAGTTGCGGATCACGAGCATCTCGATCGTGAACTGCAGTGCCATGACGACTAGCGCCAGCCACATCCCCTGCGGATGAAGAATGAGAATTGCGCCGGCGAGCAACAAGCCCACCCAAGTGCCGAGCAGCCGCTCGATGCTTCGCTGGAGGGTGCGCACCCAATCGAATCCCTGGTGCAACATCAGCACGGTCGCCGCGACCGCCCAGTAGGCACGCTCGAAATGAAATATCGACGTGAGCGCACCGGCAAGGCCGGCGGCAACGCCGACACGCACGACGACTCGCATCGGGTTGGAGCCAGGCTGCAGCGCTTCGAGCATGGCCGCGCCCGCGCTGGGATGGCCGAGTGGAATCGTGTTCCCGGCCAGGGCAGGCAGGCTGTGCGGATCACGGACCTGTCCGATGAGCTTGCGTAACTCTTCGATCAGTTCAGGCCGCGGCGATCGATGACGACTTGCGTCACTCATCGCTTCTGCAAAGCGCAGATGCAACTCTCGGTTCAGCGCGCGCAGTCGGGCAACGGCGCCGTCGGCGGGCACTTGCGAAGGCTCATGATTGACCAACGTCGTCCATGCCCGATGCAGCGCGAACGCTGCGCGATGACGAGCGGCACCTTCGTCGGCTGTGCCGATCGCTTCGATATATCCGATCACCGCTCTGCCGGCGGAGGTCACGGCCGTTCGCTCGGGCCCGCGATACGAAATCAACGCGCCGGCCATGTGAACCGCCCACGCGAACGCTCCGCCGGCGAACACCAACGACGCTGCACCGACCGGCCCGATGTGCGCCGCCGGCATCGCTGTGCCCGCTGCACACGCGAGCGTGAACATGTACGCCCCAGGCGGACCCACTTGCAGCGCATTGCTCAGCCACGTCGCGATCATCGCCAGCGCCGCGACGGCGATGACGACAGCCCAACCAACCGGCGCAACCCAGATCCCGACGCCGACACTGAGCGCGAACGCCGCCGCGATCGCCGCGAGCTGTACTGCACGACTGACGTAAGGACGACCGCTGCCGTACAGCGCAGTGAATCCGCCGATCGAAGCCATCAGCCCCGCCGACGTATCCCCCACCAGCCATCCGGTCAGAATCGGCGCTCCCATGCACACCGCCGCCCGCAACGAGAACCACACCCGCCCCGCCGGCGCCGGCCGCAGTTCGAAGAGGCCACGAAGGACTTGCCTGGCGAGCGGAGGGGGTTGAGCAGGCGGCATGCGGGCGAGTATGAACGCCCCCGACCGCAGCGTGAATGTCGCGATTACCGTGCTCGCCCGCGTGGCGAGCGACGCTCAGCTAACCAAACAAATCCGACTGCCCGCCCTCTTCGCCCCGCGGCTTGATCAGATCCGGGCCGTCGTTGCGGTTGCTGTTGACGCGATTGCTGACGGGGTACGCGAACATCAGGCCGGAAGGAAATTGTTTCAGCGCCGAGAATGCTTCGGCGGGGCTGCCGGTGAGCCAGGTTTCGTGATCTTCCTGGGCGAGGATGGCGGGCATGCGACGCTCTTCGGGGGCCAGCAGCACGCGCTTGCCGGCGGTCTTCTTGGAATTGTGAATATCCGCCATCAGCTCGTTCGCGGGCATGGTGATGACGGTGCACGACTCGATCACTTCGCCGGAGTCCGTGACGGTGCGGTCCCAGAGGCCGGCGAGGAAGAACGGATCCTGATCGACGACGGTGATGTAGTAAGGCACCGCGACCTGCCAGTCCGGGGGTTGCGCCTGCCACTCATAGAAACCGGACAGCGCCACCAGGCATCGCTGGCCCCGCTGCCACGCATCTCGAAAGGACGAATTGGTCCGCAGTGTCTCGATGCGCGCGTTGATCGTATTGCCCATGGGCTTGCCGCGCGCCCAGTGCGGGATCAATCCCCAGCGCAGATGAGTGCCTTCGCGCTGCCCATCCAATTCGCGCACCACGCGCACGACCGGCACGGGATCGGTCGGCGACACGTTGTAGCGGATGCCGAACAAACCCTGCGAACTGAAGCGCGACGCCCAGCTGCGATGCTGGATTTCCACCGCGCGCTCGATGGCGGCTTCTTCGGGGGAGACATAGCGACCACACATGCGCTCATCCTAACGTCGCAGCGGCCTGATCGTTAGCACTTTTCTGCACGCTCGGGCTGGCACGGAAGGCCACAGTGGAACGATTCGCCACTCTGTGCGGTTCGATACTAAGATGAGTGCACATGAAGAGAATCGTCTACATGCTGGCTCAGTGCGCGCGATGGGCTATGACATGAGCCTCCTGCGACGCGTGCCACGACAGACTGAACCTTGACCGGGAGCATCCAATGACCAACGTCGGCTACATCGTCGGCAGCCTGCGCAAAGGCGCATACACCCGCATGCTGTCGCGGGCGCTTCCCGACCTCGCACCGCCGTCGTTCAAGCTCACCGAGATCGGCATCGGCGAGCTGCCGCTGTACAACCAGGACTTGGAGACGGACAGCCCGCCGCAAGCGTGGACGACGTTTCGCAATCAAGTGAAGAGCAGCGACGCCATCCTGTTCATTACGCCGGAATACAACCGTGGCATGCCCGCTGCCGTGAAGAATGCCATCGATGTCGGCTCGCGGCCGCCGAAGCAAGGCGTCTGGCGCGGCAAGCCCGCCGCCGTGATCTCGCTGACTCCCGGCAGGCTCGGCGCGATGGCCGCGCATCAGCAGTTGCGCCTGTCGCTGTCCGTCAGCGGCGTACCCGTCATGCCCGCGCCGGAAATCTATCTGGCCGAAGCCGCCAGGCTGTTCGACAGCAACGGCAAGCTCGTGAGCGAAGACACCATCAAGCTGCTCACCGCCATGCTCGGCGAATTCGAGACCTGGATCGGTCGCTTCAAGGAATAGCGCCGCTCGCGCCCGCTTACTGCTCTTCGGGCGCCTGATCCGGCAGCGGCGGAATGACCTGGCCGGGATACCAGAACTTCAGGTGGCAGCCTTCGCACACCTGATCGAGCGTTTCGCCGGCGTCCATGATTGCTTGCGGGCTGCGCTCTTCGGCCGCCTTCAGGAACTGGACGCCGACATCGTGCAGCGCCTGACCGAAGCCGACGAACGTTGCACGATCCGCCGCGATGGCTTGCTCCGCTTCCGCGGCGGTGAGGTTGCCGGGCGTGCCGTGGTCCTCGAGTTGTTTGCCTTCACGCGCGACATGCCGGCCCTCGAGCAGCAGCAGATTCGCGGACTCGGCCAGAATAAGCGCTTGCCTGCGCACTTCGGCCCATTCCTCGTCGGTGCGCGGCTGCTTCTCTTCGACACCCTCGGCGGTTTCGGTACTGCTGACCGACTCCCACAGGAAATCCGCGGCCGGATCGATCATGTCCCTCATGATGTCCTGAATACCGGCCGTCAGTTTGATCGGGCTCGGCGCTGGCGCGGCCGGCGGCTCGGTCTTGCTACACGCTGTCGGGGCGGCAGCGACCGCAAGCGCGACGAGAACCTTAGCGACCCGCGGTGAATCGATCATCCGGCCATCCTGGTTGTTGGAACACAGGCCGCCACTGTACCCGCGCCTCTGGCGGGCTTCATAAAATTAGAGTCAAGAGGGTCCGCGGTTTGGAATGTGACCGCCTGCTAACCGGGGTTGCGCCGGCGAGCGGGATCGATCGGTCTCGGCTTGCTTGCGAGAACGCCGGCGAGTCACGACGAAAGCAGTCAATCCACCAGCCGAGCCGGCTCCTGCGGCAATCCACGCAGCCGCGGCAAAACATGCCGGGCACATCAGGCAGTCTCCTGGTCACGAAGATGGCCGACGCGGGATTCGATCGGATCGGTGTCGTATCGATCGTGATGCCGGACCCACGCCATGGGAAATTCGAGAGCGCCCTCGTCGCGGCCTTTCGGCGCCAGGTCCAGGAAGTTGTACGTGTTCGCCAACATCTCACAGCCGCGGGCGTAGCTCGAATACGTATGGAAGACGTCGCCCGCAGCGTCCTTGTAGAACACGCTGATGCCGTGCGTTTCCTCGGCCGGATATTCGAGCAGCTCGTAGTTGTACCAAGCCGTGTTGTTGGAAATGTCCTGCGGCGTGTGCGACGCCTGGAAGTCATAGTTGAAGTCGGAGCCGTGCGAGGACACCCAGTCGAACCGCCAGCCCATGCGGCGTTTGAACGGAGCGATCTGCGAGTACGGCGCGCGTGACACCGCCATCACTTTCACATCGCGCTGTCTGAGATGGACCAGTGCGCCGTCGATGTGATCGGCAAGGAACGAGCAGCTCGGACACCCTTCGGGCCAGCCTGGCCCCAGCATGAAATGGTATGTCATCAGCTGACTGCTGCCGTCGAACAGCTCGGCCAGCGTCCGGCGACCGTGCGCGCCTTCGAACACGTAGGACTTGTCGATGCGGACCCAGGGAAGCTGGCGCCGCGCGGCGCTGAGCTCGTCCCGCAGGCGGGTCAGTTCTTTCTCTTTCTGCAGATGCTGCTTGCGGGCGGCCAGCCACTCGTCCCGGGACACGATTGGGTTATGCTTCATCGCCTTGCTCCGCCGGTGGGTTGATGAGCCTAGGACGAACGGCGAGCAGCGCTTCCGACACCCGTCCGCTTTTTTGCCGGTTCATGATCCATACGGTCGGCCATTCCAACCATCCCATCGCGCACTTCTTGCAACTGCTGCAGGGCCAGGGCGTCACCCTGCTGGCCGACGTGCGCTCGACACCTTACAGCCGGTTCAATCCGCAGTTCCGGCGCGAACCACTGATCGAGGCGCTGGCCGACCAGGGCATCGGGTATCTGTTCCTCGGGGGGGAGTTGGGCGCCCGGAGCAAGGATCCGTCCTGATACGTCGATGGCCGTGTGAGCTATCGCAAGCTCGCGGCGACAGCTCTTTTCCGACAAGGCATTGATCGGCTACTGACCGCGGGGAAGTCACATACGGTCGCCATCATGTGCGCGGAGAAGGATCCGCTCGATTGTCACCGCACCATCCTGGTCGCACGCGAATTGGTGAAGCGTGGTGAGCAGGTCGCGCACATCCTGGCGAACGGCGAAGTCGAGTCGCACGACCAAGCCATGCAGCGCTTGCGCGAGAAGCTGAAGATCGAGTCGGCGGATGTGTTCGGCGGCGATGCGAACGAGCAAGCGTACGAGCTGCGCGGCCAGCAGATCGCGTATGTCGACCCGAAAGCGGCCCGGGCTGCGAAATAGCCGGCCTGCCGCGCCAACCAGCCTCTGCATCCCGAGCCCAGCGAGCAAATACCCGTGCCATTGCCGCGCGAAGTCGCAAAGCGCTGCTGATCGACGATACTCAGTTTTTCGCCGGAAGCTTTGCCTCGGTGCTTGCACGAGCCCCATTCCGGGCCGGGGCAAGAGAAATTTTTCTATTGCTGCTGGTCAGTGCGCCTGCCGCTTCTTCCCTTCGGCGGCGAGCTTGTCCAAATGAGTGCGAATGTGCGCTGCTTCAGCGGCGGTGTTCGCCAGCGAGATTGCTTTGTCGAACGCCACGCGCGCCTCGTCGTTCCGATTCAGCTGCATCAGCAGGCCGCCGCGCAGGCCATGGAAATGGAAGTAGCTCGACAGCGCTGACTCGAGCGGCTCGACCATCGCCAGAGCCGCCTCGGGACCCTCGCACTTCATGACGGCGACTGCGCGATTCAATGTCACGACCGGCGAGGGCTGGATCGTTTCCAGCAACGCATACAGCCGATCGATTTCGTGCCAGTTTGTGTCTTCCGAGCGCGGCGCACGCGCATGAACCGCCGCAATCGCCGCCTGGATCTGATACGGACCGGGCTGCTGCAGGCGAACGGCCTTGTCCAGCAGCGCAAACGCTTCGGCGATCAAGTCGCGCCGCCACAGACGCCGGTCCTGATCGTCCATCAGGATGATGTTCTGATCCGCATCGAGCCGCGCCGGCGCGCGTGCGTGCTGCAACAACAGCAGCGCGTTGAGCCCGAGAATCTCCGGATTGCCACGGAACAAACGCAGCAGCAGCCGGGACAGGCGGATGGCCTCCTCGCACAGCGGCTCGCGAATGTGCAGCTCACCGCCGCTCGCCGAATAGCCTTCATTGAACAGCAAATAGATCATCGCGGCGACGGTCGACAACCGCTCGGCCCGCTCCACCGCCCCTGGCGTCTCGAACGGCACATCGGCTTGTGAGATCCGACGTTTCGCGCGAGTGATCCGCTGTTCCATCGCAGCCTCGCCCACCAGAAAGGCGCGAGCGATTTCCTGCACCGACAATCCCGAAACGATGCGCAGGGCCAGCGCGATCTGCTGAGTCGCCGGCAAGTCCGGATGGCAGCACACGAACAGCAGCCTGAGCACGTCGTCGCGATAATCCTCGCTGTCGAGTCGGTCGGCCATGGCAGCCTCGGCGTCGTCGGTATCGGACAGCACTTCCTCGTCGGGCAGCGCCTGCTGTTTGCTGCGCTTACGTGCCTCGTCGAGCGCGAAATTGCGCCCGACCAGAATCAGCCATGCCGCCGGGTCCCGAGGCGGACCGTTCACCGGCCACTTCTGCAGGGCGCGCAGGCACGCCTCCTGAAACGCCTCTTCGGCGGTCTCCAGATTGCGGAAGTAGCGCAGCAGCGCCGCGACCGCCTGGGGCCGCGCTCCGGTGATCGCTGCATCGATCCAACTCAGGTCGCTCACGCGTCACTCACTTGCCGGCGGCAGCGTTCTTCAGTACGCCTGGCTCGAAGAACTGCACCGGGCGAATTTCCATGCAGCCCGGCTCGTGCACCAACTCACGCGCGGCGGCGATGACTTCGTCCAGCGTGTCGCAATCGAACAGGTAGAAGCCGAGCATTTGCTCCTTGGTCTCGGCGAACGGACCATCGAGCACCATCATCTCGCGACCGGTGCGCACGGTCGTGGCCGTGGTGGTCGGCATGAGGCGCGCGACCGGGCCGAGCTTGCCCTTGGCGGCAAACCTGGCGAGCACGCCCTGATGGTGCGCCATCACCGCGTCGTCTTTTTCCTTCGACCACGCGCCGACGACCGATTCCGAGTTGTAACAGATGACCGCATACAGCATGAGTTGCTCCTCTCTGGATCAAGGACGCAGCAGTATGACGGATTCCGACATGGCCCCGGGCAGGCCCTGCCCGGCACGGGCGTCAGTCGCAGGCGACCGCCGCCAGGACCAGCGGCAACTCATTGATCTTGGAGACCACGACGCGAAAGCCGTCGGCGGCCAGCTCGCTCGGGTCGAGCTCGATCTGAATCTGCAGGTATTCGTCGCCGAGCCGTTCGCTCGCGACCGTGCGCGGGATGAGGTTACGCGCCTGGAAGAATTGCAGTACGCGGACCAGTGCACCTGGATCCGCTTCCACCACCGCTTTGAGCCGCAGAGCTGCGGCATTGCCGACTTGCATGATTGATCGCCTCTGAATCACCGGAATTCACAATTCGCATCGACACCCCGGCATCCGCGGATGCCGGGCGGCGAATTTGAATCCCGATGATTCGATGGGCGGTCATATGGCGTGCAATATAGCCCAGCCGGCCGAGCGTCGGCTATGCCTTGCCTTTCTCCGGCAGCGCCACGGTGAACTCCAGCACCTCGTGGCCGTCCTCCTTGTCCAGGTTCATCTGCACGGCGTCCGGATCGACATTGACGTACTTGCGGATGACCTCGAGCAGCTCGCGCCGCAGGGTCGGCAGGTAGTCCGGACCGCCCCGCGCGGTGCGTTCCTGGGCCACGATGATGCGCAGCCGTTCCTTCGCCACGTTGGCGGTCGGCTGGGAGCGGCGAAAGAAAGCAAGCAATCCCATTCTCAACCTCCGAACATGCGGGCCAGGAAGCCCTTCTTGGGTTCGTCGAGGAACCGCAACGGCAGGGTGTCGCCCAGCAGGCGCGCCACCGCGTCTTCGTAGGCCTTGGACACGTCGCTCTGCTCGTTGAGGATCACTGGCGTACCGGCGTTGGACGCCGACAGCACGTCCGGCGACTCGGGAATCACCCCGATGACATCCAGGCCCAGGATCTCCTTCACGTCCGCGACGCTCATCATCTCGCCGGTGGTGACCCGGCGCGGGCTGTAGCGGGTGAGCAGCAGATGTTCCTTGATCTTCTCCTCGCCCTTCTCGGCACGCTGCGTCTTGCTGGCGAGCAGGCCGAGGATGCGATCGGAATCGCGCACCGAGGAAACTTCCGGATTCACGACCACCACCGCGCGGTCGGCGTAGTACATCGCCAGGTGCGCGCCCTTTTCGATACCGGCGGGCGAATCGCAGATGATGTAGTCGAAGCCGTCCGCGATCAGCTCGTCGAACACTTTGCGCACGCCCTCGAGCGACAGCGCGTCCTTGTCGCGCGTCTGCGAGGCGGCCAGCACGAACAGCGTCTCGATGCGCTTGTCCTTGATCAACGCCTGCTTGAGCGTGCAGTCGCCCTGGATGACGTTGACGAAGTCGTAAACGACGCGGCGCTCGCAGCCCATGATGAGGTCGAGGTTGCGCAGACCGATGTCGAAATCGATCACGGCGACGCGCTTGCCCCGGCGCGCCAGGCCGCAGGCAACGCTGGCGGACGTGGTCGTCTTGCCGACACCTCCCTTGCCGGAAGTTACAACGATGATTTCAGCCAAAGTGGGAGTCTCCTTGCGGAAGTTTATGATTCTGGAATTCGAGAGTAAGGACTGGGCGGAGCGGCACTTCAGCCACCGATCCGGGCAAAGCGCAGATCGTCGCCATCCAGCCAGGCTTGCACGGGCTTGCCGACCAGCTCGGGCGGCAGGGTCTCGAACACCCGGAACACGCCGGCGATGGAAATCAGCTCGGCATGGAATTCCTGGCAGAACACGCGCGCAGTGACTTCGCCCCGGGCGCCGGCCACGGCGCGACCGCGCAGCGTTCCATAGATATGTACACAGCCATCGGCGATCACTTCGGCGCCGGCGCCCACCGTCGAGGTGACCACCAGATCCGAATTGCGCGCATAAACGCGCTGCCCGGAACGGACCGGCTGATGCTGCATCAATGAGGGCGGATGCAATACCGGCGGCTCGATCGGCGGCGGCGCGGCCTTGGGCGCTTCTTTCACGGGCTGCACCGGCGAGGCCTTGCCCTGCACGCGAAATTGCGTGAGCACCGGAACATCGAGCGAACGCGCCAGCGTGTCGACCGCCTGCGTGCCGTGCGCCAATCCGACCGCGAGCATGCCGGCACGGCGCACAGCGTCGAACACGGCGCGCATGTCACTCGCGGTGGGCTCTTTTTCCAGCGCGCTCAGGTCCAGGCACACCGCGGTCCGCTCGAAGAACTGCGGTGCCGAAGCCACGCGACCGGTCAACTCATCGAGAATGACCCCGGCATCCGTCGTGCGAATGCGCACCTGCGCCAGACCGACCTGGCCAAAACGGATTTCGACGGCTGGTTCTCGCACAGCTTCGAGAGGTTTGTTCATCGCTGAGTTTTCGCACAGGCCAGAGGGACTTTGCCGAGGCGAAGTGTAGCGGATGCTGCGCCCGCTGAGTGCGCCTGTGCAAACTGTCGTGCGGCATCGACAGCCGTTTCTCATATCGCCAGGGAACGATGCGCGGCCCCGGTTCGTCCTTCCACGAGCTGGCGGGCGGCGTCCGCCATGAAAATTGTTTCGCACGCGCGGGCCGACAACGTCCGCCGCCGAGGGCACCATGGCAACGACGCCTCTACTGTGGACAGGAGGATGGGATTCCACCTTTCGGCTGTTGACCCTGCTGCTGCGCGAGCAGCGCGAGGTGCAGCCTTACTACATCGTCGACAGCCTGCACTATCGGCCGGCCGTCCCTGCCGAGCGGGAGGCGATGCGGCGGATCCGGCAGGCGCTGCTGAAAAGGCGACCCGACGCGGCTGTCAGGCTGGCCGACACCGTCGAATGCCGCCTCGCCGAGATCGACGCCGACACCGAGACCCAGTACTACTACGAACGTTGCCTCGCCATCGGCTTCATCGGCGGCCAGTACGAATGGCTGGCCCGCTACTGCCGCCAGCACGGCATCGAGGGCATGGAGCTGTCCATCCACCGGGACGACAAAGCCCGTGAGCTGCTCGCCGAACTGATCGGTCCGAGCCGCGATCGGCTCGATCCCCGCTTCGCCGGCGATTGTCGCTACGAGTTGTTCAAGCCGTTCCGCTTTCCGCTGTTCGATACGACCAAGCGCGAAATGCAGTCCGCAGCGCGCGCCGGCGGCTTCGACGAAATGATGAAACTCACCTGGTTCTGCCACCGCCCGCGCGGGGGCCAGCCGTGTGGAACCTGCAATCCCTGCATCTACACCATCGAGGAAGGCCTCGGTGAGCGGGTGCCCCTGAACGGACGGTTGCGATATCACCTGCGCGTCGCACCCCGGCTGCGGCATTGGCTGGCCCGTCATCCCGAGCTGTACATGCGCGTGCGGGCGCTGTATCGCCGCTTGCGATCCTCCTCCGTCGCCCCCCCTCGCGCCTCCCCGACCTGACGGCCGGCGCGAGTTCTTGACAGCGGCTGGCCGGTTTTCCGAGTACGTTAGCGCCGACACGAACCTCAGGAGACGACGCCATGCCCGCCACCCAGAAAGACAAAGCCGCAGCGTTCCGATCGTTACACGAACAGCCTCGGGCATTCGTCATCGCCAACGCCTGGGACGCCGGCTCCGCGATGCTGTTGGCAGGGATGGGGTTCCCGGCGATCGCGACGTCGAGCGCGGCCTTCGCCAACACGCTTGGCCGACGCGACGGCAAAATCACCCGCGACCTCGCGCTCGCTCATGCGGCGGCGCTGGCCGAAGCGGTGGATGTGCCGGTATCGGCCGATCTCGAAAACGGCTTCGGTCACACGCCCGGCCACGTGGCCGAGACGATTCGGCTTGCTACACAAACCGGACTGGCCGGCGGCTCGATCGAAGATCACACCGGCGATCCGACCAAACCGATTTATGACTTCGAGCAGGCGGTCGAGCGAGTGACCGCGGCGGTGGAGGCAGTCCGATCGTCTGGCGCCCCGTTCATCCTCACCGCCCGCTGCGAAAACTTTCTGCACGGCCATCCGGACCTGGACGACACCATCAAGCGCTTGCAGGCATTCGAGAGCGCCGGCGCAGATGTGTTGTTCGCGCCCGGGCTGCCGGATCTGAAGGCGGTGCGCGCGGTGTGTTCTTCGCTATCCAAACCCGTGAACTTCATGGTTGGCATTCCGGGGCGGTCGTTCAGCGTGGCGGAGCTGCAGGACGCCGGCGTGCGGCGAATCAGCCTGGCGACGTCGTTGCATCGGGCGGCAATGAGCGGAGCTCACAACGCCGCGCGTGAGATCCTCGACAAAGGAACGTTCGAGTTTTTGAACGAACTGGTGAGCCCGAAGGAACTGGGCAAGCACCTGCGCGGATAACAACCAGAAGCCTGCGAGCGACGAGGTCGGGGATTGCCACCGACCTGTCGCCGCGTTGCG
>Ga0065721_10050180_pt1 | contig 22431 bp, 18 predicted proteins | sample Mesricmetagenome_FD_59108 | JGI IMG/M metagenome (GOLD analysis project Ga0065721, IMG submission 59108) | Mesophilic microbial community from rice straw/compost enrichment Sample: eDNA_1 v2 (version 2) | ecosystem: Engineered > Solid waste > Grass > Composting > Bioreactor | place: USA: Davis...
CACGCTCCAAGGTCGTACGCGTACTTACAGCTCGCTTTTCCTCGCTTCTCGCACGCTCTAAGGTCGTACGCGTACTTACAGCTCGCTTTTCCTCGCTTCTCGCACGCTCTAAGTTCGTACGCGTACTTACAGCTCGCTTTTCCTCGCTTCTCGCACGCTCTAAGTTCGTACGCATACTTACAGCTCGCTTTTCCTTGCTTCTCGCACGCTTCAAGGTCGTACGCGTACTTACAGCTCGCTTTTCCTCGCTTCTCGCACGCTCTAAGGTCGTACGCGTACTTACAGCTCGCTTTTCCTCGCTAATCGCACGCTCTAAGGTCGTACGCGTACTTGCAGCTCTCTTTTCCTCGCTTATCGCTCGCTCTAAGGTCGTACGCGTACTTGCAGCTCCTCGGGTACCGTCGACGCACTGACACCGACGGCGGAACTTCGCTCCGCCGCCGCTAGCCGCGCACTCCCGGCTACACCAGCGCTTTAGCCGCGATATCCGAACGCGTGTGCTTGCCTTCGAAATGAATGACGCTCGCCGCCTCGTATGCGCGCGCCCGCGCCTGCGCGATGTCGGCGCCGAGCCCGACGATGCCCAGCACGCGGCCGCCGCTCGTGACGAGCTCGCCGTCCTTCGCCGCGGTTCCCGCATGGAACACGAGCGCCCCTTGCGCTTCCGCTTCCTCGATGCCGGTAATGACGCGTCCTTTCGGATAGGAGCCCGGGTAACCTTCCGACGCCGCAATGACGCACACGGCGGCTTCGTCGCTCCATTCGATCTCCAGTTCGCCCAATCGGCCGTTCATCGCCGCCAGCACGATGTCGACAAGATCGGTCTTCAGTCTCGGCAGCACGACTTGCGTTTCGGGATCGCCCATGCGCGCATTGAACTCGATCGTCTTCGGACCGTCCTTCGTAATCATCAGCCCGGCGAACAGGACGCCGCGGAACGGTCGGCCCTCGCTGACCATCGCTTTGGCCGTTGGATGAATAATGTTGACGATCGCATCCTCGACAATGGCCGGATCGATATGCGGCAGCGGCGTATACGTGCCCATGCCGCCCGTGTTCGGTCCCTTGTCCCCGTCAAACACCGGCTTATGGTCCTGCGCCGGCACCATCGGCTTGACCGTTTCGCCGTCGACGAACGCCAGAATGGACATTTCCTGCCCTTCCAAAAACTCCTCGATGACGACCTGATTGCCGGCGTCGCCAAACACTTTGTCCACCATAATGGAGCGAAGCGCTTCTTCCGCCTCTTCCAACGTTGCGGCGACCGTTACGCCCTTGCCCGCAGCCAGTCCGTCCGCCTTGATGACGATCGGCGCCGACTGCTCCTTCAAATAGGCCAAAGCCGCTTCGTAATCCGTAAACGTCTCGTATTTGGCCGTCGGAATGTTGTATTTTTTGAGCAGGTTTTTCATAAAAATTTTGCTGCCTTCAATTTCGGCCGCCGCTTTGTTCGGGCCGAAGGCGGGGATTCCCGCCGCTTCGAAGGCGTCGACGATGCCGTCCGCAAGCGGATCGTCCGGTCCGACGAATACCAGATCGATGGCTGCATCCTTTGCAAACCGGATCAGCTCGTCGAACTGCGAAACGGCGATCGGCACGCATTCCGCCAGCCGCGCGATGCCTGCGTTGCCCGGCGCGCAGAACAGCTCCTTCACCTTTTCGCTTTTGTTCAGCGCCCATACGATAGCGTGCTCGCGTCCGCCGCCGCCAATTACCAATATACGCATAACGTTTGCCTCCCCCTGTCCAACTTCAGTCGTGCAGCATTCTTTGAAACCGGTAAAGAACATCAGGCGGAGATGTCCCCGCCGGAATGCCCTCTCGCTTGTCTATCGATTAGTGCTTGAAGTGGCGCACGCCCGTAAACACCATCGCGATGTTGTTGTCGTTGGCCGCCTTGATCGACTCCTCGTCCTTGATGGAGCCGCCCGGCTGAATAATGGCCGTAATGCCGGCTTTGGCCGCAAGCTCAACCGTATCCCCCATCGGGAAAAAGGCGTCGGAAGCAAGCACGGAGCCCGCCGCTTTGCCGCCCGCCTGCTCGATGGCGATGCGGGCCGCGCCTACGCGGTTCATTTGACCGGCGCCTACGCCGACCGTCATGTTGTCCTTCGCCAGCAAAATCGCGTTCGATTTCACATGCTTGACGACCTTCCAGCCGAACAGCAGCTGCTTCAGCTCTTCCTCCGTCGGCTTCCGGTTCGTCACCACCTGCAGATCCGCTTCTGACAGGCTGTGCACGTCGCTTTCCTGCACGAGCATGCCGCCGTCTACCGACGTCACGAGCCATTCCGGCTTGCGCTCCGCCGACGCTCCAAGCTCTCCGAGCTTCAGAAGGCGGATATTTTTCTTTTTCGTCAAAATGTCCAGAGCGTCCGGCGCAAAGTTCGGCGCAATAATAATTTCGAGGAAGATGCTGCCGAGCAGCTCGGCCGTCTTCGCATCGACCGTGCGGTTCGCCGCCACGATGCCGCCGAAGATCGACGTCGGATCCGCCTCGTACGCTTTTTGGTACGCTTCGTGAATGTCCGCGCCGATGCCGACGCCGCAAGGGTTCATATGCTTGACGGCAACGACCGCCGGCTCGTCGAACTCCTTCAGAATGGACAGGGCCGCGTTCGCGTCGTTGATATTGTTGTAGGAAAGTTCCTTGCCGTGCAGCTGCTCCGCCGTCGTCACATTGCCTGCGGCCGCGAGCGGCTTTTTGTAGAACGCGGCTTTTTGATGCGGATTTTCGCCGTAGCGGAGATCCTGCACCTTTTCATACGTGACCGTATACGTTTCCGGCAGCGGCTCGCCGACCTGCTTGGACAGGTAATCCGAAATAAGCGAGTCGTAGGCTGCGGTATGACGGAACACTTTCGCGGCCAGACGTTTGCGCGTTTCGAGCGTCGTATCGCCGCCGGCCTTGATCTCGTCCAGCACGTCCGCATAATCGCCCGCATCGACGACGACCGTTACGAAGGCGTGGTTTTTGGCTGCGGAACGGAGCATCGTCGGCCCGCCGATATCGATATTTTCGATGGCGTCCTCGTACGTCACGTCCGGCTTGGCGATCGTTTCCTTAAACGGATACAGGTTGACGATGACCAGATCGATATAGTCCAGTCCCAGCTCCTCCATCGATTTCCGATGCTCCTCGTTGTCGCGCACCGCAAGCAGCCCGCTGTGCACGGCCGGATGCAGCGTCTTGACGCGTCCGTCCATAATTTCCGGAAACCCCGTCACGTCGGAAATGCCGATGACCGGCACGCCCTCTTTTTGAAGCAGATTGAACGTACCGCCCGTCGAAATGATTTGTACGCCTTGACTGGCAAGCTCGCGGGAAAACTCGACGATTCCCGTTTTGTCCGAAACGCTGATTAACGCTCTGCGAATAGCCACTGAAAGGCCCTCCTTGAAAAATAGAATGGTGGTATGAACATGATCACTGCTGCCTGACGGCGACTTGCCGGCCGTCGATCGATACCCGCCCCGCCGCGATCCATCCTACGACTTGGGGATACAGCGCTTGCTCCGCCGCATGGATCCGCTCGGCGAGCGTCTCCTCCGTATCCTCCTCCCGGATGTCAACGGCCGTTTGCGCGATGATCGGGCCGCTGTCCAGCCCGCCGTCCACAAAGTGAACGGTCACCCCGGTCACCTTCACGCCGTAGTCGAGCGCTTGCCCGATCGCGTTCAGCCCCGGGAAAGAAGGAAGCAGCGACGGGTGGATGTTGATCATGCGTCCGTAATACGGCTCCACGAGCACCGGCGTCAAAATGCGCATATAGCCGGCCAGCACGATCAGCTCTACGCCGCGCTCCCGCAGCCGGTCCAAAATTTCCGCTTCGTACGCCTCCCGCGATGGATAGTCCTTCGGCTTGAACAGAAACGTGCCGACGCCGGCCCGGCGGGCGCGTTCCACGACGGGAGCGGACGGCTTGTCACAGACAAGAAGCTCGATGTTGACATCGAGCTTCCCCTCCCGTACCGCATCGGCCATCGCCTGAAAATTCGTGCCCTGGCCGGATGCGAATACTGCGATGCGAAGCGCCATTACACTTCAGCTCCCGTAAACGTTACGACGCGGCTTCCTTCCGTCACCGTGCCGATCCGGTAAGCCTTCTCGCCCAGCCCGCCGGCAATGCGGAGCGCCTCGTCCGCTTGCTCCGCAGGCACGACGACAACGAGGCCGACGCCCATATTGAATGTCGTAAACATATCGCGATTCGAAATATTGCCTTTCTGCTGCATCAGCTCGAAGATCGGAAGAATCGGCCAGGAGCCGTATTCGATTTCGACGTTGACGCCTTCCGGCAGCACGCGCGGAATATTTTCGATAAAGCCGCCGCCCGTAATATGCGCCATCCCTTTGACCTGAACTTCCTCAATCAGCTTCAAAGCAGATTTGACGTAAATGCGGGTCGGCTCCAGCAGCACATCGCCCAGCTTCGCGCCGCCCAGCTCCGGCAGCCGTTCTTGAAGATCGCAGCCGGCTTCTTCCAGCAGCAAGCGGCGCACGAGCGAGTAGCCGTTGCTGTGAATGCCGCTGGAGGCAAGGCCGATCACGGCGTCTCCGGGGGCGATCGACGAGCCGTCGATCATCTTTTTGCGGTCGACGATGCCGACCGTAAAGCCGGCGATGTCATATTCCTCTTCCGTGTACATGCCCGGCATTTCGGCCGTTTCGCCGCCGATCAGGGAACAGCCGGACTGCAGGCAGCCTTCGGAGATGCCTTTGACGATCGCTTCGATTTTTTCCGGCACGACTTTGCCGCAAGCCAGGTAATCGAGGAAAAACAGCGGCTCCGCGCCCTGTACGATAATGTCGTTCACGCACATCGCCACCGCATCGATGCCGATCGTGTCATGCTTGTCCATCGCAAATGCGAGCTTCAGCTTCGTGCCGACGCCGTCCGTGCCGGATACGAGCACCGGCTCCTCGTACTTGTCCTTGTCCAGGCTGAACAATCCGCCGAAGCCTCCAAGCTCCGCCAGCACCTCGGGACGGTACGTCCGCTTGACATGCTTTTTCATCCGCTCGACCGCTTCATTGCCTGCCGCAATGTCGACGCCGGCTTTTTTGTACGCTTCTGACATGGCCAGTCACTCCTTCATCTCATTCACAACTATTGGCCGCGGAAATCCGCCCGCCGTTCATCGCCGCAAGCTTGACGGGGCTTATCCCGCCTTCGTCTTGCATGCGCAAATCGATATATAATTGCAACTGATTTTCCCGCCGCAAGCGCCGCCCGTCAGCAGCTGCAGCTTTTGTCCGATTCCTCGATCACCGGCGTCGGGTAGTCGTTGTTGAAGCACGCCAGGCACATGCCGCGGTTTTTCGCGCCTTCGTTGCCGCCGACGGCATCCACGAACCCTTCCTCCGTCAAGAAGGACAACGAATCCGCGTTGATTTCCTTGCGGATTTCCTCGACCGTCCGGTACGAAGCGATCAGCTCCTTGCGGTCCGGCGTATCGATGCCGTAGTAGCAAGGGTTTTTGAACGGCGGCGAGGTGATCCGCACATGCACCTCCGTCGCGCCGGCTTCCCGCAGCAAATTGACGATGCGGCGGGACGTCGTGCCGCGCACGATGGAATCGTCGATCATGACGACGCGCTTGCCTTCCACCACTTTGCGGACGGCGGACAGCTTCATCTTGACGCCCTTCTCGCGCAGCTCCTGGGAAGGCTGAATGAACGTCCGTCCGGTATATTTGTTTTTGATCAGGCCGAGCTCGTAAGGGATGCCCGTCTGCTCCGCATAGCCGATAGCCGCCGAAATGCTCGAATCCGGCACGCCGGTGACGACGTCCGCGTCGACGAACGATTCCATCGCCAGCCGCTGGCCCATCCGCTTGCGCGCGGAGTGGATGTTGATGCCGTTAATGTCGCTGTCCGGGCGGGCAAAATAAATATATTCCATCGCGCACGTCGCCCGGCGGTCGACTTCCGCGTAGCGGTCCTCGCGCAGGCCGATCTCGTCGAGAATGAGCAGCTCGCCCGGCTGCACGTCGCGCACGTATTCCGCGCCGATCGTCTCGAACGCGCACGTCTCGGACGCGAACACGTAGCTGTCGCCCAGTTTGCCCATGGCGAGCGGACGCAGGCCGTGCGGGTCGGATGCGACGAGCAGCTTGTCGTTCGTCATTATAAGGAAGGCGTAGCCGCCGATAATGCGCTGCAGCGCCTCCTTCGCCGCCGATACGAAATCTTTCGGCGATCGGGCGATCAAATGCGCGATCACTTCCGTATCGCTGGACGTCTGGAAGATCGATCCGCTCATCTCCAGCTCGCGGCGAATTTCCGGCGCGTTGACGATGTTGCCGTTCGTCGCGACGCCCAGATCGCCGTCCCGGTAGCGGAATATAAGCGGCTGGGCGTTGGCCAGCTGGCTTTCGCCGGACGTGGAATAACGCACATGGCCGATGGCGCGGTCTCCCTGCAGCTTATCCAGCGTATCCTTGTCGAACACTTCCTTGACCAGCCCCATGCCGCGATGGAAGTTGAAGCGCCGGCCGTTCTCGGCATCCGCGGTGCAGATGCCCGCGCTTTCCTCGCCGCGGTGCTGCAGCGCATGGAGGCCGTAATAGGAGAGGCCGGCGGCGTCCGGATGGCCGAACACCCCGAACACGCCGCATTCCTCGCGCAATTTGTCAAAGATATCGTCGCGGCCGATGCCTTCGTTGTAATGGCTGCCCGTCCACAGGCGACGGCCGTCGCGGACGAGGCCGTCGCGAGACGGCGTCAAGATTTCATCAGACATGGAATCGCATCCTTCCAGACCTTCTCCAGATGTTGAACCGGCGCTTCAATGCCGGCTTTGCCGTTTACGCTGATCTTCAGGCTGCTTCCTCCCACCGTGCCGATCGTTTCGTGAACGACGCCTTGCTCCGTCAAATAAGCCGTCAAAGCCGCCGCTTGGTCCGCCTTGGCGGACAGCAAAATGCGGGATTGCGATTCGCTGAACAGCAGATGGTCCGGACGAAGGGCGCTGCTCATAGCGACCGTCGCGCCGATGCCGCCGCTGATGCACGATTCCGCCAAGGCAACCGCAATGCCGCCCTCGGACAAGTCGTGCGCCGAAGCGACGATTCCTTGCTGAATGGCGCCAAGCACCGCTTTTTGTACCTTTTTCTCCACTGCCAGGTCAATGGCCGGAGGACGTCCCGACACGCCGCCGTTCATGACGTATTGCAGCTCGCTTCCTCCGAATTCGGCTTTCGTCTCGCCGATCAGCACGATCACGTCGCCCTCGGACTTGAAGCCTTGCGTCGTAATATGATCGATGTCGTGTACCAGGCCGACCATGCCGATGACCGGCGTCGGATAGATGGCGCCCTTCGCGTTCTCGTTGTACAAGCTGACGTTGCCGCCGATTACCGGCGTTTCCAGAACCACGCAAGCCTCGGACATGCCGTCGGCCGACTTCTCCAGCTGCCAGAACACTTCCGGCTTCTCCGGACTGCCGAAGTTCAGGTTGTCCGTAATGGCCAGCGGCTCGGCGCCGGAGCAGACGATGTTGCGCGCCGCTTCCGCAACCGCGATCCGTCCGCCCATCTCGGGATCGAGATGCACGTAGCGGCCGTTGCAGTCCGTCGTCATCGCCAGCGCTTTACGCGTGCCGTCGATCGTCACGACCGCCGCGTCGGAGCCCGGCTGCACCGCCGTCGAGGTGCGGACCATATAATCGTATTGGTTGTAGACCCACTCTTTGCTCGCCACCGTCGGCGATGCGAGAATGCGGTCCAGCGTTCCGTTCAAATCGGTAATTTCCGCAAAAGCGGCCGTATCCACCGAAGCGTTCTCGCGGTAGTAAGCCGGCTCCTGTGAAGGCTTGTTGTATACCGGGCACTCGTCGACGAGCGCCTTGACCGGCATGTCGGCCACTTGCTCGCCTTGGTGGAACAGACGGAGACGTCCGTCATCCGTCACTTTGCCCACTTTCGCGCAAATAATGCCCCAACGGTCAAAAATCTCCTTCGCCTGCGCCTCATGCTGCGGCTCGATAACGAACAGCATGCGCTCCTGCGATTCGGACAGCATCATTTCGTACGGGGTCATGCCCGTCTCGCGCTGCGGCACCTCGTCGAGGTACAGCTCCAGGCCGTTGCCCGCCTTGGACGCCATTTCCGCGCTGGAGCACGTCAGGCCCGCCGCGCCCATGTCCTGGATGCCGAGCACGATGCCGGAGTTGATCAGCTCGAGCGTCGCTTCCATCACAAGCTTCTCCATAAACGGATCGCCGACCTGCACCGCCGTCCGCTTCTCCTCGGATTCCTCCGACAGCTCGACGGACGCGAACGTCGCGCCGTGAATGCCGTCGCGGCCCGTCGCCGGACCGACGTAGAAGACCGGGTTGCCGACGCCCTTGGCGACGCCGCGCTGAATTTTGTCGTGATCGATCAGGCCGACGCACATCGCATTGACGAGCGGATTTCCTTCATAGCTTTCGTCGAACATCACTTCGCCCGCCACCGTCGGAATGCCGATGCAGTTGCCGTAGCCGGCGATGCCGCTGACGACGTTTTCGAACAAATATTTGACGCGCTCGTTGGTCAGGCTGCCGAACCGAAGGCTGTTGAGCAGCGCCACCGGACGGGCCCCCATCGAGAAGATGTCGCGGATAATGCCGCCGACGCCCGTCGCCGCGCCTTGGTACGGCTCGACCGCGGACGGGTGGTTATGCGATTCGATCTTGAATACAACCGCCTGGTTGTCGCCGATGTCGACGATGCCCGCGCCTTCGCCCGGTCCCATCAGGACGCGGGGCCCGGTGACCGGGAATCTTTTTAAGATCGGCTTGGAGTTCTTATAGGAGCAATGCTCCGACCACATGACGCTGAATACGCCGATTTCCGTATAGTTCGGCTTGCGCCCGAGGAAACCGCAAATCAACTCATATTCGTAATCCGTTACGCCGAACTGCGTGTAAATGCGCTGATCCGCGATTTGTTCCGCCGTCGGTTCCTTAGCCGTTAACTGCTGCGCCATGTTGTTCCCTCCATGCATTCAGTATCGATGTGAACATCCGTTTGCCGTCCTCCGAGCCGAGCAGCTGATTGACCGCGCGCTCCGGATGCGGCATCATGCCGACGACGTTGCCCGCCTTGTTGCAGATGCCCGCAATATTTTCCACCGAACCGTTCGGATTCGTATTGCCCGCGTAGCGGAACACGATCTGGTTGTTCGCCTTCAGCTCGGCCAGCGTCGCCTCGTCGCAGAAGTAGTTGCCTTCGCCGTGGGCGATCGGAATGTTGATCAGCTCACCCGGCGCATATTGATTCGTGAAAGGCGTGGCGTTGTTCGCCACTTCCAGCGTCGTATCGTGACAGCGGAATTTCAGTCCCGTGTTGCGGATAAGCGCTCCGGGCAGCAGGCCCGCCTCCGTCAAAATTTGAAATCCGTTGCAGATGCCGAGAATATATTTGCCTTGTTCGGCCGCCTTGACGACCTCGTTCATGACGTTCGCAAAACGGGCGATCGCGCCGCAGCGCAAATAGTCGCCGTAGGAAAAGCCGCCCGGCACGAGAATCGCGTCGTAGGCCGACAGATCGGTCGCCGTATGCCATACGTAGTCGACCGGCTGGCCGATCGTCGATTCTACCGCCTTGTAGCAGTCGATGTCGCAGTTGGAGCCCGGAAATACGAGTACCGCAAATTTCATGGCCTTATCCCTCCAGTTCGAAACGGTAGTCTTCCACGACGGTGTTCGCCAACAGCTTTTCGCACATCACTTTCAAACGCGCCTCCGCTTCCGCGCGGTCGTTCGTGTCCAGCTCGACTTCCAGGTATTTGCCGATGCGCACTTTGCCCACTTCGCTGAATCCCATGGAATGAAGCGCCCCTTGAACGGCCGTGCCTTGCGGATCCAGAACGTTTTCCTTGATCGTGACGTAGACGGTTGCTTTCATAATAGCCTCCTGAAATTGGTTATTGGAATAATTCCATTATTTAGATTCTCGGCATGCATTGCGGGCCAAAAGCCTGCATCAGTGCATCTTGGATCCCATCCGAAGAGATCGGGTTACCATCATGACGTCTTACCCCAGCTCCGCGCCGGTCAAGCGGCGGTAAATCTCGCGGTAGCGCGCCGTCGTCGCGGCGACGACCTCCGGCGGCAGCGGATCGGGCCGGCTTTCCCGGTCCCAGTCCGAGCCGAGCAGATACGTCCGAACCGGCTCCTTGTCCATGCTGTCGATCTCGACGTCATAAGCGTAATTCGCTTCCGACCAGAAGCGCGAGGAGTCCGGCGTAAATATTTCGTCGATCAGAATAACCTTGCCGTCGATAAGGCCGAATTCAAACTTGCAATCCGCCAAAATAATGCCCCGCTCCGCACAATACGCGTGTGCGAATTCGTACAGCTTGACGCTGCGGTCCCGCAGCTCCTCCGCCAGCTCCGCGCCGACCAGCCCGGCCATCCGCTCGAACGGAATGTCCTCGTCGTGGCCGACGTCGTTTTTGGCCGCGGGCGTGAACAGCGGCTTCTCGAGACGCTCGTTTTTGCGCAGCCCCTTCGGAAGCTCGATGCCGTTGACGGCCGACGTTTTTTCGTATTGCCGCCAGCCGCCCCCGGTAATATAGCCGCGCACGACGCACTCGATGTCGATGCGCTCCGCCTTGCGCGTCACCATGATGCGGTTTTTGAGCAGCTCCGGCCGGGTGACGAGGTCTCCCAGCAACGAGACGTCCGTATGCACGACATGGTTCGGCTGCATCGCTTCCGTCTCGCGGAACCAGAACGCCGACAGACGGTTCAGCACGTTGCCCTTGTCCGGCACGGCCGGCTCCAGCACGTAGTCGAACGCCGAAATCCGGTCGGTGACGACGATCAGGTAATGCTCGCCCAGGTCGTACAGCTCCCGGACCTTGCCTTTGTAGACGAGCGGCGCCTTAACGTAATCCACTGCGGTCGATAAAGCCTGCGGTTGCATTGTCATTTGACCTTTATCCCCCTATATCAAGCCCAAACGTTTAAAAATCGTATCCACATGCTTCAAATGCCAGGAAGGATTGAAGCAATCGTCGATCTCTTCCGCGGAAAGCACGCTCGTAATTTCCGGCGTTTCCTCCACGATCGAGCGGAACTGGCGCTGCGTCTCCCACGCCTGCATCGCGCGCGGCTGCACCGTGTCGTACGCCTGCTCGCGGCTGAAGCCCTTGTCGATCAGCTTCGTCATGACGCGGCCGGAGAACGGCACGCCGTAGGTGGCGCTCATGTTGCGCTTCATGTTTTCCGGGAAGACGGTCAAGTTTTGAATAATGTTGCCCAGACGGTTCAGCATATAATTGAGCAGCATCGTCGCGTCCGGCAGGATGACCCGCTCGGCGGACGAGTGGCTGATGTCGCGTTCATGCCAGAGCGTCACGTTCTCGTAGGCGGTCAGCATATGGCCGCGAATGACGCGGGACAAGCCGGAAATGTTCTCGCAGCCGATCGGATTGCGCTTGTGCGGCATCGCCGACGACCCTTTTTGGCCTTTGGCAAAAGGCTCCTCCACCTCGCGGAACTCGCTCTTCTGGAGGGCGCGGATTTCCGTGGCGAACTTGTCCAGCGAAGTCGCGATCAGCGCGAGCGTCGCCATATATTCCGCATGACGGTCGCGCTGCAGCGTCTGCGTCGAGATCGGCGCCGGCTTCGTGCCGAGCTTGCGGCAGACGAACTCCTCGACGAACGGGTCGATGTTGGCGTACGTGCCGACCGCTCCGGAAATTTTGCCGTATTGCACGCCGTCCGCCGCATGGTCGAACCGCTCCAGGTTGCGCTTCATTTCCTCATGCCAGAGCGCCACCTTCAGGCCGAACGTCGTCGGCTCCGCGTGAACGCCGTGCGTGCGGCCCATCATCGGCGTATCCTTGTACCGGACCGCCTGCTCGCGCAGGATGCCGATAAACCGTTCGATGTCCGCCCGCAATATCTCGTTCGCCTGCCGCAGCAGGTAGCCCATCGCCGTATCGACGACGTCCGTGGACGTCAGGCCGTAATGGACCCATTTGCGCTCCGGCCCGAGCGTTTCGGATACGGCGCGCGTAAACGCGATGACGTCGTGGCGCGTTTCCTGCTCGATTTCGTAGATCCGGTCGATATCGAAGCTCGCCGACTTGCGCAGCGCCTCGACATCCTCCTTCGGAATGACGCCCAGCTCGGACCAGGCCTCGCAAGCGCACAGCTCCACCTCCAGCCATGCCTTGAACTTGTTTTCCTCCGTCCAGATCGCCCTCATCTCGGGTCTGCTGTAACGCTCCAACATATGACCTTCCACCTTCCGCTCGTTATCGTTATAGGATGATGTTGAACGGCGCCTCATGCCGCTTAATCGCGCGCATGCCGTTCAACGCGTTTCTTTCAGTTCGAACCCGTGCCTTCCTCGGCCCAGATGCCCGTCTCCTCTATCCACCGGAGCGCCGCGTCCGTATCGGGAGCCAGCACGTTGACGTGCCCCATTTTCCGTTTGCGAACCGCATCCTTTTTGCCGTACAGATGCAGCTTCGGCGCGACGCCCAGACGTTCGGCCGCTTCGTCGCGCTCGGCCGTCCGCTTCAGCAGCGGCTCGACATGCTGCCCGAGCACGTTGACCATGACGACCGGCGTCAGCAGCGACGCATCGCCCAGCGGCAAGCCGCACACGGCGCGCACATGCTGCTCGAACTGCGACGTCCGGCACGCCTCCATCGTGTAATGGCCGCTGTTGTGCGGCCGCGGCGCCAGCTCGTTGACGAACAGTCCGCCCTCCGGCGTCACGAACATTTCGACGGCGATCAGGCCGACGACGCCGAGTCCCTCGGCGATGCGCACCGCCAGCCGTTCCGCTTCGCGACGCAGCTTCTCGCCGATGCGGGCGGGCACGATGGACAGATGCAATATATTGTCGACGTGAATATTTTCCGCAGGCGGGAACGCTTTTATTTCCTCTTGCGGACTTCTCGCCGCGATAACCGATATTTCCTTGTCGAAATGAATGAACTGCTCCAACACCAGATCCGTCCCGGCTTGGGACAGCGACGCATAAGCGTCCGCCGTCTCGTCCAGGCTGCGGATAACCCATTGGCCCTTGCCGTCGTAGCCGCCCGTCGCCGTCTTCAGCACGCAAGGCGTGCCGAACGCTTGAACCGCCTCGCGCAGCTCCTGCTCGCTGCGGATTTCGCGGTACGGCGCCACCTGGACGCCGGCCGCTTCGATGGCGCGTTTCTCGCGCAGCCGGTGCTGCGTCGTATAGAGCAGCTCGTTGCCTTGCGGCACGTAGCTTTCTTCCATCAGCATGGCCGCGACGCCGGCGTCGACGTTCTCGAATTCGTACGTGATCACGTCCGACTGCCGGGCCAGCTCCCGGGCCGCCTCGCGGTCGTCGTATGCGGCGACGATTTGCCCTCCGACTTGTCCCGCCGGCGAGTCCGGCGTCGGATCCATCGCCACAAAGCGATAGCCCATCGCGCTGCCGGCGTTCGCCATCATCCGGCCAAGCTGGCCTCCGCCCAGAACGCCGATCGTGCTGCCGGGCAAGATCACCTTCGCCCGCGTCATAACGTCTCGCCGCTTTCCATTACTTCGCGTTTGATCCGCTCGCGGCGGGCTTCCACCCGCGCTTGCACCTCGGGATCGAACGCGCCCAACATTTGGGCCGCCAGCAATCCCGCATTCGTGGCGCCGGCGTTGCCGATGGCGACCGTCGCCACCGGAATGCCTCCGGGCATCTGCACGATCGACAGCAGCGAATCCAGGCCGTTCAAGTTCGAGGATTTGACGGGAACGCCAATAACCGGCAAAGACGTTTTTGAGGCGACCATGCCGGGCAGATGAGCGGCTCCGCCCGCTCCGGCGATAATAACCTTCAGCCCCCGGCCGACAGCGGATTCCGCGTATTCGAACATCAAATCCGGCGTACGGTGCGCCGAAACCACCTTTTTCTCGTAAGGAATTTGCAGCTCCTCCAGAACGTCGCACGCCAGCTTCATCGTCTCCCAGTCCGATTTGCTGCCCATGATGACGCCTACCTTAGCAGACATTCCATCAAACCCTCTTTCTGTATCTGAATTTATAATGGCTGAACAATGGCTGAACCAGCACAAATAGTCCTCCGGCAACCTCTTTCCGAATATGCCGCAGGACACGAGCTTGAAGCGCATCCCCCTTGCGGGAAACGCCGCTTCGTCTTGATGAAACCCGCGCCGCCGCATGGCGGTTGCCGCGTTGTCCTCCCCGCCGCTCGGTCTGATTGGCCGAAGGCAAGAAGGCCCCATTGCCGGAAGCTCCGGCATAGACAGCACAAGGCTGCTCATTCGAAGAGCAACCTCTATGCTCGGCCGTCGCAGACAAGCCGGGGATTATCGTTTCATCAAGCTCGTAGTCCGGAAAATAATCGGTTTCCGGGTAGAAACATTCGGGCCTATCCCGAACATATACGAGATTGCGGCTCGAACGGCAATTCCCCGTTCCGAGCCTTCTTTAGTTTATCGAATCTGACATGTACTGTCAACAAAATACGAACATTTTTAAGAGATCATTTACGATAGTTCGTATTTTCAGAAGCATTCGCTGGAAATTCAATATAGTATGCCCAAAAATAAACTTTCAGCCGGCTTCCGCCTCCTTCAATTTTCGATAATAGGGACGGACCGGGCGGAATACATATAGTAGCAAGGTTCATCGCGGGACGTACAGGCCCGATACGGCTTTTAAGCTAAAGGAGGTTCATAAAGGTGCAGATTCATACGGTCAAAAGAGGGGATTCGCTCTGGGAGCTGTCCCAGCGCTTCGGGGTGCCCTTGCAGCAAATTTTAGCCGCCAACGGTTTGGCCGAAGACGATCCGCTGGTTATCGGCCAAGCCGTCATTATTCCGACGCCGTCCGAATCGACCACCCACCGGGTGGCCGCCGGAGAGTCGCTGTGGAAGATCGCGCAAAGATACGGCGTGCCCATGCAGGAAATCGCCCGCGTCAACCGGCTGACCAATCCGGCCGCCATCGTCCCGGGACAAATGTTGACGATTCCGCGGGGGCCGAAGCCGGTCATCGAAGTGAACGCCTATACGGAGAAGTTCGGTCCGGAAGGCGTCGCCCTGGTCGGCGAGATCGGAGATTACTTGACCTATCTCAGCCCGTTCAGCTACAGGGTGGCCATGAACGGCTCCCTGACGCCGATCGACGATTCCGCCATCATCAGCGCCGCCTTTGAGAAGCGGGTCGCTCCGATGATGGTCATCACCAACTTCGAGAACGGGCGGTTCAGCTCCGACATCGCGCATGCGGTCGTCTCGGACGAGAACGTTCAGGCCGCGCTCATCGGCAACATTCTCGGCGTCATGCGTGAGAAGGGCTATATGGCGCTGAACGTCGATTTCGAATACGTGCCTCCTGCCGACCGCGTGCTGTACAACGCCTTTTTGCAAAAGCTGGTCGACAGCCTTCGTCCGCAAGGTTATCTCGTCTCGACGGCGGTTGCCCCCAAGCTTAGCGCGGAGCAGACGGGCACGCTGTACGAAGCGCACGATTATCCCGCGCACGGCCGCATCGTCGACTTCGTCATACTGATGACATACGAATGGGGCTGGTCCGGCGGTCCGCCGCTCGCCGTCGCTCCGCTGAACGAAGTCGTCAAGGTGCTGAACTACGCGCTGTCCGTCATGCCGCCGGAAAAAATCGTCATGGGCATGCCGCTGTACGGCTACGACTGGACGCTGCCCTACGTCCAGGGCGGCGCATGGGCGCCGACGGTCAGCCCGCAAGAGGCGGTGCGCAGAGCGGCCCGGTTCGGCGCGACGATCGAATACGACGAAACGGCGCAGTCCCCTCACTACACGTATTACGACGATCAAGGCCGGGAGCATGTCGTCTGGTACGAGGACGCCCGCAGCGTGCAGGCCAAATTCGATGTCGTCAAAAACTTCGGCCTGCGCGGCGTAAGCTACTGGGTGCTCGGCGTCCCGTTCCCGCAAAACTGGTACGTGCTCAGCGAAAACTTCACGATCAAGAAGCTCGTCTGACCCCGCCCGCGAGCCGGTCGTTCAGGCAGCTGCGGAATAGTGCCTCCGATGACGTTCGGGGCAGATTGTCTGGTACGTGTGTTGAGCGGGGCTGCTCGTACTGGGTTGCGGTAAAGTAACTGACGGAGGGCGGGCAGGTTCTGCGGTATGGTGTGTTGGACGGGGCGCTCTCACTGGGTTGCGGTAATGTTGCTGACGGCGGGCGGGGCGGGTTGTGCGGTATGATGTATTGGGCGGGGCCTCTCTCACTGGGTTGCGGTAATGTTGCTGACGGCGGGCGGGGCAGGTTGTGCGGTATGATGTGTTGGGCGGGGCCGCTCTCACTGGGTTGCGGTAATGTTGCTGACGGCGGGCGGGGCAAGTTGTGGGGCGGTACGTTGTTAGTTTTTCTCACTTGATGCAAGTGCGCACCCTGTACCGGGACACCGCGTTGCGCGCTGCTTGCCCAGCAGCATGTTTAAAAGATAACGGCCGCCGTGGCCATTATTTGCTCATATTTCCGCATTTATTGCGGATCTGAAGCAAATGGCGGCACTGGCGGCCGTTTCTGTTTGACGCGAAATGTGGCCTTGACTAGATTGGACCATCCCGCAGCGTTGGTATAGACGATTTTTCGTTTAAACCCATCGATTGGCCGTCCTGCTATGTTCTTTTAAACGAAATATCGTTCAAAATGACCGGCCGGGCCGTCCTGCAGCAATGTTATAGACGATTTATCGTTCAAATCCGTAGTTTAAGCCCCACTGTTGTGTTCATTTAGACGATATTTCGCTCAAAACCACGGGTGGGGTCGTCTGCAGCGTGCAGCGTGGATACAGCCTAACCCCTGACGTCAAATCCCGCCGCCGCGGCATCCGGAAAGCGGTCCTCGCCTGCTCCGTCAGCCGAACCGCCTTCTCGGCCGCCGGCGGCGATCCTTCGCCTGCTCCGTCAGCCGAACCGCCTTCTCGACCGCCGGCAGGCGATCCTTCGGCCTGCTCCGTCAGCCAGACCGCCTTCTCGGCCGCCGGCAGGCGGTCCTTCGCCTGCTCCGTCAGCCGAACCGCCTTCTCGGCCGCGGCAGGCGATCCTTCGGCCTGCTCCGTCAGCCAGACCGTCTCCTCGGCCGCCGGCAGGCGGTCCTTTGCCTACTCCGTCAGCCAGACCGTCTTCTCGGCCGCCGGCACCCGGCGCGGCTCCGGAGGAGTCATGTCCGGGTAGCCCAGATAGATGAAGCCGACGATGTCCTCGTCCGCCCTCAGCCCGAACGTTTCCTTCATGCGCGGGTGGAACATCGGTTCGCCGGAGCGCCAGATGGCTCCCAGGCCGTGCGCATGAGCGGCGAGCAGCAGGTTTTGCACCGCGGCTTGCGCCGCCGCCAGCTCCTCCGCCGGCACGGCGCGCGGGTCGTCGGAAGGCGAACATACCGCCGCGATGACGACCGGCGCCCGGAACGCCTTGGTCCGCTCCTTACGGCGACGCTCCTCCAGCTGCTCTCCCTCCAGTCCAGGCTCCAGAGCTACAGCCACGTTTGCGTAGCCTTCGCCGAGCCTGTTGCGCCCTTCCCCGGTCATGACGATAAACTTCCACGGCTGCGTATTGTGATGGCTGGGCGCCCAAGCCGCCACCTCCAGCAATTGCTCAATGACGGCCTTGTCCACCGGGTCCGGCTTGACTCTGCCGATCGATCTCCTCGTCCGGATCGCCTCCATCACGCTCACAGAGGCCGCCTTCCCGATCGATGCGGCGCCGCTCAAAGCCGCCGCGCCGGCCGCTCCATTTTGTCCCAAATTACTCATGCCAATCCCCTTCTCCCATGACCCGTAACAAACGGAATGTCAATTATAGTCGGTTAACTCATCCATAAACGTTGCCGAAGAACGGCCAAATGCAGCGGCTCCGATGGCGGACGATCAGCCCTGCTCTTTGTCGTCGAACAAGGACAGATACTCGCCGTATCCCTCTTGCTCCAGCCGGTCCTTCGGCACGAATCGGAGCGAAGCCGAATTGATGCAGTACCGCAGCCCCCCGGGCTTCGGCCCGTCGTCGAACACATGGCCCAGATGCGAGTCGCCTTCTTTGCTTCTCACTTCGATCCGCACCATGTTATGGCTCGTATCCATATGCTCGGTCACATAGCTGCCGTGCAGCGGCTTCGTGAAGCTCGGCCATCCGCAGCCGGCGTCGTATTTGTCCTTCGAGCTGAACAGCGGCTCGCCCGATACGATATCGACGTAGATGCCCTCTTCCGTATGATCCCAATATTCGCCGGTAAACGGGCGTTCGGTGCCGTTGTTTTGCGTGACCTCGAACTGAATCGGCGTCAGCCGCTTTTTCAATTCCGCCTCATCCGGCTTCCTGGACCAATGTCTCGCGATAAACGCATCCCGTCCCGAACCTTTGCGGTACATTTTGTAGCGGAACGGATTTTTTTTGTGATAATCCTGATGGTAGTCCTCCGCCGGGTAAAACGGCCCCGCCGGCTCGATTTCCGTTACGATCGGACCGTCGAACCGGCCGCTTTCTTCCAGGGCTCTCTTGGACGCTTCCGCCAGCTGCCTCTGTTCTTCCGTATAATAGTAGATGCCCGTCCGGTACGAGTCTCCCCGGTCGTGGAACTGGCCTCCCGCGTCCGTCGGATCGATCTGCCGCCAAAAGATGTCGAGCAGCTTCTCGTACGGAAACACGTCCGGATCGTACCTAATGTGGACGGCTTCCGTATGTCCCGTCGTATGCGAGCACACCTCCTCGTACGTCGGATTTTCGGTATGGCCTCCGGTATAGCCCGAAACGACCGACAATATGCCCGGCATCTCTTCGAACGGCGATACCATGCACCAGAAGCAGCCGCCGGCGAACATCGCCTGCGCTTCGCGGCCTGTATGCGATTTATCCATGCTCTCTCATCCTCCTTGCTTCGGCATTGAATGCTTGCTTTCATTATACATGAACAGACCGCCGCATGAAAAAACACTACCGCGGCTATTCAATCCGCCTATATAAGTTGAATCAGAAAATCACACGAAACAAGCGGAACGAGGAAATCAACTGGAGAAACGGCAGTGTTCGCCTTTGCAGATTCCTCATAAAGCTTGGCCATAAGCTGTGAACATCAGTAGTTCAACTTATATAGAAAAATTCGGAAGAAGACAAGCCATTCGGGTTTTGTTACAATTACATGACATGCGCAACCTTTTGCCGCCGGGCCCAGTTTAATGCTATAGAAGTTGTACAAGCGCCGTTTATGCTTGATTCATCTTGCAACCGGCCCCGACTACCTGCACGACGAGGTGAATGAAACATGAGCGAAATATCGGCCGACACGGCCATTCCGGGCAGACAAGCCGCCTCCACTCGCAAAAAGAGAAGCAAAGCGGCCTTCTTCCTATTTTTATTCGTTTGGATCGTATTGATCGGAGGCGGCCTCTATGGCGCCAAGCTGTATATGGAACAAATGCAAAGGGACATCGCCAGCGACGTCCAGCGGCAGACCGCCGCACAAATCAGCGAGCTGGAGCAAGCCTACGATTCGCGCATTCAAGAGCTGGAAACAGCCTATACCGGCGAGATTACGGAGCTGAAGGGCAAGGTCGACGCCTTAAACGAGCTGCTGACGTTCGTCAAGGACAACGCCGATTCCAAAACGGACAACAGCAACAAGCTGTACACGCAGTTGAACGAAGTGAAGCAGCAGCTCGCCGAACTGAAGAAAAACTTGGATTTGCTGAAATGAACGCGGCCGTCAAATATTTAAACCGAACGATGCTGCTGGCCATGGCTCCATTTATTGGCATCCTCCTGTGGCTGCTTCTGACCGAAACGGCGGTCGTGCTGACCGGCGCAGCCGATCCGGCGGCGGGAACGGTCCCGTCCGCGCCCGCGAATATCGGCATGTCCGAGCAGGCAAAGGCCGGATTGGAGCAAGCTCGCGGCACAGCCGTACATACGCGCGAATCGATTCAAAAGGAAATGAAGCTGTACAATCAAACGAATGCGGAAATCAAGGAAATCGCAGAGCTGGCTTCGGCGCAGGCGCAGCGACCTCTCGCCATCTACGACCGAAAGATTACGGGCAAGCTCGGCAAGCCGTCCGCCACCATCAATTCGGACAAGCTTCGGGCGCAGCTGTTTTATTTGCAGCAGGACTTGTTCAAAGGATATGCCGTCAAAATCAAGCTGAAATCCGACGATGCCATGCAAATGGTGATGGGAGGCGACGTGCTCGGAGAAGCGTCGACGACGCTGGAAGCCGTCAAACGGCACAAAGCCGCGGTAGGCGTCAACGCCGGCGGTTTTGCCGACAGCAGAGGCAAGCGTTACCCGCTCAGCACAACCGTCCTGGACGGCAAATACGTGAACGGATTCGAAGCCTCCTACAAGGATTTGTTTTTTGTCGGGCTTAACGAAAACAACAAGCTGATCGGCGGCAAATTTACGGCCAAAGATCAGCTCGACGCCAAAAAACCGAAGTTCGGCGCCTCCTTCGTCCCCGTCCTGCTGCGCAACGGCCGTTCCCAGACGATTCCGGACAAGTGGAAAAAAAGTCCGCGAAGAGCGCCGCGCACCGTCATCGCCAACTACAAGGACGACCAGCTGCTCATCCTTGTCACGGACGGCTACAACGAAGCCGGCAGCTCGGGGGCGACGCTGGAGGAGCTGCAGACGATGCTGAAAAGTTTCGGCGCGGTGGACGCCTACAACCTGGACGGCGGCGGCTCGTCCTCGCTCGTCTTTAACGGCAAAGTGATCAACAAGCCGTCGGACGGCAGCTTGCGCAAGCTGCCGACGCACTTCTTGTTCTTTAAGTAAAGCGGCGGCGCTGCGCTCAAGGTTCAGACGAACTTCAAGCGCAGCGCCGTTTCGAGTTGCGCCATATCTCGCTCCGCTTCCAGCAGAAGCCGCTCCGCCTCTTCCAGGGCGATCTCCTCGAACCGGACCGAATCGCCGGGAGCAAGCTGGGCGAGCACCGGAATATCGACCGTAGCGGCATAAGCGATTTTCGGATAGCCGCCCGTCGTCTGCCGGTCCGCCAGCAGCACGATGGGACGGCCGCCGGGCGGGAGCTGCACGGTACCCAGGGCGACGGCCTCGGACAGCGGCTCCCTCGGCGCCGCGAGCTCCAGCGCCGGGCCATCCAGCCGGCAGCCCATCCGGTCGGAATGGACGCCGAGCCGAAAAGGCTCGCCGCCGAACAGGGCCGCTCTCGATTCGGCGGTAAGGGCTCCGGCGTCGGGTCCGGCGATGGCCCTAACGGTTGCGGCGCCGCCGGCATGCGAGACCGCAAAATGCTCCGCATGCCAATGGGGCGCGGGAGCGCCCGTCCGGAAATGCGCCAGCATTTGCGCGGCCAGGCTGCCCGGCTTCGCCGGCTGGACCGGAAGCCGGTCGCCCGCGCGGAGGGCCCGCCCTTCCAGGCCGCCGATGCCCGCGCGCAAATAGGTGCTCGCGCTGCCCAGCTTCAACGGGACGCCAAATCCGCCGGCCGCCGCGACATAAACGCGGCAGCCGCTTTTTCTTGCGGCGAAGCGCAGCACGCTTCCTTGGCGCAGCGACACCGGCCGCCACTGCGGCACGGGGCTGCCGTCCATATGCGGCGCCATGTCGCCGCCGCATATGGCGATCAGCGCATCCTCCTCGGCGGCCAGCTCGGCCCCGGCCAGCGTCAGCTCCAATACGGCCGCGGTCCCGTCGTTGCCGACGAGCAGATTGGCCGTCCGCGCAGCGGCCGGGTCCATCGCGCCGCTGGCGCTGACGCCGTATTTTTGATGCCCGTATCTGCCCAAATCCTGCACCGTAGCCAGCAGCCCGGGCTTGCGAATGATGAACGACATGCTTCCCTTCCCCTCCTCTCCTATCCGCCGTCAGGCGCCTCCGCAGGCCAATCCCGATACTGTTCCCCGGATATCGGGACGAACTCGACCCGATCGCCCGCCCTCAGCAAGCTGGGCGTTGCGCTTTCGGGGCGGAACAGCCGTACCGGGGTCCGGCCGATAATTTGCCAGCCGCCGGGCGTCGGCAGCGGGTAAACGCCGGTCTGGTTTCCCGCAATGCCTACGCTGCCGGCCGGCAGGAGCGTCCTGGGCTCGGCCCGGCGCGGAGCGGCAATCCGTTCGGACATGCCGCCCAAATACGGAAAACCCGGAGCAAACCCGATCATATATACGGTATAAATCGTTCCGCTGTGTACGGCGACGACTTCCTCCTCCGACAAGCCGTTATGAGCGGCCACGTCGGCCAGGTCGGGTCCGTATTCGCCTCCGTAACAAACGGGAATGCGGACCGTGCGCGTTTTCGCGGGATCGGCCGCTTCATACGGCCCCGTATCCGCCAAAAGGCGGCCGATCCGGCCGCGCATCGTCTCGAATACCGTTCGATGAAGCCGCTCTTCTCCGGTTCGGCTTTTCCATACCCGGACGGGATCGTAATGAACGGCAACCGACGCATAGCCGGGAACCGTCTCCACAACTCCGTCGAGCGGCTGCCGCTCC
>Ga0065721_10004792_pt1 | contig 22411 bp, 21 predicted proteins | sample Mesricmetagenome_FD_59108 | JGI IMG/M metagenome (GOLD analysis project Ga0065721, IMG submission 59108) | Mesophilic microbial community from rice straw/compost enrichment Sample: eDNA_1 v2 (version 2) | ecosystem: Engineered > Solid waste > Grass > Composting > Bioreactor | place: USA: Davis...
CCCTCTTTGCCACGCGCGGCCATGTGATGCTCACCATGGGCGACGAGGCAGGCCGCTCCCAGCGCGGCAACAACAATGCCTATGCGCAGGACAACGAGATCACCTGGCTCGACTGGCGCACGATCGATGAAAGCCTGGTCGAACATACCGCCGCGGTGTCCGCCATGCGCAAGCGCTTCTCCGCCTTCTCGGAAACGAGCTTCTTCACCGGCGAAGGCGATGTCGAATGGCTGAACGCTGCCGGCCAGCCGATGCAGGTGGGTGATTGGGAGAACGCCAGCAATCCGGTGCTCGGCATGATGCTCTCGACAACCGATCGAACCACCGAGCAGGCCATGCGGCTGGCGGTCCTCATTAACCGAAGCCATGCGCCCCTCACCTTCGCTTTGCCCGGCGAAGGCTGGACGGATGTGGTCACCGGCGAAGCCTGGCAGGGCATGCTTCCACCTCGATCGGTGCGCTTCTGTATCCCCGCATGATGCAATGCAAAAATCGCTCGCTTGGCGCGCTGATTTCGCTAGAGTTCGCGGCAGTTCCCTGAGCCTCGTGAGGTAGCATGCCTGAAGTTTCGCTTGCCGATATGCCCGGCCTTGTTGGCACTGTTGTCGGAGTATCGGACTGGATCACGGTTCCGCAGTCGATGATCAACATGTTCGCGGACACCACGCTCGATCACCAGTTCATCCATGTCGATGAAGAACGCGCCAGGACCGAAAGCCCGTTCGGCGGCACCATCGCGCATGGCTTCCTGACGCTCTCGCTCCTTTCGGCCATGAACTTCGACTGCGTCCCGAAGATCCGCGAGCAGACGATGGGCCTCAACTACGGCTTCGATCGCATCCGCTTCATGTCGCCGGTGCGTCCGGGCGCGCGTATTCGCGGCCATTTCAAGCTTGCCGATACGCGTTTTCGCGGCGCCGGCATGCTGATGACCACCTATGACGTGAGCGTCGAAATCGAGAACGAAAAGAAACCGGCGATGACGGCGACCTGGATCACCATCGTCCAGTTCGACCCGAAGGACCGCCCGGAAACCGTTTGACCGAAAGAACCGAAGGCGCGGCTCATCACCGCGCCTTCGTTTTTTTCTCGCAGATGACCGGAGCCTAGAGCCCGGCGTCGCGCGCCGCCTCAGCCAGCAGGCCGAAGGCATAGTCGGAGAAGGAACGCCAGACTTCGACCCGGAAGGCATCTTCCGCCGTGCGCAGCAGAACGATCTCCACCTTGCCGAACAGCGTGCGGGAGCAGGCGCCCACCGGGAAGGCCTTCAGCGACAGGTCCTGCGGGCATCCGCCGTTGATCGCGTTCGCAGCACCGGGACCGGAAACCAGGATCGCCGTATTGCGATGAGACACGTCGGTGGCCGAATGCAGCGCACTCGTGCCAACCAGCGCGTTCAACAGCCCGCCGCCGACCTCGCCAATCACCAGCCACTCATCCGGACCGAGCCAAAGCGCCGTGCGTCCGTTTGCCGAAGCGGATGTCTTTGGCCGCACCGGCAGTTCGAGCCCGAGCGCCGAAGAGAGAGCCGGCACATCCTCAGGCCGCGCGCGCAGCGAAATGCGTTCCGCGGCAGGGGCCGCTTCCAGCCGAACGGCAGACGACCCGCCGAAGAAGCCGGAAAGCGGAAGCACTCGGTTTGCCATCTCAACCATGGATGCGCACCCCTTCCTTGTCGAAGAACACCATGTCCGTCACTTCCACCGCCACCGTCTTGTCCTTCATCGGCACATAAAGCGTCTGGCCGATGCGGCTGCGGCCGCCTGCCACGAGCGCCAGCGCAATCGCCCGGCCGCAGTTTTCCGACCAGTAGGCCGAGGTGACGTGGCCAAGCATCGTCATCGGCTTCGGCTGGTTCGGATCGGCAACGATCTGCGCGCCTTCTTCCAGCACATCGCTCGGTTTGTTGGTGAGCAGGCCGACAAGCTGCTTGCGGTTCTCGCGCACGAGATCCGGCCGTTTCAAACCGCGGATGCCGACAAAGTCGGTCTTCTTCTTGGAGACCGCCCAGCCGAGGCCGGCATCATCCGGCGTCACCGTCCCGTCCGTGTCCTGGCCAACGATGATGTAGCCCTTCTCGGCGCGCAAGACGTGCATGGTTTCGGTGCCATAGAGGCAGGCGCCCATGTCCTTTGCGCGCTCCCATACGGCCTTCCAGACAGCGGGGCCGTAATCCGACGGCACGTTGATTTCGTAGCCCAGCTCGCCGGTAAAGGAGACGCGGAACAGCCGCGACGGCACGCCCATCACCGTGCACTCGGCGACGCTCATATGCGGGAAGGCTTCGTTGGAAATGTCCACGCCTTCGACAAACGGCTGGATGATCTCGCGCGCNTTCGGGCCCTGCACGGCAATCACCGCCCACTGCTCGGTGGTCGANGTCAGCCACACCCTGAGATGCGGGAATTCCGTCTGCANATAGTCTTCCATGTGGTTGAGCACGCGCGGCGCACCGCCGGTCGTGGTCGTCACATGGAAGCGGTCCTCGGCCAGCCGCCCGACAACGCCGTCGTCATACACGAAACCGTCTTCACGGGTCATGATGCCGTAGCGTGCCTTGCCGGGCTTCAGCGTATCCCAGGCATTGGTATAGATGAGGTTGAGGAACTGTGCTGCATCCGGGCCGACGACCTCGATCTTGCCGAGCGTCGAGCCGTTGAAGACGCCACCCACCTCGCGCACCGTTCGGCATTCGCGGTTGACGGCGGCAAACATGTCCTCGCCCCGCTTGGGGTAATACCAGGCGCGCTTCCAGTTGCCGACATCCTCGAACTCGGCGCCTTCGGCCGCTTCAAGCTCATGCATCGGGGTCTTGCGCGCCGGGTCGAACAGATCACCACGCGAGTGGGCGACCAACGTGCCATAGGTCACCGGCGTGTACGGCGCACGGAATGTCGTGAGCCCCACCTGCGGGATCGGCCGGTCGAGCATCTCGGCGGCAATCGCCAGGCCATGCATGTTGGACAGCTTGCCCTGGTCGGACGCCATGCCGTTCGTCGTGAAGCGCTTGATATGCTCGATCGAATGCATGCCTTCGCGCACCGCAAGGCGGATGTCCTTGGCCGTCACGTCATGCTGGAAATCGACGAAGGCCTTCACCGTCGTGTCCGGCCCCGCCCCTTCCGCCGCGCCGATCATGCCGCCGGTCCATTCGAAGCGGTTCTCGCCGGTCAGCGCCACACGTCCGCCGCCTGCGATCATCGCCTCGTCGATCAGTTCGGCAAGGTCATCGGTACCGTTGCAGCCGCCAACCGAAACGCAATCCTGCGCATAGATATCCGGCAGGAAACGCTGGTTCTGGTCGTCGTAGCGCAGCTTGCCGCGCGACTGCGAGAAGAGATGCACGGAGGGCGTCCAGCCGGCCGAAACGATCAGCGCGTCCACCGCCATCTTGCGGATGTCGAAATTGCCGTTGCGCGCCACCGTCATCGAGTTGATGCGCAGCCGCCCACCCGTATTCGTCACCGAATGGCCGGTCAGCACGTCGATGCCGAGTGCACGCGCCTGCGCCAGCACCGCGTCACCGGGACGCTCGCGGCAATCCACGATCGCGACGATCGACACACCGGCGCGCTTCAGGTCGAAGGCTGCCTCGTAGGCTGAATCATGCGCCGTATAGACGCCGACACGCCGGCCGACGGCTACGCCATGGTGGTTGAGGAAGGTGCGCGCAGCCGAGGCCAGCATGATGCCCGGGCGGTCGTTGTTGGCGAACACCATGTGGCGTTCGATCGAGCCCGTCGCCAGGATGACGCGCTTTGCCCGCACCTGCCAGAGGCGCTCGCGCGGCAGGTCCTTGTGCGGCCGCGCCAGGTGATCCGTCACTCGCTCGGCGAGGCCCAGGAAGCCGTGGTTGTAGTAACCGAAGACCGTTGTGCGCGTCAGTACGGTGACGTTCGGCATGGCCTTGAGCTTGGCGGCTGTCGCCTGCGCCCATTCATAGCCGTTCTGGCCGTCGATGATCGTCGCATTGTCGGCATGCAGCGCACCGCCCACTTCCGGCTGCTCGTCGACAAGGATCACCGAAGCACCCGTCGCGGCGGCGGAAAGCGCGGCCGTGAGGCCCGCAACACCAGCCCCGGCAATCAACACGTCGCAATGCGCAAAGCGGTTGCCGTAATGATCCGGATCCTCTTCCCGCGGTGCCTGGCCGAGGCCCGCCGCCCGGCGGATGAAGGGTTCGTAGAGCTTGTGCCATGCCGCCTTCGGCCACATGAAGGTCTTGTAGTAGAAGCCGGCCGCGAAGAAGGGCGACAGCAGGTCGTTGAACGCGCCGATGTCGAAGCGAAGCGATGGCCAGCGGTTCTGCGACGAGATCTTGGCGCCGTCGAACACTTCCTGCACGGTTGCCCGCACGTTCGGCTGCCGGCGTGCTGCGTCACGCGCAACATCAAGCAGCGCATTCGGTTCTTCCGGGCCGGCGGTCAGGATGCCGCGCGGACGATGGTACTTGAAGGAACGGCCGGTCAGGTGCACGCCATGCGCCAGAAGCGCCGAGGCAACCGTGTCGCCTTCCATGGCGGTATAGGTCTTGCCGTCGAAGGTGAAGCGGGCGGTGCGCGCCGGGGTCAGACGTCCGGCACCCTTGATGCGAAACGCGCCGAGGTTCTTGGATGCAGCGCTCATCGTGCATCTCCTTCGGTGGCTTCATAGGTTTCGACCGTGTGTTCCGTCGCCGCAACGCCCGGAACCGGCTGCTTGGGCAGCCCTGCCTTGTAGGTCATCAGGAACTTGTCGCTCACGGTGTCGCGCGCCGCATTGAAGAAGCGGCCGCAGCCATGGACATGGCGCCAGCGCTCATAGGTGAGGCCTTTTTCGTTGTTGCGCAGGAAGAAGAACTCGGCGAACTCCTCGTCGGTAATCTCCGCGATGTTGGTCGGGCGGGCGATATGCGCCTCGCCGGCCCAGCGGAATTCCAGCTCGGCGCGATCTTCTTCGCAATAGGGGCAGTGGATCAGAAGCATTGTGATGGCTCTCGCTTAGTGCGCCACGGCAGCCGCGGCTGCCTCGTCGATCAGGCGGCCGGTGCGGAAACGGTCGAGCGTCAGGCCCGCCGCCAGACGATGCGGCTCGCCGCGCGCAATCAGGTGCGCGAAGAGATGGGCCGAGCCCGGCGTCGCCTTGAAGCCGCCTGTGCCCCAGCCGCAGTTGACGAACAGGCCCGGCACCGGTGTGACGCCCTGGATCGGCGAACGATCCGGCGTGTTGTCGGTAATGCCGCCCCACTGGCGCATCATCTTGACGCGGCGGAAGATCGGGAAGAGCTCGCAGATCGCATCGAGCGTGTGGGTGATGATCTGCAGGCCTCCGGTCTGGCTGTAGGAATTGTATTGGTCGGTGCCGGCGCCAATCACCAGCTCGCCCTTGTCGGACTGCGAGATGTAGGCGTGCACCGTGTTGGACATGACCACGCAGGGGAAGATCGGCTTCAGCGGCTCGGAAACGAGCGCCTGCAGCGGGTTGGAATGCAGCGGCACGCGTACGCCTGCCATTTCCATGACCACCGACGAATGGCCGGCGGCAGAGACGCCTATCTTCTTGGCGCCGATGAAACCGCGGTTGGTATCCACACCCTGCACCTCGCCGCTCGGCCCGCGACGAATGCCGGTGACCTCGCAGTTCTGGATGATATGCACGCCGCGATCAGACGCCGCACGCGCATAACCCCAGGCCACCGCATCATGACGTGCCGTGCCGCCGCGCCGCTGCAGCGCCGCACCATTGATCGGGTAACGCGCCGTCTTGGAGATATCGAGAACGGGAACGAAGGCCTTCGCCTGTTCCGGCGTCAGCCATTCGTTATCGATGCCGTAGAGCCTGTTGGCGTTGATGTGCCGCTTGAAACTTTGCATGTCGTGGGTGTTGTGCGACAGCATCATCACGCCACGCGGCGAATACATGGTGTTGTAGTTGAGATCCTGGCTCAGGCCTTCCCACAGCTTGAGGGAATGCTCGTAGATGTCCATGCTCTCGTCATAGAGATAGTTGGAGCGGATGATGGTGGTGTTGCGGCCGGTATTGCCACCGCCGATCCAGCCCTTTTCCAGCACCGCCACATTGGTGATGCCGTGCTCCTTGGCAAGGTAATAGGCGGCGCCGAGGCCGTGGCCGCCGCCGCCGATAATGATCACGTCGTAGCTCGAGCGCGGTTCAGGCGAAATCCATTGCGCTTCCCAGCCCTTGTGGGCGCGCAACGCCTCCCGGGCTATGGCGAAAACCGAATATTTGCGCATTTCGCCTTCAACTCCTCGCAAGATGAATGTGGTGGTCGGGCCTTGGGTTAGTGCGATAGCCATCGCAAATCAATATGCGTCGCAATAGCTTTATTGCGACGCAAGACGCGATTGTTTCGACAAGGCTGAAAGACCGGCTTCACAAGCACGGCATCACGAAGACGTTGGACAGCGCCCGATCCGGATTGTGGTGGCGCTATTTGGTCGCGGTCGTCGTGGTGGTGACCTTGGTCACCTGCGGCCGGGCAGCGCCCGCCAGCCCCCGCTGCGCCACGCGCCCCAGAAGGTCGCGGCAGAAGCCGACTGTCAGTAACGGGTTGCGGCCGGAATCGTCGCGCGACGGATCATGGCCGCTGATGCAGGCGACCGTCATGGCCGAAATCGCCGCATTGGGCCCGGAGACTTCGACCTTGCCCGCTGCGGTGTCCTTGCCGACGAGCGCCACCAGAAGGTTGCCGTACTGGCTGAGGATGATCGCATAGGCATCCTGCCCGATCACACCGTTGGCGTAACTCTGGCAAGCGACATAGAGACCGTCGCGGAGCGCAAGCACGGCCGCCTCCCGGCCCTCGCCCTTTTCGACATCCTCCACCGACGACAGGTCGATTTCCAGCTTACGCTCCCCCTGCTCGGTCGGGCGCGTGTTGGTGAAACTGCGCGTCTGGTCAAAGGCCACCATGTAGTCCGGGCTCGGCTCGGTGCAGACGACCGGCGGATAGCCCTGCTTATGCCGCTCGGTGACGAGCCTCAGGTTGCCGCTCGTGACGATCCCCGTCGACGAGCCGAAGCTGACGGGTGAAACGCGACTGTTGGGTGAGTTGCATCCGGCGAGCCCAAAAACCAGGGCCGGAATGATCCATTTCGATGTCTTGAACATGCCTGCGCCCCTCCACCGGCCAAAACCGGTTTCCCTCTTGGAAGATGATCCGACGGGTTTTGGAGCGCGCCCCGTGACGGCAAATCTGCATCAAGTCGCTAACCAATGCAACTAAAATGCGATCACCCAATCATATACAACCTAAGATCATCTTGAAGGGATGCAGGCTTGGGCTCAGGCCTTGATTAGCACCTTCCCCTTGCGATGACCTTCGGCAGCCGCGGCAACGGCCCTGGCCACGTCCGCAAGATCGCAGATACCGGATACCGGCAGGTCGATCTCACCCTTGGCCACGCTCTGGACAATCTCGCCCACCAGGCGACCGATCTTTTCCGGACCGAGCGCCGGCCCGACCTTGGCGAGCCAGAAGCCCTTGACCACCGTCTCCTTGAAGATCAGGTCGCCCGGCGAAAGCTGCATCGGCTGGCCCGACATCAGCCCGAACGACAGGAGCACGCCTTTCTGCCCCAGCAGCGACAAAAGCTCACCGGAAGACGCGCCGCCGACGCCATCGATTGCGGCCTTGATCGGCGCCCCGCCCGTGAAGCGGGCGACCTCATTCTTCCAGCCGGCGCTGTCGGTGGAAACGACGTGGTCGATGCTGAGTCCACGCATCTCCTCAACAGCACTTTCCCGCCGCACGACATTGACAACGTGGACGCCGCGCCGCTTGGCAAACATCGCAAGCGTGCGGCCGACTGCACCATTGGCAGCGTTCTGGATGATCCAGTCGCCCGGCTTCGCCTCAAGATAATCGAGAAGGGCCAAGGCACTCAGCGGCATGGAGATCATCTGCGCGGCCGCCTCGTCGCTGATCGCATCCGGCAGCGGCACGGCACTGGCGGCCGAGGCGAGGTAATAATCCGCCCATGCGCCCTGGCCGGATGCCGCGACTCGCTGCCCCGGCTGAAGATGAGTGACGCCCTCTCCCACCGCATCGACCACGCCCGTCGCCTCGGTGCCAGCCACCGCCGGAAGCTGCGGCTTGATGCCGTAGTCGCCGCTCACCGTCAGCAGGTCGTGGTTGTGGATCGCCGACATCCGCATGCGCACGCGCACCTGTCCCGGTCCCGGCTCGGGCAGCGGCCGGTCCTCGATCTTCAGCACGTCCGACGGCTTACCGAAGCTGGAAAAACTGGCGCTTCTCATGGGATGTCTCCTTGCCTGTGCACTGTTTTGGCTCAACCCTGATATAGAGACGCCACCGGCGACGAAAAGGCGGCCGCTTTCATAAGCTTTTTCGTTCAAAGCGCCGCGGCGACATCTGGACTTCAGCCAAGTCATCTGCTATTTGCACGCACCAATCGCACGGCCTGCGCCGCGCGAACGTTATTATTTCGCCTCAAATCGTACCGATGACGGCGAGCAACCAAACCAAAGGAACGGGATTCACGTGCAGGTACTAGTCCGCGACAACAACGTTGATCAGGCGCTTCGCGCTCTCAAGAAGAAGATGCAGCGCGAAGGCATTTTCCGCGAAATGAAGATGCGCGACTACTACGAAAAGCCGTCCGAAAAGCGCGCCCGCGAAAAGGCTGAAGCTGTTCGCCGTGTTCGCAAGCTGGCCCGCAAGCGCATGCAGCGCGAAGGCCTGATTGCAGCGCCTGCGAAATCTGCGTCGGCTTCGCGTTCGGCTCGTTGATCGGCCGCTTTTTCGACGTTTTCATATGTTCTGAGGGCGGTGGCGACTTTGGGCGCCGCCGCTCTTTTTGATTTGGGACCGAACAAATCTGTCCGGTCCAGTGCTTGATTGGGGGATACGTGCCTGATGGCCGCTAAGACAATCGTTGTGACGGATGCAACACGAACCTTCGGCCTCTCGAATCGCCTCTCGAAAGCAAGCACCAGGACGGCCCTTCCCGCGGCCCTGATGGCAGCGCTGGCACTCGCCGGCTGCTCCACGACCCCGACGACCACCGACCTCATCACCGTTGATCGCGCACAGGGCAGCCAGGAAAACATCGCCTCGCTCTCGGCCGTTATCCAGGCCAATCCGAACGATCCGGAAGGCTACAACGTCCGCGGCTCCGCTTATGGCCGCGCCGGCGACTTCCAGCGTGCGCTTGCCGACTTCAATCGCGCCATCCAGATCAATCCGCAGTTCTACCAGGCTTACGCCAACCGCGCTCTTGCCTACCGCAACCTCGGCAAGCCGGTCGAAGCCGCAAACGATTACAATCGCGCCCTGCAGATCAATCCGAGCTATGACGTCGCCTATATCGGTCGCGGCAATATCTACCGTCAGGCCGGCCGCAACAACGAAGCCTTCAATGACTTCAACCGCGCGATCGAGCTGGAAACCACCGATGGGCGCGCCTGGCACAACCGCGGCCTGATCTACCAGTTGCGCGGCCAGCATGCGCAGGCGATCGAGGATTTCTCGCGCGCCATCTCGCTGTCGCCGAGCTCGCCCGAGCCTTACAACGGCCGGGGCATCTCCTATGTGGCGCTGAACGACGACGAAAACGCCTTCGCCGACTTCAACCGCGCCATCGAGCTCAACGACAAGCTCGCCGAATCCTGGGCCAACCAGGCGCTCGTCTACGAACGTCGTGGCGACCGCGCCCGCGCCTACAAGTCCTATTCGCACGCTGTGCGCCTCGACCCGAACTACAAGCCGGCCAAGGACGGCGCCGCCCGCACCCGCGCCTCGAGCTGAGCCTCCTGCCGCATCATACCAGCGGGTTGATGACCGTCAGGCCGTCGATCCGCATGCCGTTGCTCATGTCTTCCGAAAACGGCGTATCGCAGTCGCAAGCAAGCGCTGCGGCAATGATCATCGCGTCGTAGATCGAAAACCCGTAGCGTCGGGCGATTTCCCTCCCCTTGTCGTGGATCTCGATCGTCAGCGGTATCACCGTCAGCACGGCGGTCACCGCCCCCAGGAACTCATCGATCTCCTGCCAGGAGAAGTTCATCTTGCGCCGCGCGACGTGGACGAACTCGTTCAACACCTGCACGCTGATGGTGCCACCGAGCGCCAACGCCCTTTCGGCAGCATCCGCTTTGGGCGTGTCTTCTGACGCGAGATAAAGAAGAATGTTCGTGTCGTAGAAGTTAACCGGCATGGGCCTCGTCCCGGTCGAACACGAAGTCCTCCGGAAGACGGCCACGGAACTTCCTCAAGCGCTGCAGGAGCTCGGCGCTTGTCGGCTTCTTGACGATCTCGAAATCATGGCGATCGACTGCGCGGATCTGGATCTCGTCACCTTCCTTGAGCTCGAGAGCCTCCACCACCGATGACGGAAGCCGCACCGCAAGACTATTTCCCCACTTGGAAACCTGCATTGGTGTCTCCTGGATCGACATCCCACAGACGTATATCTAGCAAATGCACCCGCCGAAAAAAAGCCCGGCATGGGCCGGGCTTTTCGTCACCTCATCACCTCACTGCTTCATCGCCTTGACGATGTCTTCCGTCATCTTCTTGGCATCGCCAAGCAGCATCATCGTGCCGTCCTTGTAGAACAGCGTGTTGTCGATGCCGGCATAACCGGAACCGAGCGAGCGCTTGACGAAGAGGCAGGTCTTGGCGCGGTCGACATCGAGGATCGGCATGCCGTAGATCGGCGAGGACTTGTCGTCGCGCGCCGCCGGGTTGGTGACGTCGTTGGCGCCGATCACATAGGCGACGTCCGCCTGCGCAAACTCGGCGTTGATGTCTTCCAGTTCGAACACTTCGTCATAGGGCACATTGGCTTCGGCAAGCAGCACGTTCATGTGTCCCGGCATGCGGCCGGCCACCGGATGGATCGCGTATTTCACCTCCACGCCATGCTCCTTCAGCGTGTCGGCAAGTTCGCGCAGTGCATGCTGCGCCTGCGCCACCGCCATGCCATAGCCCGGCACGATGATGACCTTGGAGGCGTTCTGCATCAGGAAGGCCGCGTCGTCGGCAGACCCCTGCTTCACCGTGCGCTGGATGCCGTCGTCCGCACCGGCGGACGCGCTCTCACCGCCAAAGCCGCCGAGAATGACGGAGATGAAGGAGCGGTTCATGCCCTTGCACATGATGTAGGAGAGGATCGCACCGGACGAGCCGACCAGCGCACCGGTGATGATCAGCGCGAGGTTGCCGAGGGTGAAGCCGATGCCCGCCGCCGCCCAGCCGGAATAGGAATTCAGCATCGACACGACCACCGGCATGTCGGCGCCGCCGATCGGGATGATGATCAACACGCCAAGCGCCAGCGCGAGCAACACGATCAGCCAGAAATCGAAGTGGCTCTCGGTCTGCACCAGGCCGAAGATGAAGACGACGATCAAGAGCAGCAGGCCGATATTGATGGCGTGCCGGTATGGCAGCATGATCGGCTTGCCGGACATGCGCCCGTCGAGCTTGAGGAAGGCGATGACGGAGCCGGTAAAGGTGATGGCGCCAATCGCCGCACCCAGCGCCATCTCGATGAGCGCCTGCCCATGGATCTCGCCGATCGCACCGATGCCGAAGGACAGCGGATCATAAAGGGCTGCCGCCGCCACCATCACGGCCGCAAGGCCAACCAGCGAGTGGAAGCCGGCCACCAGCTGCGGCATCGCCGTCATCGGGATGGTGCGGGCGATGTAAGCCCCCGCTCCACCACCGATCGCCAGCGCCAGCACGATCAGCACGAAGCCGCCGAAGGAAGGCGTCGCAAGCAACAGCGTCGTGAGGATGGCGATCCCCATGCCGACCATGCCGTAGACGTTGCCCCTGCGGCTCGTCGTCGGATGCGAGAGCCCGCGCAGCGCCATGATGAACAGCACGCCGGAGACGAGGTAAAGAAAGGCTGCGAGATTCTGTGACATCATTCCTCCCAGAACCCGTCAGCGGTCTTTTCGTTTGTACATGGCAAGCATTCGGCTGGTCACCAGGAAGCCGCCGAAGATGTTCACCGAAACAAGCACGAGCGCAATAAAGCCGAAGCCGGTGGCATAACCGCTGGCGGAAATGCCGACGGCGAGCAGCGCGCCGACGACGATCACCGAGGAAATGGCGTTGGTAACAGCCATCAGCGGCGTGTGCAGCGCAGGCGTTACAGACCAGACGACGTAATAACCGACGAAGATCGACAGAACGAAGATCGCCAGCCGGAACACGAAGGGGTCGATCGCCCCGCCGGTCGCGACACTTGCGGCTTCCGGCGCCTGAGCGGCTGCCGCAACCACGGCGTTGACCGCCTGATCCAGCTGTTCGAGTGCGTTGTTCAAAGCCTCGTTGGCCATCACAGCTCCTCCCTGTCCACGGCGGCATCGCCGGCGATCGGATCAACCGCCGTCTTCTCCGCAACGAGCGGCTTTTCACTGGTGTCACCGGAAGCCGCCGCAGCTGCAAAAGTCGGATGGACCACGCTCCCGCCATGGGTCAGCATGGTTGCCTTCACCAGTTCGTCCTCGAGGTTCAGCGCAAAGTCCTTGGTGCTCTTGTCGACCATCGTCTCGAGGAAGGCATAAAGGTTGCGGGCATAAAGCGCCGAGGCCGAAGCCGCGATCCGGCCCGCCACATTGGCGTAACCGATGACGCAGACGCCCTCGACGGTGGTGATCTTGCCCTTCTCCGAACCTTCAATATTGCCGCCGCGCTCGACTGCAAGGTCGACCGCCACGGATCCGGGCCGCATTGAGGCGAGCATGGCGCGCGTCACGAGCCGCGGCGCCGGGCGTCCGGGAATGAGCGCGGTGGTGATGACGATGTCCTGCTTGGCGATATGTTCGGCCACCAGCGCCGCCTGCTTGGCCTGATAGGCTTCCGACATCGGCTTGGCATAACCGGCCGCCGTTTCGGCTGCCTTGAACTCGTCGTCCTCGACGGCAATGAACTTGGCACCGAGCGAAGCGACCTGCTCCTTGGCGGCTGGGCGAACGTCGGTTGCCGAAACGACCGCGCCGAGGCGACGCGCGGTGGCGATCGCCTGCAGCCCCGCAACACCGGCCCCCATGACGAAGACCTTGGCGGCCGGAACCGTGCCAGCCGCTGTCATCATCATCGGGAAGGCGCGGCCATATTCGTGCGACGCGTCGATCACGGCGCGGTAGCCGGCAAGGTTCGCTTGCGATGACAGGACGTCCATGGACTGCGCACGGGTGAAGCGCGGCATCAGTTCCATCGCAAATGTCGTCAGCCCGGCCTTGGCCATGGCGGCAAGCGCCGCTTCACTGCCATAGGGATCCATGACAGCAAAAACGATGGCGCCTGATCTGTAGGATGAAAATTCGGTGGGATCCGGACGGTTGACCCGCAGGATAATGTCGGCCCCGGAGGCATCGGCGGCCGTGCCGATCGTTGCGCCGGCAGCCTGGTAGTCGCGGTCGGGAAGACCGGAAGCATCTCCGGCACCCGCCTCCACAACCACGGAGAACCCGAGGCCGATGAAGCGCTTCACCGTTTCCGGCGAAGCAGAAACACGCGGTTCGTCTGCGCCTTCACGGCACACGAATATGACCTTCGCCAAAGACTGTCTCCTCCCAGTCGATTCGCGTCAGGCGAGAATGGTTCGCCAAAGGCAGATGGCGGCCGCGAGGGCCGCCATGTCAGGCTCAGCGCAGCAGGAAAGCGCCGGCGGCATTCAGGACGAGGAAGACCAGCAGGCTGCCGATGATGCCGGCGCCGCCAAAGAAGCCGGCAGCCATGGCAATCAGCAGGACCACCACGACCATGGTGCCCCACTTGGCCCCGGCGAGGAACATGCTGTAGGTCTTTTCATGCTCCTGATAGTCCATCGGAGCCCCCATTTCGACCGGTCCGCTTTGGTGATTGTCCATCGATCCCATCTCCTTGATCAGCCACGACCTGCCGCAGAAGCGCCGATCGCAGAAAAAGCCCTTCGCCGGCAAGAATCTGCGCAAGGCGCAGCCCATTTGGCACTGACTCAGGCCTTACACAATGGCTTGTCAAAGCGCAATGGTGACAAAAAGTCCGCCGCTGCGCCNGACATCCATTAACCGAGATATGCCATCTCGGGCGACTGCGGGCGACCGGCGATGCGCGCGGTCGGAAGGATNGTCAGCGGCGCGGTTTCGAAGTTCGAACGNTCGAACAGCATGCGGCGCTCGCAGGCCTCCGACTGGAAGGCCGGGAAGCGCTTCATCATCTTCGAGCGCAGTTCACGCGTCTTGGACGCGAGCAGCATCAGGTCGAAGTCGTAGGTCGGCACGCGACGCGGCTCCACCAGCGGCTGGGCATAGAAGAAGCGGCGGTAGAAGGCCGCATGCGCCGGGCGGATCGGCTGGAGAACGCGGTCGGCATCGAAGTAGATGGCGGCAACCGGCGTCAAACGCACCGTCAGATACGGCATGGCCGAGAGCTCACCGGCAAACTCCGGTGCAATGGCAAACCGGGCCGAGTCGATCAGCGTCATGCCCGCATCGAGCATTTCGTTGACCGCTTCGGGGAAGATGAGGATCGACTGGCACACGCGATGCTCGGGCGTCACGACATGCAGGCGGATCGTGCTCACCAACTGCTCGTCATAATAGACGCCGAACACATGGGCATTGCGGTCGAAGTCGATCTCATCGATCAGCTTCGTTGCATTGACCGGCAATACTCCGTGCGTCTTGTAGGCCTTGTAACGCAGGCGCGCGATATCCTCGAAATCTTCCTGAGTTTCGATCCGCCGGTATTCAACATGGTCGAGTGTCGAAAGAAGCTTGGCAGAAAAGTTATCGTTAACAAAAGATCTATCAAATGGCATTGGTCATTCCCCGTCTTTAACGAAGAATTAACCCTCACAATCGCGCCGCCGCAAGAAGAAGCGCTAATACTTAATCAGCTTTTAAAAAGCATGGTTAATGAAACATTAACAGCAGCTTACCGGAGGGCAGCTGCTGTTAAGAATTGACAGTTTGATCTAACTTGGGAAGGCGCCCCAGAGGGCTTCTGAAGCCGGCCGTCAGCCGGCTGCAGCCATCAGCGGACCGGGCATCTCGGGCTTGTTGCGCGACGTCAGACGCGAGCGCTTGCCGCCACGCAGGGAGCCGTTCAGAAGCTCGTCGATCTCTTCCGGGGCCACCGGCATCGAGAAGACGTAACCCTGCACGAGATCGGCAAAGCCGCGGGCATTGATCAGCGAAAGCTGTTCCTGCGTTTCCACGCCTTCGACAACGATCCGCAGACCGAGATCGCGCGACAGGTTGACGATGCCGCGCAGCAGCTTGCGCTTGCGCTCGTCCTCGGCGACGTTGCGGATAAAGGCACGGTCAATCTTGACGATATCAAGCGGCAGCGTGTCGAGATAGCTGAGGCTGGAGAAGCCCGTGCCGAAGTCGTCGATCGCGACCGTGACGCCGGTCGCCCGGAACTGGTTCAGAATGGCACTGACGGAAACCGGCTCGTCCATGAAGACGCTTTCGGTGACTTCCAGATGCAGGCGCTTCGGGCTCAAACCGTTCCGTTCCAGCACATCGGCAACGAAGGCCAGGATGTCGCTGTTGCGCAAGTCCTGGATCGAAAGGTTGACGGAGACTGCAAGCGGCTCCGGCCAGGCGGCGCAATCGCGGCATGCCTGTTCGATAACGAAACGGCTGATGGCGGAGACGATGCCCATGTCCTCGGCCATCGGAATGAAGATATTCGGGCCGACCATGCCGCGCTCGGGGTGGCGCCAGCGCACCAGCGCCTCGCAGCATTCGATGCTCGAACCATCCGGCTTGTACATCGGCTGGTAGACGATATGCAGCCCGCCATGTTCCACCGCGTGGCGAAGGTCGGTGCGAAGCTTCTGTTCGGCGATATACTGGGCGTCCATTTCCGGGCGGAATACGGTCAGCGTGCCGTTGCCGACGCTCTTGGCATGGTTGAGCGCGAGGTCCGCCTTGATCTGGCAGTTCTCCATCGCGAAATCGCGCGAGGGGAGAATGACGCAACCGCTGTTCAATGACACCGGCAGCCGCAGTTCGTCCACCTGGTAGCCGCCCTGCAGCTCTTCATGAAGCTCGCGCATCTGCTGCTCGAGGTCATGCGCACAATGTTCGCCAAGCAGGAGCACGGCAAACTCGTCGCCGACCAGGCGTCCGGCCAGCATGTTCGGCGCTTCGAGCGCCCGCAGCCGTTCGGCGATCATCGACAACAGCCGGTCGCCGACCACGTGGCCACGTACGTCGTTGACATGCTTGAAGCCATCGACATTGAACACGGCAAATGCCGCCAGCGCGTCGTCGCGACCCTTGAGGCGCTCCTCGGCGAGTTCTGCAAAATGGTTGCGGTTCGGCAGGCCGGTCAGCGAGTCGAAGCGCACCATGTGCAGGATCTGCTGTTCGGCTGCGACGCGGGCGCTGACGTCTTCGAACACCAGCACCACGCCGCCATCGGCACGACGGCTTGCGGAAAATTCCAGATGCTGCTCGTCGGCCACCTGAAGCAGCGCACGCTGCTGGCTGCCGTCGATGAGCGCGGTGATCCGCGCCAGGTTGGCGCCCGACAGGTTGCGCGGGCTCTTCGGCAGGAGGTCGGCCAGCACGCGGTCCTTCACGTCGGCTGAACGACCGAGGCTCAAAAGGTCCAGCGCCTGGCGGTTGATGACTTCGACGCGGCCTTTGGAATCGAGCATAACGACACCATGCGCGACAGTCTTCAGCGCCGTATCGAAGCGGCTCGCAATGATGGTCATCTGCCGCGAGGCGACGACGTTCTCGTACAGGAACTCGCGCACGCCGTTCGCCATGGAACGGGTCGTCAGGCCGAACGGGATCAGCAGCAGCGCCATCAGCACGAGATGGATGTTTTCGGTAAACAGGCAGGCGATCAGGATCGGACCGGTGCAGCCGAGCGTCTGGAGGTCGACAGCGATGCGCGAACCATAGTTGCGGCCGACGATCGACATCATCGAGCCGAGCGTCATTGCAATGCAGGTGAAACCGACAAAGGGATTGACGAGAACGATCAGCGCATAACCGCTGGCGGTGCCGAGAAGCAGGGCGGCCAGAAAGGCGCCAACCACATTCTGCAGCTCCCACGAGGCGATCTGCTTGCCGGTGATGGTGGTCTTGTCCGCCTTGTCGAAGCGCTGGAACACGTACATGCGATAGGCGAACACGGCGATGAAGCCCGCCGCAAAGACGAGGTAGAACCGGGCACTGCTATAGTGGAATACGACCAGGCACCACCAGACATGGACAACCACGCCGGTCCAGAGAGTGCCGCGATTTCCAAACAGCGAAGTGACGAAGGACAGATAAACATCTGTCGCCAACGTGTTCGCCTCATTCTCTTTCATAGGGTCCGTTCCCTCGATTACCAGCTCACGATGGGGTAAAACCCTTTAAGAATTGCTTGTTCCCGCCACGTCACGCCGGATGAGACACGCGCTCGCTCGGCATGTGCTGAACAAACCTTGAAGCCAATCTCGGTAATTTAAAGCTTAGTCTTGCCCGAAGCCTGCAATGCTGCGCCAGCAATGGAGCGATTCAATGGCGGGATCTTCATCTTCTGCCCGAACCGGCGGTGCGATTCATCTGGTCTTATGCTTAAGGATCAGTGGACACGTCATTGCGTTGAAGTCGCTAATATCCTAGAGGTCACGCTGGAATTGCACGAGCTGACGTCAGCTCGCTGCAGGGGTGTTTGAAAAGCGATCAGGGGCGTAGGGCAATCGAGCGCCTCGAAGGAAGGGACAAATGGGCGCTCTCATAGCGTTCAGTCGCATTGTCGACGCCACGACGACTGCGATTGGAAAATCAGTGTCTTGGCTGCTGCTCGCAGCCGTTCTCATCAGTGCCGGAAACGCGGTGCTCCGCAAGGCGCTCGATATGTCGTCGAACGCCTGGCTCGAGGTACAGTGGTATCTCTTCGGCACCGTATTCATGCTGGCCAGCGCCTATGCTCTGCTGAAGAACGAGCATGTTCGCATCGACATCCTGTCGTCCACCTGGTCGAAAAAGACCCGGGACACGATCGACCTCATCCTCCACATCCTTTTCCTGCTTCCGTTTGCAAGCCTGATGACCTGGCTCGCCTGGCCCTGGTTCTGGCGTTCCTTCTTTTCCGGCGAGGTCTCCTCCAATGCCGGCGGCCTGATCATCTGGCCGGCCAAGCTCGCCGTCCTCCTCGGCTTCGCTCTCCTGCTTCTCCAGGCCATCTCGGAGATCATCAAGCGCTTCGCAGTTCTGACGGGCAAGATGGAAGACCCGCGCGAAGACACTGCCGGCGAAATGCCGCCCGCTGCATCCGAGGTCTGAGATGATCGAACTTATTGCGCATAATTTGCCGCTCGTCATGTTCACGAGCGTAATGGGCATGCTGCTGCTCGGTTACCCCGTTGCATTCACCCTTGCGGCAGGCGGCCTGCTCTACTTCGTGATCGGCGTGGAACTCTCCCACATCTCGCCGCAGATCCAGCTGTTCTGGCCGCTCCTGCAGAGCCATCCGGATCGCATCTACGGGATCATGTACAATGACACCCTGCTGTCGATCCCGTTCTTCACCTTCATGGGGATCATCCTTGAGCGGTCCCGCATGGCGGAAGACCTGCTGGACACGATTGGTCAGCTGTTCGGCCCCATCCGCGGCGGTCTTGCCTATGCGGTGATCTTCGTCGGCGCGCTGCTCGGCGCCACGACCGGCGTCGTTGCCGCCTCGGTCATGGCCATGGGCCTCATCTCGCTGCCGATCATGCTGCGTTACGGCTACAACAAGCCGTTCGTTTCCGGCACCATCGCAGCTTCCGGCACGCTGGCGCAGATCGTCCCGCCATCGCTCGTCCTCATCGTCATGGCCGACCAGCTCGGTCGCTCCGTTGGCGACATGTATGTCGGCGCGCTGTACCCTGCTCTGCTGATCATCGGCGCCTACTGCCTTTATGTCTTCGCCATCACCATGGTGAAGCCGGAATGGGCGCCGAGCCTACCGGTGGAAGCCCGCACGCTCGGTACCGGCGTCACCTCGCTTGCGGTGATGGTGGCGGTCTCGGTCGGGCTCTACTACCTCGGCCTCTACGTCCTCTTCACGGGCGTGCAGAGCCCTGAGTGGCGGCTTGTCTCCGCCATGGCCTTTGCGGTTGGCGTCGCCTATCTCGTGGCGATCATCAACGGCAAGCTTGAGAAGAAGCTGATCTCGCGCCTGGCCGAACAGGTCATCATCGTGCTCATCCCGCCGCTGGCGCTGATCTTCCTGGTTCTCGGGACGATCTTCCTCGGCATCGCAACGCCGACCGAAGGCGGCGCCATGGGCGCCACCGGTGCGCTCATCCTGGCGCTTGCCAAAGGTCGCCTGAACTTCGGCACGGTGAAGAGCGCGCTCGACGCCACGACGCGTCTTTCCGCCTTCGTGATGATCATCCTGATCGGTGCCCGCGTCTTCGGCCTCACCTTCTACGGCATCAACGGCAACGTCTGGATCGAGGAGCTACTGCTCGCTCTGCCGGGCGGCGAGTATGGCTTCCTGATCGTCGTGACGATCATCATCTTCATTCTCGGCTGCTTCCTCGACTTCTTCGAGATTGCCTTCATCATGGTGCCGCTGCTGGCCCCGGTTGCCGAAAAGCTTGGCATCGACCTGATCTGGTTCGGGATCATCCTCGGCATCAACCTGCAGACCTCGTTCCTGACGCCGCCCTTCGGCTTCTCGCTGTTCTTCCTTCGCTCCATCGCGCCTGCGGGCAATTGGGTGGACAAGGTGACGGGCAAGACGATGTCCGGCATCAAGACCACCGAGATCTACAAGGGCGTGTTCCCGTACATCATCATCCAGTTCCTGATCATCATGATCGTGATCGCCTTCCCGGGCCTGGTGATGAATTACAAGAACGATCATCCGGTCAATGCGGATGACGTGGAGATCAACATGCCGGCACTCGGTGGCGGTAATACAAGCTCCGAGCCCTTCGGTCTTCCGCCGCTGAACTTCGGTGGCGCGGCACCGGAAGCCCCGGCACCGGGTGCGCCTGCAGAAGGCCAGCCAGCTCAGCCGGCACAGCCAGCCATGCCGCCGATGCCAAACTTCGGCGAGCCACCCAAGATCAACCCCTGACGGGCTGGCGCTCGCCCGGCAATCCGGGCGAGCGATTGATCCGGAAGGCGGGGCATCCCGCCCTCCTCCGCCCAAGGCTTCGGCTGATCAGCGGACAAACAAAAACCCCGGGCCTCGCGACCCGGGGTTTTTCGTATTCGGCTTGGGTAGTGCTTAAAGCTTGCCGGCGCGCTGCTGGATCATCATGAAGGTGTCGAAGGTGTATTCCGACAGCTGCATCCAGAGATAACCTTCCTTCTTGAAGGCCACCTGGTCTTCGTAGATCTTCTTGAAGTCGGCATTGGTCTCGGAGATTTCCTTGTAGACCTCGAGCGAGGCCTGGTAGCAGGCTTCGAGGATTTCCTGGCTGAACGGCCGCAGCGTCGTTCCCTGCGAGACGATCTGCTTGATCGCGCCCGGGTTCTTGAGGTCGTACTTCGCCATCATGTTGGTGTTGGCGAAGGCGCAGGCATCCGTCAGCGCCGCCTGGTACTGCTTCGGCAGGCTGTTCCACTTGTCGAGGTTGACGAATGCGTGGATCGCAAGGCCGCCTTCCCAGAAGGCTGGGTAGTAGTAATACTTGGCAACCTTGGCGAAACCGAGCTTGTTGTCGTCATACGGACCGATCCACTCGGCCGCGTCGATGGTGCCCTTTTCGAGCGCCGGATAGATGTCGCCGCCGGCAATCTGCTGCGGCACGGCGCCGAGCTTTTCAAGCACGCGGCCGGCAATGCCNGCGATACGCATCTTGACGCCCTTGAAGTCGTCNACCGTGTTGATTTCCTTGCGGAACCAGCCACCCATCTGGGCACCGGTNTTACCGGCCAGGATGCCGTAGATGTTATGCTTGGCGAANAACTCGTTCATCAGCGTGTTGCCGTTGCCCTGGTAGAACCAGGCATTGGTCAGGCGCGCGTTGAGGCCGAACGGGATGGCGCTGCCGATACCGAAGGTCGGGTCCTTGCCGACGAAGTAATAGGAGCAGGTATGGGCCATCTCGACCGTCGAGTTGGTGACGGCGTCGGCCGCCTGCATGGCGGGGACGATCTCGGCAGCGGCATAAGGCTGGATCGTGAAGTTGCCGTCCGTCGCTTCGGCGACGTGCTTGGCAATATCCTCGGCGCCACCATAGATGGTATCGAGCGACTTCGGGAAGGACGAGGTCAGACGCCAGGTGACTTTCGGATTTGCCTGCGCAATGGCCGGAGCAGCAAGCACCGATGCGGCGGCGGCCCCGGTGCCGGTAACGGCAGCCTTCTTAAAGAATGAACGACGATCCATAAATTAACCTCCCTTGAAGACGAAACCACAGGTCTGCCCTCGAGATCCCGCGGATATGCTTGCGAAGTAACCATGACATCTATTTACGTGCAAGCGGCACCACTCACATTCCTTCATGCGTGTGGTCCATTCTTCTTAGACTTTGGTCGGACGACGTCTGCCCGCAAAAACCGCGAATAGTTTCAACGGGGAACATTGGTTGGCGTGGGATCGGCCACGACTGCCAAGCCCCGCATCATCTTGACTTGGCAAGGTTCGAAGCACCACATCAATCACCAATCGCTTTTCGACCGCTGGAGACCCACATGCCCATGCCGATCGTCGCTCTTCCTGCCGACATCCGAGAAATCGAAGGAGGCGTGTGGCATGCATCGCCGAACCAGTATGTGAAAGCCGCGCTCAAGGTGGCCGAGGTGATGACCTTCATCATCCCCGCCTTCGAGGAAGGCAATGACATTGATGCCATCCTCGACCGGGTCGATGGCGTCCTGATCTCGGGCTCGGCGACCAATGTCCACCCTTCCCTCTACGGCAGGCAAGCGACGGAAAATGACGGGCCGTTCGACACCGCGCGCGATGCAACCTCGCTACCGCTCATTCGCCGCGCGATCGACCGTGGCATTCCGCTTCTCGCCATCTGCCGCGGCATCCAGGAACTGAACGTGGCGCTGGGCGGCACGCTTGCCAGCGAAATCCAGGACCAGCCCGGCATCTGGGACCACCGCAAGCCGCCGGTCCTTGAGCGCGACGGCATGTATGCCATCCGCCAGCCGGTCTTCGTGCAGGAAGGCTCGTGCATGGCGCAATATCTCGGGCTGACCGGCGAAGTGCAGGTGAACTCCTTGCACCGCCAGGCAATTGCCGAAACTGCCCCGCGACTGAAGGTGGAGGCGACGGCGGCAGACGGGACAATAGAGGCAGTCTCGGTGATCGACGCCAAAAATTTTGCCGTCGGCGTACAATGGCATCCGGAATATTGGGCCGAAACCGACGCGCCTTCGCGCGCCCTCTTCCAGGCCTTCGGCGACGCGGTCCGCGCCTATGCCGCCGGCAACACCGTCAAGAGCGTTGCCGCCTGACCCAGACTGATCAGGCTCT
>Ga0065721_10000212_pt1 | contig 22402 bp, 22 predicted proteins | sample Mesricmetagenome_FD_59108 | JGI IMG/M metagenome (GOLD analysis project Ga0065721, IMG submission 59108) | Mesophilic microbial community from rice straw/compost enrichment Sample: eDNA_1 v2 (version 2) | ecosystem: Engineered > Solid waste > Grass > Composting > Bioreactor | place: USA: Davis...
AACATTCATAGCAGTGATATTTTTTACAGAAAAAATCCTGCCGTTCCGGCAATTGCTTCAAAATATAATTGTTTAGCTGTAGAAATGGAAGCATTCGGATTGTTTGCCAATGCAAAACATTTAGGTAAAAATGCAGCTACTATTCTTACGGTATCTGATATTATTCCTACTCAGGAAAATATTTCAGCGGATGAAAGGGAGAAAGCTTTGAAACCGATGATCGAACTGGCTTTGGAATCTGCTTGGAAACTGGCTTAGAAGCAAAAATAAGACTAAAAAAGCTCTACTTGAACCGGTAGAGCTTTTATTTGGAAAACAGATTTTAGTTCAAAATCTCATTTATGTGGGTTAAAACGATTGGTTTTCCATCTGTTACTACAATGGTATGTTCATGTTGAGCCATATAACCTCCTTTATTACCTACCATCGTCCATCCGTCATTTAGCTCAACCGCCAAACTCGAATCCGTCGAGATAAAAGTTTCAATAGCAACTACTGAGTTTTTCTTAAAACGTCTGGAATCAAAACGGTTTCTATAATTCAATAATTCATCCGGTTCTTCGTGTAAGCTTTTTCCGACTCCATGCCCGCCAAGGTTCTTAATGACTTTAAAGCCTCTCTTTTTAGCTTCAGCTTCCATGAGCGCTCCGATGTCAGCGATTTTCACTCCTCCTTTTATGTTATTGATTGTTTTTTCCAAAATTTCTTTAGAAGCATCTATTAATTTCTGATGGTTATGAATATCTTTTCCTATCACAAACGATCCTCCATTGTCTGCCCAATATCCGTCCAGTTCTGCGGAAACATCAATATTGATCAGATCCCCTTCCTGCAAGACTCTGTCATCTGAAGGAATTCCATGGCAGAATTCATTATTTACGCTGATGCAAGTCCATCCCGGAAAGCCATACGTAAGATAAGGTGCCGATTTTGCTCCGAATGAAGAAAGTATCTTGGCGCCATACTCATCAATTTCTTTTGTTGTCATACCGGGCTTAGTGTAATTAATCATTTCCTTAAGGGTATATGCAACAGCTTCACTTACTTTTTGCATTCCGATTAATTCCTGTTCGTTCGTTATTGACATATTGNTGTTTTAGGTTATTAAAATATTACAGCCATTTGACAGGTAAATATATAAAAGATTACTGTCTTTTAACAAACTTCAATGGGAGCAACTCATCAGTCGCAACTCTATTTATGATAAAAGAGCATAAATTTTACGTTTTAATCTGTAACTCCAATGATTTTGGTATTCTAAAAGATTAAAAATTTCTTCAGAATTGTTGAACTGCTCCGGTACTTTATTATTACGTATTTTCTTAATGCCCCTTCTGTGCATAGTTTCGAGAATTATTTTTGAGAAATTCTCTTTTGCTTTTTGCTTGGAATCGTCCTGAGAAATTCCTTTGGGATGAACCCGATATTTATATAATACCCGATTAATGAATTTAGCATTTCCATGATCCAGAATTTTCAGGTATAAATCCTGATCCACTGCACTTTCAAGTTCCGGGTTAATCCCCTTTGTCTGCAGATATGTTTTTCTGCGAAATACAAAGAAATGAGCCAACTGAATGGGACAATTAAAAAAGTAAGGCGTATTATGAATTTGTTTAACGTTTTTGAAAGTCCCTTGAGGATTTAAGCCTGCATCACACATCATCATTTGTGAGTAGGTGGCTACAATTTTACTGTTATTTTCCAATTGATCCACAGAAAGTTCCAATGCTTGGGGATCAAGAACATCATCAGGATCTAAAAAACCACAAAAATTGCCTGTTGCATATTCCAAACATTTTCTTTTTGTGTATCCACATCCCTTGTTATTCTTATTTTCATAGATTTTAAAACGCGGATCGTCTTTAGTAAGATTGTGAATAATATGGAGAGAATCGTCTGTGGAAGCATCATCTACAATGATTACCTCCCAATTTTCATAGGTCTGACCAATGATTGAATCGAAACAGTCTTTGAAATATCTCCCATTATTATAATTAGCAATTAGAATAGAAATTTTTTTCATCATAAGTCACTTTCAACAGTTCAATTATATTCATGATTATACCCAGATCTATATAATTCTTGTGTACCATCATCTTTTTTAAATACGGATAAGATACAAATATGGTACCACATTTTTCAAAGGCTCAATCTGAAAAAGACTCAACACAAATTTAAAGAATAAAATTTAAACCCAATAATTCAAGCCAATGGTAACTTCCAAAACAGAAAAGCACCTACATTTCTGTAAGTGCTTGATTTAAAAGTGGTCCCACCTGAACCCGAACTTTTTTAATTTTTTCCTTTATTTATAATACTTTTAAGCATTTAAAAACATTTGGGGAGAATTTTAGGGATTAAAATAGATCATTATCATCAAATTCTTCGTCTACATACCTAATTTGCAATTCATTTTCTACAAACTCTAATTCTTTCATTTTTATCATCCGTTTTCTCTCATCAAGTACTTGTTCAAAGTCATGAAACCAATAATGCTTTTTCATATCTTTATTAATAAAATAACTCTCCTCAATATTATAAGGTTCATCTTCTAGTAGAAAACTTAGATCAGCCTGCCTTATACTATGATCGAATATTCTGCCTGAATTTGGAATAGCAACAAATACTGTATTTGCAGGAATCATATTTTCTTTATCTCGAAATAATTTGTAAGCTTTATAACCTGTATAAATATTTGAATCAGCACTAAAGAAAGATTCACTTAAAATCTTATCATAGTTAATACTATAATTTAACATAAATAAAGAAAGAGCCTTTGATCTAACACTTCCCATTGAAATCTTTTTAGTTGGAAATTTTTGGGTTTCAAAAGAATTCTCGCCATCATAATACGTGGGATCAAAATCATCGTCCTCTATGAATTTCTGAAATTGATAATATGCTAATCGTTGTTTACTTAAATTATAGATCGTAAAATAATTTGAGTATGTTGTAATCCAAAACCATCTTTTCAGTTTCTGCAATTGTTTTCTTGTAGGATTTTTAACTTTATTAAAAAAATCAGTTAAAAATATTAATTGATTATTATAGGGTAACAGTTTTACATCCAATACAAAAAGCTCTTCATATAAAAACTTAACCGCCTTTTTTATAGCTTCAAAAGTATCTAAAGTTATTGGTATAAAGTTTCTATTAGAAACTAAAACTTCTAGTCTTTTATTATTATTCTTTGAAATTTGATCAAAATAAACTCCTCCAAAGGAATTTGTAATACAATTTAAAATAACATCTCTTTTGATATTTTGAAAATTATAAAATCCAAGATCATCAATTAAAGCAGTTATTTCACTTCCTAATCTAAAATCACTATTTTGCTTAAATAAGCTAGCGCTAATAACCCAATCCGTAGTTATAGGTGCACCTTTGGAATTTAATCTTTGAAAAATCTCGATAGCTTCTGAAATTGTTCCTCCATATAAATTAATACTAGGGATTTCATAATTTTGAAAAATGAGACTTATTTCCTCATATCTACTTAAATACAATTCTTTATCATAACTACTTTCTTCAAATAGCTCTTTTTGAAATTGAAAAAACTCTTTTGCATCAACCAACTTATATATTGGAATTTGGAATAGCTTTAAATCTCTAAAATGTTTTTGTCTATTAATTTCAAAAGATTCATCTTTTAAATTATAAACGATATTGAATTTTTCAAACCATTCATCGTCATTTCTGATTATTCCTCGCTCCTTTGCTTTATCAGGGTGCAATAAACAACCAATTAATGTAGATATTCTTTGAAAACCATCAAGTATGAATTGTGAATTTGACCTCCTTGGCGGAATAAAATATCCACCTATTAAATTACCACTAAAATTATTATATTCATTCTCAGTATCAAATTCTGGTTGCCAAAGTAGTAATGAACCTATTGGATAATTTTTTTTTATGCTATCGAATAGATTAATTTTATCCTCATTTTCCCATACAAAATCTCTTTGAAAAGCTGGTACTTGTAATAATCCTTTTTCAAATTTAGATATATATCCAGAAACTCTATCTTTATCGGTTTTTATTTCAATCTGATTGTACATTACTATAACAACTTATTTATTTTATCAATAATTTCGAGAAATTCATTTTTATCAATTGTACCACCTTCTCTTTTCAAAAGATTATCTCTATATGTAAGTGGTGAATTAAATTTTTTTGGAAAATTTTCTTTAAAATTCGGGTATCGAATTCCTTGATCTAATACATTGTAATTTATATCAGAAATTGGAGGATTAGAATATAAATTTTTGATTCCTTCTTTTTGTAAATTTCTTGCTTTAGAAATTCCACCATCCTTAGGAAAACCTTTCGGATAGTTTAAATAATCTTTTTGCTCGTTTGATAATGTTTTGTAAACATTATTCCAAGTATTTACAACCGCATTCCTAGTTGCTTCATCATCTACAATTTCATCAGGCATATAGTTTTCCATTGCTCTTTTATTAAGAATATGTACTTCAATTCCCATATTTTCTAATTTCTCCTTAAGACGAATCTTAGCTTCCAAAATAGGTTCTATACATTCTCTATCACTATCAAGCAGAACAAAACAACGAATAAAATCGATTGGATCTCTTCCTATTTCAGCACAAAACTCTTCAAGTGATTCTTTCTGTCCCTCAATAACATTATTAATATTCGTCCAACCTCCTGCATTATCAAAATTTAAGTAACCATATTTAGCAAATTCTGATAACCTCTTCTTTCCAACTACGTCCTTATCAAAATATTTGAAAATGGCTTTTAAAAAGTAAGCATCATTTCGTCCATTCTCCAACAATAATGATACAGGCCTAGAGAAAAATTTTATAGCCTGTGAAACGTCAAATTCATGTCGTTGATAATAGTCTTTCTTGGTAACTAGATATTTAAATTTTTTATATTTCCCAGAAATAACCGCCGCTTTATATTGCTCAATTAATTTCGCTCTATTTATTTGTGGTAAATTCTGATAGTTTACTACATCAATTATTTTATTAGGGGCTATATCTACAAAAAAATTGTATCTGATTATCGAATCTTTAGGCCTCCAAATTAAAGTGGACAATAAACTATTTATGTCAGATTCATCATTGCTAATAAAAGCTTCTTTTCCGATTTTAATCCAATTCTCTCTATTCATCAATTATTTTCTTGACCATCAATAATTTTTGAAATTTCCTCTAAAGTTTCATTGAAAATACCTTCAGGCCAATCATCATTTTTAATATCCCCATTTTCATCAATCTCAATTTCTCTTATGATACTTTCACCTTTTTCCTCTAAGTAATCGACATAATATAAAGCAAAATCATTATGTGGCAATTGCTTATTTGCAATCATAGCTCTAAACCTTAAAATAAAATTTTCCGAATGAGTCTCAATGCAATATTTTTTATTTTCGTCAATTAATGAGTTTGCAAACAGTTCTGCAAGATTACCATGTGCAGCAGGATGCAAATGAGTTTCAGGCTCTTGTATTACAATAAGTGTTGGTTCATCACATTTAAGATGAGCTCTTACAACTAAAGGTAAAACTTGTTGTATACCTTGACCTGTTTGCTTTAAATTTATAGGACTGATTGTTTTTATCAGAACAATTTCATAATCAACACCAGTTGCATTTTTATTCTCTATAACTGATAATTTCCAACCTTCAAAATTTTTAGAATACCAAATGCTTACAGCCTCTAAAAGGCTTCCATCATTAATAAAATCATTTATAAGGATTTGGTAAGCATTTTGACCTTTAACTCCAAGGCTTTTAAATATTTCTTTGATATAAATATAACTAGATTCTGATTCAACTCTAATACTATCAATAAAATCAATATTAAAATCAAAAAAATCCTTATCTGGAAAATCTTTCATAGAAAGAATTTCACTTATATTCTCAATTATTCTACCGTCTTCAGATATTTCCAAAAACTTGTCTTTTTCATTATAACTGAACGACAAAGATTTATTTAACTTTCCAAATCCAAGATTTAGTGACCCAATATTATTTTTATTATAGATCAAATCTTGAAATGTACTACCTAGTTCAACAATATCATTAGAATTATTGTTTATTGAATAAACCCACTTAATATCACTGCCTTTTAATCCTTCTGATATTAAAACAGGAAGTTTCATTATAGCACTCTTACCTGTATTATTCTTACCAAATAAAACAGTAATTGGTTTTAATTTTAAAGTTTGTCTATTTTTAAATATCTTATAATTACTAACTTCGATTCTATCAATCATTGTTTGTAAATGTTTTTTACAAATTTATTCAATTTATTTTTGTTAATATCTTTTAAACATTACTATTTTATTAGTAGATTGTAATATAAAGAATATCACCAGAAAATGATGAATTTTAAATTATGAATAGAATTATATTTTTTTCCAAAGAAGATGGAGCATTTGTTACATTTTTAAAAAATATTGATAATTACATCAAAAACATTTATCCCAATGTAGAAAGCTTTCTGATAAACGATATTTTAGAACTTGATCACATTTGTAAATATTTTGAAAATGGTTTCCGACCAAATGAATGGATTGCCGAAGATGATGAAAAAAATCTTCTTTTAGTAAAATCATTTAAGAAAAGTATCAGAATTTTCTTTGACACTCTTACTTCGACTTCACTTATATCAAGTTTAAGCGATGTAGAGCACCATTACACACAATCTTACCTTCTACTAATAAATAATTTTGGTTTATATAAAAAAATTGAATCAAACGAATTTAAACTGCTTTTACAAAATAAAAAACTTAGAATAAGAGAATTACTAGCTTGTAAAAATTTCGTAGCTTTCTTTGAAAATGAAATAAGACAACATTTTATTTCAAATAATAAGTTGGTTGAAATATTACTAGATTATTATGAAAAAAATAATGATAACAATGTAAAGGAGTTATTTTTCCCAAAATCGCTAACCCTTAAAGATAGAGAATATTTAGTTAATGAATATCTTGACAACCCTTCAGCGAATCTTAATTATGTACGCTTAATCGTAAAAAATAAAGATTCGGAATTTTTATATTTCAGCGATAAAACAAGATTAAAGGCTAAAAAATTAGCTGAAAAACTTAACAATGATATTTTGAAAAATGGTTATATCCATACCATAAGAAAAAGTATTCACTTAACAGAAGACCAAGATGAGATAAAAAAAGTGAAACTTGAGAACGATACTCAAATCATAAGTTACAATAGAAACAAATTAACCAAAAACAAAGATTATCTATCATTAATAAATTTATTCAAGTCTCCATTTGATCTAATAGATTTTCAAGGATGCATTGATCTTGTACCTCGACAATGCGCCATTGGACCATTAGAAACTATTTTCATGCGGTCAAAAAATGAGTACCATATTACAAATGAGTTTAGGTCTAAAAGCTATAATGGCTATATGCATATGGAAATATTTAAAATTATCATTGAAGATTTAGGTTTAAGAGTTGAGGATTTGATTGAGAAATTTGTTAACGTTTACCTTAACTCAGAATTTTCGGTTAATGAATTTAACATATTTCTTCCAAGTAAAAACACAAACTACTTAGAAAAAGTGCGGGCTATTGCTCCTGAATTTGAATCCTTATTTAAACAGTATAAACTATTTGTTGAAAACAATATAATTGATCAGGAATTAATGCAGATTAGTACAAAAACTACAAAATTCAACAATATTCCCTCTCTTTTAGAAAAAAAATATTTATATCCCATTGGAGAAGAATACAATAAGATAGTATCAATATTTTTTAAAAATACCAGCCCTTTATTTAACTACTCAAAATACGGAGAGAAGTATTCTAATTTTTACCATTTATTATTGTTTGAAAAAGTAAGCTACCATGAGCATAATGAATATGAGAGAAAATACCTAGATCATTTTATAAATGAAAATTACATACAGCTCGACCATAACAACAATATTGAAATTGTAAATCCATATTTACTTAGTATGATTGGACATCTACATAAATTTGACGTCATCAGTTACTGGCACTTTCCTTTAAGGTATAGAGTAATATTGGACGCAATGGAAGAAAACAAAATGGTTGAAAGCTCTAGTTCTCTTCTAACCAAAGCCGAGCAAAGTTATTTTGACTATTATCTAAACAACAGGTTCTCTAATGGACAATGGCTAAGAAATAAGTATGTACATGCAACTAATACGACTAATGAAAAAATACAGGAAAGTGATTACAAAATTCTTTTAAAACTTTTAATTTTTTTAGTTCTAAAAATTGAAGATGATTTATCACTTAGCAAAATTAGTAACCAGTTTAAAGAAGATTAAATATTTTAAAGTTCTTCAGGATTGTTTTGTAATGCATTAAAACAGTACGCAACTAGTAAGCATATTCCGTTTTTTTCAATACCAAACTTTCTTCTTGAATCAGATACATTATCTAAATTATAAAAGTACTCTTCAATTTCTTTGATTTCTTCAGCAGTATAAAGACTAACATCAAGTTCTTCTTCAAAGCTTCTTTGTAAGTAATTGAAAATTGTTCTATTTTCAATTTCGGTTTTGACAATATCTAAATCAATAAATCCACCATTATCTACAATAGAATTTAAGATGAACCCAAGATATGTAAACTTAACAGGATATTTCATTTTTTTTTATTTTTAAATTAATAATTTTCCATTATCAAAATTCGGCAATAATCTTTAAGACACACAGTAATCATATAAATGCAGTAAAATTGATTTTTGAGGCACTTACATCGTTTCTAGCAACATTAAATGATAAATATATATTTAGTTAATAATAACTGAATTTTATACTGGAAATCAATTTCAACTTACTTGTTTATAAAATCTTCGTTTGAAAATTTGCCGTAAATCAGTCTTAAAATCAAATCTTCTCCAATAAGCAGCTTGGGCAACCACCTATATGCTTTTACTTGTATTAGCCCTATATATAATTATGTATATTTACTTAGTAGACAAGTAAACTAATATATGCTTTTACTTGTTTCTTATTTATTAACCTTTTTAACGTTTAATATAAATCTTATATATAACTGAAAACAATTTTACCTTTTTATTTTTTTTAAACGCTTTTTTAGTTGAGTCCTAAACATAGTTGAGTAAGTCGGTTTGACATTTTTTAAAAAGCTTTCATAAATATCGATGTACTCTTGTTCAATTTGTCTTTGATCTCTTTTGAGAAATGGAATAATATACTGCCTAAATTGATCCATTTTTATTTTTTGTAAGCCTAAAAATTGTAAATAATGATCTATCGGAGTTTTATTTTTTCCCCGCTTTTTTTCACCTTTTACTTTGTTTTGGAGTTGGTCATTAAATAATTTTTTTTTCAATTGCTGGAGATAATATATTGACAAATGTAAAATCATTAAATTTAGTGTAAAGCAATTTCCCTAAATCATTCCACCTCACTCTTACATTATATAAAAAATCTAAATCTCCAAAAATCTTTTGGGAGGTTACCACTAATTGCCGAAATTTTAATTTCATATCTGATATAAGCTTTCTTATTTTTTAGAATTTTCTTAAAATTATCCCTTCTTACATAGTTCATACTACCAAGTATTTCTCCTTTAGAAAATGTTCGATCAAGCTTATCGTAAATTGAAACTTGATAATTATCTCCAATAAATTTTACTCCTGAATTCTCATAAATATGTTTTCTAGGCAAATTTTTCAAACTCCCAAAACATGAAAATATTCCTTTCATTGGCATATTGAATTCTAAAGTGACTCCTAATTCTATTTGGGTAATCTTTGCATTCCAAAAAACTTCACGATCTAATTCAAATTCATCTGCCCAAAAATTAATTTCTTCTTCAAATTGAGAGAAATTCAAGTCTCCCATTGCACTTTCAACATTACCAAATTCTTTTCTTGCGAAATAATCTTTTCTTATATTTTGCTGAAACCACAACTTTCCCTTATTTTCACCAACTATTCTCAGAAACTTAATTGAAAAATGTTCATATTCTAGCCTATCTTTATTGAAATCGTCTACATCATCAATATCATTATACTTTAATTTCTTGTAGTAGCAGTATTCTTTATTATTACGAGTTTTATAAAATCTACTGAATTTTTTTTTAACATTTTCATTAAGCTCCACATCTGCAACATAAAATTTTATAACATCAACCATTTTATTTCTTTAAAAATTTATCAATATCGGTTTTTTTCACCATAATTCTTCCATTTCTTTTAGGCTGATAAACTTTTAATCCTGAATCCCTATACCGATCAAAAGTGGAACGGCTAATTCCATAGACGTTTAAAACCTCTTCCACAGTGAATGTTTCTTTTAAAGTTTTCTCCTCTAAAAAGTCCTCTAAAAGCTTCACACGCTTTTCCAAAGCTCTTATTTTTTTAAGCAGAATAGCATTATCCTTTACTCTATCACTTTCCATGAACTTTTTCAAATTTACATGAAAGTAAGAAATTTTAAAATACTGGAAAAGTTATTTCACAACCAAGACGTTAATTTTCGTAAGAGCTTCGTAACCATTATTTTTCATTGTCACAATTATTCTCCAATCCTTACCTTTATATATACTTTCACCACGATACTGATTTACTTCAAACTCATATCCTTCTTTTAAAAGTTGCCCCATCCAATCATTCATCATGTAAAATTCATCATTTGGAATTTTCAATTCTGTATCATAGATAGTTTTTCCAGAATTTGGTGATTTGACCTTTCTTAAAGCTACATCCCATACACGGTTTTTTTCGATATTTAGTTGGTATAATGCCACTTCACCAGCATAGTCCTTTTTAGAAGTAGTTAACTTCCAACTATTCTGGGATAAAACAGATTTCTTTGTTGGAAAATCTTTTTTCGCAAATGAAATGAATTCTGAAGCTTTTGAAAATTGTGCACTTAATGATGATGCACAAAGAATTAATGAAATTTTTAATAAGTTTTTCATCGTTAAAACAAAATGCCATCAGTTCCAAAATGGCTTTTAGTTAAATGAAAAAGCGTGGAACTTAACCGTATTAGTAACCGAGGTACTGCCATACCCATACGTCTAATAGGAAAAGCCCACGCATAGCGGGGCATTTCACTATTTAATTTCGACGTATTAGAAAATTGGCAGTTTTCGATTACGAAAATAAACAGCTTACGCTTTTATCGTTAAAGTTATTTTTATCTAAATTTTATCTAATATAATTTTACTTTTTACAAATTTATGAAATTATCCAAAACGGTTAACATCCATTACCTTTCTTAAATTCTTAATATTTGAGTTTGCATATACCATTGTATTCGCTATCCTCCTGTGCCCTAAAAGTTTACTAACAAGAGAGAGTGATACATTTTTATCATTAATCAAAAACGAGGCAAACGTATGCCTTCCTACGTGAAAAGTCAGGTTTTTAGTTATCTTACATTCTCTAGCAATATCCTTCAGTAGTCTATTCCCGACCTGATTATCTACTTCAGGAAAAACTTTATCCTCGGCCTTTTTATTACCAGTTAAATATCTAACTAATAAGCCTCTAATTTGGCTATTTAAAGGAATATCAATGGTATGTTTAGTTTTTAGCATTTGTTTCGAAATAATTTTTCTTTCCCAGTCTAAATCTGAAATTTTCAGTGAAAATAAGTCTGAATACCTTAATCCTGTATAACATGATAGCAAAAACATATCTTTTACAACCTTTAAAGTTTTGGACGTTGGACGATACTTTTTTATTTTCAAAACCTCATCTTCTTCAAGAAAAACTTCTCTATGGTTTGGAGATTTAACCTTTATTGATTTTTTACTCTTATACGGATTATCAATAGTGAACTTCTTGTGCTCAATCGCTTCATTTATAATGCACTTCAAACATTTATGATGGTTATAAATACCTCCTTCTCCAATATCTAACGTCTTTAGGTAATTATCAAACTTCGTAATAAAAGCTAAATCAACATCAGAAACTAGAATTGTTGATTTAAAACCTTTCAGTCTTTTTCTTAAAGTTTCATACTTATATAATGTATCTTTTGAAAGTCCAGATTTCAAATCTACTATGAAGTCAAAAACAGTATAGAAATTATTATTATCAGTTTTTTTGAAATAATCATCAACCAATCTGAATGTTAGTGGGATTCCAGCTAAATTAGCATTTCTAAGATATTTATCTAACCCACTCCTTTCATTAATCAATTTTGAATTTAAGTCTTTATACCCTTTCCCTGTTGCTAAACCATTCTTTTTATCCCAATCTTTCAAATCAATACTTTCTCCAATTGAAATCCTCTTCTTGCTAGAATTAATAATAACTTGAATAGAAATCGGATGTTTTCCGTTTTTTAAAATCTTATCAGTTCGTAAAACTGCTTTTATTGAAAATTTATCACTCATGAGTTTTCTTTTTTGGGATTTACAAAATCACTTTCATTGAAATTTTGAGCTAATATAGTATAAAATATGTCAAAATTAAAATTAAATACCTGAAAATCAAATATTTAAACTAAAAAACCAATACAATATTAAAGATAGCAATAAATTCTACACTGATAATTATGGAAACCCGCAAAATGCGAGCATTTATTTTAGGGGCGAAAAAGGGGGAACTTTTTTTGATGAAATATGAACAAATATGACGAATTTAAAATAGTCACAACAATCAAAAAAGCCCCTTAAACAGGGGCTTTTAAATTTTTGAAGAAATTTCATTCTTCACTTTCGTGGTCCCACTTGGGCTCGAACCAAGGACCACCTGATTATGAGTCAGGTGCTCTAACCAACTGAGCTATAGGACCTCAAAATTTGGTTAAATTTTGTGACTGCAAAAATAGCAAAATTTATTTCACTACAAAATTTTTTATGCTTTTTCTTGACAAAGCTCCACCAGTACTCCGTTCGTGGATTTTGGGTGCAGGAAGACAACTAATTTATTATCAGCACCTTCTTTTGGTTCCTCCGAAATAAATTGAAATCCTTCTTTTTTTAGGCGTTCTATCTCTTCAACAATATTTTCAACTCCAAAAGCTAAATGATGGATCCCCTCTCCCTTTTTATCTATAAATTTGGAGATCGGACTTTCAGGATTACTGGCTTCTAAAAGCTCCACTTTACTTTCTCCTGTTTCATAAAAGGAAGTAACAACCCCTTCCCTTTCAACGCTTTCTTTTTTGTATGATTTCTTTCCTAATAGTTTTTCAAAAAGTTCATCAGAAACTCCTAAAGATTTCACGGCTATACCGATATGTTCTAACTTCATAATATAAATTATAATTAAATCGTAAATTTGATACTGCGATCAAATTTTCAAATCTGCAATTCAAACAAAAGTACTAAATTTGCACAACTTATGGAAAGTAACAGACAAAGAAAAGTAGCACAAATCATACAGGAAGATTTCGCTGAACTCTTCAGAAAGCAGGCGGCAGACAGCAAACAAAACTTCTTAATAACCGTTTCGGATGTTAAAGTGACTGCAGATTTAAGCATTGCTAAAATTTATTTAAGCATATTCCCTCAGGAATTCCGTCCTGCGATCATGAAAGAAATAGAGGAAAACAAAGCNCAATACAGAAATTTTATCGGCCAGAAAATGGCAAAACAGGTTCGTGTAATTCCTAATCTTAATTTTTATCTGGACACAACTCTTGATGACGTTGAAAAACTGGAACGAGAATTGAGGGGAGAAGGAGACAATCCTATTTTATAATTTTGAAGAACATTGCATTTTACATAGCTTCCAGGTACCTTTTGGCAAAAAAAGGGAGTACTGCCGTTACGTTCATTACGTGGCTGGCTGTAGGAGCCATGACGGTGGCTGTAGCTGCAATGTTTGTGATCATTTCAGTTTTTTCGGGACTGGAAGACCTTAATAAAGAACTGATTTCCAATCTTCATGCTGATCTTACGATAAAAAGCACTTCCGGAAAAACCATTAAAGATTTCCGCAAAATAAGTGATGTTTTAAATAAAGAAAAAGAGATCAGTCATTTTTCTAGGGTTATAGAAGAAAAAGTATACATCAGCTATAACGGAAAAGGAGATATTGCTTACCTAAGAGGAGTAGATTCTGCCTACATAAAAGTGAATCCCATCCACAAAGATGTTTTCTACGGTGTCTATCCTACTTTTGAGTATTCCAATGAAGTACTGATGGAAAACTCTTTAGATAACAGATTATCTATTCCCGTAACATCTTCCGGCAACTATGCAACCCTGTTTATGCCTAAACCGGGAACCGGTATTATCAGCACTGAAGAGGATATTTACAATAAAAAAGACATCCTTGTCACCGGTGTTTTCCCTGGAAAAGACCAGTTGAACAATTACATCATCTCTCCTATCGAATTAACGGAGGAACTTTTGGATCTTCCTAAAAAATCAGCCTACCAGATCGTAATCAAGCTGAAAAATCCTGAAAATACGGATATAGTAAAGGCAAAACTCCTTTCCTCTTTAGGAAAAGATATTGAAATCAAGACTAAAGAAGAAGAAAATGCAGCCTTTTGGAAAATGATCAACACAGAGAAACTGTTCATTTACCTGATTTTTGCTTTGGTTATCTTCATTACCACCTTCAACTTAGCAGGCGCCATTATTATCTTACAACTTGATAAGAAAGAACAGGCTAGATCTCTTATTTCATTAGGATTTCCTTTAAGCCATTTAAGAAAAACATATTTCTATACAGGAATTTTAATTGTTATTTCCGGAATTATCACAGGACTTATTCTGGGAACTGCATTATGCTATTTCCAACTGTATACAGAATTTTTCAGAGCGAATGAAGCATTGCCATTTCCTGTTCGAATAGTTGGAAAAAATTATTTCATCGTAGCGTTTACCGCATCACTATTCGGTTTCACAATTTCGTGGTTCTTTTCAAAAATCAGCAAAGAGTATATTACTAAAAATTAACATCTTACTTCACTATTTTTACGTATCTTTACCGCCCAATTTTTTAAAAGAATGAAACGATTTTTCTTCCCTTTTTTACTATGCTTTGTATTCATCAATGCATGGGCGCAGATTCCGACAGGTTATTATGACGGAACAACTGGCTTAACAGGAGCTGCTTTAAAAACCAAACTAAGGCAGATCATCACCAATGGCCATCAGGACCATGGGTATAACGGTCTATGGACAGCCTACCAAACCACTGACCGTGATTATTTTTATGAAAACGATGGAACTATTTTAGATATCTATTCTGAAAATCCTAACGGAACAGACCCTTATACATTTAACATCGTATCGAATCAGTGCGGAAACTACAGCAACGAAGGTGACTGCTACAACAGAGAGCACATCGTTCCTCAAAGTCTTTTCAATGAAAACAGCCCGATGGTTGCAGATGTACACTTTATCCGTGCTACTGACGGTAAAGTAAATGGAATGAGATCCAACTATCCTTTTGGAAAAGTAAACGTTGCTACATTCACTTCTTTAAACGGATCGAAATTAGGAAACTCCGCTTCACCGGGATATTCAGGGACTGTATTCGAACCAATTGATGCCTTTAAAGGAGATGTTGCAAGAATGATATTTTATTTTGTAACAAGATATGGAACGCAACTTTCGGGGTTCAGTTCAGGAAATATGTTGGGCAATACCGAATTCCCAGGTTTACAACAATGGGAATTGGACCAACTTTTAGCATGGAACGCTTTAGATCCTGTATCTCCTGAAGAAATAGCAAGAAATAACGCATCTTATAATTATCAGGGAAACAGAAATCCTTATATAGACAACCCTGCTTTTGTGAATGCAGTTTGGGGAGCTCCGGACACACAGGCTCCGACAGCTCCGACTAATCTAACTGCCAATTCTCCGACATCTAATTCCATTTCATTAAGCTGGACNGCCTCTACAGATAATATTGCCGTGATCGGATATAATATTTATGTAAACGGNACTTTATATTCAAGTGTTTCCGGAACTTCTGGTACAGTTTCAGGATTGACACCGTCTACAACCTATAACTTCTATGTCATCGCTAAAGATGCTGCAGGAAACTTATCCCCTCAAAGCAATACTGTAACTGAAACAACTTCCGCTGGTCCGGTAGGAGGAAGCTGTGGAACTGAGAATTTCGAAGCCATTCCTACGAGTTCTTCTTCAAGCTATTCAACAAGAACATGGACCAACAACAGTATCACATGGACTGCAACTGACGCTAGAACTGATCAGACTATCAACGGAAAAGCAATTACCATCCGTGACGGAAACCTGACCAGCTCAACCATTGCCGGAGGAATTCAGAGTTTAACATTAACNACCCAGTTGAAATTTTCAGGTAGTTCGGGTAGTTTGAATGTGGAANTAAACGGAATTGTAGTAGGAACAATCCCATACAGCGCAACAGTGGCAACTACTACGATCAGCAATATCAATNTTGCCGGAAATGTAACTATTAAAATCACTAATCCGACAGCTGCCAACAGAGTAGCAATTGACGATCTTAGCTGGACTTGCGCAACCTTAGGAACTACAGAAACAGCAAAAGAAAAAACTTTCGTTATCTATCCAAATCCAGTGAAAAATAATGAGCTTTTTGTAAAAGGTGAAAACCTGAACAGAATTTCCAAAGCTGAGATCTATGACCTGTCAGGAAAACTGATCCAAACTATTGAAAATCCGTTTAAAAACACAAATAAGATCATTCTTAAAGNAATTTCAAAAGGAAATTANATTCTTAAAGCAGATCAGATCACAACAAAATTCATAGTAGAATAGTCAAAAAAATATTTTAATCTAAAGACCGATTTATTCGGTCTTTTTTTTATTTTTGAGTCATGGATTCCAATAAAAAATTAGGGTTAATCGGAAGAAATATTTCTTATTCTTTTTCCAAAAAATTTTTCGAGGATAAATTTCAAAAGCTGATGCTGAAAAACTTTTCCTATGACATTTTTGACCTGAAAGAAATCAGTGATGTTGAAAAACTTTTTTCAGATACGGAACTTTTAGGNTTNAATGTAACGATCCCCTACAAAGAAAAAATAATAGATTATCTGGACGAACTGAGTGATGAAGCAGAAAAAATAGGTGCCGTAAACTGTGTATTGATCCAAAACGGAAAGAAAACAGGATACAACACCGATGCTTTTGGATTTGAAAAAACATTACTACTTCATAGAAAAAAACATCACCATTCAGCTTTGATCCTGGGAAGTGGCGGCGCTGCAAAGGCGGTAAAATATGTATTGGACAAACATGAAATTCCATCTAAAACCGTTGCGAGAAGTTCCGAGATCAACTTTGAGAATCTGGATGCAGAAACGGTTCAGAACCATCATATCATCATCCAATGTACTCCTGTAGGAACCTTCCCTAATGTGGAAGACTGTCTGAAATTCCCATTCGATGCTCTTTCCAAAGAACATTTGATTATCGATCTCATCTACAACCCAAACTATACACAATTCATCATCAACGCATCAGAGAAAGGTGCCAAAACTGTGAACGGATATTACATGCTTGAACAGCAAGCAGAAAAAGCGTGGGAAATTTGGAATTTTCAAAAAAAATAACATAAATTAGTGCATTAATTGGCTTTTTAGCCATAGATTAAAGATAATTACGCCACTCATAAAAGATTTGCTATGACTACAGAAAACAACCTTTCTGAAAACGAAGAAAAGAAAAATCCTCACGGAACTACCCAGGAAACATCAGAAAACAATACTTCTCATGATGAAAATCTGCATGAAGATNATGCAGANCATCTGGAAGAAGAGCATNCCATTGCTGATATTACTTTATCTGATGCATTAAAGGAGATGGAAGCGATCATCAACTCTCCAAATGCCGGGGAAAACTTCAAAAAATTCAATCTACTCAAAGATAAGGCAAGTCATTACATCCATGATGANGTGGAAGATAAAAANCATGAATATCTAGAAGGCGGAAATGCTCCTGAAAATTTCAGTTATGAGCATCCTTTGCAGTCCAGACTTTCTGCATTGGTGAATATTTTCAGAGAAAAACACGATTCTTTCCAGAAGAAACAGGAAGAAGAACAGAAAAAAAATCTGGAACACCGCCAAAATATTATTGAAAGATTAAAACATCTGTATACCAATTCTGAGCCGGGAACCAATCTGTTCAAATCTATTCGTGAGATCAAGGAAGATTGGGCCAATGCAGGACAGGTAGCAAAATCCGAATTCAAAATCCTTAATAATAATTATTTCCACCATTTGAACCAATTCTATCAAATGCTGGATCTGAATAAGGANTTTTTGGAACAGGAATACAGCCACAACCTTGAAAAAAGACAGCACATCATTGCCCGTGCCAAAGAACTTGAAAANGAACCGGTAATTCAGAAAGCANTGAATGAGTTACAATATCTTCATAAACTTTGGAAAGAAGAAGCAGAACCTGTAGCAGAAGAATTCCGTGAAAAAACTTGGGAAGAGTTCAAAGAGATCTCCAACAAGATCCATGAAAGAAAGTCTGAACTTTCTGCTGCCATTGAAGCGGAACAAGCAGCTAATCTGGAAAAGAAAAACCAGATCATCGCCGAAATCAAAAAATTGGCAGAACCTTCTGAAACTCCCAACCACAATTACTGGCAAAACGCCATTAAAAGAGTGGAAGATCTGCGTTCCGAATTTTTAAAAACAGGAAGTGTTCCTAGAAAACTGTCCAATCAGAACTGGAATGAGTTCAAAACAACCTTAAGAGGTTTCAACACAAATAAAAACAGCTATTACAAATCTTTAAAAGGTTCCCAACAAGCTAATCTTGAAGAAAAACTAAAGCTGATCCAGACTGCTAAAGACAATATGAACAATGAAGAATGGGATATTGCCGTTCCGTTATTCAAAAAGCTTCAGGAAGACTGGAAAAAAGTAGGACATGTTCCNAAAAGCATGACCAACAANATCTGGGATGAATTCCGTGATGCATGTAATACCTTTTTCAACAATTACAGAGAGAAAAGCAATGCTTCCACTGATAACTGGAAAGAGAACTACAAGCACAAAAGAGAATTGCTTGATGACCTGAAAACCGTNACCAATGAAGAAGGCAGCATCGAAAAGATCGAAGCCATTAAAACAGCGTGGAATAACATCGGAAAAGTTCCAAGAGATAAAATTTCNATCAATTCTGAGTTCAATAAAACGTTAAGAGAAAAACTGAAACTGAATAAGATCAACGAACTTGAACTTAAAGAAGAAGGACTATCTGAAAACCAATTAACTGATAAAGCAAGAAAAATCAAGAGTCAGATCTCTGATCTTGAAGCTGAAATCGTGAAGCTGGAAAACAACCTGTCATTCTTCAACAAACCATCAAGAGAAAATCCGTTATTGAAGGACACCTATAATACTATTGATGAAAAGAAAGCTCATTTGGAAACTCTGAGACAGAATCTGCACAATATTATTTCAGGAGAAAACTAGAAGATCGGTTGATCGTTTATAATTTTTATTTTTGTAAAAAAACCAGGTATGCAAAAAGAAAAACTTCGCGCAATAAGAAAAAAGAAAGGTTATACTCAGCAGCAGATTGCAGATATAATCGCAACAGACGTATCCAATTATAGCAGAAAAGAGAACGGAGATGTAAAGATCATAAGAGAAGAATGGGAAAAAATAGCCAACTTTTTGGAAATTCCGATGGAAGAAATCTATGAAGATGAAGAAGGTAAAGTTGTTATCAATAATGAAAATAATACAATAAGTGATAACGCAACCTTTTATAATCTTCCTTATTACGGCAGTAATACTAATTATAATATTCCGAATGCTGTCATAGACAATCTACAGGACTATATCAATCTGCTGAAAGAAGAAAACAAAAACCTTAAAGAAGAATTAAAAACTTTGAAAGCAAAAAAATAGGCACTTCTTAGGTCTATACAATTAAAATACAAGGCGAAGCAAAGCAATTTGTCTTCGCTTTTTCAATATTATGCAGGACGAATTATACATCAGAAGATGCATTGAACTGGCCCAAAAAGCTTTAGGTAAAACCTATCCCAATCCGTTGGTAGGAAGCGTGATCGTTCATAATGACACAATAATCGGAGAAGGCTATCATCATAAAGCCGGAGAAAATCATGCAGAGATCAACGCCATCAATTCCGTTGCCAACAAAGAACTTATCCCCGAATCTACGATCTATGTTTCCCTGGAACCTTGTGCACATTACGGGAAAACTCCGCCATGCGCTTTAAAAATCAAAGAACTCGGCTTTAAAAAAGTAGTGATCGGAGCCATGGATTCCCATGACAAAGTGAATGGAAAAGGGAAAAAGATCATCCANGATGCCGGAATAGAGGTTGTATCAGGAATTCTGGAAAAAGAATGCATTGATTTAAACAAAAGATTTTTCACTTACCACGAAAAGAAAAGACCTTATATCATCCTGAAATGGGCGGAATCCGGTGACGGCTTTTTAGATAAAGATTTTAAACCTACTTCTATTTCAAATGCATTGGTCAATCAATTTGTACACCAACTAAGGGCCGATGAACATGCCATTTTAGTGGGAACTCAAACAGCTCTTAATGACAACCCGGGTTTAACGGTAAGAAATGTTGAAGGAACTCATCCGGTGAGAATACTGATCGATTTCGATTTAAAAGTTCCCNAAGATTTCAAAATCTACAATCAGGAATCCAGAACACTTGTTTTCAACAGCATTAAAGAAGGCGATCAGGATCATATTNGTTTCATTAAAANTGAAAAANATAATTTCTTACCTGCCTTAATGAATGCTNTATATAAAGAACAGATCCAGTCCGTTATTATTGAAGGAGGANGNTTTACCTTGCAACAATTTATCAATNCTGATCTTTGGGANGAAGCTCTTATTATTAAAAATGAAAATTTGCAGTTGGTAAACGGAACCAAAGCACCGGAATTCAACCGTACTCCTGATCAAATCCTGAGATTTAAAGATAATTATATTGAAAAACACATTCAATAGACATTTTCAGTCTTCGAAAAACTCTTTAGAAAATCAGAAAGCAATATGTAAGAAGCAATTTTAAAATGTTCGAATATAAAACCATAGAAAAACCAATAGAAAATATCCTTTTAAAAGAAAAAGGAAGCAAATTCATCGGATTCGCCTTTCCTGTCAATAATGAAGCCGAACTAAAAAAAGCTTTGGATAAAATAAAAGCCGAACATCCGAAAGCCACTCATCATTGCTATGCTTTCAGAATAGGTTTAAATGGAGAGAACTATCGCGCCAACGATGACGGAGAACCGTCCGGAAGTGCAGGACTGCCTATCTACAATCAATTGTTAGCCAATGACATCACCAATGTTCTGGTTATTGTAGTACGTTATTACGGAGGAACGAAACTTGGAGTTTCAGGTTTGGTAAAAGCTTATAAAGAATCAGCAAAAATCACATTGGAAGAAGCGCATATTATTACCAAAGAACTGGAAACAGAGGTCAAAATCAAGTTTAATTTTAACCAACAAAACACAATTTTCACTTTACTGTCAAAATATGACGCAAAAGTCCTGAATTTTGATGCTAATGAAAACTGTGTGCTTACAGCTTCATTAAAGATCGCCCAAAAAGAAAACATCTCAGACAAATTGTCCGAGATGCAGTATATTTCTTTTGAATTTAAAGATTAATCTCTCCTACCCATCAATAAAGATGCCCAGTAAAGAAGTTGTGCTAAAGATCCAATCGCTGCCACCACATAAGTTCTCGCAGCCCATTTTAAACTATCTTTAACTCCTACAAATTCTTCCGAAGTTACCGTTCCCGTATCTTTCAGCCATTTCATTGCTCTGTTACTTGCGTCATATTCCACAGGAAGCGTAATGAATGCAAACAAGGTAGTAAATGCAAACATAATCACACCGATCGCCAAAACCGTTGTATTTCCGTTAGGATTATCAATACTTCTGGTTGCCGCCATAATCCCGATACCGGCAATAAGCACAAACTGCATAAGATTAGAACTTATATTAACGATAGGAACCAATTTTGAACGTAATTGAAGCATGGAATATCCCACCGCATGTTGCACAGCATGTCCACATTCATGAGCCGCTACAGCTGCAGCCGCTGCATTTCTCTGCATATAAACTGCTTCAGAAAGATTCACGGTTTTATCAACCGGATTATAGTGATCGGTCAACTGACCCGGAACTGAAATCACCTGAACATCTGTAATTCCATTATCTCTTAACATCTTTTCTGCTACCTCCTTTCCTGAAAGTCCATTTCTGAGGTGTACTTTGGAATAATACTCAAATTTAGATTTCAGCCTTGACGAAACTATCCAGCTCAACAACATTGAAATCCCAATAATAAGATAATAACCTGTCATTTTTTATATAAATATTTTTAATCTTTTAAGATGTAAAAACTGTGCCAAAGTATTACATTTTATTATTTATATTTGTTCCGTAATTACCCCTTAGAAAACTATGTCTAAAGTTTCAGTACTTGAAGT
>Ga0065721_10004660_pt1 | contig 22396 bp, 23 predicted proteins | sample Mesricmetagenome_FD_59108 | JGI IMG/M metagenome (GOLD analysis project Ga0065721, IMG submission 59108) | Mesophilic microbial community from rice straw/compost enrichment Sample: eDNA_1 v2 (version 2) | ecosystem: Engineered > Solid waste > Grass > Composting > Bioreactor | place: USA: Davis...
TAACAAACCGCTATCGGGAGTGATCTTCATGTTGCCATTCTATGTATTGATTGCAGCTTTGCTGTTGTTCAAAGCTCTTGGACTGATCGGTATTTCTTATTTCGAAGGCTGGCATACGTCTCTTCAGGGGGCGGTGTTTATCATGCTTCTACTTACGGCATCCGCCCACTGGGGGACCCGACGCCCCGACCTGATCCGCATGGTTCCGCCGGCTTTCCCTAGACCGGATTGGATCGTGACAATCACCGGGGTGCTGGAAATCGCCGGGGCTGTCGGCATCCTGTTCCCCGCCACCTCCAGGATAGCTTCGATAGGCTTAGCGGCGCTGCTGATCGCCATGTTCCCCGCTAACATGCGGGCGGCCAAGGAGAAATTAACGATCGGAGGGAGGCCCGTACCGAAGCTGCCGATTCGTACCGTTTTGCAGCTCATCTTTCTTGCAGCGATCCTAGCGGCGGGTTAAAGCTAACGACTTCCTCATCCGAACGTTCCATTCCTTTCGCCGGTAAAAAAAACCGCTCACGCGCCAAGGCGTTGAGCGGTCTCGTTTATGATTTCCTTCTTTATCTTTATCCCTTAAGCGATTCGAGCGCTTCGCCCAGGCGATCCCAAGTCTCGGTGATGCCTTCCAGCATGCCCATCTCCATGACGGTCTTGAGGGCTTCCGCGGACTCGTATACGGAACGGTTAACCAATTTGGTCTTGCCTTCGAGAGCGACGAACTCAATCGTGACTTCGGTCGAAGGCATGGATTCCGTGACATTGCCTTCGGCATCCGAGAAGTAATCGGTGTAGACGATCTTCTCCGGCTCGGCAATCTCGCTGTATACGCCCTTGCCCCAAGACTCCATGCCATAGAAATCGCCCTGATTCCGGTCGACGCACTTCATGCAGTAGTGCCACACGCCTCCAGGGCGAAAGTCGATGTTGCATACCGGAAGCTCCCAGCCTCGCGGTCCCCACCAGCGCTTCAGATGCTCGGGCTCCTTAAACATCCGGAATACTAGCTCGCGCGGGGCGTTGAAGACGCGTTCCAGCACAAGAACTCGGTCATTCTCCACTCGGGACAACATGGCGTTGTTGGACATGATTAAATCCTCCTTTATATTCCTCATGCCTCAAATATACCACACAAGGAATATTCCTGTAAAGGAATATTTAATGAAAACACGGCTTCTCCGCTCTTTTTTTCTTCAGCGGGTGAATGACCAGCTCTTGCAGCAGGATAAGCAACAGGCCCAGAGTAATCGCATGGTCGGCGAAATTCGAGATCCCCCTGCCGAAGTCCAAGAAATCCGTTACCCAACCGTAAATCACGCGATCGATGGCGTTGCCGACAGCGCCGCCGACGAATAAAGCCGCGCCGGCCTTCAGCAGGATCCCGTTCAGCCTTCCTTTGTTCAAATAATAGATAGCCCAGACGACGACCAGAACGGCCGGGATAATGAACCATCTTCCGTATCCTTCGAAGCTGCTCCCCATGGCTCCTGAGTTGCGAAAATACGTCAATTGGAAACCGTCCCACACCGGAATGGACTCGCCCACTTCCATCTGGAGGCGGACCCACAGCTTGGCAACCTGATCAAGCAAAACGACGAGCGACAGAATGACGTAAAACAAAGGAATCACCTCGTATGCTTTTTTCGGCCGACTGTCCCGATTATACCATTTCTCGGCGGGGAACATGGTTTCCTCTTTGGACATCCTTCTCGGGACAAACGCTACTTTCTCTTCACGACCGGTACCCACAGCTCGTTTTTGTTTTCCTCGGGAGGCAAGTAGCTTTCGATAGCCGGCAAGTAAGCAAGATCGTAGGCGGATACGGGCACCCATTCGGTGTAGAGGCGCCTCCAGATATCTTGAAGGTTGTCCGGGGATCCGGGCGCTTCGAACACGGCCCATGCGGCCGCGGGAAAATCCACTCTCACCATGCCTTCAGGCGGCGCCTGTTCGGAGCTTATCGCCAAGATATAGTCGAACTCCTCGTTCTTGCCGAAATCCCCTCCTGCGCAAACCCCGAGGATTCCCTTCACCTTGTTGCTTTCTTCGCGAATGTCCCATAGCTTCCCGAACAATCCTTGTTCCCCGGCCTCCGCCCATAGTTTCGGCACGATTTCGAAGGCGTTCTCGGTGCTCACGCGATTCTTGACTCCCACAACGGCGAACGGACCGGCTTCTTCTATTCGGTAATTCATCTCCGCAACTCCTTTAATCGAGAGTTGAAAGGACAAGGGCGGGTATGCTTTGAGCTTCGTTCCCGCGCTTCTAGCCGCCGTAGGGGTTGTCCCATGCATGCTCTGGAAAGCGCGGGTGAACGCCTCGGGCGATTCGTAGCCGTACCGGAGCGCGAGATCGATTACTTTGACGGAGCTGCTCTGAAGCTCGAAGGCCGCTAGCGTAAGGCGACGCCGTCTAATATATTCCGATAAGCTGACGTCCGTAATGAAGGAGAACATGCGTTGAAAATGGTACGTGGAGCAGCATGCGATCCTGGCCGCTTCCTTGTAGTCAATCTCTTCGGTCATATGCTCCTCGATATAGCGAATCGCCTCGTTCATTCTCGAGACCCAATCCATCCCCGCCGATCATCCTTTCGCTTCCCAATATAAAGCCTGACCGGAGCCGGCGCCTTGCATTTCATGCACCAATCTGCAAGGGAGTCTGATTTTCTTCCTATTGTAGGGGGCATAGGCCGTTTGTTCAACACAAAAGGACACCTTCGAATCGAAGGCGCCCTTGCTCTTGTCGGCTCCGGAATGTCACTTAGTTCTGCGGAGCCATGTTGTTGTAAATCACGTCCGCGGTTACCTTGCCGGTGCCGACGTCCTGCGAGGTGTAGCCGGATACGATATTGCCTACTTTGAATTCCTTCTGCAGCAGCTCCTCGGAAGGAGGCGCCGCCGTCGGCTCGTTGCTGCCCATTCTCGTTTGGTCCGTTACCGTAACCCACAGGTCGCCGACCTTGAAGCTCTTGCCGTCCTCGCTCACTTCGGTGATGACGCCGTCGATATTTACGGCTACCTTCCCCATGATCGGAGGCTTCGACGCGACGTCGGACGGCTGGGTCGTCTCTGCCGGAGCGCTCGACGACGGCGTGTTCGCTGCCGGGGAGCTTGCCGTCGGCGCGCTGGCCGGCGGGATGCTCGTCCCGGAATCGTTCTGGTTCAGTGCGAAGACGCCGATCGCGAGAACCGCGCAAGCCGCGATCCCGGCCGTCCAACCCGTAAGCTTTCTCTTCTGTGCTTTCTCCATGTGTAACCTCTCCTTCGAATGAATATGATTGGGTTGCGTAGTCTTCTCTATCTCCCGCATCAGCTTCCGGTAGGTTTCCTCGTGGAAATCCTCGCTCGTTCTCACGCGGGACATCGCGGATTTATAAACAGATTTCTTCATGCTCCAGGCCTCCGATCTTCTCTTTTAAGAGCAAGCGTCCGCGCGCAAGCCACGTTCCTACCGTTGCCGGCTTGGCCCGCAGAATAACCGCAATCTCCTGGATCGAGTATCCTTCGTAATAGTGCAGATGAATCGGAATCCGATACTTTTTGTCCAATGCCAGCACGGCCTGCAGAACCTCGTTTTCTTCCGCCGGGAGGTAGCTTAGGTTTTCGGGAACGGGGTTTCTGCTTTTGAACCACCCGGCCTTCAGCATGTTTTTGCTTTTNTTGATGGCGGTTCGAATCAGCCACGCTTTCTCGTGTTCNACGTTGTCGAATACGGGGCGCTTCTGCAGGTAGGCGAGAAAGACTTCCTGNGCCACTTCCTCCGCATCGGCTATATTTTTTAAGTAGGCGAANGCGACTTTGATCAAGCTTTGCGAATATAGAACCAAGGCCCNTCGTACGGATTCATTGAGCTCAGATGAATCGTACACCTCAGCACCTCCTTTCGCTTTATATACAACTGAGCGCGCTGTTATTTTTCATGGGGATCAGGATTTTTTTAAATAGACGCAAAAAAGCCCGCGAAAGGATGCAATCGCGAGCTGGCAAATCGTCCGGGTCGGTTTTTTCCCAATAAACTTCCGATCACGGCAGTCATTCCGTTATGGCTCTTTATCGTACTTGTTTTCGGGATCGCGATGGGCTCATCCCTGGTTAATCTGCATTTCATTTCTATTCCCAAGAACGCGGATTCCTTTATTTCCTTCTTTCTGCTGAGGGTTTTTTATTTGCCTTTGGCGATTCTGTTCTTTATTAACGTTTATCATTCGATAAAGATTTCTTTGAAGGGGCTGTCGCTTATTGGGGGAAGCATCGTTTTATTCGCGGGGGAATGGTTGGCGGAACAAGCCGGAATATTTGAATACCTTGATTGGAAGCCGGTATTTTCCCCTTTCTTTTGGTTTTCCTTCCTTTGCGTTTCGTTCGTTTTTTATCGCTTCGCGGATTCCGGTTTCCTAAAGCGGGGTGGGGAACATGCTTAAGCTGCCCTGGGCGTTCGACAAGAACGAATGGTTCGTCTTGGGGTCCATGCTTTGTTTATTGGTTTGCTTTATCGCCATTCCCAAAATAATGCCCAGAGGCATGACCCTATCCGTTTTATTATACTTCGCCGTTCTTGGATTTACCGCGGATGTACTCGTAGGAGTCGATTATCCCATCGACTTCTATACCATCATGGACTCCCCCAAGCTGGAACTGTTCGATGTTCTTGTGTATCTCATAAATTACCCTATCTTCGGCTACTTCCTTTCGTATTTGCTTTATAAATACGAAATGAGGAAGAAGCCGCTCTTCTTCCTCATTCCCCTATGGTGCGGGTTATCCGTTCTATTCGAATTCATCTCCGCCAAATTAAAAGTGTTTACTTACCACAACGGATGGAATCTGGGATATTCGGCTTTGACCTATCCGTTTATCTTTTCTTTGAGCGCGGCGGTTATTGAGCTGTACATTCGGATTTGGGAAAGCCGCGGATCACAAAAGGAACGACCCGATCGCCCCGCCCAAAATTCCCGCAAGGATGACGGACCCGATCACGAGAAAAATGACTTTGCGCGGAAAAGATTTGGCCACCATTAAAACCGAAGGCAAGCTGATCGCGGGAAGCGTCAACAGCAGCGCCGCGACGGGACCCGTGCCGACGCCGGCCGCCAAAAACGATTGCGCGATCGGGATCTCCGCCGCGGTCGGAATCACGAAGAGAGCTCCCATGACCGCGAATAGGACAAGGATCGCGAAGCCGGAGCCTTCCGTAACGGGAAACATCCAGACCTTCAAGGCACCTAGCAGGAGAACGGCCGCTATATATGCAGGCACCACCTGCAGCAGCATAATGCCCAAGCTTTTGGCCCATCGTACAAGGAAGGACCCGGAATCGTTCGAAGCCGGCTGCCGCATGGCCTCCGGAACCTCGACCCCCCTGTTTCTCGTCATGCGGTTGGCCAAGTACCCGGTTCCGAAAGTGACCAAGATGCCGAAGACGATCCGCAGCGCGGTGAATTTCCAGGATAGAACGAACGTCATAAAGATCAGCGTCGCCGGATTCAGCAGAGGGTTCCCGAGCCAGAACGCGATCGCGGCGCCCGGGGAGACGTTGCGACGGCGAAGCCCGGCCGCGATAGGGGCGGCGCAGCACGTGCACATCATGCCCGGCAGCGAGGCGATCCCCCCGTAGAACACTCCGCTGGTCCGGCTGCCTCCAAGAACGCGCTCCAGCCAGCGCGCCGGAATGAGCACTTGCACCAGAGACCCTAGCAGGATGCCCAGCACGGCCGCCTTCCAAATGGATTCAAAGTATTTCTTCGCGTACTCCCACGCGCCGCTCCATGTCGGATTCCCGACCTGGCCGGACGGTTCGCCCAGAATGGACGATCCGATCGAATGCGTATCTGCCGAAGTCAGCGCTTTATGATAATAAGGCGACCATTTGACGTACATCAATCCCGCTGCGGCGATTGCGACGAAGAGAATGACCATCGCGACCGTCTTCGCGGTATTATTGGACTCGGGCTTGATATTCAGCCCGCTCATTTGAGACATTCGATATCCCTCCGATTGCATGTTTAACGCTATAACCTATTGAATTATAGCACAGGCGATATCGGTCGAGACGCGATCCCATCATTTGTCGGATCAGGAAACCGGCGTGCCTTGCTCTTACCGCGCGGTCAGGTGATCCGCCAGCGCTTGCTGCAGCGTTCCTTTGGTTTCGGCCTTTTGTTCGAAGGATACGCCGGACCGAATCATCGTCTTTACGATCTCCGGCCTGAGCCCGGTAACGATCGTCCGGCAGCCCATCATCTGGATCCCGTCGAAGACATTGATAAGCTGTTTGACGACATCGGATGCCATCTCGATCACGCCCGACAGATCCACGATTAACGTCTCGATCCGGTCATTGCCGATCTGGGAAATGATTTTGTCTTCGATGGCGCCCGCCCTGAACCCGTCGATCGTGCCGATCAGGGGCAGTATGGAAGTCGTCCGCGTGAGCGGAATGATCGGGACGGACAAATCCGCCACCATCTCCCGCTGTGCCCGGATCAAATCGTCTTTGAATTGGGAGTAGCTGATAAAGAACTGATTGAGGAAGAGGTCCATTAACTGGTTGATGCTCTTCTCCAAGCTATAATAATGCTCCTTATCGTTGTTGCGGTCGCTCAGGCGGTCGTAATTATACAGGAAGTCCCACAGGACGCGACGGACGGCCTGGATCCATTCCAGCTTAAAAGCGAGGGTCAGCGCATGCTTCGCCCAAGAGACCCCTTCTTGCTTGGCGAAGGCGATCACCTCGTACTCTTTCCCTTCGATGATAAACAACACCAGCTTATGGGCGTTATCCAACAAATCAATATTGCCGATCGCCAGGATTTCGTCGATTTTATCCCGAACGTTGACCGCTTCCAGCAGCAGCCGCTGTTCGAAATTCTTTCGATTTGCGATGAAAAAGTCTTTTAAGTCCGCCGCCGTTTCCAACTCCAGATAAACCACCTCTTTTAACTTCATGCTCCTTGTTCCTTTGGGAAAAGCGATGGTAAATTGGGTTCCGGCGTTCTCGGCGCTCTGAACATCGATAGACCCATTGTGCTGATAAATCACGGAGAAAACGAGTGTCAGCCCCATTCCGGTGCCGTTTTCTTTCGTCGTGAAGAAAGGCGTGCCCAGCATGTTGAGCTTTTCCTGCGGGATGCCTACGCCGGTGTCCCGGATGCGGACGATCACCTCGTTCTCCGTCGACAGGTGCTCGATATGGATGGATCCCTTCTCCGGAATGGCTTCGAAGGCGTTCTTCAGCAAATTGAAGAACACTTTCTTCAGTTGATTCCTTTTGCCGAAGATGTAGGAGCCCGGATCCCGCAAGTCCTTATGAACCGCAACCCGATACATCTGGTCCTGGAACAGCTGCGTCAAGGACTCCAGCTCCACGGTCAGATCGATCGATACGTAAGGCTCGTCCTCCAGATCGGGCTTGGACACGTGAAGCAAATTTTGCAGGATGTCGATCGCGTTGCCCAGCTCCGACTCGGCGATTTCTATGTATTTGATTTCATTTCTTTCTTTTAACAGCTGCAAAAATCCTTTGACCGCCGTCAGCGGGTTTTTGACCTCATGGGCGATGCCCGCGGCGATTTGCCCGACGGAAGCCAAATGGCTCAAGTGGGTTTCGTTTCTTTTGTTATCGATAGAGCCTTCCTTTTCCCGCATCCCGAACGATCTCCGATCTATCCTAATGCTGACATAGGAGCATAGTAGTGTATTGGGCTTAGCGCACTTATAGTATACATAGTCTCCAAGAACTTTTACTAGACAGAATTCTAACCGAAAGTTGAGCGAAGAACCCGTAAAATGTTATCGTCATTCTAGGCGATTATTATGTAAGGGGCGGTGAGCGAATTTTGACCGTTACTGGCAGTAAAGCTAAAGCGATGGGCGTATTTCTTAAATCGCGAAGGGAGCGGCTTTCGCCGGAGGAAGCGGGCCTGGAGTTCGCCCACGGGCACCGGAAGACGCCGGGACTAAGGCGCGAGGAAGTCGCCGTTCTGGCAGGCGTAAGCGTCACCTACTATACGTGGCTGGAACAAGGACGGGATTTGACCCCATCCAAAGACGTGATCGACAGCATCGCCCAAGCGCTCCGATTAACTTCGGCCGAGAAGAGCCATTTATATCAGTTATGGAACCCTCATGCAGCCGAGACGCCTCTTGCGGCATCGGCCGCCGCGGACCCGCAGATGCAGAGGATTATCGATCAATTGCCTTACCCTTCTCATATTACCAATGAGAGGTGCGAAGTGCTGGCTTGGAACAAGGCGGCCCAAGAGGCGTTTGCCGACTTCGCCTCCATTCCCGTCCAAGAACGCAATTTCCTTCGGATGTTGTTTGAAGATACGAATATGCGGCATCGCATCGTGAATTTAGAAGAGTTCGCGAGTTATTCGGTGGCCGTGTTCCGGACTTATTACGATAAACACCGGCATGATCCTTGGTTCGAGGCGACGGTGGAGCGTCTGATCCGGAACAGCGCCGAGTTCGAACGAATTTGGAGCCAGTACGACATTCAACTCAAAAAAGTCAAACGGATTATTTTACGGCTCCCCGGCGCCCGTCAGCCCGTTCCTTATGATATCCATTCGTTGGTGAATCCGACCGACCGGCCGGATATTCACATCTGCATTTACACGCCGACGATAGGGGATTCGGATGCTGACCGTTAAAATTTTTACTAGTAAAAACGTTGTGTGGTTGCCTCGGTAAGGAACGATTAGAATGGGCTCATGTTCGATCGATCCTACGTTAGAAATGAGGGGAACCCTATGCTGCAACAGAGGAAACTAGGAAATGAAGGGCTTGAAGTGTCGGCCATCGGCCTCGGAACGATGATGATGCCCGACAACGACGAATCCGTGCGCACCATTCAAGGAGCATTGGATGCGGGCGTGACGATGTTCGATACGGCCGACCTTTACGGATCGGGGTTCATGCTCGGGCGTTTCGGAGAAAATGAAAGGCTTGTTGGGCGCGCGCTTAAAAGCCGACGCGATCAGGCCATCATTGCCACCAAATTCGGAATTACGCACGGGCAAGGCCCGAAAGGGGACCCCGCCTACATTAAGAAATCCGTTGATGCCAGCCTCTACAGCCTGGGACTGGATTACATTGATCTCTACTACCAGCATCGACCCGATCCGAATACCCCCATCGAAGAAACAATCGGCACGATGGCGGACCTCGTTAAGCAAGGAAAGATTCGATACATCGGATTGTCGGAGGCGCCAGCCGATCTGATCCGACGAGCTCATGCCGTGCATCCGATTACCGCGGTCGAAACCGAATTCTCGCTTTGGAGCAGGGAAGTGGAGGATGAAGTCCTCCCGGTTCTTAAGGAGCTGGAGATCGGCCTGGTTCCTTACAGCCCGCTTGGCCGCGGCTTCCTGACCGGACAGATCAAGAAATTCGAGGATTTGCCGGAAGACGACTATCGGCGCCATTACCCGCGGTTTCAGGGCGAGAATTTCGCCAAGAACGTTGAGGTCGTCTCTCTCATCGAGAGAATGGCCGCTCTAAAAGGCTGTACCCCCGCCCAATTGAGTCTAGCCTGGCTCCTGGCGCAAGGCGAGCAGATCGTTCCCATCCCGGGAACGAAACGATTGGACCGCGTGCAAGAGAACCTTGGCGCGCTGCAAGTGACCCTGACGGCCGACGATCTGGCGGAGATTGAACGGATATCCCCCAAAGGCGTGGCCGCAGGCAGCCGCTTCGGCGCCTTCTGAAGACTAGACATCCGACCCTTCTACGCCATAAGTAGAAGGGTCTTTCTATTCAGCTTACACTTCAAAGAAATTGTCGCGTTCGACTTTGCACACTCTTAAGCCGAATCGTTGATACCAAACCGTCTTTCCCTTTTCCTGAGCCGCTTTGTGCATGGAGTGTTCTTTCCAATTCTGAATGGCCTCCAAGGATTCCCAATAGGAAACCGTAATCCCAAGCCCGTCCCGGTCCCGATCGCTGCTTTCTATGCCCAGAAAGCCGGGTTGCGTCGCGGCCAGCTCAACCATCTTGTCGGCCATTTTTGCATAGCCATTATCGCCGCCGGTTCGTTCGGATGTGAAAATAACCGCATAATAAGGGGGTTGAGGAGTTTGGGCAATTCCGCTCATAAGTCCCTCCTGTAAAGAAATTAGTTGATTCGAGTATATCCATTATACTACCGCACGAATTCCATAATTTCATCCGCCGCTTGGGAATACCCGCCCGAGTTACGCAAGGACTCCCCGATGCGGGATGCGGATTTCTTGTAAGAGGGGAGGCTTAACGCATGATCGACGGCTTCGCGCAGGAGATCGGCAGTCAGGCCCTTCATGGACAATTGGACTCCCGCCCCGACTTCGGCAACCTGCCTCGCGATTACCGGCTGATCCGCTCCCTGAGGAATTACGATTAACGGAATCCCGTAATAGAGACCTTCATGGGCACTGTTCATTCCCCCGTGCGTAATGAATAGCTTCGCGTACTGAAGGACATCCGTTTGCGGGACATACCCTCCTACAATGAAGTTTGGAGGAATCTCCCCCAGCTCGGAACCTTGGACCTTATCCCCGATGGCCATAACAACCGAATAGCCCGAATTCCCCAATGCCTCCATACAAAGCCTATAGAATTCGACGGCCTGGTTAAACACGGTTCCCAGCGAGATATAAATAAGGTTCTTCCCCTGGATTGCGGAAAAATCGAAGTTCCCGGAGGTTAACCGCGCTGAGAGGGAAGGGCCAACGAATTTATAAGATTGGTCGAAGGCTTCCCCATGAGGCTGGAGCTCCTTTATCGTATAAACGATGGTAAGCGGGGCGGGATTGCAGAACGCTTCGTAAGGAGAACGGATCTCTACATCGTAGTTTACCTTCAGCCTGTCCGTCAAGCTTAGATACTTATCGTATATCGGTTTAACTATATCGGCAGGGACTTCGGCGTAGAACGATTCCAACAGGCTATTGAACGACTCCTCGGTCTGCGCAAAAGAAGTACAGGAGCTGATCGCGGGAAGCTTAAGGATCTGAGCAAGCAGCCGTCCGCAACCGAACATGGAATCGTGGACAACGTAATCGAAATGTTCGCCTCGAATCTGTTCGAGAACGCTTGGCAGGACGACATCCGCGGTTAGCAACAGGCCGTTGATTCTCTCGAGCATATAATTCCGTCCTCCCGAGATGAATGCCCGGACAAAAGCTTGGCCGTCAATGGTTCGCACGGAAGCTCCCGTCATCGCTATGCGTTCCCTATAGGCTTCTACGCAGAAGTACACGACCTCTTCTCCGCGCGAAACGAGCTCCCGCACGACTCCAAGGGTCGGATTGATGTGTCCCTCCGATCCCGTATTCACAAATAATACGCGCGCCATGTCCCCCGCTCCTTCATGTCCCTGCATTTGCGCTGCATGCGATCCTAATAGGATGTCCACTTATTATACAATAGCCGACCCGCTTGACGGTCTTCAATGCTAAAGCCGCGGGCGAATAGGCCGCGGCTTCGTTTTTGCCGAATGGATCATGTCGTTACAAAGTACTGGATGCTTGCTTCAGAAGCTGGGATAGCGCAGATAGATCCGGAGTGTCGCCTTCCCGCAATTTGATCCACTTCCGTTCCGCGGGCCCATCGAACCCTTTCGGAAAATCGATACCGTTCGCGTTCATAATCATGAATGCAATCGCATCTTTGGAAGGCGAAATGACGGCTGCATAGTGTCCGTTTTTCAGAAAATGCGGCTTTTTATACTGGATGCGCTCGTCGGCTCCCGGGATCGTCTCATGCACCATGTTTCTCAGAGTCGAACTGATTTCCGCCTGCCATGACGGCAAATGGTCAATGTAGGCAGTCACTTCCTGATTCATTCTTATTCCCCTCCGGTTTGCATGTATCATTGCCTGGCTTAAAATATACCATCCAAGGAATATTCTTATCAAGGTATATTTAAAGTAGTTCGATTCGCTTCCATAGTTCATTTTTTGAAACTATTGCACTTAAATATAACTACTTTTCAAAAGTACCACGCTCGATTACGATTTGATTCAAGCAAAGCAAACCATTACGAATGCGAGGAATCTATTTATGAAAACCATTCTGTGGGCAACTTTAACCGCTAACGGCAATTATGCGCAATCCGGACCCGACAACCCACCGACCCAAGAGGCATTGAGCGACTTCGCGGAACAAGCCAAAGCGGCGGGAAATTTCATTGTCGGTCGCAAGACGTTCGAGGGAATGCAGGATCCGAGCAGGGTCTCCCGGGAGGAGCAGACAAACGCGGAAGGCCCCTTTGCCGGGATGGACATCGTGGTGATGTCCAAGAGCATCCAAGCCATCCCCGGTCTGACGATCGTGGGATCGCCCCGGGAAGCCTTGGACTGCCTGCGGCAAAAAGGCCATAAAACCGCACTTATCAGCGGCGGCGCGGACATCCACAATTCGTTTCTCGGCGAAGGCCTTGTAGATGAACTGATCTTCAATGTAGCGCCCGTGGTGGAAGGGAAAGGATTAAATCTTCTGATCGATAAGGATAACTACCGGTATAAGAAAGTGAAATTGCTGGACTGCAAGCCTCTCGGCGGCGGTGTCGTTCAACTTCGCTATGGGATCGACAGATAAGGATTGGATTACTTCCAGATCTCCTCTGCGATTTCTTTAATGAAAGCAAGCTTGCGCCATTGTTGCTCCTCGGTCAGGTGGTTGCCCTCCTCCGTTGAAGCGAAGCCGCATTGCGGGCTCAGGCAAATCCGGTTCAGATCGACGTATTGCTTCGCTTCCTCGATCCGCTTCAGAATGTCCTCCTTGCTCTCAAGCTCGCCGAACTTGGAGGAGAACAGGCCAAGCACGACCTGCTGGTTGTCCTTCAGGTAACGAAGCGGCTTGAAGTCGCCCGCCCGCTCGGTATCGAACTCCAGGTAGTAACCGGAGTAATTATTGATGCTAAGGAGCGTCTGCGCGATCGGCTCGTAGCCCCCGCCCACTCCGGCATAGGTCGAAACGTAATTGCCGCGGCATACATGCGTCGTGACCACGAGATCGTCCGGCAGCCCGGAGACGACTTCCTCGTTCAGCTTCGCGAATTCGTTCGCGTATTCGGCCACGTTCACGCCGATCTGCTTCATGAAGGCCATAAACTGTTCGTCGCAAAGCGCTCCCCACGTGCAATCGTCGATTTGGACGCTGCGGCAGCCGGCTTGATAGAGGTCAAGGATCGCCGCTTTGTAGGCCTTGGCCATATCCGAAACAAGCTCTTGCCGGTTCGGGTAGACGGCCTTCGTGCTCTCCTGATTTTCCGCCCGGTCCAGCTCGAACAGGAACTGGGCGGCGGCGGGAATCGATTGGCGCGCAACGACGTCCTCCCCTGCCACTCCCTTTAGGAATGCATAATGCGAAACAAACGGATGGCCGCTGTAACGTATTTTGCCGGTCAGGCGCGCCGTCTCCGGCCTGGATTGGGCTCCATTGAATTGGTAGCCCTGATCGATGATCGTCCGTTCCACGCCGTCGAATCCCCAGAAGAAGTCCAGATGCCACCAGGAGCGGCGGAATTCGCCGTCGGTGACGGCTTGAAGGCCGACCTCCTTTTGCTTCTGTACAAGCTTAACGATTTCGGCGTTCTCGACTTCCTTCAATTGTTCGGCGGCGATTTCGCCGTTCTGGAACTTTAATCGAGCCTCTTTCAGCTCGCGCGGGCGCAGGAAGCTGCCGACGATATCGTATCGAAACGGAGTTACGGTTCGTTTGCTCGGTTCGGTCTGGGTGCTCATAAGTTAATTCCCCTCGGAAAATGATTAGTAAATCGAATATAGCATATCCGATTCCCTATATGGTTCTACGAATATCCAATAGCTTGCTATAGCTATTGGCTATAGCAGATTCCGTTCTTCCTTGACATACAGTTGTCAACAAGGGCAGCTTATGATGGTTTCAGATGATGGTTCACCCATCAATTCAGGGCTAAGAAAGGAATGGAACCTATGACAAACAAACTGGCGGCCATCGTCGGAGGACTATTGCTCGCGATTCTGATGGCGTCCATGGACAACACGATCGTTTCCACGGCGATCGGCACGATCGTCGGGGAGATGGGGGGCCTCGACAAGTTCGTTTGGGTTACCACGGCGTATATGGTCGCGGAGATGGCCTGCATGCCGATCTTCGGCAAGCTGTCCGATATGTATGGGCGCAAACGGTTTTTTATCTTCGGGATCGTCGTGTTTATGGCCGGCTCCGCGTTGTGCGGAATGGCGCAATCCATCGTAGAGTTGAGTATCTTCCGCGCCGTGCAAGGGGTCGGAGCCGGAGCGATGGTATCCATTGCGTTCACGATTCTGTTCGATGTCGTGTCGCCTAAGGATCGCGGGAAGATGATGGGGGCATTCGGCGCGGTGTTCGGGTTGTCGAGCGTGGTCGGTCCGCTGCTCGGGGGGTACATCACCGATCATCTCGACTGGTCGTGGATCTTCTACATCAACCTGCCATTAGGCTTTATTGCCTTGTTGATGATTGCCTTGTTCTACAAGGAGTCGGCAGAGCATTCGCGGCAAAAAATCGATTGGGCGGGTTCCATTCTGCTCGTCGGGGCTGTCGTCTGCTTTATTTTCGGACTGGAGCTGGGCGGCAAAACGTATGCCTGGGATTCCCCGCAAATTATCGGACTGTTCGCCGGATTCGCGGTCCTGGTCGTCTTGCTTGTCGCGGTAGAGAAAAAAGCCGCTGAGCCGATCATCTCGTTCGGCTTGTTCCGCAGCAGACTGTATGCGACCAGCAATCTGGTCGCCATGCTCAGCGGCGCGGCCTACATGACGGCGGCGATTTTTATTCCGATCTACGTGCAGGGTGTGCTGGGCGGCTCCGCCTCCAATTCGGGGCTGACCTTGTTGCCGATGATGGTCGGTTCGGTCGTCACCGCGACGCTGGGCGGGTTCCTGATGACCAAGCTGCAATACCGTACCATTATGATGGGGACGTTAACGATCCTGCTGATAGGTCTTGTTCTTCTCTCGCAAATTACCGTAGATACTTCCCGCCTTCTCATTACGGCGATCATGATTCTAATCGGCCTGGGGATCGGAGCTTCCTTCTCGGTGTTAAGCACTTCCGTGCTCCACTCGTTCCCGGCGACCCAACGCGGGGCGGCAAGCTCGACTTTGAACTTCAACCGCTCGCTCGGCATGGCGCTTGGCATTACCGTATTCGGGATTATCCAAAGCCATAGCCTGCTGTCGAAGCTTACCGAATCGCTTGGCAAGGGCGATATAGCGGTTCCGGCCGACTTGAACTTAAGCGATCCCCATTCGCTGCTGAATCCGGCGTTTCGCCAGTCGATCGATCCTCGGCTTCTCGATACCGTTACCGCCGGGCTGTCGAGCTCCATCGGGGCCACCTTCGCCTGGAGCCTCATTCCCGCCGGTTTGGCGCTGATTGCGGCATTCCTGATGACGAAGGACAAGATGGATCCAGTCGCCGAAGGCGAACAATTCGCAGCCGCGCACTAATTCATCTTGCGGAGAGTACGGAGGATAAGAAAGAAACCGGCTTCTAAGTCAACCAATAAGACGTAATAAATAGTACCGTGAAACCAACGGCAAAGGCCATCCCTTGACGGGATGGCCTCTCATTGGAATATTAAACCTTGCCTGATTAACCCAAGAACGCAATAGAACGTTTTACTTTTCTCGCGAAGGCTATGGGATTATCGATCGATTCCCAGTGGATATACATAAGACGCGGGTTCTCGAACAGCCAGTGATTGTGAAGTGCCGTTACTTTGATTCCGTTCTTGCGAAGATTGGAAAGCAGCCGATTCGCTTGGTTTTGGAAAAGCGCCGTTTCCCCCAGACAGAGTGCGCGTCCCGAGCTGTCCAAGGACTCGAACGAGAACAGCTGATATCGGACCAAAGGAGACGTGGTGCGTCTTCCTAGGATTGCGGCGTTGATCCTCCTGTTTCTAGTGACGAAACAGACCGGGCCCTTCGTAATTTCATGCTCCGTTCCACCTAGAATAGACGAGAATTGGTTGCATAGCCTTATAAACTGCGGGCTGGCTTTCACCGCCATACGAATCATCCTCCCATAGTTTCTTAACCTATATAGTCATTGCTCGGCCATTAACCCAAGAATGCAATAGAGTCTTTGGTTCTTCTAGCGAACACGACAGGATTCATGATGGCTTCCCAATGCATATACATTAAGCGAGGATTTTCTTTCAGCCAGTGATTATGAATCGCAGTCACTTTAATTCCCCGTCTGCGGAGATTCGAGATCAATCGATTCACCTGATTCTGATGCACGGCCGTTTCACCCAGACAAAGAGCGCGACCCGAGCTGTCGAGAGATTCGAACGAGAACATCTGCATTTGAACGAGAGGAGATCGCGTTCTCCTGTTCAAGATCGTTTCCCTGAGATTCGTCATCCGCGTGACAAAACAAACCGGACCTGCCTCGATTTCCGATTCGCCCCCGAGAATTCTCCCGAATTGGGCACAGAGTCTTCTGAATTGCGGGCTCACCTTTACATGTCCTGCCATATGGCTCCTCCTTTAGTCGTGTTCTGGATAAGCTATGTTGAAGGGAGGAAATTTGAATTGGACAAATTACTTGTTTCATAAAAAAAACCGCATCCGGGCGGACGCGATTATTCTTCGTTAGTTTCTTGCCGTATAGGGATGGTCCGGCGTTTTGGATTTTTGTTCGACTGCCGTTTAAGCTGCCGGGCGATCGTATAACCGATAAGAAAAGCCGCTGCCGAGGTGTTCCCGTCGACGGTAAACGGAATAATGGACGCATCCGCTACGATTAAATCCTTTACCCCATGAACGCGGCCTCGTCGATCCACGACTCCTCCTTTGGTTAAAGGGGCCATACGCAAGGATCCTTGTTGATGGTGGTTATGCTCAAAATTTTGTTTAATAAATTCCTCCAATCGGGAATCGTCATCGATCACGTCCAAAGTCGGCTCGACTAATCGATAGGAAGGATCGATGGCTTCCAGCTTCGCCGCGATATCCTTAATATAAATTCGATAAACATTTTTAATCGATTCCAAATCGTCCGAATTCATCAGAAAACCTTCATCCGCCAAGGGTATTTTTAAAGGGTCATTGTTCTGGATCTTAATGCTTCCTCGGCTTTTAGGCCGTAACCATAAGATCGCAATATTCAGCATTCCGTCGGCAGGAATACCGATAAGTTGAACGGCTCGTCTGTCGGGATTGCGGCCGGAAGGGTCCGGCAGGAAAGCTCCGCCCGTATATAAAGCATCCGGATCGCCCAGGGGCAAGGCTTGATCAACGGGATTGGTTGTGAACGTTGCAAAATTTAGGGTATGGTTTCTTAACCTCTCACCTACATTAGGATTATCGAATACGACGGGTATGCCGGATTCCCGAAGAAGTTTAGCGGGTCCTATGCCGGATAGCATCAATAGCTGCGCGCTATTGATCCCGGCCGATAGGATTACTTTCTTCCTAGCGTAAACTTTAAGACGCTTGCCTGCCTTGAGAAGCTCGACTCCGTGCGCGCGTCGATCGGAGAAGAGGACGCGGAGCGCGGTTGTCTTGACGAATACCCTCAGCTTCCTCCCTTTAGCGCCGCGCCCGGTTGGAAGCATTATATCCGGCGATAAGAAAGCTCTCGACGAGCTCTCTCTCGTTCCGTCCGGATTCTGATAAAGCTGCCAACGCGTAAACGGTCCAAGCGGAGTTCGGGGATCATTATAGTCGACGATCTCCGGATACCCGGTAGCCCGTTCGATGGCTTCGGTTAATTTATCGGCCATCGTTGTCGGATTTCTCGGTGCCTGCCGGATGTTGATTCGCCCTCTATATCCGCGGAATTGCGGATCGTCCGATTGGCCGTTATATTTCTCTAATTTCTTGAAGCGAAGGATTGCGCGTTTAGGCGACCATAACGGTCCGAGCAGCTTTTCCCACTCTCTGAAAACAGCCGACGTAGGCCGCACGTATTGTTCCCCGTTAATGGATGAGCCTCCGCCCAGAAGCCGCCCCGTTGTCCATTCGAACGAGCGGTCATCAACCCCTTCTTGAGGCACTCCCTCTCCTTGCCAAAAATACTGAGGGTAATAGCTTTCTTCCAATTCCGGCGCAAAAGCGGAGTCTCTAATCGGCTTATCCTTATCGTTATTCTCGCCTGCTTCTACAAGAAGGACCGACGTCTTTCTGTCGTCCGATAACGTTTTGGCAATCACCGCCCCGGCCGGCCCCGTTCCGATAACAATGTAGTCGAATAGGATGTGGTTCCCCACCTTAACACCTCCAATAAGCTTATGTAGCCTATTTCTTCTCCCCTTTCCATGTGCCTGTTTCACAATAATTAAAAACCATCCTGAGCGGATGGTCTTCTCTGATCGCCTCAATTGTAAAAACGTTCATATTCCCGTATCCTGATTCTTATTGCACCTTATTCGACATGCTTCAAGAATCGAGGACTATTCCCGCAATGAAATCACCGTTCTTAACCCGACCTTTCTATTGTCTGTTGACCACCCAAACGGCGGCGAATGCCGCGGATGTTCTCTATATCATGGCGCTTACGGTGCTGGTGCTGAACCAGACGGATTCGCTGGTATCCGCCGCGTTTATGCCGCTCATGCGCAGCGGCGCGCAAATGCTGAGCGGTCTGGTCGCGCCGCTGCTGATCAACCGCTTCAAGCTGACCGCCCTGCTGCTCCTGTCTCAAACGGGCCAGTTCCTGCTGTTCGTGTGCTTGGCCGTATACCTGCAGTTGATAGGAGCGGATTCCTCGCTGGTTCTTGTTCTATTGCTGGTCTTCAGCATGTCCTTCCTCGACGGATGGACGGTTCCCGCCCGCAATGCCCTCGTTCCGCGGCTCGTCGCTCATGAGCAGGGCCTGCTCAAGGCGAACGGCCTGATCAGCGTCAGCGACCAAGTGGTGCAGTTTGCGGGCTGGGGGCTTAGCGGCATCGTCGTCGCTTGGCTGGGCGCCAGTCACTCATTGCTGCTGACGGCCGTTATCTACGGGTTGGCGGCGGCTTTTACGCTCGGCGTCAAGGATCCGTCGGACGTCAAGCCGGTCCGGCGGCAGGCAGAGGTGTTGCCTGACGACAACGCAGCCGCTTCATCGTCCAAATGGCACACCCTTACCGAAGGCTGGAAAACGATATGGAAAACGCCCCGGCTACGGTTGCTTACGTTCATGGATATGATCGACATGCTGGGCGGATCGGTTTGGATCGGAGCCTTTACGCTTGCCTTCGTTCAAGCAGCGCTTGGGCAGGGCGAAGCATGGTGGGGCTTCATTAATGCGGCTTATTTCGCGGGGACGGTCGGCGGCGGATTGCTGGTTCTCGCGTTGGCGAAGGCGATCGGCAATCGGCTGCTGGCCGCCATGCTGATCGGCATGGCGGGTTACGGCGTCCTGACCGCCTTCTACGCGCTTACTACTCAGCCCTTTATCGCGCTTATCCTTGTGCTGTTGATGGGACCGTTCGCCGAGCTGTCGATCGTTAACCGCCGAACCTTGATTCAGCGAAGCGCGGCCCCGGAGCTGCTGCCCAAAGTGCTGTCCGCTCAGGCTTCTTTGCTGCACCTTACGTTCTGTATCTCGCTGCTGGTCATGGCCGGCCTAGCCGAGAAGTTCGGCATCGTGAATCTTTATCTGTCCGCGGCAGGCCTCACCTTATTGGCGCTAGCGGTTGGCTTGCTTGGCAGAAGGGGCTTCCACCGGTCGGATGCCCCGGAGACCGTTAACGACTAGTTTTGCGAACATTACGTTTTAGCCTATCCTTGCCTTTGGGGACGCGACATGCGTTCCATAATCAGGGCCACCCGGCGCCTGCTAAAAAAACGGATCGATTGGGCCATCAAGTAATTGTTACGGCCATCGATGATATAGCTGCGTCCCTGATCAATCCCGCGAAATCCGGCTTGTACGACCCTTTCCGGGGTCGAGAGCTTCTGGCCCGCGGCCATGTCCTGGCTGCCGACCGCATCGAAGAAGCCCGTCTCGGTTGCGCCCGGACACAGCGCGAGCACTCGAACGCCCCGCCCGCGCGTCTCCGCCCATAGAGCTTCGGAGAAGGACAATACGAATGCTTTGGTAGCCCCATAAACGGCCGAGTAAGCGCAAGGCATAAACGCGGCCATCGAAGCCACGTTGACGACGATTCCGTCCTTCCGCCTCAGCATATCGGGCAGAAACCGATGCGTAAGGTCGACCAGCGAAGCCGTGTTCAACCTAATTTCATCCTGCTCGCGCTCCGGTTCTATGTCTTCGAAAAGGCCGTGAGTGCCGACGCCTGCGTTGTTGATAAGAATGTCGACCGACAAGCCAAGTTCCGAGATTTGCTCGGCCAGTTGACGCGGAGCATTCGGTTTGGACAAATCGCATGCCAACGCATAAGCCTGCACGCCGTATTGGCGGTTGATTTCCCTAGCCAATACGTCCAGTTTGTCCTTGGAGCGCGCTGCCAGCACGACATGACAGCCACGCGACGCCAGTTCTTTGGCATACGCTTTCCCTATTCCGGACGAAGCGCCGGTGACTAAAGCCAGCTTATTTTTATAGATATACTTGTTCATGTAACGAAACCCTCCTATCGATAACGATCCTCTGTCGTAAGTAATCTTAATCGTACCGTCGATAAGGGGGGTTAACCACATCCTGTTTATGCTATTAACGGGACTAACAGCATCCATTCTCGACTAGAAATCTGTGTCGTGGCAACAGACGCTTAGCAGCGTTTATAATGATCATGTACGAATGCAATGCTCGCATAGGAGTCATCGGAGGTGGCCTACGTGAAAACAAATCGTTCCTCATCCGCATTGGGTGAATTCATAAAATCGCGCAGGGAACGGCTGCAGCCTTCAAAAGCGGGGATTAAGCCTCTTCCCGGACGGAGACGCACCCCTGGGCTGCGAAGAGAGGAAGTCTCCTATCTCGCTAATTTAAGCGTCACTTACTATACTTGGCTGGAGCAAGGCAGAGAGGTTAATCCTTCGCCGGAAGTGTTGCTGAATATCAGCAACGCGTTGATGCTGGACGAAGACGAGCGGAAGCATCTGTTCGATCTGGCCAATGTAGACCCGGCGAGCGCGGGTGCAGCGCCAAATAACGCAAGATCGGATACCGGATTTCTGCAATCGATCGTGGATCAATTGCACTATCCTTCCTTCGTGACGGATGAAGGGACGGATGTCATCGCCTGGAATCGGGCGGCAGAACGGGTCATAGCCGATTTCGGCAGTCTGCCGCAAAGCGAACGGTATATGATGAACATTCTGTTTTGTCATTCGGATTACCGCCAACGACTGGTGAATTGGGAGGCGTACGCCCAATACTCCACGGCGATGATGAGGGCGAACTTAGAGCGTTACAAGGATAACCCGCTATACATGGAACGGTTGGAACGTTTGAGAATGGATAGCAAGGAGTTTGTTCATTATTGGGAGCTCTATGAAATCAAGCACAGGCGGGTCGCGACCGCTTTATTTCGTCTTCCGGACTCGCAGGAGCTGGAGTTCGTGATTCATTCCGCTTCCGTAGTCGATAACGACCCGGGCCTGCATTGGTGTTTCTACGTTCCTGTACCCGGAACGGGCACCGAAGAGAGGTTATTGCATTTACTGGAACGGGAATAGTTTAATAGGAGTGGCTTTCCTTCCATATAAGGGCGATAGAATCAGCAGGAATCGACACAATCCGCGTCGAATCTTGAACACAGATCAGCAGCCTATATATGGGAAGGTGGGAATGAGGTTGCCTCGTTCGACTCGCTCTTTAATCGCCATGGTGTCAATAACCGCCGCCGTTATCCTTCTGGGATTTGCCTTTCTTCTGACGTTCCCCGGACGCGATACGATGTGGGATCTCCCCCGCTTCCACTTTTACGTTCTCACTCCGACGCTCTTCGCCTTGGCCATCAGCGCCATTGCCGTCGGCTGGACGGGGCTCCGGCTTCGGGATATGAGCGTTCTTATGCTGGCCTTGGCCATTTTTTCTCTCAATGGATTCTTTCTCATTCACGCGCTCTCGACCCCCGGGTTCCTCGTTCATGACCCTTACCACTTGGCGGGCGTAGCTTCGCAGATCGGGATGACGACGTGCGCGATCTGGATCTACCTCTCGACCTTATCGTCCGACCACGCCTTCATGCGCATGGTGTCGAAGCACCGCAAGCGAATCGTCGCGGGTTGGGTAGCCTTCATCGTTCTTTTGAATATCGCCTCTCTTGCATACCCCGATATTTCCGAATTCGTCCCGATCAACATCACGCCGATTAATTATCTGATGGCGCTGTTCACGGGTCTTCTGTACTTTTGGGCGGCCAAGCGATATTTTCAGCAATTTCGGCTCGTTCAATTTCCTTTGCATGCGGCCATCGTATTCGGCTCCGTCCTGCTTATGATCACCGAACTCGTCATGGTCACCACCATGATGTGGACGCTCGC
>Ga0065721_10050184_pt1 | contig 22371 bp, 20 predicted proteins | sample Mesricmetagenome_FD_59108 | JGI IMG/M metagenome (GOLD analysis project Ga0065721, IMG submission 59108) | Mesophilic microbial community from rice straw/compost enrichment Sample: eDNA_1 v2 (version 2) | ecosystem: Engineered > Solid waste > Grass > Composting > Bioreactor | place: USA: Davis...
CCCGCCACATCATCAGGCGGTGCAATAGGCTTTTTACCCCCTCTGCCCCACCCAGGCAGTACCCCAATGCCAGCGCCACCATCGAGGGGGTGTAGGCACCCAACAGAAAAATGAGTAAAGTTCTGCCTTCAAACTCGAACAGGCTGGGTTTCAAGTCATTGAACACGGCCAGCCAGCATACCCAGGATGCCAGGAAGGTCATAACAACGAATAGGGTCAATTGATGAGTTCTGATCCAGTTTTTCATGTTAGGCCCCTCTGCTTCCGGTTAAAAAGATCATCACTTTCTAAGACGCCGGCAGTTGCGGGTTTGGATTCAACACCAGCGAAATTTTTTTGATGCCTGTAGCCCAGGCTTGTGAAAGGAGTCACGCATTGTTGCACCGCACACGGCTTTCGGATGTGGCACAGAGGTTCGCCCCGTCCACAGTGAACCCGAGCCAGCGGGAAACCATGCTCTGAATATGAAAAACCGATTGACCATTCTCCTGGCAGCCCTGGCGATTCTCACCGCTGGCTGCGACCGCAAAGACACCAAGGACACGTCTGAGCCCCGGGTTGTCCAAACCACCCAAATTTCCACGCCCGCCCCCGCACCAGATCCCATACCGCCCCCCTCACCCGAGCCATCCGACAATCCGCCTGCCGAAGCCGGCTCGCTGAATCTGGTGGCGGTATTTCCCGGCCCCGACGAGCCCCGGGTGGCGCTGGTCAGCCCTGTCCGCGTGCAATTTGACAGGGCGCTGATCCAGGGATTGGACCTGGATGGGACCATGCGGGTTGAGTCATCCGCCGGGCCTGTCCAGGGTGCCGTCACACTGGCGGATCCGCGAACCCTGGTTTTCCGTTCCTATACCCTGTGGCAGCCCTCAACCGTCTACACAGTTACCCTCGACACCGAACTCATGTCCGCAGAGGGTCTGAGCACCGGCGCCACTATTAGCTGGCAGTTCTCGACAGTGGCGGATGTGTACACCACCCCACAGGTCGTCATTGATGAGTGCATGTCGGATCTCGACGTGGAAATGCTGGCGGCAGTGAATCAGGCGCGTACCACAGCGCGCAATTGCGGGGAAAATCCGCGCCCGGCGGTGGGAAAACTGGTTTGGAATTGTCGGCTGCAGCAGGCGGCCATCTCCCATTCCGAGGACATGGCCAGCACTAATTTTTTCGGCCATACAGGCAGCGACGGCTCCAATGTGGCGGATCGCATCTCCCGCACAGGCTATCTATGGTCCCGCGCCGGCGAAAATCTGGCTGCGGGCCATAAAACCGTGACCAGGGTTATGGAGGATCTGCTCGCGAGTCCCGGTCATTGTGAAAACATAATGTCTCCACACTACACGGAATTCGGCTTCGGCTTCCGCAGCAACAACGACACAGACTATGTGCGCTACTGGACGCAGAATTTTGCGTTGCCGATCAAGCTTTGATTTTTTAACGAATAAGGAAAAGGCGATCGTCACCGGGAATTTTCCGGCAACAAATCGCCATTAGGCAGGAGGTTGATATTCATTTTTCTTTCGATGGATTAGTCGCGATCTTCCTTCACCTTGGTCACATCACCGCTGACGCCGTCAACCTTGACTTCATAGCGTTTATCGCCCACCACTACGTCCACCTCATAGTGCAGTCCTCTGGAATCCGCATCCAGACTCGCCTCATAGGCTTGGCCACCCTGATGTTTTTCCGCTATGGCTATGGCTTCGGTCAGACTGATTTTGGTCTCAGACAAACGTCTTGCATCTTCACGATCCGCGAACACGGAACCAGAAAATGCCAAACCTGCAGCAGCGACACACGCAGCCAAATATTTACTTGCAGTATTCATAAAAATCTCTCCGGTAAATTTGAATTTCGAAGGAAGCATTTCAACCTCCGATGTGAATATTTATAACAGATTTATTTCTTCATATTTATACAGTTTTGTAACCATTGAAAGCGCGCTACCGCACCCTTGGCCGCAACTTCATATCGGTTTGAATTCAATAGACTGGGGTGCCAAATAAAAAATGACAGAAACGGAAAAAATGCTTCCGTAAATTCCGGCGACCTGTAGCGACCGCCCGCGTCATATCGTTTAGCAATGGCGGCTGAAACCGGCCGAGTCAAATCCCAGCCCATTTGGTCAATGCCTTCCGCGCGAGGGTTGCATTGCGCAATTATAGTGTTATAGTTATGAATAACACCATAACATCAAGAAGGCGGGAGCATGCAGGATCCCTGGAAAGACGACCAACCCATCTACCGCCAGCTCCACGAGCGGATACTGGGTTTGATATTGAAAAGCGCCCTCAAGGAGGGTGAAGCCATACCCTCCGTCCGCCAGGTTGCCAGCGACTATCAGATCAATCACCTGACGGTCGCCAAAGCCTATCAGGAGCTGGTGGATGCCGGACTCGTGGAGAAGCGCCGCGGACTGGGCATGTTCGTGCTGCCCGGTGCACGCGAAAAAGTTGCCGCCAGTGAACGCGACAAATTCCGCCACCAGGAGCTGCCGCAGCTGGTGGCGCGCGCGCGTCAGTTGGGCATAGCGGAAGCGGAATTAATCAAGATGATCAGCAAAGTGATGAAGGAGAGTGACTGATGCAACCGGTGATCAAGGCGCGATCCTTGCGCAAAATCTATGGAAACAACAAAGCCCTGGACGGCGTGGATCTCGATCTGCTGCCGGGCCGTATACTCGGGCTGATCGGCCCCAATGGCGCGGGCAAAACCACACTGCTGAAATCCATTCTCGGATTAGCGCCGGTGGACGGCGACATTTCGGTTCTCGGCATGGACCCGCGCCGACAGCGCACCCAACTGCTGGAACAGGTTTCCTTCATTGCGGACACGGCCATATTGCCGCGCTGGCTTAAAGTGAAGCAGGCGCTGGAATATCTCGCCGGTGTGCATCCGCGCTTCGATAAAAATCGCGCCCAGGTCTTTTTGCAGCGCACCCAGATTCAGATGGACAGCACAGTGCGACAGCTTTCCAAGGGCATGCTCACGCAACTGCATCTGGCGCTGATCATGGCGATCGACAGCAAATTACTGGTATTGGACGAACCCACGCTCGGGCTCGATATTCTCTACCGCAAACAGTTCTACAGCGCGCTGCTGGAAGACTATTTTGACGAAGGCAAAACCATACTCATCACGACCCACCAGGTGGAAGAAATCGAAAATCTGCTGACGGATGTAGTGTTTATCAAAAACGGCCGCTTCAATCTCAACATCGCCATGGATGAGCTGCACAGCCGCTACACAGAACTGCGCGTGACGGATGAGCATGTGCCACAGGCGCAGGCATTAAACCCCATCCACAGCCGCCCCATGTTGGGGGGTAGAGCCATGATTTTCGAAAGTGCCGACCGGGCGGCGCTGCGCGCACTCGGTGAAATCAAAACCCCAGGTCTTGCAGACCTGTTCGTCGCCAAAATGCAGGAGGGCGCAAGTCATGCATAAGTTATTGATTCAACTCAAGCGGGAATTTTGGGAATGCCGCTCCAGTTTCGTCAAAACCCCCATGGTGACCGCCGGCATTCTTATGGGCTTGTTGCTGCTCGGCGTAGTGCCCTGGCACAGCAAGATTTCTGGAGTGATGCAACAGCATAAGGAAGCCAATCCGCTGGAGTTCAAAATGGGATCCCAGGTTTTCAATGAACTGGGTCAGCAGCAGAGCATTACCACGGAAGCAGGTTATCTGGTGCATGGCCTGGCAACCGTATATACCGTGTTTGCAATCATTTTGCTGCTGGTGCTGATGTTTTATTTTGTCGACACGCTCTACAGTGACCGGCGCGATCAGAGCATCCTGTTCTGGAAATCCATGCCTGTGTCGGAACACAGCACCATCCTGACCAAACTCGCCGCAGGTATTGCCGGAGCGCCCCTGTTCTACGCCGTGGCGGCTCTGGCCACAGGCGCTCTTTTTCTCGCGGTCTTTCTCTTCTACGCGGGATTTCTGTGGAATATTCCCGTACCCGGCATGGGCGCGACCGTGCTGGCATTTTTCAAAAGCAGCCTAGGATTGGTGTTGGGTTGGTGGCTGCTGGTGCTCTGGTACCTGCCTTTGTTCTGCTGGCTGCTCATCAGCTCCGCATTCGCGAGGAAATCTCCCTTTCTACTGGCTCTGGGTGCACCTCTGGCGGTGGCTGTGTTGGAGAAATGGGTATTGGGAAGCCACAACATTTTCAGCATCATCAAGAATCAGATAGTGGCGGGATTCTACAATTTCCAGGTATTGCTCCACGGACCCGGGGCAGTGTTCGAACAACTGGGGTCGACTCTAGCGTCCTTTCAACTCTGGATCGGCCTGCTGCTCAGCGCAGCGCTTTTGGCGGGATGTACCTGGTTGCGGAAAAACCGGTGGGAGATCTGATCTCCCACCCCAAATTATTCGGCCATGCCGCAAATGTGAGAATAAAAATATCTTGGCAATGGCAGCTAAGCCAGCTTAATGACGCGTGGGAGCACCCCGGCAATTGCGCACCACGATTTCCTCCAACTGCTGGTAATTCAGGGGTTTTAGCACCCACTCGGTCACATTGGCCGCCTGTGCGGAAAAATCGCTGTCCGCCACTGCGGACAGCACCACCGTGGGTATGGCCTGCCATTCAAACCGCTTGGATTTTTCCTGCAGAAACCGCCAGCCATCCATTACCGGCATCAGCAAATCCAGCAATATGAGATCCGGAAGTCGCTCGGATTCATGCAAGCGATGAAGTGCGTTCTGGCCGTTTTCCGAGGTGGCTACCACACACCCCATGGATTCCAGCAACAGAGCCACAGCCGAGCGAATGTCCGGATTGTCCTCAACCACCAGAATATAGGGCGCCATATCCTCAAAAAGCGTGCGGTCGGCCGCTTCTGGTTCGAGTTTGTAATATTTGTTTGGAAAGCGCATTTTTACCACTCAATCTAGGTTCACCCGCCCTGTTTATTCAGAATCGGGATGCATTTAATGCGGGCAAAGCAATAAACAGACCGGGTGAACCGGATTGCAACCAAAACCTTACCGATCGACCGCATATCCGAGGCTGGGGAAAGAAATGCGACGAAAATCACTTGAAGAAGGGCGAACAGGAAATAAAAAAAGCCCCGGGTTTTCACCCGAGGCTCAGGGGACTCCAATAGACCGGATTAACCGCGGTTGCGGCGTTCGCGACGGATAGCCATCAGACCGCCAATCAGGGCCAGAGCCAGACCGGCGTTAGCCGCGTCTATTTCGGGAACCGCTGACGGAGCAGGGGTTGTTCCGGTGCAGTGGGGGTTTTTAGGTGCCTTTTTACAGACATGCTCGTCCAACTTGGGTTTGTTGCCCGAGTTGCCGCCCCAAGTGCCTACCGCAAAACTGGGGCTGGCAACCAGCACCAGAGAAGCGACCAAAGACAGGCCAGCTATAGGTTTCATCATAAGATTTCTCCTGTTTATCAGATGGGCTTCGAGGTCGAGGCCCGCTTGCATTTAGCGGAGGGGAAAATAGCAGGATATATGCCGTAGATATTTTGCCCTTGAAAAACAAGGGTTAAGACTCACTTCGGTGGCGCAAAAGTCATCAAAATGTCAAATTTTTCGACGCCGGAATTCCTGCGCCACCGGCCTGCCACCCAGCGGCAACGCCTCCCAATAATGCGTCCGACGCAACTGCCCCGCAGCCGGCTGCGCGAAGGACGACCGAATAATACCCTACCATTGGTGATCGTGTTGTCGCTATTGCTGCGCTGGCGGCCGCAGCAGTTTAACAGGTTAAATAAGTGATCGGTCAAATGGACTGACTGGATGCCTTCTTCGATTCACCGCCGGCAAAATTTCGCAAGGCATTAATACGCAATTTCCCAGGGAATAAACCCTGTGTGCCTATACCCTCCCCGTATTAAATGATCCCTACATGCGTAGCGTGACACGGCACGGGAGGGCAGCATGAAACGTACCAGTAATCTTCAAATCACATCGGTGGATCCGAGCGATCGGGTTATTTCCAAATCCCAAGCCAAACGGCTGGCATCCCTGGCGGGAATCGATCCTGCATCCATTTCCGGCACGGTCCGGGAGGTATCGGAAAAATTAAAGTGGATCATAGATCCCGAACTCTTTTTATTTCGAAAAGTTTGCGGCAAGGTGGTGAAAAAAGATGCGGTAACGGGGGAGGAGTACCCCGTGCCTTTTGCCACTGTCTATGTGGAAGACACGGACTGCAATCTGATCAGCTATTTTCCTCAGAACTGGCCCTGGGTGTGGCACTTTCCTTTCAATTGCCGACGAGAAGTGATCGCCCAAACCAAAACCGACAAGTGCGGCAATTTCTGCGTCTGGGTGCCCCGTTTCGACATCGACTGGGTGCTGCGTTGGCGCAAGGAGCGCATCTGCTTTCCATGGATTTTCCGACGCCCGGACTTGCAGGATCTGTTGCCGGATGTGTTGCGTGTTCCAGAGCTTCAGCGGCCGCCAATTCCAGGTCCCGATCCCGCTCCCTTCAGAACCCTGACACAATTGCCGCAGGCCACAGCCGAAGCTCTGCTGGGTCAGTCGGCGGATCGCTTGATCAAACAGCTTCGCTCACAAAGCGTCGCAAGTCTCGGCATGAGAGATAACCTGGCTGATCAACAGGGCTATGCCCGGGCTTTCAACACAGAACTCCCACCCCCGCTGCCCGCCGAATTTCAGGCAGTGCTCACCGGACAGAATCGTGTGGCGGAAAAGGATGCCTCAGCTGAAGACGCCATACGCGCGGCGGTTGCGGAAAAAGTGGGGGTATCGCCCAAGGTACTGGCGGATTTCAATCCCCAGCGTTTCATAGGTCCCTTCCTGCGCTGCGTGGATGTCTTCATGCCCAACTGGCAAATGATCCTGGACGCCCCGGATATTTCCTTCCGCGTCGGTCAGGACGTGGATGGCGACGGTGTGGAGGAAACCATTTATTCCGAAGGCTATTTTGATGTGCGCTGGGATGCGGGCAATCTTCCCAATGTCACACTGGTGGCCAACGACCAGGCGAAAGAATCCAGCGTCTGTGATGCGCCGACCATTCCCTGCGGCAATGTGCCGGCCATTCTGTTCGCCGGATTCATGCCGCTGACACTGCCCGCGTACTACGACAACGCTACAGGTTACGCGGTGCGGCCGAATCGGCCTAAGTTCGTGACTTCCGGCGGTGACATACTCCGGCCGGCGGCGCAGACTCCCTTCTGCGGCACCGTACAACTTCACGGGTGTGTGGATGTGAGCGGCGCCCACTATTACCGTCTGCTGCGCAGCGTCGACGGCGCAGTGCCCGCAGCGATCACCGGTGTGGCCTGGAACAATTACAAAAATTCCGGCGGCGCGCCCATAGTGATACACGCGGATAACTCCGGCTGGTATCCGGTGCACCCGCTGGATTCCGGCGGCACAGCGGTGAACCGCGCGGATCTGGCATTTCCCAATCTGTTGATGAGCTGGCCGACACCTTTGAAAGGCAAACAAGTGCTCACACTCGAAATCGCCGATGCGGGCAAGGTTCCGATTGCGCAATCCGCGGCCGTCGCATTGCAGACCGATAACACGGCACCGGAAATTCACTTCAGTCAGTTGAGCTGGAAATTTGTCGGCGAACCCGACAGCGCTCTGCGCAATCTGCTGGGAGTCCCCTGCCCCACCATCCGACGCGGCGTGGTGCCTCAACCCATAGAGCTGGTGTTTTCTGTGCAGGTATCCGCGCTCCATCTGCGCGACGCCTCGCTGGGCACCGGTGGCTGCGGTGGCGGCGCTTTCGCGCCCATAGACGATCCGCTCAACAAGTCATCCCATTGGCACTCCACTGTGATGGACAACACTGTGCTGCTCTACCAGCGTTACCGGCTGGAAGCGACCGCACTGCAGGGCGCCTATTCATTCTCCTGCACGGCCGCCAGCCGGGCCATGAACCCCTCCGGTGCGGATGGTGGCAACAACGTGCCGCCGGACTGGTTTTATGACCCTATCTACATTTACCGCATACCCTCACTGGGATTAGCAGTCGTCAATGTGGACTAATGGAGACGGGGCAGTTACCTGCCCCTTGCTTGCATGCTGACGGATCATCCATGGCTCGCCTTTGTCGTCTGCCTACTGGCCGTGTGGCGCATTGCGCACCTGCTGGTCTTGGAAGACGGTCCGTTCCACGGCGTTGTGCGGCTGCGGGCGGCGCTGGGCGACAGTCAACTGGGACAGGCCATGGATTGCTTTTACTGTGCGAGCCTATGGATAGCCATTCCATTCGCCGTTGCTCTGGCCTCCGATATCGCCGAAGGCGTCGCCCTGTGGTTGGCGCTGTCCGGCGGAGCCTCACTGCTGTGGCGTTTCAGTGACAAAACTCGACAGGAGACTATATGAGTTGCTGTGGCAGCCTGCGTCAGAATTGGCGTGAATATACGAATAAACCCACTGCGGATGCGCAACAACCGTTGCCAGCCCCCACCCTTCAGGCCGCAGGAAAAGTGCGCTACACAGGAGAAGGCAGCACTTTCATCAAAGGCGCGGTGACGGGATATGTCTATGTGTTTTCCGGTTCAGCGGAAGGACTGGCGGTGGATGGCCGCGACCTGGCCGCCATACTGCAACGGCCGGGATTTGAGAAAGTGGCAAGTGCGCCGCTGTAAGCGCATAAAGAATTGCAGTGATGAAGGCGGAAGCCGCAGGATTGCGGCTGCACACCGAATGGATTCTCGTTTATTGCGCCGTTCTACTTCTGATCGCGCAGCTTTTCTTCCAGCTCCTGGGCATATTGCTCGGCATTTTTGGCACTTTCCCGCGCTTCTTTCATTTTTTTCATGGCGATGGTAAAGCTGAAGCGCATGCGCGACATGGCGAGGGTTAACTGGTCGATTTCGTTGGGACTTTCCGGTGACAATTTCTCCGCGTCGATTTCCGCCTCCCTGCCTTTGGAGATGGATTCCGCCACGTGGGTGATTCTTCTGACCGGCAGAATGACCGAGCGGCGCACGAACCACAATATGGGCAATATGGACAGCAAAATCACTCCCACCTCGACAAAACTGAACATGGTCAGGGTGCTTTGAACGATATTGCGCTTGGGCAGAGTCACGCTGATCACGCCCGCCAGATCCCCCTCCTTGAAACCGAAGCCATTTTCAGAACCGTAGATATCCAGCACGTCCTGAGGCGCATTGACCGGATCGCCGTGGCAGCTGATACAGGACGCCACGTGTACCACAGGAGAAGCAAAGCGATATACATCCTTGCCGTGCTCTGAATACTGGGTCAGATTGCCCTGCTGAATAGCCTCCAATGCGCGCAACTCGAAAGCATCCGGCCTGTTATTGGGGTTCATCACATTATGGGAAGTCATGCGGAATTTGGCGGGCGATTGCGATTGCGCCACCACTTCGGAAAATTCCCGGGTCGCCAGCGCCGGATTCTTGGAATAAAAATGGAACGCATTTTCCGGATTACCGACTTCCTGCACCTCGATCTTGCTGAGAAAATCCTGATTGTCCATCTTGGTCCACACGCGCCCGGAGCGGGACACCCAAGCGCCGAACGCCTCCACATTGGCAACCACGGTTTTCGCCTGGGATTCCAGCTCCTGGTGATAGATATTCTGCAGAATGATGAAATAGGCAGCGGCGTTGATCACCAATACCACCAGCAACAGAATGAAAAGCTGGGCCGTGATCGGCATACGGCGTTTCGGCATTTTTTTACCTTCAGGTCGTTATTGTTATTGAAGAATGGCTGTGCGCTCTTACTTCAAGAGGCGATTCTGTTCGTCTGTGCGGACAGCAGCAGCCGCTCCACATCCTGAACAAAACGCTGGCGCAACACCTGATTATCGATATTTTCCGCAAGGCATTTGAGATAGCGGCGGAACGCCGTGGGCCCGCGCCACTGTTTGAGGTCCCACAATTTCAGCGTGTCCTCTATCAGCACCTCTCCTATGGGACCTACTTCATCGATAAACCGCTGGTTGATACCCTTCAGAAGACTCTGGTGTGTCATCTTGGCTGCAACTCCGTTAATACAGACATGGAACCGGTGAGCGCACCGGATTGCGCAATCAATCACCGCTTAAAAATCGGGCTGACGAAAAATCCCTGGGAATACAGACCGGCCATAAGACTTTGCCATTGACTGGAAACTGCCCGGCAGATCCAACCGCGAACTGGTTAAAATTCCAATCGGCATTCGTGAGCAAACACCAACTTTATTTCACCTGCCAGGCAGGTCGCCTCGTCAAATGGGGCGCATTAAAGCATATTGGTGCGGACGGATCTTGAAAAAGGTCTCCCTTTGGAGAACCGCCACAAAAAAGAAAGGGATAAAAAATAGGAGTTGATTAAAAATGGAACAAACCCTGGCGGGTTTGTTCCTTGTCAGTGTTCAAGAATCAACGCACCACGAATTCCGCCCTCAGACCCGCCTCCGCATTGGGTGCGATCCACACATGGAATTCGCCCGGCTCCACCACGTTTTGCACGCGCTGGTTGTAGAACGCCAGGTCGCTGCCGCGCAGGGTGAAGGTCACCACTTTGGATTCCTTGGGTTTGAGGGTCACGCGCTGGAAGTTCTTCAATTCGCGCACCGGGCGCACACTGCTGGCCACCAGATCGCGAATATAGAGCTGCACGGTTTCGGTCACCGGGCGCTTGCCGGTGTTGGTGATTTTGGCGGAGACCTTTAATTCACCATCAGCACTGATCGCTTTTTTATCCAACTTGATATCGCTGTAGCTCACGCTGGAATAGCTCAAGCCGTAACCGAAAGGAAATTGCGGTTTAAAGCCTATATCGATGTAGTGGTTTTTGTGGCCGGTGGAGTGTTGGAAAGCCTCCAGCGGGAAGTCATCCATCTGGGTGAAGTTGCCTTCGGACGCAGGGCGGCCTGAACTCGGGTGATTGTAGTAGATGGGCATTTGGCCGGTGACTTTCGGCCAGGTCACCGGCAGACGACCTACAGGCTCGGCATCGCCTTGCAACAGACGCACGATGGCAGGACCGCCCATGGTGCCCGGGTGCCAGGCCATAACCAGCGCATCTATTTCGTCGATCACATCGTTCATGGCGATGGGACGACCCGCCATGACTACGACCACCAGCGGCTTGCCGGTTTTCTTCAGCTCGCGGATCAACTGCTCCTGGGCGCCGGGTAGACGGGTGTCGGCCCGGCTGTGGGCCTCGCCGCTGAGCACCGCTTCTTCACCGCCCACATAGACGATCACGTCGGCTTTTTTCGCTTGCTCTATGGCCTGGGCGAAATCCTTGGTGTCGCGGGAGCGGCTGCTGTAGAGCGCCTGGGAGTAGAACAGATTGTTCTCGCCCAATACCTGACGGAAGGCATCCAGGACGGTCACGGAATCCTGCTTACGAGCATCCAGCACCCAGGAGCCCAATTGATCGTGGGCGGCGTGGGCCAGAGGACCGATCAGCGCCACTTTTTTGTTTTTGGCAAAGGGCAGTGTCTGCTTCTCGTTTTTCAGCAGCACCAGACTCTGCAGGGCGAGTTCCTCTGCGAGCTGCTTATTCTCCGCCGTGAGAATCGACTTCTCGGGATCGCCTTGCACATAGGGTTTTTCAAACAGGCCCAGCTTGCGCTTCAGGTCGAGGATACGGGCCACCTTCACATCCAGCTCCGCCTCGCTCACCTTGCCGCTGTCCAGCAGCGTCGGCAGGCTTTCCTGCAGGGTGGTCGACACCATTTCTATATCCAGGCCCGCTTTGAACGCCTGCAGGGCCGCCTCTTGTTTGTCGTGCGCATAGCCGTGGGGAATCAATTCCAGCACCGAGTCCCAGTCGCTGACAATCACGCCCTCATAGCCAAACTCGCCGCGCAGAACCCTATTGATGGCGTAGTCATGGGCGGAGGCCGGCACGCCGTTGAGGTCGTTGAAGGCGGACATGATGGTGGCCACACCGGCATCCACTGCGGCTTTGAAGGGCGGCAGATAGATGTTGTGCAGCAGCGGCTCGGGGATATAGGTGACGTTGTAGTCGCGACCGCCCTCGGCGGCGCCGTAGCCGACGAAGTGTTTGGCGGTGGCGGCGATGCTGGTGGGATCGCTCAGGGCGTCGCCCTGATAGCCGCGCACCGAGGCGACTGTGAGCACGGAGGTGAGATAGGGATCTTCACCAAAGGATTCAGTAATGCGACCCCAGCGGGAGTCGCGGGAGATATCGATCATGGGCGCGAAGGTCCAACGGATGCCCACGCTGGAGGCTTCCACCGCTGCTGCGCGGGCGCCGGCCTGCACCAGGTCTGCATTCCAGGTGGCCGCCTGCCCCAGGGGGGTCGGCATTATGGTGCGGAAGCCGTGGATCACGTCGCGGGCGAAGATCAGCGGGATCTTGCCGGCGCTTTCGGTCATGGCAATGCGTTGCAGTTCATTGGCCACTTCCGGGCTGCCGATATTGAGGATCGAGCCCACCTGGCCATTGCGCACGGCGGCCTTCAGTTCTGCAGGGATTTCCGCGACGGTCTTGGCCTCGCTGTGCATCTGCTGCAACTGACCGATCTTCTGCTTCAGCGTCAGGTCGGCGACGCCCGGGGCGGCCAGAACCTGCCCGGCACAGGCGCTCAGCAATAGGGCTGACAGGGCGGTTTTCAGAGGGATTGGTCTGAATAACGACATGAAAGGTTACCCTTATTCTTATGGATTGCGGGTGGATAGTGGCACGCCCGGACCGGCGCGTCGCCCCAGTTTGCGCAGTGACCCAAACTGAGGCCCCGGCGCATGTGCCAGATCCGGTTTATGCTGATGGAGTCGAAAGTGGCACTTTGACTGACAACCAGCTCCCTTTTAGTTTGGCGGCTTTCCGGCGAGCTTCCAGGCGCTGGGCGGGTAAAGGTGCCAATTCATAACAAAAGGTCGTTCATGTCCCTGCAGACCCCGATTTTCAATTTCCACGACATCGCCCTGATACTGGTGGTGTTCCAGAGCCTGCTGCTGGCCGGCCTGCTGCTCACCCTGCGGCAGGGCAAGCGGCTCAGCAATCGCTTGCTGGCATTGTTCATAGCCGCAACAGGTCTGGTGGCCCTGGATACCTTGCTCTACTGGTGCGCTCCGCTAAAGCAGCTCTACCTCGCCGACTCGCCCCAGAGCTTCTTCCTGTTCAAGTTCGCCCCCCTGGTACAGGGCCCGCTACTGTACTTCTATGTGAAGTCGCTGATCTACACCGACTTCCGCGCCCGCGGCCGCGACCTGGTCCACTTTATCCCCGCCCTTGCCTGCCCTGCGTGGATCGCACTGATCTTCCACACTTTGGGGTCGGAGCGGCTTATGGCCGGTGTCCACGACTACGTGGTCTACTGGGACAACCTGCCGTTCCGCTCGCTGATCCTGGGCAAGGCGATACTGGTGCTGGGCTATGCGCTGGCATCGCTGAAACTGATGCTCGACTACGGCAAACGTCTGCGCGAGAACTACTCCAGCCTGGGAGATATAGAACGGCGCTGGCTGAAGCTCCTGATCATGGGCTTTTCCCTGATCTGCCTGTGGAGTCTGGTCATACAGGTCTCCGGCACATGGGTCTCTCAATCCACCGCCTCTCTTATGGGCCTGAGCGGCAACTATCTGAACTTCCTTTTCATCAACCTGTTGGTGTTCTACAACCTGCTGCACTCCAACGAGGTCCAGGGCATAAGCGCGCCCGTCACCCCCAGGGCCGAACCCCAAGAGGGCGCTGCAACAGAGGAGCGCAAAGAGCCTTTCTCTCCCGCACAGATCCGCTCCATAGAATGGGCCATGACCGAGGCGCGCGTCTACCTCACCCCCGACCTCACCCTGGAACAACTCGCCACCACCGCCAACCTCCCCGCCCGCACCACCTCCACCATCATCAACCGCCACTTCAATATGAGTTTTTTCGACTTTGTGAATTACCACAGGGTGGAAGCGGCCAAGGCTCTGCTGATTGCAAAGCCGGATAAATCCGTACTGGAGATTTCGGAACTGGCTGGGTTTAACAGCAAATCGGCGTTTAATCGGTTTTTTAAAAAGTTTGCGGGGGTTACGCCTACGGAGTTTAGGAGAGGAATGGCAGGGTAATTTTACCGAACCCTATGCGGAAATCATCTCCACATTGACTAAATTCGAAAGGGTAAGCTTATCGCTTACAAGAACGCATTATCTCATTCAGGCGACTGCACCTGACAATAAGCCGTTACCCGTTAATCACCAATACGCAAAACCTGCGCAAACAGAGAACGATCTTGTACAGCGTCTGCGAGTGTGTAGCGGTTCAAGCAGGCGATAAACGCCTTGTTGGCTTCCGTAAGAAAGTGCTTCAACTGACACCCCAGACTAATCCGACAGCTATTGGTTTCCCGGTCGAAACACTCCACCAATTGCATATGCGGCTCCAGGTCGCGCACCAAGTCGCCGATCTTCAATTTCTTCGGTGCGTGCGCCAGTTGGATGCCGCCCCCCTTCCCCTTGCTACTGTCGATAAGCCCCAACTGCGACAGGTGATGCACGACTTTGACCAAGTGGTTGCGGGATATGCCGTAATGCTCCGCTATCTCGCGGACGTTGCAGCGGCGGTCGGGATGGGCTGCCAGATACATCAGACTGCGCAGACCATAGTCCGTAAAAATGGTTAACTGCATGGAGATTCCTGACACTCGATGATTGACGCCTATATATCACAACTCTTAATATGTATCCAAAATACATATTAAGGAACCCACCACCATGCTGAGTGAAAACACCATCCAGATCGTCAAATCCACCGCCCCCATACTGCAGGAACACGGAGAAGCCCTGACCCGCCACTTTTATCAGCGCATGTTCAAGCACAACCCGGAGGTGGCGCCCTTTTTCAATCCGGCGCACCAGCAGGCGGGCAAGCAACAGCGCGCCCTGGCGAGCGCCATAGCGGCTTACGCGGCCAATATCGACAATCTGGAAGTTCTGGGTGGCGCGGTGGAATTGATTGCGCAGAAGCACGCATCCCTGATGATCAAACCCGAGCACTACCCCATAGTTGGCGAAAATCTATTAGCCTCCATTCGTGAAGTTCTGGGTGAGGGCGCAACCGATGAAATTATCCAGGCATGGGGAGAGGCCTATGGCTTTCTAGCGGATATTCTGATCGGTCGCGAAAAACAGATTTATGAAGAGAACGCCCATAAGCCCGGCGGCTGGGAGGGATTCAAACCCTTCCGCGTCATCCGCAAAGAAAAGGACAGCAGCAATATCACCTCATTTTATCTGGTGCCCGCCGATGGCGCTGCAGTGCCTGAATTCAAGCCCGGCCAGTACATCACCGTGCGCGCCGCTACGCCGGATGGTTCCACCACCATGCGCAATTACAGCCTGTCCGACAAACCCGGCCAATCATGGCTGCGCATAAGCGTAAAACGCGAACTGCCACCCGAAGCCGATACACCTGCGGGTTATGTCTCCAATCTGCTGCATGACGAGATTGAAGTGGGCGACACAATTGATCTGGGGCCGCCCTGCGGAGAATTTTTTCTCGATGTCAGCGAGCGGCACACGCGACCGCTGGTGCTGCTGGCCGCAGGTGTCGGCATTACGCCGATTCACAGCATACTTCTGACCGCGCTGGAAGCTTTTAAAGAGCGCGACATTATTCTGGTTCACGCAGCGCTCAATGAAGATGTGCAGGCATTTCGCCCGGCTTTCGACGCGCTTGCGCAAACGCACGCCAATCTCAAAGTCTATTACCGCTATAGCGATGCACCACCTGCAGCGGCACAGCGCACCGGCAATGCCAGTACCGGATTGGTCACTGCGGAATATATAGAGTCGCTGTTGCCGGGTCGCGATGCGGATTACTATTTCTGCGGCCCGCAACCTTTTATGGTGTCGCTCTATCACGGGCTTATGCAGTGGGGCATTCCCGCATCCCAGGTGCACTTCGAATTTTTCGGTCCGCGACAGAGCCTGGAGGCTCAATAAAAGCGCTTCTTTGAGCGTCGCCTTCAAAACTGCCTTGACTCATACTCTAGCCACCGGATTGGTGGTTGGAGTATCTTTGCCGCGGTTGCGGAGACTCCATTCGCAATCCATTTAACAGGCGAAGCGGATGACGAGTATGGCGGAAATTCAAAGATTGATAGTGGACCTTGAACAAGCGGTGGCAGCTGGAGATAAGGAGCGTGCATTCGAGCTCGCCCGGCAAGTACAGCGGCTCCTGTATGCGGAAACCGGCGATGTTTCCGCCATTGAACAACGTCTGGAGACCCTGCTGGAGCTTTTGTATTCACCCCCATTTGAGCCTTTGGTCAAAGCGGCTGAAATTTTTGGTGATGCCGCTGAAATTCACGACCTTGGAATTCCTGCGGACAAACCACTCAGACAACCCCCACCCCGCCGCGCACCGACGCCCGAGGACCCTGTGGTCTATCCCGTATGGTTTGGCACCAACCGCAAGCCGGATGGCCAAGGCGGCTTCGGACATCAACGCAGCAGTGTGATCAGCCGCGGCAAGGCGGAAGTTTTTATTCCCAAGTCTCACCGCTTCGGCGAGACGGGCAACGCCTTCTGGAAGCGCCTTCTGCGCTTTGAGTTTCGCGATGATCATCTGAAGCTGGAACGGGTCACCCCGCAAGAAAGTGCGGATTTCTATAACGAGAAACAACAGGTGATGCAGCATGCGCGATGACGGGCGGGCGGCGCAGGCACTGTTTTTTCTGCACGGCTACAACGTGAGCTTTGAAGAGGCCGCCATACGCGCCGCCCAGATAGGATTTGACTTGAAGGTGCCCGGAGCCACCGCATTTTTCAGTTGGCCCTCGCGAGGTCGCGCGCCGTTTTATCCGCTGGATGAAGCGGCTATCGAGGCCAGTGAACAGGCCATTACAGATTTTCTGGTGGAATTCACTCAACAGTGCGGCGCGGACAAAGTACACATCATCGCCCACAGCATGGGCAACCGGGGCCTGTTGCGCGCGCTGCAACGCATCGCCAGCAAGGCCGAGCTCCAGGGCAATATCCGCTTTGGTCAGATTTTTCTGGCAGCTCCGGATGTCGATCGGGATCTGTTCATGGAGCTGGGCAAGATCTATCCGCAGTACGGCGAACGCACCACACTCTATGCCTCACGCAGGGATTTACCGATTCGCCTTTCCAACTTTCTGCATGGCGGACCGCGCGCTGGCTACTACGCACCCTACACGGTGGTACAAGGCGTGGATACCATCGCCGTGCCCAATTTCAACGTGGATTTTCTGGGGCATTCCTATTTTGCTCAGGCGGAGGCGCTGCTCAATGATATTTTTGACCTGATGCGCCACAACGAACCGCCGTCAGAGCGCCAGCGACTGGCGCCAGTTGCCGGCGAATCCGGCATTTGGTGTTTTAAGCGTTAACAAGCTTTAAATGGTTCAATAAAAAACCCTGACTGAATCAGGGTTTTTTGCATATGGGCAAAGGCACCACACGATCAGTTTTTCAATCCCAAATGAGATCTGCGGTATTTTCCGCAATGACCGTCAGCTCACCATTTTCTATCAGGGCTTTCAAGCCGCTGGCCATGCCCTTATCCAATCCTTCCGCTTGCGTGGACGCATTGGCTGCCAAGCCGACACTGCGATTGCGTCCGGATTTTTTTGCGGCGTAAAGGGCGTGGTCGGCAATGTTGATGACCTGCTCCCAGGAGAGCGCTGTGGGATGCTCCTCCAAAAATGGCAGACAGGCGAAACCTATGGAACAGGTTCGCGAAAGATGACCGCCGTCCGGTAAGGTAAATGGGTATTGCTCCACCGCTTTGCGGATGCGCTCCGCCATCAGCGGGGCTTCCGCCCGATCGGTAAAGCGACTGACGATCAGGAATTCCTCGCCGCCCCAGCGCGCCACGCAATCGGATTGTCGGCAGATTTTGGTGAGCAGTTGGGCCAATTGCACCAGCAGATTATCTCCGGCCGCGTGCCCGTGGATATCATTCACCGATTTGAAATTGTCCACATCCAATAAAAAGAATGCGAGATCCAGTGGTGTGGTTTGCACGTGCTGTTTGCCAAATGTCTTGTCGTATCCGCGCTGCACCTTGGCCACATCTGCGGGCATGAGTTTTTGCAGATAACGGCGGTTGTTCAATCCCGTCAGCGGATCGGACAAGCTGATAGCCTCCATCTGCGCATAGGCGCGCTCGAGTTCCGCATTTTTGTTCTGCAGTTCAGCAGTGCGCTCCGCCACTTTCATTTCCAGACGGCGACTGATCTTGCGCTCATCGAGCACCCGCTTGTTCTGCACATATACGAAATAGCACACCAACCCCAAGACGGAGGCGCTGTAAATGCAATAGGCCCACCAGGTTCTCCAGGGTGGCGGCAACACTATCAGGCGCACACTGCGGCCCTCATTGTTCCACACACCGTCGTTATTGCTGCCGCGCACGCGAAATTCGTAAGTGCCCGGAGGCAGGTTGGTATAGAGCGCGCTGCGCTGGTTACCCACCTCGCGCCATTTATCGTCGAAGCCTTCCAGCTTGTAGGCGTACTGATTTTTCGCCGAGTCGCGGAAATTCAGCGCCGCGAAGCCGAACGAGATCATGATCTTGGTGTGGTCCAGCGTGATCTGCTCGGTGCGGTTGATCGCCTTGCTGAGAATCTTGTCCGGCCCGCCTATGGGCACAGGGCGGGTAAAAATCCGGAAATCCGTCAGCACCACCGGCGGCGATTTATCGTTGGTAAGCAACGCATTGGCATTGAACAGGTAGAGGCCGGTGCGCGTGCCGAAAGCCATTTCCCCCCGGCGCGTTGCCACAGCCGCGCCGGTGGCGACACCACCGATCTGCTCGCCGTTGAAGCTGGTGTAGTTGCGCACCAGCCCCGAGTCGGGATTGAACATGACCACGCCGTTATTGGTTCCCAACCAGAGATTGCCAGACGGGTCTTCAATAATGGCGCGAATGCCGTGATCGACAAATCCGTTGCGGGTATCGAAGACGGTGAAGTCATCGGTTTCCTGGTGGTAGAGATGCAAACCTGCATCAGTGCCAAACCAGACGCGGCCGCTGCGGTCCTCATAAATCGCCAGCACGGAGGAATTGGCCAGACTGCGGGGCTTGCCCGGCTGGGCGTAATAGCGTTTGAAGGTGCCGCGGTCGCGGTCCATCAGATTGAGCCCGTGGGCGGTACCCACCCAAAAACGCCCGCGGGAGTCCTCGAAGGTCGTCCACACCACTGTGGAAGAAAGCGAATTGGGATCCTGATCGCTGTGGGGATAGAAAGTGTAGATTCCGGTCCGCTTGTTATAGCGGGTCAAGCCGTTGTAATGGGTCGCAATCCATAGCTCTTTGCGCCGGTCCTCGTAGATGCTCCACACCATGCGGTCGTTGAGCAGAGTGCCGGTCCTGTTGCCGCGGCTGGTCTGGGTGGTGTCGACCGGCAGCTCCTCGAAGCGGTCTTTGCGCCGGTCGTAAACCAATATGCCGTGCCCCCAGGAACCGAAGCGCAATTGCCCATCAGAGTCCACCAGGCCGTTCAATATGGAGGTCGAACTTATGCGGGAGTCGCTGCCGGTAGTATTGCGATAGTGCGTCAGAGAGTCGTTTTTGGGGTTGTAGCGGGTGACGCCATTGGCACCGATCCAGAGATTGCCCTCGGCGTCCTCTTCCACTGCCTCCACATTGGCTCCCAGAAGTCCTTGGGTGAGATCGGTCTGCGAGCGGAACACGCGTATGGCCGAGGTGGAGCGGTCGTAGACGTTCACCCCCGAGGGATAGGTGCCGATCCAGATGTCGCCTATGTCGTCTTCATAGATGCGCCGCACCGAATTGCTACTGATGCTGCCCGGCCGCAGGGGCTCATGGAGAAATCGCCGGAAGCTGTCGCGGTTTTCATCGTAGAGATTGATCCCTCCGCCATCGCTACCGGTCCAGACCCAGCCGCGCTGATCCACGAATATATGCCAGGTCAGGTTGTTGGGGTCGGCGGGATCGTGTCGGTAGGTCCGTATGGCGCCAGTCTGCAGGTCCATCCGGTAAAGGCCGTTGTCGCTGCCACCCCAGAGGTTGCCCTGATGGTCCACGGCCATGGTGCGGATGGAGTTGTTGGCGGTGGAGGCGGGGTTCTCCGGGTCGGGAACAAACAGCCGCGGCTCGCGCTCCGGCCAGGTGAGGCGCAGAAAACCCTCGCGCATCCCGAGCCAGACATAGCCGTGATCCACGACTATGTCGTTGACGAAGCTGCTGGGAAGGCTGCTGGGATCGCCGGGTTTATGAGAAAAAAGATGGAAAATCAGCGTTTCTGAGTCGAAGACGGCCAGGCCCAGTTCGGACCCGATCAGCAATTTGCCATCCGGGCTTTCGGCAATGGTATTGATGGCCTCTCCGGAGACTCTCGTGCCCTGGTCGTTCAACACGGGAAACATCAATTCCAGGTCCCGGTCGTAACGAAACAGGCCGAAGCGCGTGGCCGCCCAGAGATCGCCCCGCCCGTCCTCCAGCAATTCCAGCACCTGCGCCAGAGGCAGGGTCTGCGTCGGATTTTGCACATCGGGCACATAGTGGATGCCGAGGAAACTGTACCCGTCGTAACGCAGCAGCGCATTGCGCCCGCCGAGCCAGATAAAGCCTTCACGATCCTGCAGTATCGCCTCCACTTCCCCGAGGGCTATGTCCTCGTCCTGCATGATGTTGCGGAAGTGGATGGTCTTGGGATACTCGGCCGCCCCCGCCGCAGGGGACAATCCGAGCAGCATCAGAAGATGCGCACATATACCCAGCCAGACCCAGCTTTTCCAAATGGAGACCGGGCATTGACGGATCGTGAACACGGCTGAATGTCGGGTCATATACCTATCAGTGACAGCGGCTTGAGTAGGGGTCGCTCCCTGCCGCCGGGCCAATCCGGTTGCCAAGCCGAGATGCAGGACGTGGGGGCGATCGCGGCCCGCGGGCCGCTGTTGCGATCACGTCTATTAGTTATAGCACCGTCCGTCGATTCTTCACGGCCCGGGAGCGCCACCAGCAAGAGAATTGAACCGCGAACTGGGCGTAGACTTTTTGACTCCGGATGTCAAATCCCCTAGCCTGCCACCCCCTGCATTAATAGCTGTACTTTCATGCCCGCATCCCACCGCTCCTTCGCATCCAGCCACGCGTTTGGCATAACCTGCGCATTGCTGGGAACCTTCCTCTTTGCCTGCAAAGGTATTTTCATCAAGCTGGCCTATGCCCACGGCATTGGCGCAGCGCCCATGCTGATGCTACGGGCGCTCTTCTCACTGCCGTTTTATCTCTTCATGGCCATCTGGCTGCACAAAAAATCCGGCATGAAACTGAGCCGTAAAAATCTGCTGCAAATTTCCGGGATGGGGCTGATCGGTTATTACCTGTCCAGCTTTTTGGACTTCTGGGGGTTGGAATTCATATCGGCGGGTCTTGAGCGACTGGTGCTTTATATATACCCGATCATCGTGATTCTGATCCTGGCCTTCTGGAAACGGAAAAGTATTTCCAACCGGGACAAGATGGCAATGGCGATTGCCTACGTGGGCATCATTTTTGTTTTTTTTCACGAGCTGCAAATCCACCAGACCTTTTCCAATTTGATCAAAGGCGGACTGCTGGTTGTTATTGCCGCAATCACCTACGCATTTTTTGTGGTCATGACCAGCGAAAAAGCCAAGCAGGTGGGTTCCTTGAGCTTTACCACTTATTCCATGCTGTCCGCCACCGTCGGCATCATCATCCATAACCTGCTGTTATCCGACATCCGTGAGCTGCAGCAACCCGCTGCTGTCTATTGGCAAGCGGTGTCGCTTGCAATTTTTTCCACCGTCATCCCCTCTTTTCTTATGACCAAGGGCATAGCCTCCATAGGTGCCAGCAAAGCCTCCATCATGGGTAGCGTGGGGCCTATAGCCACCTTGTTTCTCGGCGCCTGGTTTCTGGGCGAACCCATTACCTCCACACAATTGACCGGCGCCGCTCTGATTATCGGCGGTGTCAGTCTCGCTGGAAAAAGGTAATTGGCCCGGCGAATTTTTGATCGCAAATAAAATTATTCGCTATATACATCACCCATACTGCAAAGGTTACACATGTGGATTTTCCACAGGGATCGGATTGCCTGATCCAGGCAGAGATACAGACAAATCCACGGCCAATTTTCCACATTGCGATTCAGACCTGGTTAACAGATTTATTTTTAGAGCAAGTGCTAACCTCGCTCTTCCACAAAATCTGCGCCCCATCTCGTTCAACAGATAACTCAAGGAGCCTCAATTCCCGCCCACTTAAAAATGAGCACCCTGGGCCATCCGCCCTCTACGCATACCCACGCTGACGCGTTAAAAATAAAAACAAAGGAAACCCTATGAAGCCATCACGAAACTGCCGTCATTCCCTGCCCTTCAGCACCACCAATCGCAAGCGCTTGTGTCTTGCCATAGCCGCGCAATTGATGGCTGCTGCCGCACAGGCCGGCCCCAGCGGCGGCGAG
>Ga0065721_10050185_pt1 | contig 22371 bp, 19 predicted proteins | sample Mesricmetagenome_FD_59108 | JGI IMG/M metagenome (GOLD analysis project Ga0065721, IMG submission 59108) | Mesophilic microbial community from rice straw/compost enrichment Sample: eDNA_1 v2 (version 2) | ecosystem: Engineered > Solid waste > Grass > Composting > Bioreactor | place: USA: Davis...
ATATGGGGCAAAGCGGCAGCTTTGCCCTACCGATCGAAACGTTTGGTAGGGCGGACCTGCCGGTCCGCCCATACTTCCACAAAAACAAGCGGAGCGACGTTTTTGTCCTGCCAATTCAATCTCCCGACCACCGGATGTCATGCACGCGTCCGAAATACGGCCACTCCTCCGGACGTTTCACCAATCCTGCGCGCACGGGATTCTCAACGACATACTGCCATTTCTGCGCATAATTTTCGCCGGCACGCAACCGGTGATGAAACCCTCCCGGTTGAAACCTTCCTGCGTCGGCACATGTTTTTGCGAGGCGATCTTTCCAAAAGCCCATCCATCGTTCGATGGTAAATTTCAAATCTCGCGGCGCGCAGAAGAGATGCAGATGGTCTGGCATCAGCAGGTAATCTCCGACGAGCCAGGCGGTGGCGGTGTTGAGCCAGATGCGATGCAACGCGTGCTGAATGAGACTCTGTGCCAGCCAGCGTTCACGATTTTCCGTGCAAACGGTGAGGAAAACCCAATTCGGTCCGTTAAAAGAAACGTGAACTCCCTTTGCGGGCGTGCGGCGTCCAGGCTCGTGAACGGGAGCGTCTCTCATCGGCGAACCGTTTATAGCGGCGAGCGTGCGGGTGGGGAAGTTTGAATTTAACAGACCCGGTAGGGCGGACCTGCCGGTCTGCCCAAACTTCAACAAAAACAAGCGAGCGAAGTTTTTGTCCGCGACGTTTCAAAATCCACGAACGGGTGTGACAACGCCCTTCGTTCATTCCCGCTCATTGCGAGAAAGGAATATGGGGCAAAGCGGCAGCTTTGCCCTACCGATCGAAACGTTTGGTAGGGCGGACCTACCGGTCCGCCCATGCTTCAACAAAAACAAGCAGAGTGAAGTTTTTGTCCCTGACGTTTCAAATCCCACGAACGGGTGTGATTACATCCTTCGTTCATTCCCGCTCATTGCGAGAATGGAATATGGGGCAAAGCGGCAGCTTTGCCCTACCGGATTGAGAGGTGAGGCGGCGCTGCCGCACCGCTGTAAATACAAAAACCGGATTGCCTTTCGACAATCCGGCTTCGCTCAAGATTAATTTCAGCTCACGGATTCCACTGGATGTCCAGTGCCAGCGATTGCCCGTTGGTAGGGGGCGGGAGCTGATTCTTTGTGTAGATGTAGAACCGATATTGTTGGGAGGCTAAAACCGGGAAGGTTACCGTGTTTGTCCCGCACCAGGATTGACCGTTGTTCTTGCGCGTGGCACGCACGACCGAAACATACGGCGTTGGTATTTCGGAGATATCAGTGATTGTACAACTGCTGCTGCCAGCAGGTGCTGTGAACCAAAATGAACCATTACTGATGTTTGTGATGATGGTCGATCCAGTGAAAGCTCCAACGCAGGCAACAGTCCCATTTGTGGAGCAAAACACTCCGCTTCCTCCCGATTGAATTCGGAGCGCTTGCGCCCCTTCCCCGGACTTTCTGACTGCAAGATTGGAGATCATTCCGTCCGCGGAGTTAGTGTTGTTGGTTGAGCAGCCCATAAAAGTGAGCAATGCCGTGACAGTAATCAGTCCGATAATGATACAGTTCTTGGTTTTCATAACTCTTGGCTTTCCATGATGCAGGTTCCTTGCCCGTGGATGATGACTTAAAGTGTCCAACGGGCAAGGACGGCGCTTGTGGGGGGTAAGTGGGTAAATCGGGGCGGAGGGGAAAGGGAGAAAAGGGGAAGAGGGGAGAAAGCGAACAGGGCGGCGTCGAAATCGTGTCTGCTTTGGAAACTCGCGGATTGGTTTGCGGTCGGATATGGAACCACGAGTGAATTTTCAGATCGAACGAACCAGAAAAGAATCGGCCGCAATTCGTTTCGAATATGCCTTCGGTAGGGCGAACCTGCCGGTTCGCCCATACTTCAACAAAAACAACCAGAGCGAAGTTTTTGGTCCCTGCGGTTTCAAAATCCTATCGTTATGGAGCTTTCCGATTGAGTGCCAGAAAACACAATGTTTGCAGGGGTTTGATCGAAATATTCCAACACTGATGATCTGCAGCATTTCATTCAAAGTCTTCTCCACACGTGCACGTTTCTTCAATATGGCCACCAGCAGATACGCACATATCGACTCCAATCTGCCAACGCACTGAGTTCTTCGAACGACGTAGAACGCTCGCAGCCTCAGATGCTGTTTGATCCACTTGAGAACAGTTCAATCTGCCAGCGCTTCTTGTACAACTTGGCGATGATGGCTGCATTGCTCAAAAAGTTGCTCATCAGCAGGACCACTTCGTTCCTGGTTTGTGAGTCCCAACACCGGATGCGACGCAAACTTTCCGGATATGATTTCTCTGACCAGTTCTTTTCAATCTGACGGTTTGATCGCATTGAATGCCCGAGCCCTTTTCCATCTGCCTGCGCTCGAACTCCTCAAACTCATCAGTTCTTGCATCGAACTACAAAGAGTCCTCCGGCCGATGCAGCCGTAGAGGCGGATAAAATCCACGCAGCCCCGGTCCGTGATATGGCGAGGCCCGGATAAATCGGGATCTGGTCGAGCACAGTCTCCTTACTCCTTGCTCCCGACTCCTTGCTTCTCCTCCTCGTTTGCGTGCGGCAAAGACGGCGTGAGGAATACGTTTTCAACCGGATTAAACACGGCGTAGGCTATCGCCAATGACGGCCTCAAAGTCGAAAAAGTCGAAGAACTCCAAACGCGCAACACCGGTCCCGAAACGCTGGCGCGGGGAACTGGATCGGGTGCTGATCGCTGAGGGACAGATCGCGCGCCGGGTGCGCTCCCTTTCACGGCAGATTGAGCGCGATTTTCGCGGACGAGAAATGGTGATCGTTTCGCTGTTGAATGGAACGGTGATGTTTCTTGCGGACCTGATCCGGCATATCAATCTGCCGCTCCGACTAGATTTCATCGGCGTGTCGAGCTACGGCTCCGGCACGCAGTCGGGTGAACTGGTGTTCACGAAGGAACTGCGGCTGGATGTGAAAGGGCGCGATGTGCTGCTCGTGGATGACATCCTCGACACAGGCCGGACCATCACTCGTGTGCTGGAAAAGCTGCGGCCCTTGAAACCGCGACGGATTCGCACCTGCGTGTTGCTGAACAAACCGGCGCGCCGGGTGGAAAAGGTCGAGGCGGATTACGTCGGGTTCAACATTCCGGACTATTTTGTGGTCGGTTATGGACTCGATTTTGCCGAGCGCTACCGAAACCTGCCGTTTGTCGGCGTGTTGAAACCGGGCGTTTATGAAGCCAGATGAAGGTGCCGCGATGGATATCAAAGTGAATTTCTTTTCGTATTTCCGGGATCTTACCGGCTGCGCGGAAACAGTGGAACAGGTTCCCGACAACACCACGCTCGGGGAACTCTACGCGGCGTTGATTCTGAAGTTTCCGAAACTTGCCGCGATGGAGAAATCGACCCTGATGGCAGTGGGAGTCGATTACCAGCCGCGAGGCTACCGGCTTAAATCCGGCGATGAAGTGTCGCTCTTCCCGCCCGTGCAGGGAGGGTGAGGCGATTGTTGAATGCGGATTGTTGCAAGTATGAAGCGGGAATTGATCATTACGAATGAGCCGATTGACGAAGCAAAGCTGATTGCTGCCCGAACGATGTCGTCGGGAATGGGGGCGGCACTTTACTTTGTCGGGGTGGTTCGCGGACAGGAGGGGGACAACACCATCAGCGCGATTGATTACGAAGCGTTTCAGAAAATGGTGGAACATCAGTTTGCACTGCTGTTCGATCAAATGGAAAAGCGCTGGCCGATCGAATCCGTCCGGCTCGTGCATCGCATTGGAATCGTAAAGGTGAACGAACCTTCGCTCTGGGTGGAGATCGTTTCGCCGCATCGCGGTGAAGCCTTCGCCGCCTGCCAATGGTTGATTGATGAAATGAAGCGCGTGGTGCCGATCTGGAAAAAGCCGGTCGTTGGGGACGCGGCCTGACGCACCAGCGTTTCGTTTTCTGCGGTTTGCAGCCGGAATTTTCCGGACGATTGGCGGCGGTTTCTCCGCTTGTAGGACTGCCCGCTTGTCCGCACAATGCGCCGCATTCGAATGAAAGCCTTCTCGGTTCACTGCCTTGGCGTTGGCGATGGCTGGTCTTGTGCAGATCGCAATCACGCCTCGTTTTTCTATCGCTTCGGCAGCACGCGTATTCTCGTCGATTGCGGCGAACCGGTGGATCGCAGCCTCAAGGAGGCCGGCGTCCGGCATGGCGATCTCGACGCCATCCTGCTTTCGCACATGCACTCGGATCATGTCGGCGGGCTGTTCATGCTCATGCAGGGCGCGTGGCTCTGCAAACGTCGCGAACCTCTGCCGCTCTTCATGCCGGGAAAGGCGATTCGCACGCTCGGGAAAATGTTCGAGGCTGCGATGTTGTTTCCGGAACTGATCGGTTTCGAGTTGCGGCCCTCGCCATTGAAATCGCGCCGATCCATTTCATTGAAGGATGTCCGCGTCACACCGTTTCCGACTTCTCATCTTGAAAACCTTCGCTCCCGCTTTGAGAAGAAGCATCCGGTGGATTTCTCCGCGTTTTCATTTCTGTTCGAGTCGAAGGGGCGCCGCGTCGCACACAGCGCGGACATCGGCAAGCCGGAAGATCTGGCGCCGCTGCTGGAAAAGCCGCTCGATCTTCTCGTCTGCGAAATGTCCCATAACAGGCCGGAGAAGCTGTTCGGCTATCTGTCACGGCATCGGATCAGAAAGATTGTTTTCGTTCACCTGAGCGATGCGCAGTGGCGAAACGTTTCGGATCTTCGCATAAAGGCCGCCAAATTTCTCAAGTCCACTCCCCACGTCTTCGCAAAGGATGGCGAACGTGTCGTATTCTGAGAACTTCATCCGGGGATTCATCCCTGTTCATCCGATGCTTTCGTCCGCTGCACGTTCCTGCCCATGAAACTTTCTGAAATGCGCGAGCTGCTCGCCCGGGAGAATATCCAGCTGACAAAATCGCTCGGGCAGAACTTCCTTCACGACGAGCATCAGCTGAAGCGGATTGTGGATGCAGCGGAATTGAATCCTCACGATCGCGTGTTGGAAATCGGTCCTGGACTTGGGCCGTTGACCGAGTTGTTGTTGGACAAAGCGGCCGAAGTGCTGGCGATTGAAAAGGACGGACGGCTTGTGGAGTTCCTTCAGAAAAGCTTTGGACTGGAAGCAGGTGAACAGGCGTTTGGAACGGAACTGACGGAGCAAACCGCAGTGGACAACGGAGCGACTGAGACCGGCATGCTTGGCCTGCTGCACGACGATGCGCTTGAGTTTCTGAAACGCGAGCGGCGCGACTGGAGTCAGTGGAAGCTCGTGGCCAATCTGCCGTATTCCGTTGCGTCGCCGATTCTCGTTGAACTGTCCAACGGATCGAAGTCGCCGGAACGAATGGTTGTCACGCTGCAATTGGAGGTGGCGAAACGTTTGATGGCGAAGGCGGATGACGACGATTACGGAATTCTCACGCTGCTCGTGCAGGTGGATTTCGAGCCGCGTTCCTGGTTCAGGATTCCGTCAGGTTGTTTCTTTCCGGAGCCCGGAGTTGATTCTGCCTGCGTGACATTGGTTCGTCGCCCGCAGCCGCTGCTGCCGGAGGAACAACGCGCCACATTCGTCCGCGTCGTGAAACTGGCCTTTTCGCAGCGTCGCAAAATGATGTTGAAGCTGCTTAAACAGAACTGGCCTGTTGAACGCCTGACTGAAGCATTTGCGAAACTGGGAATTTCTCCGCAGGAACGGGCCGAGAAACTGACGCTGCAACAATTCGTGCAACTCGCCGGGTTGTTGCACCAGGCATAACGAAATCGAAACAGGCCATGGCAGAAGAAATCTTTGATGTGGTGAACGAGCGGGATGAAGTGGTGGACCGCAGGCCAAGAAGCGAAGTGCACCGGTTTGGACTGCTGCATCGCGCCGTGCACATCCTTGTCTTCAATTCGCGCGGTGAAGTGTTTCTGCAAAAGCGTTCGATGAAAAAAGACCGGCATCCGGGCGTTTGGGATTCCTCCGCTTCCGGCCACGTGGATTCAGGCGAACATTACGATGCGACAGCCGTTCGTGAATTGCAGGAGGAGATCGGCCTGCGCGTTTCCGGGACGTTGAAACCCTTGTTCAAGATCAATGCCTGCGATGAGACCGATCAGGAGTTCGTCTGGGTGTATCGTTGTGAAGCGGAGGGACCGTTCCAGTTGAACGCTGACGAGATTGAACGCGGTGATTGGTTCGCGCCGGGAAAGATTACGAGCTGGATCGCGGAACAGCCTGAGGATTTCGCTCCTGCTTTTGCATTCATCTGGTCAAAGCTCAGCCACTGAAAGGAATCGCTTGTTCGAAGTTCCGGGAAAATGGAGCGGACTGATGTCCGCTGCTACAGGTAAGGCTCATCTCACCGGTGAATCGGACGAACGTTCCACGAGATGCAGCAGGTTGCCCTCGGCATCAGGGAAGAACAGCACGCGTCCACCGCCACCGGCCGGTTTGATGTCCTCCGTGAACTTCACTCCACGGCGTTCCAGCTCGGCCTTTGCTTCTTCGATGGAATTCACCTTCAACGCCACGTGCCGCCAGCCATTGAGTTTGTTGTTGCCGGTTTCAGGCAGGGCAAAATCTCCGGCGTAAATTTCAATCATCACGCCGCCGCCAACTCGCAACAGAAACATCGGAGGCGTCTGAGCATTGTCGAAGAGCACCTCCGCCCCGAGTGCTTTGACGTACCAATCTTTCAAGGCCACAGGATCGCGCGCTGGAAGTCCGAGGTGTTCGAGTGAGAAATTCATGCGGCAGTTTTAGGAACGATCAAGGACGGTTGCACGGAATATTTCGCTCGATTGTGCCGTCGCTGATTTCTGGGGGTGCAATCCGGAAGATCACCTTGGGAACATTTTGTTCCACATCTGTGCGGGAATAAATTGTTCCCATTCACCGTTTCTCCTCGGAAATCCGATGGAAGTGACTGGCTCCGACCGTCTGGCATATGCCCTGCATACTGGGACTGCGCGCCAGCAGTCTGGCTGTTAATAAAGTTATGAGTAAAAGAATTTTGGCGGTCGATGACGATGCGTCAGTCCGCGAGTCCCTTGGAAAAGTGCTTGTTCAATCAGGTTACACGGTTGACCTGGCGACCAACGGGGCGGAAGCCGAGCAGCTGTTGAAGGCTGGCGGTTTTGACCTTTTGATCCTCGACCTGAACATGCCGGACAAAGATGGCTGGGATGTTCTCGCCCTCACCACGACGGAGTTTCCGTTGATGCCGGTGATCCTGATCACTGGAATGTTCGATCAGCTGGATTCGACGATGATCCCGGGGATCAGTGTGTTGATGAAGAAGCCGATCGACGTGCCGCCGTTGCTGGAGAAGGTTGAAGAACTGTTGGCGCAAACTCTTGAACAACGAATGAGCCTGGCGGCGCGGCGGCGTGAGAACGAGCCGCGGCTGCGGGTGGGTTGAATTTTATCTGATGTCTGAATCTAAAAACATGCGGTTGGTTGTTGCCTCAAATCGGTTGCCCTTCACGGTCTCCATGCCGAATGGAGTGCCGGAGTTCAAATCCAGTTCCGGCGGGTTGACGACCGGCCTCTGGAGTTATCTGGAGCGCACGGCGGCTGATCCATCCCGGAAGCTCGACTTTGTCTGGGTCGGCTGGCCCGGCGGCGACATCCCGGAGGAAAGTCGCGAGCTGGTGCTGAAACATGGTGAAGCCTACAAGGCGGCTCCAGTGTTTCTTCCATCTGAAAGCGTGGACCGGTTCTATCACGGCTTCTGCAACAAGACGATCTGGCCGCTGTTCCATTACTTCTCCACGCTCGCGCGTTACGAGGAGGATTACTGGCAGGAATATCAGAAGGTGAACCAGCTTTATGCCGACGCTCTTTTGAGGACGCTGCGGCCTGACGACACGCTCTGGATTCATGACTATCAGCTCATGCTGGTGCCGCGAATGATCCGGAAGCATTACCCCGAAATGCCGATCGGATTCTTCCTGCACATTCCATTTCCGTCCTACGAGGTTTTCCGTCTGCTGCCGCGGGCCTGGCGTGCGGACCTGATTGAAGGGGTCCTGGGCGCAAGTTTGGTGGGATTCCACACACACGATTATACGCGCGACTTTCTCACTTCCGTTCTGCGCACTGTCGGTTACGAACATCAGCTTGGCAGCCTGAGCCTTGGTGATCGGGTGGTGAAGGTGGACACATTCCCGATGGGAATCGATTTCGATCGGTTTGCCACGGCTGCCGCGAGCCCGGAGACAGATCAACGCGTCGCAGATCTGCGCGTCAACTGCCGCGAACAGAAGATTATTTTTTCCGTGGATCGGCTCGATTACAGCAAGGGGCTGATCAATCGGTTGCGCGGATACGAGCTCTTCCTCCAGCGCAATCCACAGTGGCACGGAAAGGTCACCTTCGTCATTTCAGTCGCTCCATCACGAATTGGAGTCGAGAGCTACCAGGCTATGAAGCGCGAACTTGAACAGGCCGTCGGCCGCATTGTCGGCGCCTACGGCAATGTTCAATGGACGCCGCTGATCTATCAATATCGCGATCTGAACTTCGACGAGATCGTCGCCCTTTACCGGTTCTGTGACGTGGCGATGATCACGCCGTTGCGCGATGGAATGAACCTGGTCGCAAAGGAATTCATTGCTTCACGTCCGGATCAGACCGGCGTTCTGATCCTCAGCGAAATGGCCGGCGCCGCGAAGGAAATGGGCGAGGCGCTGATCGTGAATCCGTATCACTCGGACGACTTTGCGCGGGCGCTGGAACAGGCGCTGACGATGCCGGTTGCGGAACAGATCAAGCGCAATCAGGCGCTGCAGACACGGTTGCGTCGATATGACGTGAACCGCTGGGCCGAGGATTTCGTGCAGGCGATGTTCAATTCGCAAAAGACCGAAGCGGCACGCCGCGCACGATCGCTGAGCGGAAAGGCTTACAACCAGCTCGTTCAACAATATCGCGTCGCCAATCAGCGTGCGTTGTTGCTCGATTACGATGGCACGCTGGTTCCGTTTTCGGAGACGCCGAGGCAGGCCCGGCCTGACGCCGATCTCCTGGAATTGATTCAACGGCTCGCGTCGGATCCGAACAACCAGGTCGCGATTGTTAGCGGCCGCTGTCGTGCCGATCTGGAAAGCTGGTTTGGGCATTTGCCGCTCGCGCTCATTGCCGAGCATGGCGTCTGGCTGCGGCGTCGGGGTGAGGAATGGCGGCAGTTGAGAACGCTGACGACGGACTGGAAGGATCGCGTTCGTCCGATTCTCAACGTGTATGTGGATCGCCTGCCGGGTGCGTTGCTGGAGGAAAAGGAATTTTCGCTCGCATGGCATTATCGCAAAGCCGATCCGGAACAGGCTTCATTGCGCGCACAGGAACTGGTCGATGATCTGGCGAGTTACACCCGCAACATCGACGTGCAGGTCCTCGAAGGAAACAAGGTCATCGAAATCCGCAATACCGGCGTCAACAAAGGAACGGCTGCTATGAAGTGGCTGAAGAACCAGCCTGTCGAATTCATCCTGGGAATCGGCGATGACTGGACGGATGAAGATCTGTTCCGAGCTCTTCCGCCGGAAGCGTTTTCTGTCCGCGTCGGAATGGCAAAGACAGCGGCGAACTATCATTTGAACAGTCATCTGAACGTCCGCCGTGTGCTGCGCGAACTCAGCGACATTCATGAACCACGCCGTCCTGAGAAAGTAGTTCCGCCTCTCGGCGATCCGTCATACCGATCGGTAGGCGGCATCGAAGTGACTTTGCCGTGATGCACAGGGGCACACGGCTCTTCCTGGTTTTCAGTTTTCAACATGTGGTCATCATTGAATAACAATTGGGAACAATTGCTGACGCAGTTGTTTGGTCCTGGAATCGGTAAATCCGCGTTCGCTCACGTCAGTTGGGCCGATCTCATCGCATCAGGCTTCATCATTCTTCTCCTGCTGTTTCTGCATGGAGCGGCGGCATGGTGGGTGAACTCGCAATCGGCGTCGTCGGACAAGGTGAATTGGTGGAGGCGCACATTGCTCACCATCAGCCGGCCGCTTTATCTGTTCCTGTGGGTTCTGGGAGTTTATCTGGCGGTTCTGCCGCTTTTCCCTTCCGGCGAATCCGAACAGAGCTGGCCGTCGCTCCAACGACTTTGGAACCGGCTTTTCGACATCGCTTCGTTCACCGTCCTGTTCTGGACCTTTATGCGGCTGACGCGGCTTCTGGAGGAGTGGCTGTTGTCGCTGAGTGAAAAAACGAAGAGCACTCTCGATGACGCGTTTGTGCCGCTCTTGGGCAAAACCTTGCGCGTGGTCGTTCCGGGCGTCGCCTTGATCCTCCTGCTTCCGGTCGTGAACCTTCCGCCGGAATACAGCGGAGTCATCAGCAAGATCAGCAGTCTTCTGATCATTGGAATGATTTCGTGGGTGCTGATTCAGATTGTTTCGGTTTTAGAACGAGTCGTCCTGAGCCGCTACGACATCACGGTCGCCAACAATCTTCAGGCGCGAAAAGTTCATACGCAGGTTCACGTCATCAGCAAGACGGCTTACGTGATTATCGCGATCTTCACCGTGGCGTCCGCACTCATGTTGTTCGAAGAAGTGCGGCGTTTCGGCGCAAGCATTCTGGCGTCAGCGGGAATCATCGGCATCATTGCCGGTTTTGCGGCGCAGAAAACCATCGCCAACCTGTTTGCAGGATTCCAGCTGGCGATGACACAGCCAATCCGCATTGATGACGTGGTGATCGTGGAAAACGAATGGGGGCGCGTGGAGGAAATCACGCTGACCTACGTCGTTGTTAGAATCTGGGACGCGCGACGACTGGTCGTTCCGCTCAGTTATTTCATCGAGCAGCCCTTCCAGAACTGGACCCGCGTGTCCGCTGAACTGATGGGCGTCGTAACGGTCTGGGCCGATTATACAGTTCCCGTGGAGGAACTTCGTCAGGCAACCAAGGAAATTGTTGAAAACGAAAGTCTGTGGGATCGGCGTTTCTGGAATCTCCAGGTCGTGGATGCCACCGACCGCGCGATTCAACTGCGTGTCCTCGCGACCGCGGCAAATTCCGGCGATGCCTGGAATCTTCGCTGTGAAATTCGCGAGAAACTGATCGCACACATTCAACGGAAATATCCGAACAGTCTGCCTCGCGTCCGCGCGGAACTGGAAAACCCGTCCGCCGAACCGAAAGTGTAAGGTTGGATTGGATCCTTCGGCTTTCCGAATGGTTTGGACAGAAATCCGACTCAACCGGAGCCGAAGCTGCTGCTGAGCATCTTTAATAGCTTCGTCGAGCGTTTTGGAACGCATCGCTCGGTGTGGAAATAACGGCTGGGCCAACGCCCAGCCGTTCATTTTTTAACTAACGGAGATCATCCGTCTCCCCGCTCTCGCTTTTTTTTGTCGGGATTTGGGATTCGATTCACCGCAGACGCCCAGGGCGCAGAACGAGTAAAGACAGCTTTTCGTTGCACCTCTGCCGTCAGCCATAATGCGCAAAAAAGAGGTCTTCAACCCTGATTCTTCGGTCGCACTTCCCCCAAGTTCTCCCTGTACTGAACATCAGTAATACTTAAAACGTATCACTGGTAGATAAACATAATTGATTCACTGCCTGTCGGGTGTATCGTCCATTACGTAACGATAAATCAATATCGATACGCGGTGACATGATTGAGAGGACTGCAAATGTCGGTGATGGGAACCCGCACAAAGCCAGCGTGGCCTGCCTCCGGCGTTTGCCTTCCTACCTCCAACTGCTCCGAGCCATGCAAGCCGAAGGGCGTGAGTATGTTTCGGGGACGGTTCTTTCCTCGGTTCATTCCCTTGAACCGGTGATTGTTCGAAAGGACCTGGCGTTCACGGGAGTTGTCGGAAAACCGAGACTCGGATTTCGGATCAACGAACTGATTGATGCGATCGAACGCTTCATCGGCTGGGATCGCTCGACTGAGGCCATTCTCGTCGGATGCGGCAGTCTGGGAACGGCGCTGTTGGGATACAGCCGTTTCCATGCGTTGCGATTGAAGATTGTCGCCGCCTTTGACCGGGACCCGGAGAAAATCGGCAATACCGTTCATCAATGCCCGATCTACGCGATGGAGTCACTGGCGGAGTTTGCCGGGAAGAAACACATCGAGCTGGGATTGCTGACGACTCCGGCTTCATCGGCGCAGGAAGTGGCGAATCGCATGGTGAGCTGCGGCATCCGCGGCATCTGGAACTTTGCTCCGGTCAAACTGACCGTTCCCGACTACGTCACGGTTCAGAAGGAAGACCTTGCGGAAGGATTGGCGGTTCTGATCCACCGCCTGCGGCACTCCACGCAGGCCGATGGCGCCCACACCGCCGTGCAGATTTGAATGAATAGAAACTGAGATTTGCGAGCCAACAACGTAACCGACACGAATTCATGAAAGCCAAGAAAGTATTGTTCAACAACACAGTCCTGCGCGATGGTCATCAATCCATGGCGGCCACCCGCATGGCCACGGCGCAAATGCTCGAACCGGCGCCAATTCTCGATGAAATGGGTTTTGCCGGACTCGAAACCTGGGGCGGCGCCACCATCGATTCGTGCCTCCGGTTTCTGAACGAGAATCCTTTCGACCGTCTGCGCACGTTGAAGAAGCTCGCGCCCAAGACGCCGCAACTCATGCTTCTCCGCGGCCAGAACATCGTTCAATACGCCAGCTTTCCCGATGATGTCGTCGAAACGTTCGTCAGGCTCACCTGCGAAAACGGCCAGGACATTCTCCGCATTTTCGACGCCTTGAATGACGTTCGAAACCTGCAGACCGCCATCAAGGCCACGAAGAAATACGGCAAGCACGCCCGCGGCGAACTCTGCTACACGATCAGCCCGGTTCACACCGTGGAGAACTTCGTGAAGCTCGGGGTGGAACTGGAGAAAATGGGCTGCGATTCGATCGGCATCAAAGACATGTCAGGCATCATCCAGCCGCAGGTCGCCTACAAACTCGTCAAAGAACTGAAGAGCAAGGTCGGCATTCCGATCACGATCCACACGCACGACACCGCCGGTCTGGGCGCTGCCAGCTACCTTGCGGCCATTGATGCCGGCGTGGATTGTGTCGAGGTTTCCATCACTCCCTTTGCCAACGGCACGTCCCAGCCCGACACACAGCGCATGCTCGCCCTGCTCGAAGGACATCCGCGTTGCCCGAACTTCGACACTCAAAAGCTCGCGAAGCTGCGCACCTATTTCGAAGGCGTTTACAAGGAACTCTCCAAGTTCACGAGCCCGGCCAATGAACGTGTGGACAGCGACATCCTGATCTATCAGGTGCCAGGTGGAATGCTCTCCAACTTCCGCACCCAATTGAAGGAACAGGGCATGGCCGACAAATACGACCAGGTGGTCGCCGAAATTCCGGTGGTGCGCGAAGCACTCGGATGGATTCCGCTCGTCACGCCGACTTCGCAGATCGTTGGCACGCAAGCCATGATGAATGTGAAGTTCGGCCGCTGGAAAATGATCTGCCAGCCCGCGCAGGACATTGCGCTCGGCAAATACGGTCGCACACCCGGACCGATCGATCCCGCCGTGCTTGCGCAGGTCGAAAAGCAGTCGGGCAAGAAGCCGATCACGGATCGTCCCGCCGACCTGCTTTCTCCAGGAATGGAAACCTATCGCAAACAGGCCGCCGAAAAAGGACTGCCCACGGACGACGAGACTGTCGTGCTCTTCGCCATGTTCCCGCAACAGGTGCAGGATCTTCACAAGGCGAAAACGGGCGGCGCTTCCACAGCCACCGCTTCGGCACCGGCCCCTGCGGCCAAACCTGCGGCTCCGGCTCCATCCGGCTCGCCCACGGCAACCGCTGGAACAACGGGCGCTAAAGGCAAACAACTGTTCGTCACCGTCAATGGCCAGCGCCACAACGTGACGGTAGAAACACTGGATTAAAGCGAGCATGCCAGACGCTGATGCAACCAGATTGAATCCCGATGGGGAGCGCAGCCGCTCCAGCTGCAGTTCAGCGCGCCTCGCGCTGAACTCTGCGGCAGGGGACGTTTCGACCCGTCGGGATGAATCAACGCGCTGGATGTCAGCCACGAGGGCGCGGCTGACAGCGCCCGAGGCGGCCGCGCTTCCCAACCTTGCGCTCACTCAAAGTTGGAAGACGGGATCGCATCCCTATCGGTAAAGCAACTTTCTATGACTCCTCAAAATAAAACCGAGCTTGAAAAACTGCTGGCAGAGTTTGCGCCGGTCAGCGTCGAAGACTGGCGCAAACTTGTCGAAGCCGAGCTGAAAGGCGCGCCATTCGACAAGAAGATGTACACTGAAACGCACGAGGGCATCAAACTTCAGCCGCTCTACCGCAGCTCCGACATCGCCAATCTGCCGCACGTAAACTCGTTCCCGGGTTTCGCGCCGTTCGTCCGCGGTGCAACGGCGAGCGGTTACGTGAAACAGCCCTGGGACGTCTCGCAGGAAATCGCGGTTTCGAGTCCGACCGCGTTCAACGAAGCGGCGCGCAATTCCATCGCCCGCGGATTGAACGCGCTCAACATCGTGCTCGACCGCGCCACTCGAAACGGTCAGGACCCCGATTGGGCGCAACCGCATGAAGTCGGCCTGGGCGGGCTTTCCATCGCGACGATGAATGATCTCGATCGCGCGTTGGATGGAGTCGATCTCGATAAAATTTCGCTCTTCGTCCGTTCCGGCGCTTCGGCAATGCCGTTCGCCGCAGTGCTCATCGCACTCGCCCGCAAGCGAAAGAAAACACCCGCCAATCTCCGTGGCTGCATCGAAATGGATCCGCTCGGAGTGTTGTCCCATGAAGGCAAGCTGCCGCAATCCATGGACGGCGCTTACAACGAAATGGCGACGCTCACCGCATGGGCCGCCGAACGTGCCCCCCAGCTTCAAACGATCTGCGTTCACAGCCGTGCCTGGCATGAAGCCGGCGGCAACGCGGTTCAGGAACTGGCCTTCACCGTTGCAACCGGACTCGAATACCTGCGCGAACTGAACAAACGCGGATTGGACGTCGATACCGTCGCACCGAGGATGCGCTTTGCGATCACAGTCGGCGAACAGTTCTTCACCGAGATCGCCAAATTGCGCGCGCTGCGCATGCTCTGGTCTCGTATCATCACCACGCTCGGTGGCAGCGAGACTTCGAAAAAAATCTCAATCCACGGCCGCACCTCGCTCTGGAACAAAACCGCCGTCGATCCTTACAACAACATGCTTCGCACAACGGTTGAGGCATTCAGTGCCGTTCTCGGCGGCGTGGAAAGCATGCAGGTTGGCGCGTTCGATGACGTCATCCGAACGCCCGATGACTTCAGCCAGCGAATCGCGCGCAACACGCAGCTCATCCTGCAGAAGGAATGCAATCTCAACAGCGTGATCGATCCTGCCGGTGGCTCATGGTATGTCGAATGGCTCACCGCTGAACTCGCAAAACGCGCCTGGGCGTTGTTCCAGGAAGTGGAGAAACTCGGCGGCATGCGCGCGGCTCTGGAAGACGGGTTTCCGCAGAAGACCGTCGCTGAAACTGCCGCAAAAAAACTGAAGGCTGTCGCCGGTCGCCGCGATTCCATCGTCGGCGTGAATCAATACGCCAATCCGGCCGAGAAACCACTGCCGGTTACCACGGTTTCCGCGGAACCGTTCCACAAGCGCCGCGTGCAGCAGGTGACTTCTCATCGCACGTCGCTCGACGATGAAACCAATGCGGAAGTTCTGAAACAGCTCTCGCGTGTTGTCGGCGCGAAAGGCGCCCAGCTGTTCGATGTTTGCGTGGATGCCGTCGCTGCCGGAGCCACATTGGGTGAACTCACCCGAGCCATCCGGATTCAGGATGCGCCTGGCACACCGATCATTCCCGTTTGCATCACACGCGCGGCGACGCAATTTGAGCGTCTTCGTGCGGCAATGAACCGCCAGACCGAACCCGCACAGGTGTTTCTGTGCACGATGGGTTCGCCGAAGGAATATCGCGCACGGGCTGAGTTCTCACGCGGCTTCTTTGCCGTGGGCGGATACAACGTGATTGCCGGAACCGGCTTTGCAACCGCGGCTGAAGCAGCGGATGCATTTGCAAAAACCAAAGCGCAGATCGCGGTGATCTGTAGTGTTGATGAAAACTATCCCGCGCTGGTTCCTCCGCTTGTAGCCGCGCTTCGAACCAAGAATCCGGAAGTGATCGTCGTGCTCGCGGGTTATCCGCCCGATCAGATTGAAGCTCACAGAAAGGCGGGCGTGGACGAGTTCATTCACATTCGTGCCGACGTGCTCGAACTGCTCGGCAAATTGCATCAAAGGCTCGGAATCGTATGAGTGTTTTCGTAGAACAAAAATGGGGAGCGCAGCCGCCCCGGCTTCAGTTTGGCGCGCCCCGCGCCGAACATTGTGACTCGAGAAATTCAAAGCCACTCAGCCTGGTCCTTGCACGAAATTCAAACACAGGGCGCGATCCCCGGAACTTCGACATTGCTCCAATTTGATTCATGAAAACCATCCCTGATTTCACACAGGTCCAGTTCGACAGCACACCGGCCAACACGAGCTACGCCGACTGGCGTGCGCATTTCGAAGCCGAAACCGGCGCGTCGCTCGAACAATGGGTGGCGCGAACGCTCGAGCAGATCGATCTCCAACCGCTCTACACAGCGAAAGATCTCGAACGCTGTGAACATCTGGACAGCCTGCCCGGTCTCGCGCCGTTCGTGCGCGGACCTTATGGCTCGATGTATGTCACCAAGCCGTGGACGGTGCGCCAATACGCCGGTTTCTCGACCGCCGAGGAATCGAATGCGTTCTATCGCCGCAACATCGCCGCCGGCCAGCAGGGCTTGTCAGTCGCGTTCGATCTGCCGACGCATCGCGGATACGATTCGGATCATCCGCGCGCTTTTGCCGACGTCGGCAAGGCGGGCGTCGCGATTGATTCGGTGGAGGATGTAAAAGTTCTTTTCAAGGACATCCCCCTAGACCGCATTTCGGTGTCCATGACGATGAACGGCGCGGTGCTGCCGATCATGGCGTTCTACATTGTCGCCGCGGAGGAACAGGGCGCGAAGCTCGAACAGCTCTCCGGAACGATTCAGAACGACATCCTGAAGGAATACATGGTGCGGAACACCTACATCTATCCGCCCGCTCCTTCGATGCGCATCATCGCGGACATCTTCGGCTTCACATCGAAGTTCATGCCGAAGTTCAATTCGATCTCGATCTCCGGCTATCACATGCAGGAAGCGGGCGCGACCGCCGATCTTGAAATGGCTTACACGCTTGCTGACGGATTGGAATACGTCCGGACCGGCATCAAGGCCGGCATCAACATCGACGCATTTGCGCCGCGGCTTTCGTTCTTCTGGGCGCAGGGAAAGAACTACTTCATGGAAGTTGCCAAGATGCGCGCCGCGCGTGCGCTTTGGGCGAAACTCATCAAGCAGTTCGATCCCAAGAATCCGAAATCGATGGCGCTCCGGACGCATTCGCAGACGTCGGGCTGGTCGTTGACGGAACAGGATCCGTTCAACAACGTCGCCCGCACCGCGATCGAAGCGATGGCTGCAGCGCTGGGCCACACGCAGTCGCTGCACACGAACTCGCTCGACGAAGCCATAGCGCTTCCGACCGATTTCTCCGCGCGCATCGCTCGCAACACCCAATTGTTGCTCCAGGAGGAAACCGGCATCTGCAAAGTCATCGATCCGTGGGGTGGATCGTTCTTTGTGGAAGCATTGACCGACGAACTGATGCGCCGCGCGTGGGGTCACATTCAGGAGGTCGAATCGCTTGGCGGCATGGCCAAGGCCATCGAAACCGGTTTGCCGAAACTGCGCATTGAAGAAGCTGCCGCGCGTCGCCAGGCCCATATCGATTCCGGCAAGGAACAGATCATTGGCGTCAACACGCTGCGATTGGAAAAGGCCGAACAGCTGGATGTCCTTGAAGTGGACAACACCGCCGTTCGCGAAGCTCAGATCAAGCGTTTGCAGCAGGTGAAGACCGGTCGCGACAACACCAAGGTGGCTGCCGCGCTCGAAGCGCTCACGCGCTGTGCGGAAACCGGCGAAGGCAACCTGCTGGCGCTCTCAGTTGAAGCCGCACGCGTTCGTGCGACGTTGGGCGAGATTTCGTTCGCGCTCGAAAAACATTTCAGCCGTCACAAAGCCGTCATCCGATCCGTGAGTGGAGTCTATCAAGCCGAATTTGGAAGCGACCCGCAAATCCAGCAGGTTCGCCAGTTGACCGATCAGTTCGCCGAGAAACAGGGGCGCCGTCCGCGCATTCTCATCGCCAAGATGGGACAGGACGGACACGACCGCGGCGCGAAAGTGGTGGCCACGGCCTACGCCGATCTCGGCTTCGACGTGGACATCGGCCCGTTGTTCCAGCAGCCCGAAGAGGCTGCGCGCATGGCGGCGGAGAATGATGTTCATGTGGTGGGCATCAGCTCGCTGGCCGGCGGACACAAGACGTTGCTCGTGCAGCTGCGCGACGAACTCAAGAAGATCGGTCGCGATGACATCATGATCGTCGTCGGCGGCGTGATCCCGCCGCAGGACTACGACTTCCTCCGTTCGAACGGCGCCGCGGCGGTGTTCGGCCCCGGCACATTCATTCCTGATGCGGCCAAGGAAATCCTGACCCAGTTGAATCAGACGTTGGGGTAATGAAGCGAGATGGCTATAGAGCTGACCATGACCATCGGACCGGGCGTATGTGCGTTCGCCCGATCCGCGCGATCCGCCCCCTCTCTTCCGCTGCGCGCGGAGGAGAGGATGGCGGAAGCATTTGGGCCGGCCTCCATCAATTTGGTAGGGTGGCGGTGCCCCGGCGCCCATACTTCCGCGGTGGCGCAAAAGCGCCGTCCTCCCGTCGGGTGCAGGAGGTTCTCATGACCGAGTCCGCCCCCACGCCCACTCCTCCGCGACGGCCGCGTCAGCTCACGGTGGCGGATTACGTTTCCGGTGTGCTTGCTGGAGACCGCTCGATTCTCGCCCGCGCGATCACGCTCGTTGAAAGCACTTCCCGATTGCACGAAAGCATGGCTCAGGAGGTGTTGCATCGCGTCATGCCGCACACCGGCAAGGCAAAACGCGTCGGCATCACCGGTGTCCCAGGTGTCGGCAAAAGCACGTTCATCGAATCGCTCGGAACCTTTCTTGTCGAACGCGGACAAAAGATCGCGGTGCTGACGATCGATCCGACCAGTTCCCGTTCCGGCGGCAGCATTCTCGGCGACAAGACGCGGATGGAAAAACTTTGCCAGCTGGAGAACGCCTTCATTCGTCCTTCGCCGACCGGTCAGAGCCTTGGCGGTGTTGCACGACGCACGCGCGAAACCATGCTGCTTTGTGAAGCTGCAGGTTACGGAACGATTCTCGTGGAAAGCGTGGGTGTCGGTCAGACCGAAATCGCGCTGCGCTCCATGGTCGATTTCTTCCTGTTGCTGCTCCTGCCCGGTGCAGGCGACGAGCTGCAGGGAATCAAAAAGGGCATTGTCGAGATGGCCGACCTGGTCGCCATCAACAAGGCGGATGGCGAGAACCGGATCAAAGCCGAGCTTGCGAAGCAGGATCAGAGCGCCGCGCTGCATTATCTCCAATCCGCCACGCCGGGATGGAAAACGGATGTTGTTCTATGCGCCGGACTGACAGGTGAAGGCGTGCCGGAGCTTTGGGAGGTCGTTGAGAAGTTTTATAGCGAACTCGAACCGAAGGGCACCGTTGCGCGCCGGCGTCAGGAACAGAATTTCTCGTGGCTCGAGTCGTTGATTGAGGACGAACTGAAACGCCGCTTTTACGAAGATCCCCGCGTGAACGCGAAACTGCCCGAAGTTCGGCAGGCGTTGATCCGCGGCGAAATGACCGCGGTGCGCGCCGCGGCGGAGTTGATTCAGGCACATCGGGAAGGGGGAGCCAAATGAGTCCCAGACTTTCGCAAATCCCGGTAGGACGGAACCCTCACGAGGATCGAACCTGAAGGTGGAGCGGCAGCTCCGCTGTGTCATCGGACGAAGAATTTATGATCAAGAAAATCGACCATCTCGGCATCGCGGTGAAGTCACTGGATGAAGCCATTCCGTACTACGAAAAGGCGCTCGGCCTGAAGTGCGAGCATCGCGAGGAAGTGGCGTCGCAGAAAGTCCGCACCGCATTTTTCAACTGCGGCGAGGTGCATCTTGAATTGCTCGAACCCACCGACCCGGAAAGCCCGATCGCGAAGTTTCTCGAGAAGAACCCCGCCGGCGGCATTCATCACATTGCATTCGGAACGGACAACATTGAAGCGCAGCTCAAGCAGGCGGCGGACGCGGGCGTGAAGCTGATTCACGAAAAACCGTTCGAAGGCGCGGCAAACAAGCTCGTTGCCTTCCTGCATCCCAAATCAACGTTCGGCGTGCTGACGGAATTCTGCGCGCCGAAGGACGGAGGCTGCTGCTGCAGTCATTGAGCAGATTTTAACACAACCACAGATGGACACAGATGCACACAGATTCAACGGAGCGCGGGTCTGCGACCCGCAGCTGGTTGCCTGTTGGAGTGCTGATTCATCTACCGGCAGCGACAGTTGTTCAGATGCTGCGGCTCATAGAGCCGCGCTCCTATCGGTGTTTATCTGTGTTCATCCGTGGTTAACCAAATCCTGAATTTATGGCCATAAGCAAAACATTGTTGGAAGAGCTGGAGAAAAAACGTGCCGCAGCCCGCGCAGGCGGCGGTGAAGAAAAACTCAAAGCGCGCCGCGCCAAAGGTCTGATGACCGCGCGCGACCGGCTGGATGCACTGTATCAGTCCGGCACGTTCCAGGAGTGGGGCATGCATGCCGATCACGACTGCCACAACTTCGGCCTCGAAAACAAATCGATGCCCGGCGACGGCGTGGTGACCGGAACCGGACTGGTTGACGGACGCGCGGTGGCGGCGTTCAGCCAGGACTTCACCGTGAGCGGCGGATCGCTCGGCCGCATTCATTCGAAGAAGATTTGCGACATCATGGATTACGCCCTCAAGGCCGGCTGCCCGATCATCGGATTCAACGACTCCGGCGGCGCGCGCATTCAGGAAGGCGACGATTCTCTCTCGGGTTATGGCCAGGTCTTCTTCCGAAATGTGCTGGTGTCGGGCGTGGTTCCTCAAATTGCGATCATCGCCGGTCCGTGTGCCGGCGGCGCGGCGTATTCGCCGGCCTTGATGGATTTCATCATCATGGTGAAAGGCAGCGCAAACATGTTCATCTGCGGACCGGAAGTGATTCAGGCTGTCACCGGCCAGAAATGCACGATGGAGGAGATCGGCAGCGCGACTGCCAATGCCAGTGTCAGCGGCAACGTTCATTTCATCGCTGAAAATGACGCCGACGCCATCCGCATTGCGAAGAAGCTGCTCTCGTATCTGCCGTCCAACAACGTCATGGACCCGCCGCACACGCCGGCGCCGCAGATCGATCTCGCGCCCGATCCGGAAATGAACAATCTCGTCCCGGAGAACGCGAAGGATCCGCTCGATGTGAAAAAGATCATCGCGCGGCTGGTGGATGGCGGCGATTTCCTTGAAGTGATGGCCGAGTTTGCCAAGAACGTGGTGATCTGTTTCGCCCGCATTCAAGGCATCGTGGTTGGCATCATTGCGAATCAGTCCGCGGTGAAAGCCGGAACGCTGGACATTGATGCCTCGGACAAGACCGCACGGTTCATCCGTTTCTGCAACGTGTTCAACATCCCGATCGTGAACCTCGTGGACGTGCCCGGCTTCCTTCCCGGTGTTCAACAGGAACGCGGCGGCATCATTCGTCATGGCGCAAAAATGCTCTTCGCCTACGCATCGGCCACCGTGCCGAAAATCACGGTCATTCTCCGCAAAGCCTACGGTGGTGCTTACCTCGCGATGTGCAGTGCGGACATGGGCGCGGATGCGGTTTATGCCTGGCCGACGGCGGAGATAGCGGTGATGGGTGCGGAAGGCGCGGTGAAGATTCTCTACAAGCGCGAGATCGCTGCCGCCGCCGATCCGAAGAAGGAAGAAGCCAGACTCGTTGCCGAGTACCGCGATCATTTCTGCTCGCCTTATGAAGCAGCGAAGAAGGCGATGATCACGGACGTGATCAGTCCGGCTGAAACCCGCGCCACGGTTGCGCTGGCGCTGCGGAACATTCTCAGCAAACGCGAAACACGGCCGCCGAAGAAACACGGCACGATTCCGCTGTAAGCCTCAACTGATTGAGCCATGAGCGATTCAACAAATCCAAATGATGGCGTGGCTGCGGCCGAGGCCAGCCTGGGCAAAGCGCTGGTGCTGCTGCACCGCGTGGCAGCCCGGCTGGACGATTCCGCCCGCCACGGAGACGTGCAGAATGCGTTGCGGCAGGCGG
>Ga0065721_10004844_pt1 | contig 22339 bp, 17 predicted proteins | sample Mesricmetagenome_FD_59108 | JGI IMG/M metagenome (GOLD analysis project Ga0065721, IMG submission 59108) | Mesophilic microbial community from rice straw/compost enrichment Sample: eDNA_1 v2 (version 2) | ecosystem: Engineered > Solid waste > Grass > Composting > Bioreactor | place: USA: Davis...
GCCGCCGAACCCGCCGCCGCCATAGCCGCCGCCGCCGAAGCCGCCGCGGTCACGGTCGAAACCGGCCGACCGGCGCGGGGCCGGCGCGCCCTGCGCCGTGACCACGATGCCGGTGGCGGCCAGCTTGCCCGAGCGCCGATCCTGTTCGAGTTCGTATTCGACCTGGTCGCCTTCGTTCAGGGCGTCGAGCCCCGCCTGCGCCACTGCCGAGATGTGAACGAAGACGTCCTGTCCGCCGTCGTCCGGTTGGATGAAACCAAAGCCCTTAGCGGTATTGAACCACTTGACCGTGCCGCTCGCCATTCGCCGTAACCTAACCGATAGAAGTCTCGCGCCGCCCCGCGGGGGGACGCCCGGCCAATCCACGCGACGAGCCGTTCGGATGTTGTAGCTGTGGAAATAGGACGTGACCAGCGCCCGTGACATGGGTCTCCAAACGGCCTGGAGCCACGGGTCCGCGTCCCGCCCCCGCCGAGGCGGGGTGCGCCCTCGTAGAGCAGCGCTCCGTGTTCCCCTCCGTGATCAGCCAGGATGACGAAATCCGCCGATGGGCCTAGCGTCCCCGTCGGGAGGGCCCATGAGCGCAGACGTCACCAAGCCCCAGGGCCGCATCGGGCTCCTGGGGGCCACGGCCCTGGTCATGGGGGCCATGATCGGCTCGGGGGTCTATCTCCTGCCGGCGACCTTCGGGGCCGTGGGCTCCATCTCCATCCTCGGCTGGCTGGCCGCCACCGCCGCCGCCCTGGCGGTGGCCGGGGTGTTCGCCTGGCTGGGGCCGATGGTCCCGCAGGCCGCGGGGCTGGCGGGCTATGTTCAGGCCGGGCTCGGCCGCTTCCTCGGCGTCCAGACCACGCTCGCCTACTGGTGCTCCTGCTGGTTCGGGGCCGTGGCCATCGCCCTGGCCGTGGCCGGCTACGCCGGCTACCTCGTCCCCGCCCTCCAGGGGACCGGCCCGCGCCTGATCGCCACCATCGTCGTCCTGTGGCTCGGCCTCTTCGCCTGCTGGATCGGCCCGCGGGTTGTGGCCCGGGTGGAAGCCTGGACCCTGGCGCTAGGCCTACTGTCGGTGCTGGCGGCGGCTCTGCTCGGCTGGTTCTGGTTCGACCCCGCCGTCTTCCTGGCCTCCTGGAACCCCAAGGGCCTGGGCGTCGGCGAGGCCGTCCGGGACAGCGGCCTCAACGCCTTCTGGGCCTTCCTCGGCCTTGAGGGCGCGGCCGCCGTCGCCCTGGTGGTCCGCGATCCCGCCCGCAACGTCCCTCGGGCCACCATCCTTGGCGTGGTCGCCACCGCCGCCGTCTATATCGCCGCCTGCGTCGTGCTCATGGGCCTGCTGCCGGCGACCCGGCTCGCGGCGTCCACCGCCCCCTTCGCCGACGCCGCCAAGGTCGCCCTGGGCGTGGGCGGAGGCGCCTTCATCGCCATCTGCGCCCTGGCCCGCACCTCGGGCTGCGTCACCGCCTGGATCCTGTTCTCGGCCGAGACCACCCGGGGCGCCGCCGACGAGGGGGCCTTCCCGGCGCGCTTCGCCAGCCGCGGGGGGCGGATGCCGGCGGTCAATCTGCTGGTCATCGGCGTCCTGATGACCATCGCCGCCGTGGCCACCGTCGCCCCGACCCTTGGCGAGCAGTTCGGCGTCCTCATCAATGTGGCGGCCCTGCTGGCCCTCTACGCCTACATCCTCGCCGGCGCCTCCCTGATCCGCCTTTCCCGGGGCCTCGAAGGCGCCGGGACCCGGGCGGCCGCGGCGCTCACCGGGGGGCTCGCCATCGCCTGCTCCCTGGGGCTTGTGGCCACCGCCCGGCCCATCGAGCTCGCCTACAGCCTCGTCCCCCTCGTCGCGGGGGCGGGCCTGTATCTCGCGCTCCGGCGACGCTAGAAAACGGCCGTGGCGCCTGGGACGAGGCGGCGGAGGGCCGTGCGATGATGCTGCCCGTGGAGTTCTACCGCGGCGAGGGCATGCTGGCCGCCGATCGCGCCCGCATCCTGCGCCGCACCTGGCAGTTCGTCAGCCTGGTCTCCATGCTGGGTTCGCCCGGCGACTACATCGCCGACGTCATCGGCGGCGCCCCCGTGGTGGTGGTCCGCGACGGCCAGACGCTCCGGGCCTTCCACAACGTCTGCCGCCACCGCGCCGGCGGCCTCGTGCCCGACGGGACCGGCAACTGCGGCGCAGAGTTCGTCTGCCGCTACCACGGCTGGCGCTACCGGCTGGACGGGCGCCTGCGCGCCGCCGTCGACTTCGGCCCTGCCGAGGGCTTCGATCCCCGGAACTTCGGCCTCTATCCGGCGCGGGTGGAGACCTGGCGCGGCCTCGTCTTCGTCAATCTCGACATGGCCGCCGAGCCCCTGGCCGGAAGCCTGGCCCCGCTCGAGCGCCGCTGGGCCGCCGACCTGCCGGCCCACGGCCTGACGGAGCGCCGCACCCACCACATTGCCTGCAACTGGAAGACCTACGTCGAGAACTATCTCGAGGGCTATCACCTGCCCATGGTCCACCCCGAGTTCGACGAGGACATCGTGGTCGCCGACTATTCCGTGGAGATCGACGGCGACCTCTGCTTCCACGCCGCCCCGGCCCGGGACGGCGGCGTCAATGCGGGCCTCTGGGCCTGGCTGTGGCCGAACCTCGCCATCAACGTCTACCGGCACGGCTACATGGTCGAGCGGATGACGGCGACGGGCCCCGAGAGCACCCGCCTCGACTACTTCTACGTCTTCGACCCGTCGAAACAGGCAAAGCTGGCCCAGATGTTCGCCGTCTCCGACCGCGTCACGGCCCAGGACAAGGACATCTGCGAGATGGTCCAGCGCAACCTGGCGGCCGGCGTCTATCGGCCTGGCGTGCTCTCGCCCCGCCACGAGGCNGGGGTCGCCTGGTTCCAGTCTCGCGTGGCCGCCTGCCACGNCGGTTTCACCCCTNCAGCCGCGGTGTCCTGAGTCTCACACATGAAGCTTCCCGCNATCCTCGCCGGCCTGGCCCTCGCTCTCTCGGCCGCCGCCTCCGCCGTCGCCGCCCCCGAACCGGCGACGCAGGACTATGTGATCCGCGACTTCCGCTTCCGCACCGGCGAGACCCTGCCCGAGCTGCGCCTGCGCTATCACACCCTCGGCGCGCCCCATCGCAACGCCGCGGGCGAGATCGACAACGCGGTCCTCATCCTGCACGGCACCGGCGGGTCGGGCCGGCAATTCCTCGCCCCGCAGTTCGCCGACGTGCTGTTCCGGCCGGGCGGTCTCCTGGACCCGGCGAAGTACTTCATCATCCTGCCCGACAACATCGGCCACGGCGGTTCGTCCAAACCCTCGGACGGCCTCAAGGCCGGCTTCCCCCGCTACGACTACGCCGACATGGTCGAGGCCCAGCACCGCCTCGTCACCGAGAAGCTGGGGGTGAAGCAGCTCCGCCTCATCATGGGCACGTCCATGGGCTGCATGCACGGCTTCATGTGGGCCACCCAGTGGCCGGCGGGCGCCAAGGCCCTGATGCCCATGGCCTGCCAACCGGTGGAGATCGCCGGCCGCAACCGCGTCTGGCGGCAGATGGCCATGAGCGCCATCACCTCCGACCCGGCCTACCAGGGCGGGAACTACGCGGCCCAGCCCGAGCAGGGGCTGCGGGCCGCGGCCATGCTGCTGGCCTTGGCCGGCTCCTCGCCGATCCCGTGGCGGCAGCAGATGCCCACCGCCGCGGTCGCCGACGCCTGGGTGGCGGCCGAAATTCCCCGCAGGGTCGCCACCATGGACGCCAACGACTTCATCTGGCAGGTGGCCGCCTCGCGCACCTACGACCCCTCGCGGGACCTTGAGAAGATCACCGCTCCCATGACCTGGGTGAACTCGGCGGACGACTTCATCAATCCGCCCGAGCTCGGCCTCGCCGAGGCGGCCGCCGCGCGCATGCCCACCACCCGCTTCATCCTGCTGCCGGCTTCGGAGCGGACCCGCGGTCACGGCAGCCACACCTGGGCCGTCCTCTGGCAGGACGAGCTGGCGGACCTGCTCCGGCGCTCGGAATAGGTCCGCGCGGGGCTCAGCCTACGTAGATCCAGCCCTCGGGCAGGGCGGCGAGCTGGACGTTCTGCAGGACGAGCCGGCCGCCGCCGTCCATGCTGATCACCGTGTCCGCTTCCGCCTGTTCGACGGTGTAGATGGTCCCGGGCAGCAGGTTCACCCGGTCGCCCTCGGCGGCGTTGAAGTCCAGCACCAGGTCGAGGCCGGCCCCGCCCCAGCTGTGGAAAATGTCGGCCCCGGCGCCGCCGATGATGGTGTCGTCGCCCCGGTCTCCGGCCAGCCAGTCGTTCCCGTCGCCCCCCTGAACGAGGTCGTTCCCCTGGCCGCCGCGGACGATGTCGTCGCCGGCCCCGCCGTCCAGGGTGTCGTCGCCCAGGTTGCCCAGCAGCAGGTCGTCCCCGGCCTCGCCGAACAGCATGTCGTCGCCCTGGCCGCCGACCACCCAGTCGCCGCCGCCGCCGCCGCGGATGGTGTCCTCGCCCTGGTTGCCGTGCAGGTCGTCGAAGCCCTCGCCGCCGGTGAGGCTGTCCTGGCCCTCGCCGCCGAACAGGCTGTCGTCCCCGGCCCCGCCGAGGAGGGTGTCGGCGCCCGGGCCGCCGTAGATGGTCGTGCTGGACGGTCCCGCCGCCACATAGTCGTCGCCCGGTCGGGCGTCGTAATAGGTCTGGCCCGGCAGCAGCAGGGCCACGTCATTGCCGTCCGTCGAAGGCTGCGGCGGCGGGGTCGGGGCCGGGGAGACCGGTTCGCTGGACGGCGTCGGCTGGACGGTCAGCACCACGTCGTTGCCGTCGCCGCCGATGTAGCTGATGGACCAGGTGCGCCCGGCCCGGGTGAAGGTCGCCCCCTCGGCCAGGCCGTCGAAGGTCCCGGTCACCGCATCGACCCCGTCGTTGTCGATGATGATGAAGCTGTCGCCGGTGGCCGCCGTGAAGCCGCCCAGGAAGCTGATCTCCAGGCCGACGCCGCCCAGGTCCACCGTCCCGGTGACCTGCACCCGGTCGTGATCGGCCACGTTCGTCCCGGCGATCTCCACCGCCAGCTTGCCCGCCCCGGTGAAGGCGAGGTTCCCGGTGTGGAGGGTTCCCGGCGAGTTCCCCGGCGCCAGGGTCCCGTTCACGGTGACGGCCCCCACCGTCCCCGTCCCGCCCAGGGCGCCGTCCGTGGCCACCGTCACCGCCGAGGCGGCGGCGAGCGAGCCGTTCACCGTCAGTATCCCGCCCTGGACGGTGGTGTCGCCGGTGTAGGTGTTGGCGCCCGTCAGGGTCAGGCTCCCCGTCCCGGCCTTGCTCAGCCCGCCGGCGCCGGTGATGACGCCGGAGAAGGTGGCGCTGCCCGAGAAGGTGGTGGTCAGGACGGCCTCTGCGACGATGCCGCCGCCGCCTGTGATCACCCCAACCGTTTCGTCGTCGGCGACCTGGAGCGAGGCTCCGGCGGCGATCGACACGGCCGCCCCGTCGGACACGGCTTCGCCGCCACTGATGAACACCGCGCCCTGATTGATTGTCACATCGCCGGTGAAGCTGTTCGCGCCTTCCAGCAACAGGGTCCCGGAGCCGATCTTCACCAGCCCTCCGGTCCCGGAGATCGCGCCCTCGATCCCCAGGTGGACGCCGTCGGCGTTTATGTGGACATCGCCGTTCAGGGTGACGTCCCCTGTCTGGGCCGCGTTTGAACCACCGGTGCGCAGCGCCCCGGCGCCGCCGGCGCCGCTGCCGGTCAGGCTGAGGGCGCCGTCGTTCGCGCCCAGGAGCTCGAGCGTCCCGCCGGAGAGCACGGTCGTGGAAATGCCGTCCAGCGTGTAGCTGGCGCTGACCGACAGCACCCCCGCCTCCACCGTAATGGAGCCGCTGTTGTTGTTGATCCCCGTCAGGGCCAGCGCGCCGCCTCCGGCCTTGGTCAGGGCGCCGGTCCCGGCGATCGGGCCGCTCAGGGTCAGCTTGCCGGCGTCCACCGCCACCCGGGTGTTCGCCTCCAGGGTCACGGTCCCCGAGAGGATGTTGTCGCCCGAGACATTTCGCAGGGCCCCGCCGTCGGCCACGCCTGTCCCGCGGACCGTCAGGTTCTGGAGGACCGTCACCCCGCCGGTCAGTTGCAGGGCGCCGCCGTCCTTCACCTCAGTCGCGCCGGCCGGGCCGAGCGCGATGGCATGGGCGAGCGTAACCGCGCCTTCGTGGATCACCGTATTGCCGGTGTAGGCGTTGGCGCCGCTGAGGGTCAGGGTCCCGGCCCCGCGCTTCTCGAGGCCTCCGCCGCTGCTGAGGACGCCAGTCACGGCGATGTCGCCCGCCCCGCCGAACGTCAGGTCGTCGCCTGCACCGAGGAGAGCCCCGCTCAGCGTCAGCTTGCCGGCGGCCGAGACGATGCTTGCGTCGCTCCCCAGGGTCACGGTCCCGGTCAGGGTGTTGTCGCCCGAGACATTGCGCAGGGCGCCGCCGTCCGAGACGCCGGTCCCGTTCAGGGAGATGGCCTCGGCCAGGGTGGTCCCGCCCTGCACCTCCAGCGCCGCCCCGGCCTGCACGGTGGTCGTCCCGGCGGCGTCGCCCAGGGCGCCGGCCGAGCGGACATTGATCGCCCCGGCCTTGATGGTGGTGGCGCCCGCATAGGTGCTGGCGCCCGACAGGGTGAGAGTTCCCGCGCCCTGCTTGGTGAGCCCGCCGGCCCCCACGAAGCTCGTCGCCGTGAAGCGGTCGGTGTTGTCGGTTTCGAAGACCCCGCCGCCGGCTTCCAGGGTCACGGTCCCGATCTTGGTGAAGATGTCGGCGGTGGCGTTGAGAAGTCTGAATGTGCCGCCATCCACGGTGACGCTGGCGCTGCCGCTATCCCGGTCCAGGCGTTGGAGCGTCATGACGGAGCCGGCGCCCGACAGTTCGAGCACCCCTGACCCGCCGCCCACTCCGACGAAGGTGATGAAGTTCGTGAAGTGCGCGCCGTTGGTGATGATGAGCGTGCCGGAGCCTCCTTCGTAGCCGAGATTGGTCACGCCGGAGCCGTTGACCGCGGCGAACACGCCCGCCCCATCCAAGGTCAGGGTTCCCACGCTCTCGTTGCCGATGGTCAATAAGAATGACCTCGTCCAGGTCTCAGGCCCGGTGATCGTCATCGCGCCCGGCGCGGTGTTTCCAATGATGGCTTCGTCGACGGAGATGCTGACGGATCCGCTCGTAGCGATTGGCATAAGGCCCCCTCCTGCGCGCCTTCGCACCCTGTGCGCGCCTGCCCGATTCCCCCGAGGCGACGCGGACGCCGCCGAAAGTGCTGCTAAGGCTCCCGCCCGCGCTTGGCTATCCGTCTGAATAGAGGGGGTGACGGCGGGGGAGGGCTCGACGCCCGGCGACGAGTGGGGCAACAAGCTTGGCCATGGTGCGTTCGGATTTCGCGTCCGGCCTCGTTGGGGGCCGCAGTCCCGGCCTCGACGACGACGTCTTCAGGCTGTGGGACGGCCTTTCCGATTTCGAGGCCAGCGAGAGCGGCCAGGCGGCCGCCTGGCTCCTCGAGCAACTGGCGGCCCTCGTTGGCGTGGAGAACGTCACCTGGGCCGGGGCCGTGCGCATGGACGCTGATCCTGAAGATCCTCTCCAGGGCTGGCGCGTGGCGCGGATGCAGGCCCTGCGCCCCCCGAGCGAGGCCGCGGAGGGCGCAGCGCCGGAATATGCCGAGATCCTGGGCGCCTGGGATCGGCGCAAGCTCGATCCCTCGTTCCTTCTGCCCATGCGGGACGTGGGCGGCTTTCGCACCTATTCCTTTCGGCGCGACCTGCCGAAAGCCTGGTTCTCGGGCGCGTTCTACCGCACCCACTACGCCGCCGCCGGGGTCCATGACGCCGCCTTTGTGGCCTTCCCGGTGAATGCGGACTGCGAGTCCCACCTCGGGGTCTTCTCGGGCCGGCCAATCCCCGAGGCGGCCATCGCCCGGCTGGCCCTGGTCTCTCGCGGGCTCAAGTGGTTCCACCGGCGGCTGATGCTGTCCCACGGCCTGCTGGCGGCCTCGGCCCCCCTGACCCCGGCCGAGCAACGCGTCTTGCACCTCCTGCTCACCGAGGCCTCCGAGAAGGAGGTCGCCGGCCAGCTGGGCCTCGCCGCCTCGACAGTGCACGAGCACGTGCTCCGCCTTTATCGCAAGTACGGCGTCCACAGCCGGGTGGGGCTCATGAGCCTGTGGCTGCGCCGTTCGCCGGCCTGAGCCGCGGCCTCACGCCTCTGCAGGGGTGACGGGCCTGACGGGCGGCTCGGCGTAGGAGGCCCGGGCGGTCAGCACCTCGTCGGGCGTCGCCAGCAGCGCCTGGTACATCTGCTCGGGATAGACCATGTGCGGCTTGGCCGGGTCGTACGGCGGCTGCGGCACGGGGCTGGGGCCCGCATAGGCCGGCGGGGCCTTGTAGCGTTCGGCCTCCTCAGCCGAGATCCCGGCCCTGGCCAGGGCCTGGGGGTCGATCCAGGCCGCCGGGTCGATCGCCGCCTGCGACGTGGCCACCTCCAGGGTCAGCTGGTCGGGGCCGGCGAAGTAGATCGACTTGCACATGCCGTGGTCGATGGGGCCGATGACATTGACCCCGTGGCTGCGGATGCGGTCGCGCATGGCCAGCAGCTGGGCCTCGCTCTCCACCCCGAAGGCCAGGTGCTGCATCGTCCCCGCCGCGCTGGGCAGGGCGCCCGAGCCTGCGTGGGTCTTGCCCACCTCGATGGCGATGTCCTTCACCGCCGGCATCTGCACGATCGAGAAATAGCTGTGGTCGTTCAGCTTCAGGAAGGCGTGCAGGGCCCCGGGTACGCCGTGCATGTCGAAGATCGCCACCAGAGGACAGCCCATCACCTGGCTAAAGAATTCGATGTGGCTCTTGATGTCGGCGGCCATCACCGCGAGGTGGTGGACGCCGGTGGGCTGCGGCCCCGCGGACGCGCGTGAGGTCATCGGGCGGTCTCCCTCGCTCGGCCTTTTTCGGTCAGGACGCCGCCGAGCACGGCCTCCAGGATCATCTGTTCGTGGGCGGCCCGGGCCGCCGGGGTGTCGGGATCGAAGTCCAGCCCCTCGCGCAGCAGGGGAGCAAGGTTGATCGCCCCCGCCGCCGCGGCCTGCAGGGTCACGATCAGCAGCTCGGGCGGGCAGGGCCTGAGGTCGCCGTCAGCCATGGCCCGCCGCGCCAGTTCGGCCAGCCGGCGGTTGCGCGGTCCGATCAGATGCCGGTCCAGCCATGCCAGGCGCTCGCCTCCGGCCATGCCCTCCAGCGCCACGATCCGCCCGAGGGCCGGGTGGTTGCGGCTCACCTGCAGGAACAGCCGCATGGCCATCCGCAGCTGGGTCACCGCCGGCAGATCCCGGGCGGCGTCCATCAGTCGCTCCTCCTCGGCGATCACCGCGCCGAGGGCGAGCATGGCGCTGCGCCAGAGCTGGGCCTTGTCCTGGAAGTGGTAGTGCAGGGCCGGCTGCGAGACCTTCGCCGCCTTGGCGATCCCCGCCATGGTCACCCGCTCGAATCCCAGCCGCGAGAACTGGTCCAGGGCCGTCTCGCGGATGCGGGCGGCGGTCGCCTCGCCCTTGGGCGTGTTCGGCCAGTCGGGGGCGTTCGCCATGATTGACTCGCTAATCAGCGTTCCCGATTTTGTAGTCAGAAAAACCGGCGTTCCTCAAGCCGGGCGCGTTCGAGGGGAGGGTGGTCATGGCGGTGGTGCGCGAGCCCTATGGCTTCGTCCATGCGGACAACAGCCGGCTGAAGGAGGTCTATGGCGGGCCCACCGGCCAGGTTTTCGTCGAATGCATGCGCATCCGCCCCGATACCGGCTCGTCCAGGACGGTGATCCTGTTCAGCCACCCGGTGGGCGGCGGCGCCTTCCTGCCCCTGGTCACGGCTCTGGCCCGGGCCGGGCGGCACGTCATCTACTGCAATCCCCGCTACCGGGGGAACGACACGGCCCTGATCCTCGAGAAGTGCGTCCTCGATCTCGGCGCCTGCATCGCCGACCTCAAGCAGCGCTTCGGCTATGAGAAGGTGATCCTCGGCGGCTGGTCCGGGGGCGGGTCCCTGTCGCTGTTCTACCAGGACCAGGCCGAGCACCCGACCATCACCGAGACTCCGGCGGGCGACCCGGTGGACCTCGTGGGGGCCGGGCTCCAGCCGGCCGACGGGATCCTGCTGCTGGCGGCCCACATCAGCCGCTCGGTGACCATGACCGAATGGCTCGATCCCTCGATCCTGGACGAGCGCCGGCCCTTCGACCGTGACCGGTCGCTCAACATCTACGACCCCGACTGTCCCGAACGGCCGCCCTATTCGGACGAGTTCGTGGCCCGCTTCCGCGCGGCCCAGATCGCCCGCAACCGCCGGATCACCGCCTGGGCCAAGGCCGAGCTCGCCAAGCTCCGCGCCGAGGGCGCCCCTGACGCCGAGCGCTGCTTCGTCGTCCAGGGCACCATGTGCGACCTGCGCTGGACCGATCCCACGCAGGACCCGTCCGACCGACGGCCCTACGCCTGCTACCTGGGCGACCCGAGGATCGTGAACGACGGGCCGGTGGGCCTTGGCCGCTTCACCACCCTGCGCTCCTGGCTCTCCCAGTGGAGCTATGACGAGAGCCGCGCCAACGGCGAGATCAACGCCGGCCGCATCTCCTGCCCGGTGCTGGTGGTGAACAACACGGCCGATCTTGCCTGCACCCCCAGCCACGCCCAGCGCCTGTTCGACGCCACGGCCTCGGCCGACAAGTCCATCATCCACATCGAGGGCGCCGACCACTACTACGCCGAGCGCCCAGACCTCCTGCCCCGGGCCACGGGGGCGGTGGGCGAATGGCTGGACGCCCGGGGCTTCGTCTAGGTCCGACCGCCTCGCCTACGTCCCGCCTGAGGGGACTCAGGCCCGGCTCCAGGCGAAGCAGCCGGCGGGCAGGCCCGCGCCGCTGACCAGCAGCGCCCCGCGCCGGTAGAACCGCCAGCGCTCGGCCGCGTCCGCCTCGACCACCACCACGCCCAGGCCGGCGTCCGTCCACACCAGCCGGGCGTCGGCGTCCGCCACCGCGGCCAGGGCCTGCCGCGGCTCGACGCCGGGGGCGAACACCACCGTGGTGAACGGCTGCTCCGCCGGCGGCCGCAGCGCCCAGGCGCCGGCGATCCCGATCAGCCCGATCAGCGCCCCCAGGGCCGTGACCGAAGCCCTTCGTCCCGGGCGTCCGCCCCCGCCCCGGCGCACGAGCAGGGCGCCAGCGGCCAGCGGCAGCAGGCCGAACGCCCCCAGCCAGATCAGGTCCCACATCAGCGGATTGGGGCTCTGGAGATTGACCCGGTGCAGGCCCAGCAGCCAGTGCGAGGCCACCGCGTCGATGACGTGCCAGGCGCCGAAGCCTGTCAGCAGCGTCCCGGCCAGGACGCGCCCCTCAAGGTCTTCGCCGCGCCGCTGCGCCCGCCACAGGCCCCACAGCGCCGCCACGGCGATGACGTACATCAGGCCGTGGAAATAGCCGTCCCACAGCACCTGCAGCCGCAGGTCGGACACCGCCGCCGCCAGGCTCAGCAGGTGGTGCCACTGCAGGATCTGGTGCAGCAGCACCCCGTCGAAGAACCCGCCCAGGGCGAACCCCAGGGCCGCGGCCCACCGGGTCCAGGACGATCTCCACACCGGGCTTGCCATGGGCGCGCGCTCCCTTGCCTCGCGCGCTCAACGCCGGGCCGCGCCGATGGCTCCGGCGGCCTCCGGCTCAGGCCCCCGCGGCCCGCGCCGCGTCGGCCGCCTCGAACTGGCGGATCTGGTCGGCCTCGGCCTTGCGGAAGGCGGGGCGGGCGGTGGCCCGCGCCACATAGGCCTCGCTCGCCGGCCGCTCGCCGAAGGCCCGCACCAGGGGCGCGCGCAGGGCGTCGGCCATCAGGATGTCGGCCACGGTGAAGCGTCCGGCCGCCAGCCATTCCCGCTCGGACAGCACCCGCTCCATGTGCGCCAGCCGCTGGGCCAGCCAGCCGGTCAGGCCATTCTCCGGCTCGCCGCAGATGTTCAGGAACCACCAGGGCACGCTGGCCATCTCCACCGAGTTCAGGGCCGCGATGGTCCATTGCAGGGTCTCGGCCTCGCCCACGGGGTCGCGGGGCATCAGCCGCTCGCTCCGGCGGGCCAGGTGCAGGAGCGCCGCGCCGCTCTCGAACAGCTTCACCTCGCCGTCGTCGAGATAGGGGACCTGACCGAAGGGCTGGCGGTCCAGGTGGTTGGTCTCCCGGCCGTCGAAGGCCACGGTGCGGACCTCATAGTCCAGCCCCGCCTCCTCGCAGGCCCAGCGCAGCCGCAGGTCCCGCACGAAGCCCCGCGGCCCTTCCGGAACCCAGTCGTAGGTCCACACGATCAATCGGCCCATGGCGCCTCGCCTCCCAGGGGGCCCGCCCAGCGTCCCCGCCGGCAGGCTAACGCATCTGCGGTCCCTCGTGCGCCTGAACCGATGCTTGCGCCCCGCGGCTGAGCCGATCGGCCGCTCGCGCGTTCTTCCCTCGGCAAACAGGGAGGCCGCCCGCATGAAGCTCTCCGAAGAGGACCGCGACCGGCTCGCGCTGCACTCGGCGTTCGCCGTCCACCAGATCGCCCGCTGGATCGCCACGCGCCAGGACGTGCCGCCCGACATCCGCGAGCGGCTGCGCGGCCACATCTCGGCCATCGAGGGCGTCCTCGTCACCAGCGGCCACGACTGGATCAAGGACGAGATCGAGGCGACCGAGGCCGCCCTCGGCTAGCCCGGGCCTTACTGGACGCCCAGCACCTTCTTCAGGAACTGGACCTCCACCGTCCGCACGGCCTCCTGATTGGCCTTCTTGTAGATGCCGTGGCCCTCGTCCTTGGCGAGGACGTACCAGACCTCGGTGCCCTGGGCCCGCAGGCTGGCCACCATCTGCTCGGACTCCGAGCGCGGCACGCGCGGGTCGTTGGCGCCCTGGAAGACCATCATCGGCTTCTTCATCTTGGGGCTCATCTTCACCGGCGCGATCTTCTCGAACACCGCCCGCATCTTCGGGTCGCGCTCGTCGCCGTATTCGGCCCGGCGCAGGTCCCGGCGGTAGCCCTCGGTGTTCTCGAGGAAGGTGATGAAGTCCGAGATGCCGTAAAGGTCGATGACCCCGGCGATGCGGTCGTTGTAGTGGCCGGCCACCGCCAGCACCATGTAGCCGCCGTACGACTGGCCCACCACCGCCACGCGGCTGGCGTCCAGGTCAGGCTGCCTGGCCACCCAGTCCAGCAGGGCGCCGATGTCCTTCACTGAGTCCTCGCGCTTCTCGGCGTTGTCGAGGGACAGGTAGGTCTTGCCGTAGCCCGACGAGCCGCGCACGTTGGGGATGATCACCGCCGCTCCCAGCTCGTTCACCCACGACTGCCGGCGCGGGTTGAAGTTGGGCAGCTCCTGGCTCTCGGGCCCGCCGTGGATCTGGATCACCACCGGCAGCTTTTCCCCGGGCCGGGCCGTCTTCGGGCGGTAGATGAAGGCCGGGATCGTCCGCTTGTCGAAGGTGGGATAACGGAACAGGGTCGGCTCCACGAGCTTGGCCGCATCGAGGCCGCCCAGCTCGCTGTGCGTCCACCGCACCAGCTCGTCCCTGGCCAAGTCGTAGCTCCACACGTCCCCCGAGCTGGTGGAGGTCGAGAGCGACAGGCCGAGCTTCGTCCCGTCCGGCGAGAACTTCAGCGCCGTCAGCACGCCCGGCGGCAGCTTCGGCCCGGGCAGCTGCCGGCCGCTGGCCACGTCGCGCAGCACGACCTTGGAATAGCCTTCCTCATTCACCGCATAGGCCACCGTGCGTCCGTCGGGCGAGAGGGTGAAGTCCTCGGCCCCCCACTTGGCCCCGGGCTCCAGGTCGCGGACCTTGCCCGTGGGGAGGTCGATCACCACCGGCCGGGTGACCTCGGCGCCGTCGTCCGACAGGGTCAGCACGCCGCGGCCGCCGTCCACGAAGGCCGCGCCCTGGTAGGCCGCCTTGCGCCCCTTCGGCCTCACCGGGGTCAGGGCGCCGCTGGCCACGTCCAGCACGAACAGCTCGGTGTGTTCGATGGAGTTGTAGCGGGCCGCCAGGATCTTCGCGCCGTCGGCGCTGATGTCCTGCGGCGAGATCGCCCCGGTCCCCTTGTGCACCACCCGGCGACTCTCCGGGTTCGACGGGTCGGCCGCCACGATGTCGTAGTTGGGATCGCCCGGGGTCACCTGGGCCCAGGCCACCAGCTTGCCGTCCTTCGAGAACTTGAAGCTCTGGTTGCGGGTCTTCGGCGCGGTCAGCTGCACCTCGTGGCCGGCCAGGTCGCGCAGGAACGCCTGGTAGTATTCGGCCCCGCCCACGTCGATCGGATAGAGGAACCGCTCCGTGCCCGGCTGGACGATGGCGCTGCTGATCGGCTCGGCCGCGAAGGTCAGTTGCGTGCGCGCCGCCCCGGGCGCGGCCACCCGGTGGATCTGGTCGGTCTCGCCGAACCGGGTGGCGATCAGCATCGAGCCGTCCGGCAGCCAGTCCTCGAACACCGCCGAGCGGGCGTTGTAGTAGGGGGCGATGGCCGCCTTCAGGGCCGGGGGCGTGGCCGGCACGCCCTCATAGACGATCTGGCCTTCCTCGCGCCGCTCCACGCCCTGGGCAAGCGCGCCCGGGGCCAGCGCGCCCGTGGACATCAGGACAGCGACGGCCGCACTGGCCAGCAACGCACGCGACAGCATCCTTCGGGATCCCCCAGCTCGAAACCTGGCGACGACCGAAGCGTGCGCCGCCCGCGCCGTCAATCCGCAGTCGTGCTAGGCCTTTGGTCGAACGAGAGTCGGCCAAGGACCGAACGGGGAGGGCAATCAGATGAAACCGCAGGACCTCGCGCCCATGGGGGCCCTGGCGGCCGCCGTCATCGGCGCGCTCGCCTACATGCTGATCTGGGACNGGCCGGCTTCGGCCNCGGTGGTCACCGCCGTGAAGGGGACGGGCGTNGGCTTCCTGGCCATCTACGCCGCGCTGCTGGCGAAGGAGNTGGATGGCTGGCTGATCGCCCTCGTCATGCTGCTCGGCATGCTGGGCGANGTGCTNCTGGCGGCGGCGGGGCTTTCCACCGGCGCCCTGGCGTTCCTCGCCGGCCATGTGGTGGCGGTGATCCTCTACCGGCGCAACGCCCGCCGGCCCCTGACCCCGGCCGTCCTCGCCGGGGCGGTGCTGTTCGTGGCGGCGGTGGTGGCTCTGGCCGCTTGGCTGCCGGGCGATCCAGCCGCCGCCCTGCCGGTGGGGCTCTACACCGCCGGGCTCGCGCTCATGGCGGCCTGCGCCTGGGAAAGCCGCTTCCCCCGGGCGCTCACCGGCCTCGGCGCCCTGCTGTTCGTGATCTCCGACCTTCTGATCTTCGCCCGCCTCGGCCCGCTCGCCGGCCGGCCGTGGGTCGGGGCGGCCGTGTGGATCACCTATTTCGGCGGCCAGCTGCTGATCGTCCTCGGCGTCACCCGCACCCTGGCGCGCCGCTCCATCACGGCCTGAGCGCCGGGAGACCTACGACCGTTTCTGACGCAGCCGTCCGTCAGAGTCTTCCTCGTCGGGAACGCGGTGTTCCCGGCGCGGCCCCGGACCCTCCCGGGCCGAGGAGAACATCTTGCGAACCGCGAACAAAGGCGGTACGCATGAGTCCTCGGCTCTGGCACGAGTTCGACCGGCCGGGTTGGCGGAATCGTGGGATAGAGAGGCTCGGAAATGACTCAGTCGGCGTTGAGGCTCGTGGGCAAGGAAGACGGTGAAAAGCAGCGCGCTCTAGAGGCGGCGCTGGCGCAGATCGATCGGGCCTTCGGCAAGGGCTCGGTGATGAAGCTGGGCGACAAGGGCAAGGTCGTGGAGATCGAGGCCGTGTCCACCGGCTCCCTGGGCCTCGACATGGCCCTGGGCATCGGCGGCCTGCCCAAGGGCCGGATCATCGAGATCTACGGCCCGGAAAGCTCGGGCAAGACGACTCTCGCCCTGCACGTGGTGGCCGAGGTCCAGAAGTCGGGCGGCACCGCCGCCTTCGTCGACGCCGAGCACGCGCTCGATCCGTCCTACGCCCACAAGCTGGGCGTCAATCTGGACGACCTGCTGGTGGCCCAGCCCGACACCGGCGAACAGGCGCTCGAGATCACCGACACCCTGGTCCGCTCCAACGCCGTCGACGTCATCGTCGTCGACTCGGTGGCCGCCCTCACGCCCCGGGCCGAGATCGAGGGCGAGATGGGCGACAGCCTGCCGGGCCTTCAGGCCCGCCTGATGAGCCAGGCCCTGCGCAAGCTCACGGCCTCGATCTCCAAGGCCAAGACGCTGGTGATCTTCATCAACCAGATCCGCATGAAGATCGGCGTCATGTACGGCAGCCCCGAGACCACCACGGGCGGCAATGCGCTCAAGTTCTACGCCTCGGTGCGCCTCGACATCCGCCGCACCGGCTCGGTGAAGGTCCGCGACGAGATCGTCGGCAACAACGTCCGGGTGAAGGTGGTCAAGAACAAGGTCGCCCCGCCGTTCCGCGAGGTCGAGTTCGACATCATGTACGGCGAGGGGATCTCCAAGCTGGGTGAAATCATCGACCTTGGCGTCAAGGCCGGGGTGGTCGAGAAGTCCGGCTCCTGGTTCTCCTTCAACTCCCAGCGCATCGGCCAGGGCCGCGACAACGTCCGCGAGTTCCTCAAGCAGAACCCGGACATCGCCGCCCAGATCGAGGCCAAGGTCCGCGGCGCCAAGTCGGCCATCGAGGAGGAGCTCCTCGTCGGCCCCACCGACGACGCCAACGAACCCGACGGCTCCCTCTAGTCCTCCCCCTCCGGGGGGAGGTGGCCCAAGGGCATTCGCCACCTCCACCGTCGTGCGCCGCGCCGGCGTCGGGCCTCCCCGCCAACCCGGCCCGCCGCCGCCCACCCTGCGCGCGGCTTTCGCGACGGCGGATGACGCCCGGGGCCCACGCCCCGGGCGTCCTTCCTTATCCACGGGCGCCCTACAGCCGCAGCTCCATGGCGATCGCCACCCCGCGCACGGCGAAGTCGCGCCGGGCGACCAGGGCGAAGCCCTTGCGCGCGAACAGCCCCCGCGCCAGCTCGCTGGCCTCTACGTAGAGCCGCCGCATCCCCGCCGCCCGGGCGTGCGCCAGCAGGTCGTCCAACAGGGCCGAGGCCACACCCGTCCCCGCCGCCTGGGGCCGGCAGTAGAGATGGTCCACGTGCCCGTCCGCCTCCAGGTCGCAATAGCCCAGCAGGCTCCCGTCGGCGCCCTCCGCCACCCAGGTCCGCCGCCCGTCCTCCGCCCGGGCGCACACCGCCTCCGTGGGCGTCGGTTCCGGCGCCCAGGCCGCCACCTGCTCGGCCGAATACCGCCGCGCCCCCAGCGCCCGCGCCGCCTCGAAATACACCCGCCCCATCTCCCCGGCGTCGGCAGGGGCATAAGGGCGGATCGTGAAGGGCAGGGCAGGGGCGGTCATGACTACATCCTGGTCGACCTCGACTGGCTCGTTCACTTTTCCTCTCATCCCCCCGCGAAAGCGAGGGGCAGACCGCCGCCGCCCGCCGCGCCGCCCTTCGGACCTGCGCCTTCACGGGGCCGCGCCGAGTCATGCCCGCTCGCCCAGGCCGGTCTGCGTCGGCGCCTTCAGCGTGCCATTCCGCCCGCGCCGGAAGACGCGCGGCCTCGGCAACTCGGCCAAGAGGCCGCACCCGTCCCGCGTGCTTTCCCTTTGCCCCCGTCTTCGCGTAAACGGAGCCCGCTCCCACATAGAGGGGGCGAGAGCGCCTGTTCCCGAAGACGAGATTCCATGACGACGTCGTCCAAGCCGACCCTGAACGAGATTCGCGCGCAGTTCCTGGAGTTCTTCCGGAGCAAGGGCCACGCTGTCGTCCCCTCGGCGCCGCTGGTGCCGCAGAACGACCCGACGCTGCTGTTCGTCAACGCGGGCATGGTGCCGTTCAAGAACTACTTCACGGGCGCCGAGACCCCGCCCTATCCGCGCGCGGCCAGCTCGCAGAAGGCCGTGCGCGCCGGCGGCAAGCACAACGACCTCGACAACGTCGGCTACACCGCCCGGCATCACACCTTCTTCGAGATGCTGGGCAACTTCTCGTTCGGCGACTACTTCAAGGAAGACGCCATCAGCCACGCCTGGGAGCTGCTCACCAAGGTCTGGGGGCTGCCCGTCGAGAAGCTGCTGGTCACCGTCTATCACACCGACGACGAGGCCGCGGACCTCTGGAAGAAGATCGCCGGCCTGCCGGACGAGAAGATCATCCGCATCGCCACCTCCGACAACTTCTGGTCCATGGGCGACACCGGCCCCTGCGGCCCCTGCTCGGAGATCTTCTACGACCACGGCGCCCACATCCCCGGCGGCCCGCCCGGCAGCCCGGACGAGGACGGCGACCGCTTCGTGGAAATCTGGAACCTGGTCTTCATGCAGTTCGAGCAGTTCGCCGATGGCACGCGCACGGCCCTGCCCAAGCCCTCCATCGACACCGGCGCGGGCCTGGAGCGGGTGGCCGCCGTGCTGCAGGGCGTGCACGACAACTATGACGTCGACCTGTTCGTCGACCTGATGGCCGCCACCAAGGTCGAGCTGGGGGCGCCCGACAGCGAGACCACCCCCTCGCACCGGGTCATCGCCGACCACCTGCGCTCGTCCAGCTTCCTGATCGCCGACGGCGTCCTGCCCTCGAACGAGGGCCGCGGCTACGTCCTGCGCCGGATCATGCGCCGGGCCATGCGCCACGCCCACCTGCTGGGCGCCGAGGAGCCCCTGATGCACCGGGTGGCGCCCACCCTGGTGAAGCTGATGGGCGACGCCTATCCCGAGCTGCGCCGGGCCGAACCCGCCATCGTCGAGACCCTGCGTCAGGAGGAGGAGCGGTTCCGCCGCACCCTCGGCCGCGGCATGGCCCTGCTGGAAGAGGCCGCCGAGGGCCTGAAGCCCGGCGACGTGCTCTCGGGCGAGACCGCCTTCAAGCTCTATGACACCTACGGCTTCCCTCTCGACCTCACCCAGGACGCGGTCCGGGCCAAGGGGCTGACCGTCAACCTCGACGAGTTCGACGCGGCCATGGCCCGCCAGCGCGAGATGGCGCGGGAGAACTGGGTGGGCTCGGGCCAGGTGGCGGCCGCCGCCGAATGGTTCGCCATCCGCGACCGCCTGGGGCCCACGGACTTCATCGGCTACGACACCGTCGAGGGGACGGGCGAGGTGCTGGCCGTGGTGGTGGACGGCCAGGAGGCCGACCGCGCCGGCGCCGGCCAGACCGTGCAGGTGCTGGTGGACCGCACGCCCTTCTACGCCGAGAGCGGCGGCCAGGCTGGCGACAAGGGCGAGATCGAGTGGGAGGGTGGCAAGGCCCGGGTGCTCGACGTCCAGAAGCAGGCCGGCGACCTGCACGTCCATGAGGTGGAGATCACCGAGGGCGAGCTCGTCCCCGGCGCCCGGGTGCGTCTGGCGGTGGACCCGGACGTCCGCGCCGCCACCCGCGCCAACCACTCGGCCACCCACCTGCTGCATGCGGCCCTGCGCAACGTGCTCGGCAAGCACGTCACCCAGAAGGGCCAGATGGTGGACGGCGAGCGGATCCGCTTCGACTTCAGCCACGGCCAGCCGCTCACCGCCGAGGAGATCGACCGGATCGAGGCCGAGGTGAACGCCGTGGTGCGCCAGAACCTCGCCGCCGAGACCAAGAACATGCGCCCGCAGGAGGCCATCGAGGCCGGGGCCATGGCCCTGTTCGGCGAGAAGTACGGCGAGACCGTGCGGGTGCTGACCCTCGGCAAGGCCCTGGACGGCCAGGGCGACTATTCGGTGGAGCTGTGCGGCGGCACCCACGTGGCCCGCACCGGCGACATCGCCCTCTTCAAGGTGGTGTCCGAGCAGGGCATCGCCGCCGGGGTGCGCCGGATCGAGGCCCTGACCGGCGAGGCCGCCCGCCGCTGGCTGCTGGAGCAGGCCGCCGTCTCCAAGGCCCTGGCCGAGCAGTTCAAGGTGCCGGTGTCCGAGGTCGCCGCCCGCGTCGAGGCCCTGCAGGCCCAGGCCCGCAAGCTGGAGAAGGAGCTGGCCGACGCCAAGCGTCAGCTGGCCATGGGCGGCGGCGGGGCCGCGGCCGGGCCTGAGGACATCGGCGGCGTGCAGGTGGTGGCCCGGGTCATGGACGGGGTCGGCGGCAAGGACCTGCGGCCCATCGCCGAGGAGTTCAAGAAGCAGCTCCCCGACGGCGTCATCGCCCTCGTCGGCGTGGCCGATGGCAAGGCCGCCGTCACCGTGGCCATCACCGGCTCGGCGACGTCCCGCTTCAACGCCGGCGAGCTCGCCAAGGCGGCGGTGCTGGCCATGGGCGGGCAGGGTGCGGGCGGCCGTCCCGACTTCGCCCAGGGCGGCGCCCCCGACGGCTCCAAGGCCGAGGCGGGTCTCGCCGCCATCAAGGCCGCCATCGCCGGCTGATCGCTTCGGGGCGGCGCCGCGCCGGCGGTGGCCGTCCCTTGAGGCTCAAACGAAAAGGGCCCCCGCCGTCGGCGGGGGCCCTCGTCGTTTCGATGGGCTGGCGGCCTTAGGCGGCGGCCAGGGCCTTGTCCAGGTTGTCGGCGACCTTGTCGATGAAGCCCTCGGTGGTCAGCCAGCCCTGGGTGTCGCCCACCAGCAGGGCCAGGTCCTTGGTCATCGAGCCGCTCTCGACGGTGGAGATGCAGACCTGCTCCAGCGTCTGGGCGAACTTGGCCAGGTCCTCGTTGCCGTCGAGCTTGGCGCGGTGCTCCAGGCCCCGGGTCCAGGCGAAGATCGAGGCGATCGAGTTGGTCGAGGTGCTCTCGCCGCGCTGATGCTGGCGGTAGTGGCGGGTGACGGTGCCGTGGGCGGCCTCGGCCTCCATGGTCTTGCCATCCGGCGTGACCAGCACCGAGGTCATCAGGCCGAGCGAGCCGAAGCCCTGGGCCACCTGGTCCGACTGCACGTCGCCGTCGTAGTTCTTGCACGCCCAGATGAAGGCGCCCGACCACTTCAGGGCCGAGGCCACCATGTCGTCGATCAGGCGGTGCTCGTAGGTCAGGCCCGCGGCTTTGTACTTCTCGGCGAACTCGGTCTCGTAGACCTCGGCGAAGATGTCCTTGAAGCGGCCGTCATAGGCCTTGAGGATGGTGTTCTTCGTGGACAGATAGACCGGGTAGTTGCGGTTCAGGCCGTAGGACAGGCAGGCCTGGGCGAACTCGCGGATGCTTTCGTCGAGGTTGTACATGCCCATGGCGACGCCGCCGCCCGGGAAGTCGAACACCTCGTGCTCGATCTTCTCGCCGTTCTCGCCTTCCCACGAGATCTTCAGCTTGCCCTTGCCCGGGACGCGGAAGTCGGTGGCCCGGTACTGGTCGCCGAAGGCGTGACGGCCGACGATGATCGGCTGGGTCCAGCCGGGGATCAGCCGCGGCACGTTCTTGCAGATGATCGGCTCGCGGAAGACGACGCCCCCCAGGATGTTGCGGATCGTGCCGTTCGGCGACTTCCACATCTTCTTGAGGTTGAATTCCTTCACGCGCGCTTCGTCCGGCGTGATGGTGGCGCACTTGATGCCGACGCCGTGCTTCTTGATCGCCTCGGCGGCCTCCACGGTCACCTTGTCGTCCGTCGCATCACGGTTCTCGATGCCCAGGTCGTAGTACTCGACCGGCACGTCGACGAACGGGAAGATCAGCTTGTCCTTGATGAGCTTCCAGATGATGCGGGTCATCTCGTCCCCGTCGAGATCCACGACGGGGTTGGCGACTTTGATCTTGGCCATGTGGGGCAGACGCTCCGGACGGTAATCGATATGGGGTCGCCGTATAGCGGTCGAAGGCGCGCAGGTGAAGGCTTGGGGGCGCGAACTAGCCCACGCTGCTCCGCGCAAGGGCCGTCAGGTCGCTCATCAGGCGCCCGCGCCCGGCGCCGTCGAGGCTCGCGCCGGTGACGAACACCGCCAGGGCGTAGGCCCGCCGCTCCGGCAGGATGAAGACGCCGACGTCGGCCATGGCGGGTGTCAGGCCAAGGTCAGGCCGGGCGATGGAGAGGATATGCGCCCGCCCGTTCTCCCGGCGGAGGGTCCGCAACAGGTCCCGGGCCGTGGGCCGGGCGATGAGCTGGCCGCCGCCCAGCAGGCTCAGGAACTCCAGCATCCCGGAGGGCGTGGCGGTGTCCCGGGGATCGGCCATGTAGCGCTTCAGGGCGGCCAGCCGGGTCCCCTGCGGCTGGCGGGCGATGGCCTCGGCAAAGACGCCCTCGGTGCGCCAGGCAGGCCGGAACGAAGGTAAGCCGTGCCGTTCCACCAGCAGCTCCCGGGCGTAGCGGTCCACGCGGACCCCGTCCACGCGCTTGGCGTCCAGCCAGGCGGTGACCGCCCCGGGGCCGCCGATCCGC
>Ga0065721_10004724_pt1 | contig 22326 bp, 18 predicted proteins | sample Mesricmetagenome_FD_59108 | JGI IMG/M metagenome (GOLD analysis project Ga0065721, IMG submission 59108) | Mesophilic microbial community from rice straw/compost enrichment Sample: eDNA_1 v2 (version 2) | ecosystem: Engineered > Solid waste > Grass > Composting > Bioreactor | place: USA: Davis...
CGTCAATTACCAGAAGCGCATCGAGAAACGAACGACCCGGCCGCGACCGGAGCCAGTGAGGGCGGGCGCATGAGTTGGTCTCGTGAGCAGATGGCGCAACGAGCGGCTGCCGAGCTGCGCGACGGCTTCTATGTAAATCTGGGTATTGGTATCCCGACGCTGGTCGCGAACTACATTCCCGAGGGCGTGGATGTGACGCTCCAGAGCGAGAACGGCATGCTCGGCATGGGGCCGTTTCCGTTCGAGGGCGAGGAGGACCCCGACCTCGTCAACGCGGGCAAGCAGACCATCACCCAACTGCCCAGCTCGAGCTTTTTCTCCAGCGCCGAGAGTTTTGCCATGATCCGCGGCGGACATATCGATCTGGCGGTGCTCGGGGCGATGGAAGTGGCAGCGAACGGGGATCTCGCGAACTGGACCATCCCCGGCAAGATGGTGAAAGGCATGGGCGGCGCGATGGACCTGGCGGCCAACGTCAAGCGCGTCATCGTGCTGATGGAGCACACCTCCAAGTCGGGTCAGGCCAAGATTCTCGAACGCTGCACGCTGCCGCTGACCGGCGTGCGCTGCGTCGATCTGATCATCTCCGATCTCGGGGTCCTTCGTTGCGACAAGAAGGGTAGCGGCGGGCTGACACTGGTCGAGCTCGCGCCGGGCGTGAGCGCCGACGAAGTGATCGCCAAGACCGGTGCGCCCGTGAAGCTCGCACTCGGCTGAGCTCGCCCGAGCGCGCGAGATGCGCCGTCTCCGTTTATTTACGTAACAATACGGTGTGAGTCCCAGCTGCTTCCGCAATTGCAAAGTGAGAGGCTATCTCACCAGCAGTCAGCCGTCGGAGGAAGTCGGGTCATGCCTCACGAGCAGTATCGTCGGAGAATGTCAGCGGGCCACGATTGGGCCCTGATCCTCGCCGGGGGCGAGGGCAGCCGGCTGCAATCGCTCACCACCACGCCTGCCGGCATAGCGATACCCAAACAATTCTGCTCGTTTGGCTGTGAAGCGTCGTTACTGCACGACGCCCTGCGTCGCGCGCAAACGGTGACTGCGGCAGCTCACACCTGTGCCGTTGTATCCGAGCATCACCGATCATGGTGGCAGGCAATGGATCTGCGCATTCCCAACAGCAACATCATCCGCCAGCCGTTCAACCGGGGCACGGCCATCGGCATCCTGTTGCCGTTGTTACACATTCTTCACCGCGACCCGGACGCGGGCTTGCTGGTACTGCCGTCGGATCACTTCGTGCGCGATGAGGCCGTGCTCGCTCAGAGTCTGAGGGCGGCGATGGACCAGACTCGCGAGCGGCCCGAGCAGATCGTGATGCTCGGCATCTCTCCGGAGGAGGCGGATCCGGAGCTCGGCTATATCGTCTCGGATTCGGAGGACACGGACGAATTGCGCTCGGTCAGCGAGTTCGTCGAGAAGCCCACCGCGGCGCTGGCGCATGCTCTGATCGCCCGGGGTGGCGTGTGGAACTCGTTTATCTTCGCCGTTCACGGCAAGACGCTGCTGCGCGCCTTCGAGCAGCACTGCGCCGACCTCGTGGCGCAGATGTGGGCGATCGTCAGCGCGCCCGATTTTCTAACGCACCCCGCCGATCTGACAGCGCTCTACGAGCGTGCGCCCACCCTGGATTTCTCCCGCGACATCCTGCAACGCTCGCCGGAACTGCTGCGCGTGCTCACCGTGCCGCCTTGTGGGTGGAGCGATCTGGGGACGCCCCGCCGGGTCAGCGAAGCGTTGCACCGATTCCCGCCGCGACAGGCGCGCTCCCGAAATGCCGGACATGCGGCGTTCCTGGACCTCACCCAACATCAGTCGGTGCGATATGCCTCGGGCTGAGCCGGGGCGAGGGTAGGTCGAAGCCTCGCGTTCGGGCGGCGCTGCCGCTATCATCGCGCCACGGTCTGCAGTTCACCGAGGCGTCGCCGCCCCGTCAGGGGAGCTAAACCTGCCCGATCCCGATCAGACACGCACTTATCCCGTGCCGTTGTCGAAAGCCGGCGACCATCGACGCTCATCGAGAACGGCGCGAACAGGATGAGTCATGTCCAGAGTCGCTTTGTCTTTGCAAATCCCCGATCTGTCGGGGTTCGCCAGATCGGTCCGTGAACAGCTCGGCAAGCTCGCCGAGCCACCCAGTCACGTCGAAATGCTCAATCTGCTGTGCCGGTCGGCCGGCTTCAGGAACTATCAGCACTGCAAGGGCGTGCTCGAAGCCCGGCAACGCTTACAAATGCCGACACCCGCGGTCGTTCCTGTCGATTACACCCTGGTCGAGAAAGCCGCGCGTCTGTTCGACGAACGAGGTCGCCTGCTGCGTTGGCCGACTCGGGCTCCGGTTCAGGAGCTTTGCTTGTGGGTGCTGTGGTCGCGGCTCGCCAGTCGCAAAACGTTCACCGAGAAACAAATCAGCGAGCTGATCAAGGGCTGGCACGTGTTCGGCGATCACGCGCTGTTGCGTCGTGCGCTGATCGCCTGGCGCCTGGTTCAACGCACGCAGGATGGCAGCGAATATCGCCGCATCGAACAGCCGCCCCCGGCGGAGCTGAGAGCATTGATCGCTCGGCTGCGGCGATGAAGTAACTACGGTCCGAGGAGTAGGGCGACGGGCTGGCGGCTGCTGGCACGTCGCTGATTCCGCTACGTACAGGTTCGAATCGTGCCGCCGGACACCGGGTCGATCATTTCAGCGCTTCGATCGGCTGAAGGGCGAGCGCATGCCGTACGTGTCGGAGGGTGGCGATCGCAATGCTGACTAGCGTCGCGACCGCTGCCAGTGCCATTGGCAACAGCACGCCGCGCTCGATACCGACCCGGTCGACGAAGCCCGCCAGGTATCGTTCGCCGAGCCAGGCGGCGAGCGGCAGGCCGATCACGAGGCCCACGAGCAGGGGCCACACGAATTCCAGGCTCAGCTGGCGGAGGATGGCCCCGTCGTCTGCGCCATGCAGTCGTCGTAACACGAGCTCCGTGCGCCGCCGCCGCACGGTGTCGGCAATCAGTGCATATGCACCCAGCATGGCCACACCCACCGAGAGGAGTGAGAGCGCGGTTACCATCGTGGCGAGTCGTTGCTCCTGGTCATAGACAGAGGCGAGCTGATCGTCGACCGATTCGATCTGATAGAGGAGCTTCGGCCCGTAGGTCTTCCAGAGATCGTCCAACGTCTGGCGCAGCGTCACTGTGTCGGCGCCATGAACGGTCACATCCCACTGCGGTTTGTCACTGAGCAAGAACGCTTGCGGAAGCGCGGGGTCTCGTCCCGATTCGAGCTTCACGCTTCGTACCACCGCCACGATCCGACGCAGGTCGGTGCCTTGTTGCAGAAATCCGCCGCCACCGCGCAACACTTCGCCGATGGCCGACTGCGGATCGGGAAAGCCGAGCAATCGCGCGGCTTTCTCATCGATCACGACGTGGGTCTCTCCGGTGCTCAATCTCGGCGTGCCGGCGAGCAGTGTCATGCCGTAAGTCGCAAAGAATCCGGGCGAGACCGTGGTCACGCGCAGCACCTGCTGGTGCTGAGAGGCGCTCACGTGCAGTTCATTCGGGCCGCGAGTATCCGCGGCGGGGCGGGCATTGCTGAATGCCCAAGTCTTGATCGCCGGATGGCGATCGAGCGCGGCGGTAAAGGCGTCCATGCTCGGCACGTTCTCCGGATCCGCCATCACGCCCAGCCACAGGCGGTTGTGAGTCTCGAAGCCGCGATCCAGGCCCAGCAGATATTGTTGCTGCTGAGTCAGGACGCCGGCGAGCGAGAGCAGCAAGGCGACGCCGCTGAGCTGAATCGTGAGCAGCGCCTGGCGAACCCGTCGCCCCCATGGGCCTTCGCTGGCCGTGCGACCGTGCAGCGCTGGAGCAGGCTTCTGTCGTAGTGCCATCGCTGCCGGCAGCGTGAGTATGAGTGCCAGTAACGCGAGCACGGCGAGTGCCAATCCGAGTACCACCCGAAGCGGCAGTGGATCGGCGACCTCGAGCTCGGCAGGCAAGCCCGCCCACGTGGCAATGGCTGGGGTCGTCCACCAGGCGATCAGCAATGCTCCGAGCGCCGCGAGCAGCAACGAGATCAGCGCTTCAACACCCCAGAGTTGCACCAGGCGTCGGCCATCTGCACCGAGGCTACGACGCAATGCCGTTTCTCGCTGTCGGTGCAACAAGTTGGCGGTTTGCAGGTTCATGCAATTGAACGCGGCCATGAGTAGCAGCAGCAGGCTCGCCGCCGCCACCGCACCGAGCAATCGCCAGCGCTGCTCGTTCAAAGCACCTTCGAAGGGCAGTTGAGCGAGCGTGAGGCCGCGAAAATAAGCGGCCTCGCGCCCAGTCCGCCAATCCGCAGGCAGTTGCGCATAGAGCGGACTCGCCATGAACGCCTCGCGCATCCAGCCTGCGATCTGCTCGACGGAGCTCTCCGGACGCAAGCGCGCAAACACGTGGCCGTTGATCGCGAAGATGGCCGCGAGGCTTTGCTCGTCCATCGGGTTGGCCTTCGACTCGAAACCCACCATCGCCCAGGCATTGCCGACCATCGGATTGGCACGGCCCAGCGGCGTTCGCGGATCGAAATTCGGGATCACCGCAGTGACGGTGTAGAGGCCGCCGCGCGCATCGATGCGCCGGCCCATGGCCTGCGCCGGTGAGATGTCTCCCCATAACTTGCGCATCAGATCGACGGTGATCGCGATCGAGTCTCGTTGCGTGAGCGTCTTCTGCAGGTCACCTTGCAGGGGCGTCATGCCGAACAACGGCACGAGATCGGCGTCTGCGATCAACAGCAACGCCGCTTGCATGCGCCCCTCGATCTTGATGTCGAGGCCGTCGGCGCTGGTGCGGCTGATGAGATCCAGCGGCACGCCGCGCTCTTTCAACATCGTTCCAAAGGACACGGGCGAGGCGGCGAACCAGGGGCTCGGCTGACCCGGCGGATTGCCTTTCATATCGAGCAGCACGACGCGCTCGGGAGCGGGAATGGTGGGATCGGGTTCGGCGAACGCCAGGGCGAGCAGCGCGACGATGAGGCAGGCGGCCATCGCAACCATCAGTCCGCCGACGGCAACGAATGTAGAGGCGCTTCGGCCATGGGCGCCACGCCAGGCATCGATCAGGAGCGCCTTCATCAGGATGCATCCGCGTACGTGTCGACCAGCACCCTGCCATCGAGCAATCGCACGCTGCGCGAGGCGAGCGCCGCATGCTCGGCACTGTGCGTCACCATGACCAGTGTCGTGCCTTCATCGTTCAGTTCGCGCAGCAGCCGCATCACTTCCAGTCCATGAGCGCTGTCGAGGTTGCCGGTGGGCTCGTCCGCCAGCAACAGGGCAGGGCGCGAGGCGATGGCGCGCGCGATTGCGACGCGCTGCTGTTGGCCGCCGCTCAACTGGCTCGGATGGTGATCGGCGCGGTGGCTGAGGGCCAGGCGCTCCAGGACTTCGCTCACGCGCTGACGCTGCGCCTTTTCCGAAAGCTCGCCATAGCGCAATGCCAGCTGCACATTGTCACGCACCGTCATCTCGTCGACCAGATTGAAACTTTGAAACACGAAACTGATCCGGCCGCGGCGGATCGCGGCGAGCTCGCGAGAGGAACGGCCGACGAGCTCTTCGCCTTGCAGCCGATAGCTGCCGCTGGTCGGCGCATCCAGCAAACCGAGCAGCCCGAGCAACGTGGACTTGCCGCAGCCCGAGGGGCCGGTGATCGCGACGTATTCACCGCTTTCGATCTGCAGATCGATCCGGTCCAGCGCGGTGGTTTCCACTTCTCCGGTTCGATAGCGTTTGGTGAGCTGGCTCAGTTCGATCATGGCAAAGCAAGCCTCGTGGCATCGGAGGGCGGTTGGGAGATCAGCACTTCATCCCCTGGCTGCAGGCCGGCCAGCACTTCGACGCGGCCGGCGGCGCGGCGACCGAGTCGAACGTCGCGACGAACGAGGTGCTCGCCCTCGCGCACATAGAGCTGGCTTTGCACGCCGGGGCCGTCGGGCAGCAGCAACGCGGGGGAGGGGCGGCTCAGTTGCAAGCGCGCTTCGATCGTCTGGCCGGGGCGCAGGTCGGGCGGCGGCGACGCGCCCTCGGGCCACTGCAATATCACTTGCACCTTGCCATTCTGAACTTGCGGAAGCGTCTGCGTGAGCTTCACGACGCCCGCGACGCTGTCGGCTTCCAGTCCCAATTCCAACCGGGGCAGGTAGTACTCATCGATCTCCGCCGTCAGCTGCATGCCGCCGGTCAGGTCATCGATTCGACCGAGACGATCGCCAGGGCGAATACTCGCGCCCACCTGCAAACGAAAGCCACTCAGTCTGCCCGAGGTTGGGGCGTGTTGAGTCAAACGATCGCGGGCGCGCTCCAGCAGTTGCAGGCCATGCTGCAAGCCTTCGACGGCGCGCGCCATCTCATCCAGAGACTGTTGGCGGATCTCGGCTTCGAAACGTTGATCCTCGCGCGCCTGCTGCAGGAGTTGCGTCGCGAGCGAATGCTGGCGCTCCGCTTGCTCCAGGGCCGCGACCGACATGAAGCCTGCGCGCGTCAACGTCGCGATCCGCTCGTACTCCGATTCGGCCTGCCGTTGTGACGCCTGGAGCTGCGCAAGCTCGCGCCTGCTCTGCGCGAGACTCGCCGCTTGTGCGCTCCTTTGTATCGAAACATTGGCGATCTGCTGCGCAACCTCCGCACTTCGTTCCATCAGCAGCTGCTCCTGCTCGGGACTGTGCAACTGATACAGCGGCGCGCCGGCCTCGACCCATTCGCCGTCTCGGGCGAAGACGGCTTCCACGCGGCCGGGCTCCGCTGCATCCAGCAGCACCGAGCGTATCGGCTCGATGCGGGCGCGCAATGGCAGCTCGTCGCGAAACTCCCCCGCGACCACCGTCGCCAGTTGTGGAACGCTGACCACCTGGAGCTGCGAAGGCCGCTGCCAGAGCAGCAGCGCCATGCCAATGGCGGCAGACGAAGCGATCGCGGGACGCAGCAGATTCCGCCGCCAGCGAGGTGCCTTCGGCAGGGCACGGTCCATCGCGACACCGCTGTGGACGGCTCCCGGATCGACGGCGTGCAAGGACGGTTTCGAAGGCATCGGGGCAGAGCCTGTAGCCGGCCGGCACCCGCGCCAAGCCCCCTGTCCGCTTTCGAACACCCCGCTGGCGCCGGGCGGACTCACGCTGCGAGAATGCGGCTCGTGTCCGACACACCTTCGCCTTCGATCCTGCTGCTCGACGATGATCCCGATGTGGGCATCGCCGCTCAACTGCTGCTGCAACGACGAGTCGGGCCGGTCGTGTGCTTGCGGCGACCGGCCGAGTTATTCAGCGCACTCGATCGACTGCAGCCGGCGGTACTGCTGCTGGATCTCAACTTCGGTCCAGGTCGCACCGATGGCGAGCAAGGATTGCGCCTGCTGGCGGAAATCTGCGGCCGGCCAAAGCCGCCGGTCGTAGTGGTGCTGACCGCGTTCGCCGAGATCGATCTCGCCGTACAGGCCATCAAGCGCGGCGCCTTCGATTTCATCACCAAGCCCTGGGACAACGCGCGCTTGATCGCTACTTGCATGGAGGCCTCACAGCGGTCACGAGCCATGCGCAACGGGTCAGCAGTAGCCACCCCCAAGAGCACCGAACCGCTGCGACCGCTCGCCGAGCAGGAGCGAGCGGCGGTGCTCGCCGCCCTGGCGGAAGCGCAAGGAAATCTCAGCGCCGCCGCTCGTACGCTCGGGCTGTCACGCGCGGCGCTGTATCGTCGCCTGGAAAGGTATGGCCTTTGAGAAGCTTCGGCTCGTAGTTGGCGCGGTCCTGTTATTCGCCGCCGGATTCATCGCCGCGTCGGCGATGACTTCGGCACGCTCATGGACCACAGCCTCGGTGCTCGTGCTTGGGGCACTGGCAGTTCTGTGGCCGCTGGCGCGAGCACGCGTGTCTGCATCGCCCATTCTTGAAGCGCCGCCGAATCCGGATGCACGGCGACTATCGACGCTGCAGGCTCAGCTCGAACATCTTCCGGTCGCTGCCTGGCTGCAAACAGACAACACGTTCGAGCCTTTGACGAGTCGCGCTCGTCGACTGACCGCGCCCGGCGGCGTGCGGGATCGCGAGGTGTTGTACCAACTGCTCCGTAGCAGCGAGCGCAACGGTCCGGTGAGCCTGGATACCGAACGCGGCTGGGAGCGTTGGCAACTGCAACGGCAGGCGCTCGCGGTCGAGGGAAAAAACCAGGTGTTGTTTGCGTTGACACCGCTGGAGCAGGAGCTGGAGTCCGAATCGCTGCAGGCGTGGCAGCAGCTGCTGCGGGTATTGACCCACGAGATCATGAACTCGCTCACGCCCATCAAGAGTCTCAGCGAGACGGCGAGCGACTTGTTGAGCGAGCCGGATAACGAACAGGACTTGCGGACGGCCCTCGATGCGATCGCGCGTCGCGCCGACAGCCTGTCCAGCTTTGTAAACAACTATCGCAAGGTCAGCCAGTGGCCCGAGCCCACGCTGGCGCCGATCGACCTGTCCGCGCTCTTCAAACGTTTGCAACAGGCAGTCGGCCAGAGGTGGGCGGCGCGCGGCGGCAATGCTCATTTCGAGCTGAGCTCGCCCGGTCTGCGTCTCATGGCGGATGAAGGTCAGCTCGAACAAGTCCTGCTCGCGCTCGTTCACAATGCGGAGCAGGCGACTGCGCATTGCCCGGAGCCGACCGTGTGGGTGCAGGCGAGGCAGACCCGCGGCGGGCGCTTGCAGATCAGCGTTCGTGACAACGGGCCCGGCGTTGCGGCCGGGCTGGAGCGGCAGATCTTCCTGCCTTTCTTCAGCACCCGCGAAGGCGGCCAGGGCATCGGGTTGACCGTGGTCCGCCAGCTGATGTTTGGCATGGGCGGCCGCGTGCGACACGTCCGGCCGATCGAGAAAGGAGCGATGTTCGTGCTCAGTTTCTGAGGGCCATGGCGATGCTCCTCGTTCAGGCAGTAGAGTGCCCCGGAAGGCTCCAAGGTCTGCGACGCTCTCGGCGATCGCTGACTGCGTGACGCCTACGGCGACCGGCGGGCGTTGTTATCAACCACTAGTCCAGCTTGTCTGGATTGTTTGTCGACGCATTCTCGATTCGTCTCACCGAAAGGATCGCAACCGGACGCTCGAGTATCTGACCTTTCACCGCCTGCAGGGTGTCCGGCAGCGGTGTATCAGATGCGCGAGCATGGATCTGCCGGACGATATCCATGCCGGCCGTTACCTGGCCGAAGGCTGCAAAGCCCTGGCCGTCGGGAGTTCGCATCCCGCCAAAGTCCAGCGCCGGATTGTCCCCGATGCAGATGAAGAACTCCGAAGTGGCTGATCCCGGGGCGGCCCGCGCCATGGAGATCACGCCATCGACGTGTTTCAGGCCGGTCTGTCGGGTCGTTTCGTGCGCGATGGGCGGAAATGTTTCTGGGGCGTCGCTGGCGTCAAACGAGAATGCGCCACCATGGAGACCTCCTTGGATGACCTGGATGGGGGTATCCGAGGCTGCCTGATTGTCCAGTCGCACCGTCCGGTAGAGCGTGGCGCCGTCATACTTGCCTGCATCCACGTAGCGCAGAAAGTTGGCAACGGTGGCTGGCGCTTGGCTCGCCTGCAGTTCCAAGGTGATGGGCCCAAGCTCGGTTTGAATCTGCACGGCGACGACGTGGTTCGTTGCCGCCACCGTCGTTTGGATAGATTCGATTGCCGTAGCAATGGGTGAGCTCAGCCCAGCGAGCAGAGCACCGACCAGCACGACCGGTAACCCCTTGTAGAGAGCAGAAATCACCAACGCTTTTCCTCTGTTTGGCCTCGAAATTTGAGCGATCGGCCGCGATCCGGAACGCCGCTTGTCCCTATGTAACGACTGAGCGCTCATTTCCCGCCATACGAGAAGGAAATTCTCATCAGCGCGGCGGCGCAGCCTTCCGCCTGGATGCCATCACTAGTACTCTGTCCCACGTCGAGGGCCAGCGATTCTGTGCATGGGAGATCAGGCGGACAATCACGCGAAGCGCGATCGAGTCTCATCGGTTCTGCGCTCGTTTCTCCGGCACGAGTCGTTCCTGAAGCGCTTCATCCGTCGCTATCTGCCGCAGCAGGACGATGTGGAAGAGGTCATGCAGGAGTCGTTCCTGCGTGCCTATGCGGCCGAATGCGACCGACCGATCGAACGTCCCAAGTCGTTCCTGTTTCAGATCGCGCGCAACGAGGCTCTCGACCGGCTGCGCCGCAAGTCGCACCAGATCACCGATTATCTGGAGGACCTGGAGTCATTGAGCCTTCCAGAGGATGGGCCAGGCGTCGAGGAGCAAGTCGAGCACCGGCAACAGATCGCTTTGTTCTGCCAAGCTGTCGCTACCTTGCCCTTGCAATGTCGCAAGGCATTTCTGCTGCGAAAGATCTACGGCTTGTCCCATCGGGAGGTCGCGGATGAACTGGGCATCTCGGTGAGCACGGTGGAGAAGCATCAGGCGGCGGCTTTGCACCGCTGTAGCCAGTTCGTGCTGGACCGCCAGCGCCGTTCCAGCCCGCGAAGCGACCAACTCCGGGCAGGCGACAGTGATCCCACGGAGGCAGTGACCCCATGAGGCGGGTTGTCGAATACAGCGACGGTAATGTGATCACCAAGGAGGCGTGCGCTTGGATCGCGCAGCTTGATGGCGATCAGCCGCCTTCTGCCGAGGATCTGGCAGCGTTGCGGGAGTGGATGAATCGCAGCCCGGCACATGGCCAGGAGCTGCGACGACTTGCCGAGCTGTGGGGAGATCTGAATGTTCTGACCGAGCTGGCCGGTGCCACAGCGGAATCGTCCGCCAGAGCCGCCAGACGCGCAGCAGGGCCACGCGCGTGGCGGCCGAGCGCCGCGGCGCTGAGTATCGCTTGTGGATGCTTGCTGGCCGTCATTGGCTTGGTTCTCATCTGGAATAACGGCACACACTCGCCAGCTGACGTCACCTATCGCACGACCATAGGTGAACAGATGCATCAGCGCCTTCCCGACGGTTCGGGGCTGACGCTCAACACGGATAGCAGTGTGCGGCTGGCGTTCTCGGAAGCTCAGCGTGCCGTCTGGCTGCTACATGGAGAGGCACATTTCACCGTGGCGCATGACCGTGCTCGACCGTTCGTCGTCTATGCCGGCAATGGGCAAGTACGCGCCGTCGGGACTGCTTTTTCTGTCCGGGTGCAGGATCGAGAAGTCGAGGTGGTCGTTACTGAAGGAACCGTCGAGCTTGCAGCGGCAGCCGCCGGTTCTGCCGGCGATATCTCTCACTCCGGAGAGGCTCGTATCAGCAAACTGGCCATGCTGGAGGCAGGCCATACCGCCAGCTTCAGCGATCATGTGGAATCGCTCGCCAGTGTGTCCGCCGATGAATTGGCCCGCAGAGTCTCCTGGAAGCAGGGCAAGCTCGTGTTCTCCGGCGAGCCACTGGATGCCGTGGTGCGCGAGGTTCGTCGCTACACCACACGCACCATAGAGTTTGCCGATCCAGCGGTTCGCGAACTGCGGGTGGGCGGACAGTTTCGTGTCGACGACATCGACGCGCTGTTCGACGCGCTTGAACTGAGCTTCGGCGTAGAAGTCACTCGCGACGGCGACCGCATCGTGTTGTCGATGGCTTCCGTGGCTCCGTCCAACTGATTGGCTCGTCAGTATGGCCCTCCGTGGCGACAGCACAGCGCCCGGCGGTATCCCGCCGGCAAAAAACAAATAGAGGGTTTTGCCCCGCCGTGCGTTCCATGACTCGTAAGACCGGTACGAGATGGCAGCCGCTTGCGGCCCATCGGATCCGGGACATGCGGGTGTCGTTCCGGTGCTGGGCAACGATGGCTGCGTTGCTGATTTTGCTGTGCGCGGCTGCGCCGGTGGAAGAGGTGCACGCAGGCGATGAGTCAGTCCATGAGCTCAACATCACCGATCAACGCTTGGATGGAGCGTTGACTGCCCTCGCGCAGCAGGCGGACGTGCAACTGCTTTTCCCGTTCGATGTGGTCAGTCGATTCGCCGCGAAACCGCTGATCGGCCAGTACACGATGGCCGAGGCGCTGGCTTTGCTGCTGGCGGACAAGCCTTTTGAGAGCCGGCTTACCAATGGCGGAATCATTGTGATTTCGCCAACAGAGGCGGCTATCAAGCAGGCGCGGGGAGCGACCATGTCGAGTGAATCATCGGGTGCCTTGGCAAGAATCGGCGCGGTCTTGAGCGCGATATTTCTTACGGCGCCAGCGGCTGCGCAAGAATCGTCACAGAACACTCAGACGCTGGAGCTCGAGGAAGTGGTTGTCACGGCCCTGCGTCGCGGCAACCAGAAGCTGTTGGATACGCCCATCGCCATCAGCGCGTTCGGTGGAAACTGGGTGGAAAGCCGCGGCTACCGAGGGCTGGAAGAGTTCATTCAGTTCGCGCCGGGTGCCACGATCACGCCGCTTCAGCCGGGACAGAGCCGGATCCAGATGCGCGGCATTTCGGCGGGCGTGGGCGAGAACAACGTAGGCTTTTACCTGGACGAAGTCCCGTTGGCCTTCATCAACCAGACCAACGTTCCCGATCTGAGAGCGTTCGATCTGGAACGCGTCGAGATCCTGCGCGGGCCGCAATCCACCCTATATGGCGCTGGGGCGCTGGCGGGTGTAGTGCGCTCGATCAGCAGGGACCCGCTGCTGGATGCCTACGAATTCAAGGCCGATCTTTCAGGGTCCTCGACCGCCCACGGCGGCGAAAACAATGAAACCAACGTGGCCTTCAACGCGCCTTTGATCGACGGCCGTCTCGGCGCAAGGTTGGTCTACACACGCGAAGATCAGGACGGCTGGATCGATGAAAAAGTGCTCGGCAGGGACGATTACAACCAGTCACAGCTCGAGAATGTGCGCGTAAAGCTGCTGGGCCAGATCACCGATGATCTGTCGGCGTCGCTCATGTACTGGGGCTCGCGGGTCGAGTCCAACGGCTTGCCCTATTCGTTTGCGGACCGCAGCAACGATGACGCGAGCCCCACCCGGTCCAACTTCGAGTACGACATCTACAATCTGACCGTTCGCTACCAGGCGGCGAACTTCGACATTCTCAGCTCGACGTCCTATGCCGCGATGGATTCCCAGGCGCAAGTCGACTTCCTGCTGGGCTTCCCTCTGGAGACTGCACTGGACCCGAGCACGCTGACTCAGGAAGTTCGTGCCGTCTCCACGCACGCTGGCCCCTGGCAATGGACCGTGGGCGCGTACTATCGGGACGCGGACCAGACGCAGATCCAGCAGTCCCAGGCAATGCCGCTGCTCGGTTTGAATCCGGTGGTCCAGTACGATGAGGTGCAGGCATGGAACGTGTTCGGCGAGCTGACTCGAACGTTTTTCGATGGCCGCCTCGAAACGACCGTAGGCGCCCGCTATTTCGAAGAGACGCGCTCCTCGGAGCAGAGGCTGACGCCGTCGGCACCGTACGAGAGTGACTTCGATGACGTGATATTGCGCTTCAATGCCACGTATCGACCCGCTGCCAACTGGATGACCTATTTCAACTACGGTGAAGGCTTCCGCAGCGGCATCAACCAATTTCCCGTGTCTCTGGAAACCGCCGCGGCATTGGGCGTGGTTCTCCCGACTGCGGCGAAGCCCGAGTACGCTGACAGCTATGAGATCGGCCTCAAGGGATCGTTCTTCGATACTCGACTCACCGTGGATCTCGCGTTGTTCTACCTCCAATGGAAGGATCTACAGACGGTCGTGCCAATTGTCGCCCAGGCTCTGTCCGGCGTGGTCAACGCGGCCGAGGCGGAATCCTCCGGTGTGGAGCTCTCCCTCAATTGGCTCGCCACCGAGCGATTGCAGCTCGGTTTGGCGGCGAGCTGGAACGATGCGCAGATCTCGCAAGACGTGTTTGCAAATGCGGCCGTGCTCGATCCTGTGACGGGCCTGCCTTCAGGGGCGACCGTCCCTCTCCTGGTTTTCGCGGACGGTGATCGTTTGAACAACGTTCCGGAATGGACGCTCGCCGCGACGGCGGACTATTTATATCCGCTGTCCAACGGAATGAAGCTCGCCGTTCGCGGTTCGGCGCAGTACGCCTCCGAGCAGGAGCGTCACTCGTTTGGCAGCACCACTGTCGGCGACAGCGTGGTGACGGTGGATGGCCGCATCGGGGTGGAGGCGGGCCGATGGGGCGCGCATGTATTCGTCAAAAATCTGCTCGATGAGGACGGTCTCATCGCTCCGGATGTGGCGATACCCGACTACGGCTTGCGCTATCGGCCGCGGACTGTCGGTCTGAATGTGACTTTTCAGTACTGAGCTACCGATCCCACCCCTGACGGAGTGCTACCGAATGATTGGTTCAGTCGGCACGGGACGGTATGCCCGCTTGCTGTCGCTCATGTTGTTGTCTTGCCTCGGCAGCGCCTCGGCTGTCTGGGCCGATGGTACGACGCTCGCCGGCTCTTACGAGCGGGCGGACCTCATGCAGGCACACGATCATTACCGCGTGTTTCGCAATCTGCGGCCATATCCACGCTGGATCTCTGGCGATCGTTTCTGGTACGTGCGCGAGAGTGTTGCCGGCAATCAATGGATGCTGGTCGATGCTGCTCGTGGCAGCAGCGCTCCGGCGTTCGATCACGAGCGCCTCGCCGCCGCACTGAGAAGCGCGATGACGGAGGCTGGCAAAGCAGAACCAAAGAGCGACGCTGCCACGCCATCGAAGCCACTGGAAATCAAGGCCTCCGATTTGCCGCTGCGTGGAATGGACTTGAGCGATGCACCGCGCACCGCGCGATTTACGGCATTCGGCAAGCGCTGGATCTACGACATGCGGAGCAATCGACTCAGCAAAGACGTCGGCCAGACGGACGATCCCTCGTGGCGCCGGTCGCCGGACGGCCAGTGGGCGCTGTTTTCCAGAGATCACAACCTGTGGGTCAGAAATCTGCATACCAAGCAGGAGAAGCCGCTCACTCACGACGGTGAGGCTTTCTACGCCTACGGCGCCAACCCGGACGCCACGGGGCGGCCTGCGGTCAAGCCCGAAGCGGTCTGGTCGCCGGACTCCAAGCGAGTCTTGGCGGTGCAAACCGATGACCGGCAAGTCAAGGACCTGCCGATGATCAACTACGCGCCGGAGGGCAGTGTACGGCCCGTTGCATTTCAGCGCCGCACCGCGCTGCCGGGTGATGAGCATGTCACTCGCTTTCGAATGCTGGCGATCGACGTAGAGAGCGGCGAACAGGTGAGCGCAGATCATCGCGACGTGCCCGCCGTACGCATGAACGACACGCCGGTTGGCGGCAAGCGCGCGTGGTGGGGCGCCGATAGCAAGATTGCGTACTTCGTCGATGTCGACCGGGGCGAACGAACAGCTCGCGTGATCGAGTTCGACACGGTCACTGGACGCACGCGCACTGTCTTCAGCGAGTCCTCCGAAACGTATCTGGAGCTCGGTTCCAACGTCTACGCGCCGGCCTCGATCGTTCCGCTGCCCGAATCGAACGAGGTGATCTGGTACTCGGAGCGCAGCGGCTGGGCGCACCTCTACTTATACGATCTCGTAACGGGCCAGTTGAAGCGTTCGATCACTCAGGGTGAATGGCGGGTCCGTGACGTGCTTGCCGTCGATCCGAAGGCGCGACAAATCTATATCAGCGTTGCAGGGCGGGACTCGAACAAGGATCCGTATTATCGTGAAATCGCCCGGGCGGGTCTGGACGGTGGAGGGTTGGAGGTTCTCAGCAGCAGCGATGCGGATCATTTCGTGGCCTCGTCCGATACGTTTGAGTTGTTGCTGCTGGCGATGCGCGGCGAGGACATTGACGCAGTGAGCGGATTCTCGCCCGACCGAAAGTATTTTGTTGAGACCGTCTCGCGTATCGATGAGCTGCCCACGACAGTGGTCAGAGACGGGCGTGGCAATCGAATCATGGTGGTTGAACAGGCAACCGGGCCCGGTCTGCCGCAACATTGGACACCTCCGGAGCCGACGCGGCTCACGGCTGCTGACGGGAAAACTTCGATCAGTGGCGTCGTGTTTCGGCCAGCGGACTTCTCCTCGGAGCGCAAGTACCCCGTGATCGATTACATCTATGGCGGGCCGCAGACATCCAACGTCCCCGAGAGTCCAGGCGACAATGCGTTCGGCGCTGCGCAATCGCTGGCCGAGCTGGGATTCGTGGTCGTCATCATCGACGGCCGCGGAACGGCCGAGCGTTCCCGAGCCTTCCACGAGGCATCGTACGGTGCCGCGGAAACAGCAAGCAACCTCGAGGACCACATTGCCGGCATCCGCCAACTTGCCGAACGCTATCCATACATGGATATCGAGCGCGTAGGAATCACGGGTTTCTCCGGCGGCGGCTATATGGCTGCATCGGCTATTTTGCGATATCCGAAGTTCTTCAAGGTCGCAGTCGCGGGCTCGGGCAACCACGATCAACGCATGTTCTGGCATAGCTGGGGAGAGCGATACCAGGGGTTGCTCAAGGGTGATAACTACCTGCAGCAAGCGAACCTGTCCCACGTGCAGAACCTCGAGGGCCGGTTGCTGTTCATCCACGGGCTGATGGATTTCGGCGTGCACCCGGCAGGATTGTTTCAGCTCACGCAGGCGCTGATGGACGCCAACAAGAAGTTCGATCTGGTGCTGATGCCGCGCGCCGGCCACGCAATACCCGGATACGCCATGGTGCGCATGTGGGACTACTTCGTCGAAAATCTCTCCGGCCGCGAACCGCCGTTCGATTTCAGGGCCAAGTCCTCGGGCGACTATTTTGCTGAGGAGATGAAAGCCCTCCAAGCGGAGAAAGCAGCGGCAGGGACCGACGCCAAACGATGATGTGGCCAGCAAGCGTCGATCCTCGTGCGGTCGGGCAGAGCAGACCATTGGAGAGCCTGGCCACCCCCTGTCTGTTGCTCGACGAGCTGCGCATGATGCGCAATATCGACAGGCTGCGGCGCCGGCTCGAGGCATTTGACGTGGGTTTCCGGCCCCACCTGAAGACTGCCAAATGCATCGAGATTGCGAGGCGCATGATGCATTCACCGGCAGGGCCTGCGACCGTTTCGACCCTTACCGAGGCCGAGCAGTTCGGTGAAGCTGGCGTTCGTGACATTCTGTATGCAGTGGGCATTGCACCGGCGAAGCTCCCGCGCGTGCTCGCCTTGCGACGTAAGGGCGTGGATCTCTCGGTGATCGTCGACACTCGTGAGCAGGCACGGGGCGTTGCGGCGGCGTCGCGCGAGTCAGGCGATGCTATCCCCACGCTGATCGAGATCGATTCGGACGGACATCGTTCGGGCGTCCGGCCCGACGATCCGCTACTGCTCGAGATTGCTCGCGAGTTGGTCGACGGAGCGGAGCTGCGCGGGGTCATGACGCATGCGGGCGCTTCTTACGATCAGCCAGGGGCGGAAGCAATCATCGAGGCGGCTGAGGCTGAGAGACTGGCTGTGGTGCATGCCGCCCAAGCATTGCGTGATGCGGGCTTGCCTTGCCAGGTCGTTAGCGTCGGGTCGACCCCGACTGCACATTTCACACGCAATCTTCACGGCGTAACAGAAGTCCGCGCAGGTGTTTATGCGTTCTTCGATCTGGTAATGGCGGGCCTCGGTGTTTGCACACTCGACGATCTAGCGCTCACTGTTCTCGCCACCGTCATTGGACACCAGCGTGATAAGGGCTGGATCATCGTCGACGCTGGGTGGATGGCAATGTCACGTGATCGGGGCACGGCAAGACAGTTGGTCGACCAGGGATATGGGCTGGTCTGCGACAGGCAGGGGGTGCCGTATCCGGATGTGATCATGATCCAGGCCAATCAGGAGCATGGTGTGCTGGCGCTGCGCCCTGGGTCGAACGCTACGCTTCCAGTGCTTGCGGTCGGAGCACAGGTCCGAATTTTGCCAAATCACGCCTGCGCAACGGCTGCGCAACACGGTTCTTATCACGTGCTTGGTCACGACGGCCTCGTGCACACAGAATGGCAGAGGTTTTCGGGATGGTAGTCACTCGCGAAACTATTGCTACGCAGTCCGCCCCCGCGCCTGGAGGTCACTATTCGCAGGCGGTGGCCTACGGAGACCTGGTGTTCATCTCGGGGCAGTTGCCTAACGTATCTGCAGGTGCCGACGGAGCTTCGGCCGACTTCGAATCCCAGGCGCGGCGGGCGCTCGCAAATCTGTTGGCGGTACTCGATGCTGCTGGCTGCAGCACCGATGAGGTGCTCAAGGTGACAGCGTACATCGTAGGCATTGAGCATTGGCCAGCTTTCAATCGTGCCTATGCTGACGTAATGGGGTCGGCACGTCCGGCGCGAAGTGTCGTTCCCGTACCTGCGCTTCACCATGGTTATCTCATTGAGATCGATGCTGTCGCGGGCCGGGCGGCGAAAGAATCGTCCTCCTGCCATGACGATGAGCGTCGGTCCGAGCGGGTGCGTGTGCCTTAACGTCTGCATCGCTGGCCTGAGCGCATTCGTCGCCGTCGTCACCCCCCAGCGGCGAGCTTTGCCCGGAGTCGATCACGAATGGCCGCACTCATGAAAGAAACAAATCAGAGTGGGTACAAAACGGGTACTGGGGGCTGGAAGATAGACGCGCCCCGCTCGGACGAGGAGAGCGCGTAACCCATTGAAGGTGGCGGAGAGACAGGGATTCGAACCCTGGAACACCTGTGAGGATGTTACTGGAATTCCAGTCCAGCGCCTTCGACCACTCGGCCATCTCTCCGTCGCAGGCGCGAAGGTTACACTACGTCGCGCCGGTTCCCAAGTAACGCTTGCGTGCTTGCCGGGTTCAGGCGAACGCGATCCCCGCCGACTGCATGGCCTCCAGGATCGGGCCCTGGTACTGGCGGGACAGCGGCACCAGCGGCAGGCGCACGGTGTCCGTGATCAGGCCGAGGCGGGCGGCGGCCCACTTCACCGGGATGGGGTTGCTCTCCAGGAACATCGCCTTGTGCAGCGGCTGCAGCTTCATGTCCAGCTTGCGGGCTTCGTCGCGCTTGCCGGCCAGCGCGGCGTCGATCACCGCCCGGACCTGTCGCGGCGCGATGTTGGCGGTCACCGAAATCACGCCATTGAAGCCGGCCAGCACCGCTTCGCAGGCCAGGTCGTCGTCGCCGGAGAACAGCGCCAGCCGGCCGCCGACGCGGTTCAGCAGCTCGCGGTTGCGCTCCAGCGAGCAGGCTTCCTTCAGGCCGACGATGTTGGGGAATTCGGTCAGCCGGACGACCGTCTCGGGCTTCATGTCGACCACGGTGCGACCGGGCACGTTGTACAAAAAGATCGGCACGTCCACCGCCTGCGCGATGGCCTTGAAATGCTGATACAAGCCTTCCTGGGTCGGCTTGTTGTAATAAGGCACGACCGAGAGGCAGGCATCGGCGCCGGCTTGCTTCGCCAGGCGGGTCAGCTCGATGGCCTCGCGGGTCGAGTTGGCACCGGTGCCGGCGATCACGGGGAGCCGCCCGGCCGAGCGCTGGACCACACGTTTGACCACGCCGATGTGCTCCTCGACGCTCAGCGTCGGCGATTCGCCGGTGGTGCCGACCGCGACGATGGCGTTGGTGCCGTTGGAGACGTGGAAGTCGACCAGACGGTCCAGGGCGCTGTTATCCACAGTGCCATCCGCCTGCATCGGCGTGACGAGCGCAACGATGCTGCCACTAAACATGTTGATCCTCGGAGGGGAAGGGGCCGGATCCTACCAAACCTAACGGCGGTTACGCACGCGGCCGCCGGGCCCGGGGAATTGACGTTCGGACTGGCGCGAGGTTGCGTGTAAACTGGCGGCCCGTCCCTTCCGTCAGGCTCTCGATGCAGTTCATCGTCATTTCCGCTCTTGGCAGCGATCGCACCGGTCTGGTCTACGATCTGACCCGCGTGGTGCTCGACTGCTCCGGCAACATCGTCGACAGCCGCATGAGCTCGTTCGGCAGCGAGTTCGCCATGCTGTTGCTGGTGTCCGGCAACTGGCACACGCTCGCCAAGCTGGAAACGGAGCTGAAGAAGCTCAGCGATGCCTCCGGCATCACCATCAGCCTGCGGCGCACCGATCAGCGGCCGGCGCGCAAGGACGTGGTCACGTATTCGGTCGACGTGGTATGCCTGGACCAGCCCGGCATCGTCCACAACCTGGCCGGTTTCTTCAGCGCGCGCGGCATCGACATCGCCGAGCTGAACACGCGCAGCTACGCGGCCGCTCACACCGGCGCGCCAATGTTTTCCGTACAGATGATCGTCCACATCCCTGGCAAGATTCACATCGCGGCGCTGCGCGAGGAATTCATGGATCTGTGCGATCAGCTCAACCTCGACGCCATTCTCGAACCCGTGAAGTCGTAACTCCGATGCCGGCAAAAAAAGCGTCTCCCGCGGCGAAGAAAACCGTCCAGCAAGCCTCTCCCAAGAAAGCTCCGGTCGCCAGGAGCGCCCCGGTCAAAGCGGGGGGCGGCAAGGTCGCGGTCGGCAAGAAGGTCCCCGCGTTCGCCGCTGCGATCACCGGCGGCGGCTCGTGGAAGTCGAGCGAGGCGGCCGGCAAGAACCTGGTCGTTTATTTCTACCCTCGGGACAACACCACGGGGTGCACGGCCGAAGGCGAGGCGTTCCGCGATCTCGCGCCGGCGTTCAAGAAGGCGAATACGATGATCCTCGGCGTCTCCACCGACAGCATCGCTTCGCACGAGAAGTTCAAGGCCAAATACCAGTTCCCGTTCGAGCTGCTCTCGGACGAGAGCCAGGCGCTGTGCCAGCTGTTCGACGTGATCAAGGAAAAGAGCATGTACGGCCGCAAGTTCATGGGCGTGGAGCGCAGCACCTTCCTGATCGACGCGGCCGGGGTGCTGCGCCAGGAATGGCGCAAGGTGAAAGTGCCGGGGCACGCCCAAGCCGTGCTCGAGGCCGCCAAGGCCTTGTAACAGCGCCCCGCTAATCTGCATCTGCAAGCCGCTTCAGGAGCAACGACCTCTCTCATGGCCAGAGCCGAATCGAGCGAATCCAAGGCCGGCGACAAGCGCAGTCGTCCGGGCAAGCGCGGCCAGCGTCGCATCTTCGTGCTGGACACCAACGTGTTGATGCACGACCCCACCGCGATCTTTCGCTTCGACGAGCACGACATCTACATTCCGATGATCGTGCTGGAAGAGCTCGACGCCGGGAAGAAGGGTCTGTCGGAGGCGGCGCGCAACGTGCGGCAGGTGAGCCGCTTTCTCGATGAGCTCATGGTCGGCATCGACAAGTCGGCCATCGACGCGGGCCTGGAGCTGCCGACCGGCAAGTACATCAACGGCCAGAAGAAGGCGATCGCGGGCCGGCTGTTCTTTCAGACCAAGATTCTCAGCGCCGGCCTGCCCGATACCCTGCCCGGGCATGGCGCCGACAACGCCATCCTCGGTCAGGCGCTGGCGCTGCAAAAGGAATTTCCCGAAGCGCGCGTCACGCTGGTGTCCAAGGACATCAACCTGCGCATCAAGGCGTCCATCATCGGCGTATATGCCGAGGACTACTACAACGACAAGACCATCGAAGATGCCGACCTGCTGTACACCGGCCTGCAGGAGCTGCCGGCCAACTTCTGGGAGAAGCATGGCAAGAACATGCACTCCTGGCAGGAGCAGACGCGCACGTTCTATCGCGTGCATGGACCGATGGTGCGCGACTGGCACGTCAATCAGTTCCTGTATCAGCAGGACGCCAACGCGCTCGAAGCCATCGTGCGCAAGATCGACGGCAACGAAGCGGTGCTCGAACTGATCCGTGACTTTCGCAACGAGCGGCACAGCATCTGGGGCATCAACGCGCGCAATCGCGAACAGAACTTCGCGCTCAACCTGCTGCTCGATCCCGAGATCGACTTCGTGACCATTCTCGGCCCGGCGGGCACCGGCAAGACGCTGCTGACGCTCGCGGCCGGGCTCGCGCAGACGCTGGAAAGCAATCGCTACAGCGAGATCATCATGACGCGCGTAACCATTCCGCTCGGCGAAGACATCGGCTTCCTGCCCGGTACGGAAGAAGAGAAGATGGAGCCGTGGATGGGCGCGCTGATGGACAATCTCGAAGTGCTGACGCAGAGCCAGGAAGGCGGCAACTGGGGCCGCGCCGCCACCAACGATCTGCTGCGCAATCGCATCAAGATCCGTTCGCTGAATTTCATGCGCGGCCGCACCTTCCTCAATCGGTTCCTGATTCTGGACGAGGCGCAGAATCTGACCGCCAAGCAGATGAAGGCGCTGGTGACGCGCTCCGGTCCGGGCACGAAAGTGGTCTGCCTCGGCAACATCGCGCAGATCGATACGCCGTACTTGACCGAGACCACCTCGGGCCTCACCTATGTCGTCAACCGATTCCGGGATTGGTCGCACGCCGGCC
>Ga0065721_10050186_pt1 | contig 22322 bp, 29 predicted proteins | sample Mesricmetagenome_FD_59108 | JGI IMG/M metagenome (GOLD analysis project Ga0065721, IMG submission 59108) | Mesophilic microbial community from rice straw/compost enrichment Sample: eDNA_1 v2 (version 2) | ecosystem: Engineered > Solid waste > Grass > Composting > Bioreactor | place: USA: Davis...
CGTTCGCTCGGCGGCACAGCAGTGGCAGACCATCGTCAATCGGACGGCCGCTGATCTGAAGCGTCGGCTTGGGCTGTAGCGTCCATCTTCTTGAGCAGAGCGGCTTGAAGCGTCGTCAGGATATGGCGAGCGGTCCTAATGGCCGTATCGCCGTGCCGGGTTTCGCCGCGCGCGCCTGCCAGAACGAGAAACGCCTGATGCAGGCGATCATAAACTTCGCTGTCGGTGAGTGGCGGCTTTTCGGACATCGATAAGGACATACACGAATGCCGATTGGTGTGGAAGCGGAAGCGACTGGAAGCCGAGGCGATGAGAAAGCTGGAGGCCGTCGACGTTGGCCTCCGTTCTGTACTTGCTTTGTAGTGGTCGTTCGCCCCGTTTCATTTCGTGGTTGGCGGCAAAGCGGGGTCAGTCCAAGGGCTTCCGCATAATGGAGATTGACCCACTTTCGCGCTATCTGGGGAGCCTAACTGCACATACTCCGGTCTACATAGGTCTTGTTGCCATTGCCATTGATGTAATAGCAGCCACCCCGTGGCCCCGTAATGTAAAGCCGAGATGGGGCAGACGGAGCTACAATGGGAGGCGTGTAGAGAGGTGTAGGGCTTACAGGTGCTGGCGCGGTCGGATACACCTGCGCAGTAACAGGGACGCCGTAGCGGGTCACAGTGGGCGCCGCTGGATAACCTCCGCCATACCCGCCGGGCCGAACGGAAGCCGCACGGTTGCCGCAAAGATTCCCGGCTGCGTCGCGTTGCCATGAGTATTGGCAGTTGCCTTGGTATGTCGGAGGAGGGCGGTAATAAGTGTTGGTTGAGGCACACCCGTTGGAACATACCGCAGCAGCTGCACCAATTAGCGCAACGGCGGCAAGGGCTGCCGCAGCTTGGTTCTGTTGTTGGACCATCGGCGGGCAGTCGAAGGGATTGAGGCCGCGACGATTAAGTTCCGCTAGGATCTGCTGCTGGAGAACGGGGTCTGGTGTTTCGAGATAGGTTCGACAGAGGTTTACCTTTGGCACTTGCCGGGGGTTCTGCGCCATCTCCGTTGGCGTCGTTGTGCAACTCGATAATGCAATAGCTACTGCAGCGGCTATGCTCAGCCGCGCAAACGAAACGAACGTCACGTTTAATCCCCCGATTGCCCGCGGGAGATCATGGCACAACTTTACCAAGAGTCGAGTGTGTAGTTAGCAATTGGTAAATGATGGCAGAGGCGGTTCTTCGGAGCCGCCTTTTTCTTTGAGGTTTTGATGCTAACAGGAACAGAAGCCTGCATCTTCAAGGCGATGATGGATCATCTGACGATGCTGACCTTCACGCCCGCGATGCCCATTGCCGGCGCGAACGTGACGTTCCCGCCTGCGGGGCAACCGACGCCGAGCAAGTACCTCCGGCTGGCATTCATGCCGAACCGGCCGATTCCATACCCGATCGGTGACGACCCGGAACCGCGGCAAGGCATCCTTCAGGTGTCGGTCATCTGGCCGAAGGGGACCGGCATCATCGATCCGCTCAACATCGCCGGCCAAATCATCGACCACTTCAAGAACCAGAGCCTATTCGCCACTGGCGTGAAGATCACGATCAGCAGTGAGCCTTGGGCCGTTGGCCCGCTCATCGAGGACGCGTCAGTCCAGATACCCGTCACCATCCCCTACATCGCCTTTCCACAGGAGGCTTGAGCCATGGCGAACAAAAGCACGAAGAAGGGCAGCAAGGTCTATGTCTGCGCCACTTCCCAAAATGATGATCTCGATCAGGCAGGTTTTGAAGGCCTGACCTGGGTTCCGGTCGGAAAGGTGGGCAACATCGGTGACTTCGGCGCCGATAGCACCATGAACTCGTACAACACCTTGGACGAGGCCGTGACGCAGAAGCAGAAGGGCACCGCGAATGCCGGCGACCCGCAGATCGAAATGGCGGATTTCGCAGATGATCCGGGCCAGGTGATCCTCCGCACGTTCGGCGATCCGCTGAACCAGAACAACATGGCCGTCAAGATCGAGCGTAACGACAAGCCGCAGGCCGGTTGGTCGAACACGATCCTTTACAGCCGCGGCGTCGTGTCCGGCCCGCTCTATCCCGGCGGTGGTTCCGATGACTTCGAACTCGCTCGCTACACGATCGGCCTCAACCAGCTCCCGATCCGCGTCAATCCCGAAGACCTGACCCCGTAAGGTGATCCATGGATATTTCCAAGCTCGTCAACTCTGAAGACCTGTTCGAACTGAAGCTCGTCGACCCGGCGACGGAGGGACCCCTCGGCATCACCTTCATGATCCGCTCCTCCGAAAGCAACGAAGTCAAGAAGATCGTCCGGCAGCATTCGGACAAGTTCCTCGCCAGCCGGAAGAAGAAGCTGACCTCCGCGAAGGTTGAAGAGGAATACCTCGATCGAGCTGCCGCTTCGGTCGCCTCCTGGGATTGGGGTGGTCACACGTGGAAGGGGGAAAAGCCTGAACTCACCTTCGAGAAGGCGCGCGAAGTCGTCGAGGAAGCCGGCTGGATCTACGATCAGGTCTCGGCAGCCAGCGAGGACCGCGCAAATTTTACGAAGAGCTCGGCGAAAGGCTCTGCGAAGCCGTAGCCATCACGGCGCGGTACGACAGCATCAAGGACAAGGACGGCGAAACGCGGCGCGAGCGGAACGAAGCTTTCGAGGTGGAAAGCCCGGAAGCCGATGTTCCCGATGCCGGCGCCTTCCTCTGGGACTGGTTCTGGGAGATCAGATCAGGGCAGCCGCCAGGATTCAACGGCGCAAACCCTGTTTCGAATTCCGAGCTTCTGGCGTGGCTGCAGATCACCGGCAATATCCTCCGGCGCGAGGAGATAGCGATCATCCGGGCTATGGACAGCCGGTATGTTACCGAGATCGACAAGGAAGCAGAGGCGATAAGGGAGCGCGAAGGAGCTTCGCGTTAGGGATTCAGTTTGGAGAGGTTGGATGACAGCAGACGGGAACCGCCTTCCTCATGAAGACGAGCCGGATGAAGACGGGATTACCTGGCGCATGCGTCGCGCGCTCTATGACGTTGTGGCTACTTACGGCGACTCTTCTGTAACTTTGGTGGCAGAAAGGGCATATCTGGCAATGCGCAATCTCGACCCTGCCTTTTTAGCATTAAGTAACAAGTCAGATTGAACGCTTCGATAGCAAGATCCGCACAATCGCAAGAGATCTCATACAACTCGCGTTTGTCGATCTTATCTTCGTAGACGCGAATTTCGCCCTTGGCATACGCGGTCTGGAGGATCAGTTCCTCTTTGCCGGTAGGCCCCTCGTACCTAGAGGAACCGTGGACATAGTAATTTCGATGTTCATTCAGTAAGCCCCCGGTGAAGGCCGTCTTGCGATGACGGGCCGCTGACTGCCAGTGCTAGTGGTAACACTAGGAGTAGTCATATGACGAAGCATCCAATAGAGGTGATCACGTCCGTAGAGCGCCGTCGGCGCTGGTCACGCGAAGATAAAGAGCGCCTCGTCGCTGCATGCTTTGAGCCAGACGCGGTGATCTCCGAGATTGCCCGCGCGGCCGGCATCCATGTGAGTCAACTTTTCCGCTGGCGCAAGGAGCTTTGCCAAACTGAGGAGCTGAGGTCGGACACGGCGACTTTGGTGCCGGTGATCGTATCAGATGTCGCATTGGCAGCCCAGCCTGCGGCCACGGAGCCACTGGCGACATTACCAACTCGCCGCAAGCGCAGTGATGTAACGATCGAACTTGGGCGGGGTCGGCGCGTCCGCGTGGATAGCGACATAGACACGGAAGCGCTTGGCCGCATTCTCGACTGCGTGCTGGGTCGTCGATGATCCCGGTTCCGAGTGGTGTGAAGGTCTGGTTGGCGACGGGCCACACCGATATGCGCAAGGGCTTCCCCGGTCTGTCGTTGATGGTGCAGGAGGCGCTGAAGCGCGACCCGATGTGCGGTCACCTGTTCGTATTCCGCGGCCGCGGTGGTGGCCTGATCAAGGTGATCTGGCATGACGGCCAGGGAGCCTGTCTATTCACGAAGAAGCTGGAGCGGGGTCGTTTCATCTGGCCATCAGCGGCAGATGGCACGGTGGTGATCACGCCCGCGCAGCTTGGCTATCTGCTGGAAGGCATAGACTGGCGGATGCCGCAAAAGACCTGGCGGCCGACGTCGGCCGGATAAGCAAAAACGCTGGAATGACGGGGTCGAATATGATTCCATCCTGTCATGAGCAATGCGACCGAAGAGCTTCCGGACGACCTTGCCAGTGCCCTCGCACTGCTGGCCCAGGAACGCGCTCGGCGTGTTGTGGCCGAAGCAGAGGCGGCGACCGCCAAGGCAGAAGCCGCCAGTGCAAAGGCACTCGTATCGCATTCCGAGGCGATGATCGCACGGCTGAAGCTGGAGATCGACAAGGTCCGCCGTGAACTCTATGGCAGCCGGTCCGAGCGCAAGGCGCGGCTCCTGGAGCAGATGGAACTGCAGCTCGAAGAACTCGAGGCAGATGCATGCGAAGATGAACTGGCGGCGGAGATCGTCGCCAAAGCCTCAGCCGTCAAAGCCTTCGAGCGCAAGCGCCCATCACGCAAGCCGTTCTCCGAACACCTGCCGCGTGAGCGCGTCGTTATCGCAGCTCCCGCCAATTGCGCCTGCTGCGGATCGACCAAATTGTCGAAGCTCGGCGAGGATGTCACCGAGACCCTGGAGGTCATCCCGCGTCAGTGGAAGGTCATCCAGACGGTGCGGGAGAAGTTTACCTGCCGCGAGTGCGAGAAGATTGCGCAGCCACCCGCACCCTTCCATGTGACGCCCCGCGGTTTTGCCGGGCCGAACCTGCTGGCGATGATCCTGTTTGAGAAGTTTGCCCAGCACCAGCCGCTCAACCGCCAGAGCGAACGCTACGCTCGCGAGGGCGTCGACCTCAGCTTGTCGACGCTGGCCGATCAGGTTGGAGCCTGTGCCGCGGCGTTAAAGCCCATTCACTCCCTGATCGAGGCGCATGTCCTTGGCTCCGAACGTCTGCACGGCGACGACACGACCGTGCCGATCCTGGCGAAGGGAAAGACCGATACGGGCCGCATCTGGACCTATGTCCGGGACGACCGACCATTCGGCGGGCTCTCCCCGCCGGCGGCCCTTTATTATGCCTCGCGCGATCGACGGCAGGAGCATCCGGAGCGCCACCTGAAGACCTTTACCGGCATTCTGCAGGCGGACGCCTATGGCGGATACAATCCGCTGTTCAAGATTGATCGCGACTACGGCCCGTTGACGCAGGCACTGTGCTGGGCACACTCGCGCCGCAAATTCTTCGTGCTTGCCGATATTGCCGCGAACCCCAAATGCGGACGGAATGCCGCGCCGATCTCGCCAATGGCACTGGAAGCTGTCAGCCGGATCGACGCACTGTTCGATGTCGAACGGGAGATCAGCGGCCTTTCCGCCGATCAACGCCTGGAGCGTCGCCGCAGAGACAGTCTGCCGCTCGTCGACGATCTGCAGGCTTGGCTTCAAACCGAGCGGTCCAAGCTGTCACGCAGTTCTCCGGTCGCAGAGGCGGTCGACTACATGCTCAAGCGTTGGGATGGCTTCACGTCATTCCTAGACGACGGCCGGATTTGCCTGACGAACAATGCCGCCGAGCGCGCGCTCAGAGGCTTCGCACTCGGCAGAAAATCGTGGCTCTTCGCCGGATCAGATCGTGGCGCTGACCGTGCCGCCTTCATGGCCACGCTGATTATGAGTGCCAAGCTCAACGACATCGATCCGCAGGCGTGGCTCGCCGACGTTCTCGCCCGCATCGCAGACACGCCGATGACCAAGCTGGAGCAACTGCTGCCGTGGAATTGGACGCCGACGCAAAAAGTAGCCGTTGCGGCATAGGTTCGGCGATGGATCGTAAAGCCCAACGAACTATCATCCAGAAAATACTGCTCACCGAGTGGGACCCCATCGGGGTGTCGGATACTCCTGAAGCCCAAGACGAATATGATACCTACGCCGACGCCGTCTCCGCCATGTTGGCTAATCAAGCCGCCTCAGTTGACGACATCGCACAATATCTCCTTAGGGTCGCGACGGAGCAGATGGGGCTCTCATACCCGGAACTTGCGCAGCGCTGCGAAAAGGCTGCAACAGCCGTCGCGGCACTTCAGTCAGATCACTGAACCTCCACACCACCAGCGCTAGGGGCGGTGTTCACCGGACGCTTACTTCATTCAGGCGGTTCAGGCCTTCAGCAAGGCAATCAACGAAGTCGCGGGTTTCTGGGAACCCCGACTCCGTGCCTGCGGATCTCAGAGCGAAATAGAGAGAGGCACCATTCAATTCGTTTGTCAGAGATTTAATGCCTTGCGGGCTGCCGCAGAGATGGCAAAGCAGGCTCCTGCACAGTGCTTCGAAGTTGTTCCAGTTGATGATAATGCGCCCTAGCAGTTCCTCGATGCTTACATCGTCAAGCGGCAGAACGCGGCGCGCCGGCCGGCCGTTACCTTTCCCCATTTTCCCATCCTAAGCTTAGCGCTCAGAAGGAAGCACGGTGGCAACCGGGAGTCGAGTCAGAAGAACAAAGGAAATCGGTATGCTTAGTCCAAAAGAAATCCGACTACAGCTCCGGCTTGCGGACGCAGCTGGCCCAGGTTGGAAGGTTTTTCAATCGGCCATTTGGCAGACGTATGGCGCGCCGGGAAGCATGTCGCGGGCGTTCACAATGTCATGGCTCAGAACAGCAGACCAGTAACTAGTCAAGTCTTTCAAGTAGCCGTGACCCGTCAACCAATCACGGAGGATGCGGCGAAATGAACGGATTGGTCCGCTTCGGCGGGCCTATTCATCCTTCTGGGCATTGTACTTTGCTAACGCCCGCCCAATGAAATCGATCTTTGCTACGATCATGACAGGACATGCTTCCCTCTCACAGTCAGGTGGGTGGTCGGGCTGGAGATCGGCTACGCTCATCTTGTGACCTTTCAGGCGAACGCAGCCGGGGCAATGACTTGAGATCGTGCTGTACTCGAAATGGTCGGCGTCGAGTGTCTGTGCCCTCTCTACGGCCGCACGGCGCATGGCATTAAAATGGGCGCGGAGAAGAGTAATTTCATGGGCTTCAAGCGGGCGCTTTAGCCCATCGTCCGTCAGTTCGGACGCTGCTTGTATGGAGAGGAAGGCATTAGCGCGGATGCCAAGCGCCTTCTTGGCTTCTTTGGGTAACTGCTCGCCACCTCTCCGGTAGGCGGTCGTAATTGCCCGAGGATGCGAGGTGATGGAGTCTCTGAGCATCGCGGCAAGCGTTTCAACAGCAGATGGCCGCAACAACTTAAGAGCGGATATCGCCTCGTGAGAGCTTTGTATGTAAATCTCTCTCATGTATTACTTCATCGCCTTGAGCATGTCGTGGCAAAGCTGAGGAGTTATTGATTTCGTATCCGCTGGCTTCAGCGCAGAAACGATGATCTGCAACTTTTCTTTTGCCTCGGCGTCACTGTAGCCAGCTGCCTTCAGCCTAGCCTGGGCCTCCAAAACGGCGGCATCATAAGGCTTCGGATCGCCGGTCACATCCCGACACGTGTGTGCCGTGGCAATCTTAACCGCAACCGCTTGGTACGCGGCATCTTTGGTGTCAGCCGACGCGGCACCCGCGGTGATCAACAAAATCATTAGCGCTCTCATCGAATCCTCCTTCGTGGGGAGGCGACGATAGCGCTCGTTTCCTGAAAAGGACAACCTATGGCAGACGTGGCCCAGCTTGGCATTCAAGTGCACACTGACGGCGCAGATCGCGCAACAGGAGAGCTGAACAGGCTCTCTGGAGCAGCGGCAAGGGCGGAAGCGTCGACCGAAGGATTAGCTGCCGCCAACCGCGGCGCGACTGGGGCTGCTTCTACTGCCGCTCAAGCCTATGCTCGCGAAGGGGCCGCCGCTCAGTCAGCATCCCGCCAGATCGAAATGATGAACCGCGCTGCGAATAGCAATATTGCTGGCCATCGCGGTAACATCGTCAACCTCGCTGCACAGGTTCAGGACTCGATTATCAGCGCGCAGGCAGGTATGGCCGCCCTCACAATCGGTTTCCAGCAGGGTACGCAGGCTGCAATGGTCCTGGCCTCCATGGACAAACCGATCCAGGGGCTCGCGCAGGCGTTTGCGATGGTCCTATCTCCGGTTTCCCTCGTCACGATCGCGGTGATCACGCTAGGTGCAGCCCTGATCCAAATGGTCAATTGGGGTAAGCTCGCAGGATCGACACTCAGGGCGTTGGCCGAAATCCTCGACGACATCGCGCCGTATGCGGTCGCCGCCGCGGCCGCGGTCGCATTGCTCTATGCGCCGGCGATTATCTCGGGCGTCGTGTCCCTCATCGCGTGGCTCGGAAGGCTGGTCGCACAGCTTGGCGCGGTAGCGGTCGCATTCGCTTTGGCAAATCCCGCTGTGGCTTTCATCGCCGGCCTCACAGCCGCTGTCGCCGCTGCAGTGATATTCCGCGACGACTTGGCAAGCATCTTCGGCCGCGACGTCGTTGCGGATGCCAAGCGAGGAGCAAACCTCATCATCGGGTCGTTCGTGGCTGCCTACGAGGACATCAAGTTCGTCTGGAACAACTTTGGAAACATCATCGGCAAAGCCATTGAAGGCGCAGTGAATGCAGTCATCCGAGGCGTAAACCAGATGATCCGGCAGGCCGCCGCCGGTGTCGATGAACTCATCGGGATAATGAACAAAATCCCTGGAGTTTCGATCACGCCCATCGGGGATATCGGTGACACGATTAAGCCCTGGGACGGCGGCTTCGGTGACCTGGGCGGGGCGATCGATGCCCGCAACAAGGCTGTCCAAGACGCCCTGAACCGCGATTACATCGGTGAGCTTGGCGAGGGCATCACCCGGGGCGCCTCTGCGGCATCCGAGAAGTTGAAGGAACTCGCCAAGTGGATCGAGACGGTTGACGAGAAGGGCAAAAAGAAGCGCGGCAAGACGGAGGCCGAGCGCTACGACGACATCGTGGACGGCGCGAACCGCCGCATCGCATCGCTTCAGGCGGAACGGGACGCCCTTGGCCTCACCGAACAGGCAGCACTGAAACTCCGGTACGAAACCGATCTCCTCAACCAGGCGCAGCAGCGCGGGATCACTCTCACCGCAGCCCAGCGGGCCGAACTGTCTGGGCTCGCAGAGCGCATGGCATCTTTAGAGGTTGGGACGAAAGCGATCAAAGAGCAGATGGAGTTCGCAAAGGACACCACGCGGGGCTTCCTCGACGATTTCCGGTCTGGGCTTGAGAACGGCGAAAGCGTCTGGAAGTCTTTCGGGAACGCGGCGCTCGGCGTGCTTGACCGGATCACGGACAAGTTGCTGAACGAGGTTCTGGACGCCGTGTTCAAGGTGAGCAACGCCAGCAGCGGCGGAGGCGGGTTCCTGGGCAATCTCTTCGGCTCGCTTTTCGGCGGTGGCACCAGCGCCTTTCCTTCTCGTCCTGGCGTAGGGCTCTACGCCGCCGGCACGCCCGCGGCCCGTCCCGGCCTTGCGTGGGTGGGTGAAAAGGGTCCCGAGCTCGTCCGCTTTAAGGGCGGCGAGGAGGTGATCCCGAACCATCGCATCTTCCCGGCTGCAAACCAGAATGCCTCCGCTGCCAATGGCTCGCAAATGAGCTCTCAGCCCCGCGAGATCGTCCTTCGCGTGATCGGGGAAGAAGGTCCGATGTTCCGGCCCACGATCCGTTCGGAAAGTCAGGACGTGGCGGTTACGGTCGTGCAGGAGAACAACAAGGCAAGGGAGAACCTCTACCAGAACGGCGAGGCACAGCATGGCTGATCCGATCCTGCTGCCCGCCATCGGCTGGGTCGAGTGCAGTTTCGACCCGGTCCAGCCGCGCGATACCAACCAGATGGAGGGAAGGCGCACAGAGGCGCAGACCTTCGGGACGCCTTATTGGGTGGCCCGCTACGTCGCGAAGCCTCTTCTGCGCCCCGAGTATGGCGTGATGGACGCTTTCATGATGCAGGCGGGCGACGATGGCGAGACATTCCTTGCCTATGACGCCTTCCGCCCACGGCCGGTAGCCCATGACAACGGTCAGCCTCTCTCCGGGACGCGAGCCCAGGGGGGGGCGTTCAACGGGCAGGCGGTCCTTCAGTCGATCACGAACAGCCGCACGATTGTCGTCTCGGGCCTGCCGGCTGCGTTCAAGCTTTCGCCCGGCGACTATGTCGAAATCCGCAAGAGCGCCTTGGTGCGGTCTCTTCACCGGATCATGACGGCCGCGACAGCGAATGCGTCCGGTGTGGTGACGCTCTCGATCAAGTATGGGCTCGACACCGGTGTTTTCAGCACGGCGAATACGGTGCACTTCGAAAAGCCCTCCTGCACGATGCAGATCGACCCGGGCAGCTATGATGGGACGAAGTCATGGGCGAGCCGGTCACCGTCGTTCACCGCGACTGAGGTATTCTTCTCATGAGCGTTCTCGATTCCGATGTAGAGGCGCTGGTCAATGCTGGCCGGCTGCGGCGCCTCGACCTCATCCGCTTCGATCTGCCGGGCAAGACGGTCGGCTATCACCGCGGCGGCCGACCCTATACCTACAATGGCCTGACCTACCTGCCGAACCGCTTCCTGCAGATGGGCAGTATGTCGAGCGCCGTCGGGGTCGCAGTCAGCACCCGCACGATCGTCTTCTCGAATATCCCGGTCGGCAATCCCGACGACGCGGTCGCGCAGATTGAGAGCTACAATTACCAGAACGCGCCAGTGATCATCGCTCACCTGGCCGGCGACCCGGACACGGATCAGGTGATCGGTGTCCTTGCCTCTTCCATCTATGAGATCGACCAGGTGCGGTTCAACGAAGGCGCGGTTTCCGGTTCGGAGCGTTCCCTGACGCTGTCGATCGACCTTCAGCCGCCGGGACGCTCCGCGCGCGGCTCGACGGGCGTCAAGCGCTCAATCGCAGAGCAGCAGTTCGACAACCTCGCGACCGACACCGGTCTCGAATACGTCGCCACCAACGCCACCATTCCCGAAGAATGGGGACAGGTCAGCCGGTAAAGCCATGAACAGATTTCGTACTGTCGAAGCTACGCTGAACGCGGAGCTTGCGAAGCCGTATGCCTATGGCACTCCCGAAAAGTCCGATTGTTTCATGATGGGCTGTGCCCTCGTCGATGCACTCGAAGGGACGCAGATCGCCGGGAAGTATGCCGGAGCGTACAAGACCCTTGCCGGCGCGCAGCGTGCCTTGCGCAAACGCGGCTTCAAGAGCCTCATCGACTTCTGGACCGCTGAACTTGGCCGGCCATCCGTGAGCGCGGCTGGAGCCCGTTTCGGCGATCTCGTCATCCTTCGTCTGGCCGATGGCGCCGAACACGTCGGCGTCTGCTTAGGCACGCGCTTTGTGACGAAAACGGAGAAGGGCAGGGAAGATCACGGCCTTTCCGACGTCGTCGCAGCCTTTCATCTCGGATAACCTGAATGGCCATTTTCACTGCGATCGGCACGGCGATTGCCGGTGCGCTGTTTGCTGGCTCGGCTCTTGCCGCATCGGTCATCGGCGGCGCGCTCGCGTTCGGGGCGCAGCTTGGTATCAGCTATCTCAAGCGGCCGAAGAAGCGGAAATACAGCGCCGTGCAGGGGGAAACCCAATATGGCGGCGACGTTCCGGTCGGCACGCTCTTCGGGATCGGCAAGGCGAAAGGGCAGCGGCAGTTCTATGCGAAATGGGGCAAGGGAAACCGATATAATGCCGAGGTCTTTATACTGGCGAATGGCTGGTGCGACGGGCTTGAGCCTTACGTCTATTTCTTCGGAGAAAAGCACGATCTGATCTCCAAGCCGGTGATCGGCAATGAGGCTGCTCGATATTGGGTGACTGGCTTTGAGAACGGCTCCGATACGCTTTTGGAGCTCCGGTTCTATGACGGTCGTCCTGGTCAGGGCGTGGATGAGAAGCTGGTTGCCGATACCGCTGGTCTGGGCCAGACGTGGAAGTCCACCAGCGTCAATGCCGGGCTTTGCTACGTCATCGTCGAGCGAAAGTATGACGCCGACTATTTTTCGAAGGGCAAGCCGGATATCGAGTTCGTGCTTCGCGGCTTGCGCGAATATGATCCTCGCAAGGATTCGACCGTGGCCGGCGGCTCCGGTCCGCAACGCATCAACGATCCTTCGACTTGGGTCCACACACAGAACCCGGCTGTTCACCGGCTGAATTATCAGCTCGGCCTCCGGGCGATGGTCTCGAGCCGCACGCTGATCGGCGAAGGAAAGAGCCTCGGTCAGCTCGATCTCGGCACGTATTTCGTCGCCATGAACGTCTGCGACACGCTCCGGACGGATGGCAAGAAAACCTATCAGTGTTCGCTCTGGGCGACCGGGGAAGACGATCACACCGAGATCCTGAAAGAGTTCGACGATGCGATGGCCGGCTATGGGCTGAACCGTCGAGGCCTCTCGGGGGTCATCCCGGGCGCGCCGCAAATCCCCGTACTGGAAATCACGGCCGACGATATCCCGATCGATCGCGCCAAGGAGATTCAGTACCGCAAGTCGGCGTTCGAGCGGTTCAACCACCTTTCCGGCCAGTTCCTGTCCATCGAGGCATTGTGGAGCCCGGAAAGTCTGAAGCCGGTCTATGTGAATGCGGACATCGCCGCTGATGGCCGAAACCGTCAGGCGACCAACGACTTTCTCCAGGTCACCGACCCCGACGTAGCGCAGTACCTGCTCAACATCCGGTATCGCCAGAACCGGAAAGGCGGGACGGTAACGCTGCCCGTCAGCCGCCGCGTCGGCCTGAAGGTGCAGGAGGGGGAATGGGTCGTCTGGCGCGGTCGGGAGTGGATGATCTCTGAATGGGTGTTGGACGAGCAGTTCCGTATTACCCTGAAGCTCACTGAAACCGGCGCCGACATTTACGATGACGAGGATATCGAGCCCGGCCCGGTAATCATCCCGCCGACGCCGCCGATCAATCCGTCTCTGCTTTCGACCGTTCAAAACTTCAACGTCGAGGCTGGACTGATCACTGGCGCGGCCGGCTACCAAATTCCTGTACTGGAATTCACGTGGACGCCACCTGACGATCCAACGATAACGGCCGTTCGCTTCTTCTATCAGATCGAGGGCACGACAGAGCTTTTTGAGGACCAGTCCGCTGACCCGGAGAGCGGTCGTCATGTCACCACGAAGAATGTCGTTTCCGGCAAGGTTTATGTGGCGCGCGCTACGATTACCACCGTGCCCGATCGCCTCAAGACCTATACGCCTTGGGTATCGACCGACGATCCGACAGGGAATTTTACGTCACCTTACAATGGCGTGATCGGCTTCGAAACGCTCGGCGACGACCTCAAGGACTATCAGGATTGGCTCGGCGCCGGCCGGCGAGAAGTCCTCGAACGCCTTGAGGAGATCGCGCTCCTCGTCGCCGACCAGGATCTCGGCAATTCGTGGGAGCGCAAGCAGATCCGCGAGGATTTGACGGCTACGCGGAACAACATCACTGCCGAATACATGCGGCAGGTGGATGTGCTTGTATCCGCCGACCTGGCGCTCTCGACCCGCATCGAGACACTGAACACCTCTTTCGGAAGCTACCAGGCGACGGTCACCAGTCAACTCGCGGCGCTCTCCAGCGCAGATGCGGCTTTGGCACTTTCCGTCGACGAACTGGAGGCGGAAGTCTTCGACCCGTCGACCGGTCTTCCGTCAGTCGCGAATGCCGTTTCGGCGCTGCAGGCGGAGGTCAGCACGATTGACGGCGAAGTGTCGGCCGTGGCGAGCGCGCTCACGTCGATCTCAGCCGCCTCGACGAGCGGTGACGTTAACACCGCAAACTTCCGCATGCAGGCCATGTCGGGTCCGAGCGGCTATTCCCGCATCGGCGCGGAGGCACGCCAAGGAGGAACGGGTGGCTGGCGGTCGGCCGCCTGGTATCTCGACGTTCCGAACAATGCCGCCTTGCCGACGCGGTTCGTCGTCGAAGCCGGCCAGTTCATCGTCGTGGCCGGCGGCAATCTCAACAATCCCTTCGTGGTCGACGGCACGGCCGTCCGGATGAACGTCGCCAACATCGGCACGGTCACCGCCGGCATCTTGCAGAGCGCGAACGGGAAGATGGTCATCAACCTGAACGCTGGAACGATCCGGATAAGCTCATGACCGAACTTCATATGGGCAACGACTATGCAGGCGTTCAGTCCATCAAGATCACGAAGGGCACGATCGACCCGACCAATACTCCCGACAGCCAGGTGTCTGCCTTCTACTACAATTCGAAATGGGCCAAGGACATCAAGGTCGACACGATCAAGAACTTCACGATCCAGGCGACGTCGATCTACACGCCGTCGGGCGCGGGGCCGAATACCTACACCAGCGCCTATTACAATCAGTTCAACCAGACGCTTTGGTTCGTCAGGAACACTTTCTTCCCGACGCTGCCGTATGTGCTGCCCGTCTTCGACGTGAAGATCAGGCGGAAAGCGGACAATAAGTTCGTCGAGCTGAACCGCAGCCGAACGCAGGGCCAACCGGACAATCTCGGCCGCGAGCCCGGCTATTACGAGACGATCGATCGTGGCGGGCACGTCTGGTTCGAGGACATGCCATCGGTCGGCGGCGCTCCTGGCGGCCCGCTTGATCAATTCTTCGGGCGTCCTGGGAATGGTCTCAATTTTTCTCAATCGACAGGTTCATCATTGGGGGCTGCCGACTACGACAAGGTTGTGGTGGTCTGGCGCTTTCCCGGCGATGAGGAGGATATTCTCGACGGCGAGGAGCGGGCGCCCGTAGTCGGGCAGCTGACGTTCGACATCTCGGACACCGCCTGCCGAGTGGCAAAGCCCGGCTATGACGTTCGATTTGCAACGCCCACTCAGCTTGCGTTCGACACCTCGTCCCGTCCGGCTTCGGTCATCGCGGGCGACGACATTGCCCTTCCGCTTGGGCAGACGATCTATGAGCTTGGTTTTCCGGTCAACATCAACACCGTCTGCGATCTCTTCCTGTACGAACAGGAAATCGTTTTCCCGATGAGCCAATACGGCTCGTCGCTGACGGTGGAGTACTGGTTCTCCGGCACGAAACTCTACGTCAACAATCTGGTGAAGGCGTGCCGCATGCGGTTCATCGTCATCGCCTTTGATGACGTGCCTCCGACATCCGGCGCGAACGATGTGCTCCGACATTTCAATGACGGCACTCAGGATGTCGTGCAGTTCCTGCGGCCCGGTTCTGGCAATCCGCCAAGGTTCTCCGACATCTTCCTCGATAGTCGATGGCCCTGCCTACAGGTGCTGGCACAGGGCTATCAGTCCATCGCGTCACAGCCGAACAGGGTTCCGCCTGGAAGTGTGAACCCGGGACAATCGTTCACCGTGAACTTCAACAGCGCCGGGCTTTTCCCGATCGTCAAATATATGACGGTCCACCAGCATGCGACACTCGGCAAGCTCTGCCGGCCGCCCCAGACCCGGATTACCGAAAACTACAATAACTCGACCCGGTACCATCAAGGCTACTCGACCTACTGCGTGCTTTCGGGAAACGCCGCCACTTTCTGGACCTTCAACGGCAACCCCTATTTCGAGCGATGGACGTCGGGCTCCGGATGGGAGTTCGACTACCCCCCGGATCCGATCATCGGCATTCGCTACTACATCCTTGGCATCCCCACACCATGAGCACTTCCATGAAGATCAATCCCGAGATCGCCTATAGCGAGCTCGCTGCGCAGCATGAGTTCCTTAAGGGACGCAACCTTGTCCTGGCCCAGGCCGTCGCCGACCGAGCCAGCGAGCGCGATCAGCTCCAGGCGGAACTCACCGCTATGCAAGCCGCGCGAGATGCCCTCGCGGCTGAACTCGACGCCGTGAAGAATGAGCGGGACGACCTGCTTGAGGATCGTCGCGTCACGGCCGAACTGCAGGAGGAAGCCAATGGCGCTGCTGAGTGATTACACGGCCGGCACTGTCACGGTCTCTGCCGGCGGCACTGCGGTAACCGGTGTCGGCACGGCTTGGCTGACGGCCGGCTTCCGCGAAGGCGACGAGTTCTTCGCGGCCGGTTGGCACGGCATTGTCCAGAGCGTCAATTCGAATACGTCTTTGACACTCTATCCCATCGGTGTTCGGGGTGCCGCTCTCTCCGGCGCGGCCTATCGTCTGCGCTTCCAGGGCGACAATTCGCGGGTTACGGCGCAGGCGCGGCAGTTGATCGAGCTGCTCGGAGGAACGGGGAATTTCGAGGCGTTCGCCGGTCTCGTCCTCGCCGCGAACAAGCTTCCGTATGGCACTGGCGCCGGGACAATGGCGCTGACGGATTTCACGCCGTTCGCGCGAACCATCCTCGACGATGCGGACGGCCCGACCATCTACCAGACGCTCGGCACGATACCCGATGGGCAACTGCCAGCGCGGTTGCGGGCAATCGCCATGACCGCCGCAGATTTCGACGCGATCACGGAGGACGGATGGTATCGAGGCGGCGGCGCGGTACCCGGCAACCCGGCTGGCCAAAACGGGATGCTCAATCACATCCAGTATGATGCGAACAATGCTACGCAGGAGTTTTATCCCGGCTCTGCGCCTCGACGCTATGTCAGGCGGAAGGTCTCCGGAGCGTGGCAGGCGTGGGATGTCACCAGCGATCGCCTGCTTGGTTCCACCTCTCAGTCCGGTGGAGTGCCGACGGGCGCGATCATCGAGCGGGGCAGCAATGCCAGCGGCGAATATATGCGGCTCGCCGATGGAACCCAGATAGCGGAGGCTACCGCTCTTCTGAACCTTGGGGCGGGAGCTACTGCTGATGTCACCTATCCCGTGGCCTTTGCGACATCGAGGCCTTGGGGCGGTATTTCGGCCACGTTCGCGGGAACTGCAAACCTGCAGGATGTCTACAAGTGTTCTATCGGGGCAACCGGCACGGCATGGCGAATTCGCAATAACGGCACGGCGTTCAGTGCGGAAACCTCTGTCCGCCTTGTGGTAACCGGAAGGTGGTATTAATGCGCATTTCCTTCTATCCCCAGCGTCGCGACGACACCCTGACCGTCAGCAAGAGCGGCGACATCCTCACCATCAATGGCGAAGGCTTCGACTTCTCCGGCGTCTTGGACGGCGCGACGATACCGTCCGGCGAAGTGCCGTGCGAGTGGATCGTCGGGCCGGTCGAGCGGATCGGCGGCGAGCTGCGGCTGACGTTGATCCTGCCGCATGGTGCCAGCCCCTCGGCGGCTGTCGCCTTTCCCGCGCCACTGATCAACCCGCCTGACGGGCCGCTGGCGATCCCGTTCGATCCGCCGCCGGCACCCATGCCCGAACCCGAAGAAGAGGAGCCCGCCGATGTGGACGGTTGATCCCGCGAAGATGATCACGGCCGAGCATAAGGCCGAAGCCGCACGGCAGACGCTCTGCGATGGCATCAACGGTGAGCGCACCCGCCGGATCGTCGCCGGCAAGATCATCGACGGCATCCGGGTGACCGGCCGGGACGAGGATGCTCGCAACCTCACCAATCTGGCGCTTGGGGCACAGTTGCGGCTTGCTGCAGGCGATACCGAAACCCTCACGACCTTCCGGGACGGCGACAATGTCGACCATGAGCTGACGCCACCTCAGATCATGTCGCTCTGGCAGCAATCCTCCGAATACGTCTCGGCGCTCTATGCGGCGAGCTGGGCGCTCAAGGCGCTCGACCCCATCCCTGCGGATTTCGCAGAGGATAGCCATTGGTCTGAATAGCAAGAGGCCGGCGCCCGACGGTGAATGCAACCGGCCTCCGGCTGCGGCTGGGCTGGGGGTGGGTGCTCATGCTCCGCAGCATATTCTAACATCCATACGGCCGCGCTGTTCCCAGGTGTTTGCATCAGAACAAGAGGCCGGTGCGCTACAGGTAAACGCGACCGACCTCCGGCCGCAGCCCTGCGGGGGCAGGAGTCCCGCTGCGGCACATCCTAACAGTTCGGTGAACGCGCCGTTCCAGCGCGTGAGGCCACAAAGTCACGATACGACTGGAGGCCGGCGCAAATGGGCAAAGCAACCGGCCTCCGGCCACGACGCGGAGGTGTTGGAACTCACGAGTCGCAGCATCTTTTAACTGATTACCGGGCAGCCGCGTTCCACAAGCGAGGTCCGGCACAGAATTGGGGGTAAAGTGCCGGACCTCTGTCCGCAGGTGGTGGGGTAACCAGATGGAACTGCGGTGCTGGAAGTGTGCCACTGGTTTGAGGTCACTCAAGTTCCGTTACCTGCCATAGCTAATGCTTCGTAAACATCCACAGTTCTGTATCGAAGTGAGACAAAAGAGGTCGGCGCATTAAGGAAGGCAGATGCGCCGGACCTCACCGCGCGCGCCGGTGAAGAAGCTATTGCGCCGCGGCGCAAATAAACGCGGCGAAGAAATCCAAGGTTCCACTTCATCAACATCGGAAAATACTTACGGCACGACGCATCAATGCGGCGGCGCCTTCCCGTGCCCAAAGGAGGGCTCTTCATGGATAAATACTACGTCTACCGCCCCATGCTCGATCTCATTGGCTTCACCGAGGGCACGGACAAAGGGAACGGCTATAACGAGACGCTGGCCTATGGCGCCTATACCGGCGGCGATGTGAACCTCGTCTCGATGACGCTCGCCGAGCTCGACGCGCTGCAGACGAAGATGCTGAAGCATCCGAAGAACGCGCTGATCTCTTCGGCTTGCGGCCGGTACCAGATCGTCCGCACGACGGCGCGCAACATCCGGAAGGATCTGCCATCGCGCTACCCAGCAACACGCAAGTTCGACAAGGACTGCCAGGACGAGATGGCCTGCTACCTGCTCGGGCAGCGCGGGATCGACAAGTATCTCGCCGGCCGGCTGAGCGAAGACACGCTGATCGACAACCTCGCGAAGGAATGGGCGAGCCTGCCGACGACGGCCGGGAAGGGGCACTACGGCGGCCAGCATGCCGCTGTGACGACGCTCAAGGTTCGCTCCGTCCTGGCGGAGGTCAAGCGCCGGCATGCAGAAGGGCAGCCGGTCGAAAAGGTCGAGGTGCCGGTCGACAAGCCTGTCGTGCCCCAGAAGGTCGAGCAGAAGGTCAAGGAAAAGTCGGACTGGCTGACGTGGCTGACGGGTGGCGGCGGCCTTTCCACGATTGGCCTCGGTTGGCTCGCAGGGATGGATTGGCAGGCGATCGTTGCTGGCGGCATCGTTCTGATCGTCGTGCTTCTCCTGTTCGTCCTTCTGCGCAGCCAGATCATTGCCGCCGTTCGCGAGATCAAGGCGGAGGTCGGCTGATGCTCTCGACCCCTCGCATCCTAGGTGCGCTCGGCATCCTCATCATCCTCGTGCTGATCGCCGGCTGGTTCTGGAAGCAAGCCGGCGATGATGTCCGTCAATCCATCGAAAGGCAGAACAATGAAGCTGGTGACGCTTCGGACAATGACCGCTCTCGGTTTGACCTTTGCCCTGACGGCCTGTGGGACTTCTCAGCCCGCAAGTGTCGCGGGGCTACGCCGGGTGGTAGGGACTGATCTCATCGGCGCCCGTGGGGCGACACCGGCAGATCAGCGGAAGATCGATCGAACGGTGGTTGGCATCTGCGCGGCGGATGTCTGGACCCGCGAGGAGTGCGCCCGGCACGGGGAGGGTCCGTGATCACCTCAGCGGGCAGACGTTACGTGATCATCCAGTCGACGGCCGCCAGTATGCCAATGACGATCAGCAAGAAGACGCCGACGCTGAGGATGAATTCGCGTGCTGCTGATGCTCTCATGATTGCAGCGCTCCAAGGCTGTGTCCCGTCTTGAGTGGCCCGCGCAGTCATCCGCCGCGCGGGCCACGTCCTCTTTCTGGACCCCCTCCAACAGGAAATCGATCTTTGCGATCTAAAGGAGCGGGCCAGATATTACGCAACCGTATGTGCGCTTCAACTCATCCGAAAGAGGTAGGTGAACTGCCCGGAGAGCTGCGGGTGTTACGAGTGGTATAAAAAAAGCCCCGCCAGCGACGACGGGGCTCGGATTTGCATGATTGTATTCTGTGGTTCAGAACTTGACGCCGAGACCAACCTTCACGACGTGCTGATCGAGATCGACATTGACGCCCGCGATGTCCTTGTCCCCGAAATCGTTATAGCGATATTCGAGACGGCCAAAAATGTTATCGGTGACAGCATAGTCAAGCCCCGCACCGATAGTCCAGCCGTTGAAGGTTTCGTCTTCATCTACGCCACCGCCGTCGACATAGGCGTTTGTTACGGTCCAGCCGCCCGCTGCGTAGATGAGCGCGCGGTCGAAGGCGTAACCTACCCGCGCACGAACGGAACCCGACCAGTCGGTTCCGATATCCACGCCGCCAAGCGTCTCTTCGTTCCAGTTGTAGTCGACGTCGCCTTCGATGCCCGCGACGAAGCCGTTCGAGAATTGCCAGTTATATCCAACGAAAGCACCAAAGATACCGCCATCGAAATCTTCCGACGCGCTCAAGCCACCGGCTGAGAAATCCCCGTCGAGCCATGCGCCACCGCCCTGAACGCCGAAATACGGACCGGTCCAGGTAAATACAGGCGCAACATCCGCGACCGGAGCGGCCGGAATCTGATCGACTGCATCTGCGGCATTTGCAATCCCGCTAAGTGCAGCAATCGCAGCTACGGTATAGAGCAACTTCTTCATTTTAGTCTCCTTGGATTCGGAGAGGGAATATAAGAGCATCAGCCGCGAATGCTGTAGCTGAGATGCAACACTTTTGTGACTTCGGTCAGTTGGATCGTAGTCGCTCCACTTGGTCCGGCTCGCCACCCGGACGTCTGGATGAGCGAGGAATGAGATCTGATCGTGGAAGGGGGCGGTGATTAGCTTCTTGCTCTCCATGCAGCGAGTAGAAGAAATAGGCCGACGGCAAGTAGAATCGCGAAGCCTGACGCCATCACATAGGGTGTTATAGCGGTCTGCTCCCCCAGGCACGGGGTTGCCGTGGATGCCTGCACTTCCATTTCCTTACCTCCCAGTTGATCGAGATCTAGGGGAGGAAGTTCCAGCGGCAATCCATCGTCGACATCAAAAGCGGCCGGGACCTCCACACGTGCCCCGACCGCTCAGAGCGCCGACGCCTGCGCCGCCGGTGCCAAGCGAACAGAAGCCTTGTCGATGCGCGATTTCAATCCCCCAAAATCGGGGGGAGCTTGATGCGGTGAGGTGCCGCGAGAGCTGCGGGAGTGGAGGGCGTCTGTCCTGGGTAGAAGCAATGCCCTCGCGGCTCTCATCGAACTGTGGGCTATTCTGATCGTTCCCGTCACTTGATCACGCGCAGCCGTTTTTTTCCAGTAGCGGACGTTTGAAGACCCTCGGCACTAGTGCGGGGTGCTACTGCGCGGTGCAACCCGCCTGATTTCGGCTACGTAATACGGCCCGATGTTCGGCAAGAGTAAGAGTTCGACATCGCTCAGACGCGTTAAAGTGGAAAGCCGCTCGAAACCCGACCGCTCAAGAATAGAGATTAGCCGCTCCGGCAGATCGCTGTTGTCTATGTAGTCATCAAAGTTGGTGAACCGATAGTTCCTACGCATGTACCCCCTCCAACATGATCGGTTCATAGTATTACAGGTGAATCGGACGCACATCACCTATTCAGGGGATGCGGTCTCCACGGTCGCCTTCAGTTTGCGAGCCGTTCCGATTGCGTTCCCCTACCGATGCAATTTCTCGCATATCTAAATTAACAGTTAGCTTACCTTCTTCCCGCCTACGCGCGTCACAGATCGGAAGACCCCGCGTACATCCGGCGGAAAGTCAGGGTCTGCATTCCAGTCCGCATCCGCGGAGCAGCGGGGGCACGGCATGCCGGATGACCCACATAAACATGCGCTCGGTCCGCTCCACGGCTTGTTCGGGTGAGCCTCGCACACCCAGCCAGTATCCTTGCAGCCCATGCAGTGCGGCATCGCCGTGCCTCCGGAATTCATCGTAACACAACGGACGAGGTCGCCAATGCGTTTCCTCCACACTCAGCCGTTCGCGGTGCTGTGCATCGCGGGCTTCGTGCTGATCACTATCGCGTCGTGGTTCTGGTGATCCGCGGGGCTCTTCTTCTTCTCTCACATACGCATACGAAAGGGCATGGGGACTGATGGCAGGGAACGATGACATGGCAAACGGAAACGACCACCGCGTTTATACAGATGCCGTCACGGCGCAGCTCGGGGAGCGGGTCACCAACCTTGGGCGCCGGCAGACCGATATGGAATCGGAGATGCGGGCCGGCTTCAAGGCGATGGAAGCTGCGGTCACCTCATTGGCGAACGAGACCAGGGCATCGATCGCGGCCTTGTCCACGAACCTTGCCGAACGGAACAAGCCGCAATGGCAGGCG
>Ga0065721_10050187_pt1 | contig 22316 bp, 21 predicted proteins | sample Mesricmetagenome_FD_59108 | JGI IMG/M metagenome (GOLD analysis project Ga0065721, IMG submission 59108) | Mesophilic microbial community from rice straw/compost enrichment Sample: eDNA_1 v2 (version 2) | ecosystem: Engineered > Solid waste > Grass > Composting > Bioreactor | place: USA: Davis...
GGAAATAACGCTTAAAAGTGCAATGAAGGAAAATGGATTGCTGGTTATGTTTAGCTGCAATACATGTCCGGTGGTGATCAACAATCAATCGCGTACAAATGAAATTTGTCAATATGCCTTGACAAAGAATGTTGGTGTAGTGTTATTAAACTCTAATGAGGCTAACCGCGGCGGTTCAGAATCGCTTAAAGCCATGCAGGAATATGCTAATTCGCAAAACTACCAATGGTTTTATGCAGAGGACAAGAATAATGTGCTGGCCGATGCGTTTGGTGCTTCCCGTACGCCCGAATGTTTTCTTTTCAATAAAGAAGGAAAATTGGTGTATCACGGCGCCATTGATGATAACCCTTCCGATGCAGGCAGTGTATCACGTCGTCACTTAAAAGAAGCGATCGATGAATCTGCTGCAGGTAAGGACGTAACAGTTAAAACATCAAAGTCGGTCGGTTGCGGGATCAAGAGAATATCATAACACCAGTAAGTCCCGTTTTTAAAATCTGTACGCCCCGGTAATGCCGGGGTTTTTTGTTGCCTTTCTTCCCCACTCCATGGCATAAAAATTTAATAAGTACCCCTGAAAAACACTAAAAAACATTTCTCATGAAAGCAAGAATCTATAGTTCATTAGCAGCACTGGCCATGGCAGCATTGGTAGCTTGCCAGGGCACGTCAACAGATACCGACAATACCGATTCAACAGGCGCCATCAACGCCGCACCCGATTCAGCAATGGGTATGGGTGATCAACAGTCTGCCGACCAGCCCACCGGCGGGGCCAGCACGCTCGATGAAAAAACAAGCACCTTTATGAACAAGGCAGCCGATGCCGGAATGCATGAAGTGGAAGCAGGTCAACTGGCACAACAAAAAGCATCTAATCCGCGTGTAAAAGCCTTTGGACAAATGATGGTGAACGACCATTCAAAAGCAAACGACGAATTAAAATCGATAGCGGCTCAGAAAAATTTTCAGTTGCCTAACAGCACATCGCCCAAACACCAGGACCATAAAAATGACCTGACCAACAAATCGGGCGCTGATTTTGATAAAGCGTATATGAAGATGATGGTAGACGGGCACAAAGACGTGATAGACCAGTTTGAAAAAGCATCGAAAGATGCCACTGATCCTGATGTGAAGAACTTTGCCGCCCAAAAGCTGCCTACATTAAAAATGCACCTCGATTCGGCACAAGCCATTCAGAAGGCATTGAAATAACCAATAATAAAAAGTAAAGAAGGCTGTGTGTACTGCCTTCTTTATTTTTTCAAACTATCACCTATGTTACCAGTAATATTTATTCTCGTATTGTTGATCGTTGTGTGGTTCCTGGTTTTTGCAGCTAAGAAAAAACAACAGGGAGAAGACCTGGGCGAACACAGGTAACACATCAGCTTTTTATCTTTCCCGTCAATTTCTTTGTTTCCAGTTCCACCTGGCGGTCGGTCAATGCCCGGTTAAAAAATTTTCGGTATCCCGTTTTATTATTAACAAATAAAGTAACCGGTATCGTGCCATCCCATTTGGCATCAATGATGGGGCAAAAATAATCGGCATTGGTTTCATTCAGCCAGAAAAAAGTAGCCTCGTAGTTCTTCTGTTTGATAAAACTGGTTACCTGTTTGGGATAATAACTGGGAAAATCCAGGCTAACCAGCACCAACTCCACCGAATCTGCCTCATACCGTTTTACCGTTTCAATAAAATAAGGGATCTCCTGCACACAGGGTGCGCACCAGGTTGCCCAAAAATTCACCAGCATGGGGCGCTTGCTGTTTTGTATATATGCTTCTACATCGGTGATCTTTACTTTTTTTACTTCCTGGCTAAAACATACCGAAGCCAAAAGCATGCAACCTGCAAGGAGTATTATTCTCATACTACGAATATCGCTTTTTATCTGTTAGGGAATTCATTCATCATCCTGCAAATCCCATTCGGCCAGCAACTGCCCCAACTGCGGTTCCTGCAAACGCCGTTGATCGTAATGCCCGGCCAGCCGCTTCTGGCGGTGCGCTTCGTACAGGGTCACCGCGCAGGCCACGGATATATTCAGCGAACGGATGATGCCTACCTGCGGTATGATAAAATTGCCATCGGCCATGGCGCGTATCTCATCGCTTACACCGGAATGTTCATTGCCAAACACCAGGGCAATGGCACCGGTAAAGTCGATGTCATATAAATTCACGGCATCGCTGCTGAGATGCGTGGTGAGTATGCGTTGGTATTTTTGACGCAACGCTTCGAAACAGGCCTGCGCATCGGTAAACTGGTGAATGGTGAGCCATTTGGCGGCACTGCTGCTGCTTTTGGCGCCCCATTTTTTATGACGCGGTATTTTGGTGTTCAACACATAAATTTCCTGTATACCTACGGCATCGCAGGTGCGCATTACCGCCGATATATTATGCGGGTCGAACACATTTTCCAGTACAACAGTCAGGTCGTTTTGCCGTTTATTAAGCACCGACATCAGGCGGGCGCGTCTTTCAGGCGTCATAGTACATTTCAATTAAATTTGCCGGCAGGCAACAGAAAATCGCAAATAAACGTCAAATATCCGTGTTATGTAACGGAGGGTTAAAAAATCCGTTAAAACTTATTATATTAAAATACATAAACTATCTTCACGCCCGGTTAATAGCGTAAAAACCAATTACCTATGCTTAGAAAAATCCTCAAGATCACCGGAATCAGCCTGTTGACTTTGATCGTAATACTCTTTGTAGCGCCCTTTATCTTCAAAGGCAAGATCATGTCTATTGCCCGGGAACAGATCAATAAAAACATCAATGCCAAAACAGATTTTAAAGATGTCAGCCTCTCCTTCTTCCGCCACTTCCCCCGTGTGTCGCTGGCCCTGGAAGACCTGCAGATCGTAGGCATCGACCAATTTGCCAACGACACGCTTATCAGCGCCAAAGAGATCGATGTGGCCGTGAACCTCTGGAGCGTGGTGGGTGGCAGCAATATGAAGATCTATTCCATCAATATCGACGAGCCGCGTATTCACGCCATCGTGGATAAGGATGGCAATGCCAACTGGGACATCGCCAAACCCGATACCAGCACCACCGCCGATACCTCGGCTTCGGAACCGTTCAACCTGAACCTGCAGCACTACGAAATAAAGAACGGCTATATTAAATACGACGATGCCAGCACCGGCATGTATGCCCTGCTGGAAAACCTGGACCATGAAGGCAGCGGTGATTTTACATCGGACCTGTTCACGCTGAAAACCGATACCAAAGCCGATGAGGTGACCTTTATTTATGGCGGCATCCCCTACCTGGCCCGCGTCAAAACCTCCATCGATGCCGATATAGAGGTAGATAACAAAACCAACAAGTATTCTTTCAAAACCGAACAGATTGCCGTGAACGATCTAAAACTGGCTACCGAAGGTTTTTTCCAGTTGGTGAACGACAGCACGTATAACATGGACATCAGTTTTAAGGCGCCCTCTACCGATTTCAAAAGCATCTTATCGCTGATACCCACCGTGTATACCCACGATTTTGAAAAGATAAAAACCAGCGGCAAGGCTATCTTCAACGGGTTTGTAAAAGGCACCTATAGCCCCACACAAATTCCGGCCTATAACCTGAACCTGGATGTGCAGGACGGATTTTTCCAATACCCCGATCTGCCCAAACCGGTAAAAAATATCAACCTGGCTTTGAAAGTAAACAACCCCGATGGAGTGACCGACCACACCGTGGTAGACATCCCCAAAGGGCATATTGAATTTGGCAGCGATCCCTTCGATTTCAGGGTGAACCTGCAAAAACCTATGACCGACCAGATCATAGATGCAGCCGCCAAAGGCAAGCTCGACCTGGCAGGTATCACACAGTTTGTCAAACTCGATCCGGGTACCAAACTGGCCGGTACGGTAAATGCCGATGTACAGGCCAAAGGAAGCCTCGCCGTTGTACAGCAGCAAAAACCCGGCAACTTCAGCGCCCAGGGTTTTATCGATATTGCTAAACTCTATTATGCTTCCAAAGATTTTCCGCAACCTATTCAAAATACCAGCGCGCGCATCAATTTCGAAACACCCGATGGCGTAGCCGATCATGCCGTGATTCAAATACCCGCTGCGCATGTGGAAGTAGGCAAGGATGCGGTTGACCTAACCCTCTTGTTAAAAACACTGGCCAGCGATCCTTATTTCGATGGCAGCGCCAAAGGCTCGTTCAACCTGGCCAATGTAGCCCAGTTCTATACCTTCGAACCCGGTACAGCCCTGGCCGGACAACTGGGCGCCAATGTTTCTTTCAAGGGTAAAAAATCGATGATCGATAAAAGCCAGTACGAAGCCATTCAAACCGCCGGTACTGTACAGGCCAACAATGTAAGTTATAAATCGAAGGATTATCCCGACGGCGTAAACGTGAAAAACGCCCAGCTTACTTTTAATCCCAAAAATGTAACCGTAAACAATGTGAACGGCCATTTTATGGGAACCAATTTTACCGCCAACGGAGGCTTCGATAACCTGATCGGTTATGCGATGAAGGATGAGCCGCTGGCCGGCACCCTGAATGTTTCGGCCGACAAACTGGACCTGAATAAATTCATGGGCGAAACATCTGCCACACCCGACACTACGGCGGCGGCCGCCACCGAGCCCTTTGCCGTACCCAAAAATCTGAATCTTACATTGAACGCCAAAGCCGGTTCGGTTAAATACGATAAGGTAGATTACAATAATATTTCAGGTACCCTGCAACTGAAAGACGAGACCGTTCAATTGAAAGATGTGAAGATGAATGCCCTCGATGGCACCATTGCACTCAGCGGCTCCTACTCTACCAAACAAAGTGTAAAGAAACCGGATATCTCACTGGCATATGATGTAAACGGTTTGGATGTGCAAAAAACATTTTATGCTTTCAACACCGTGCAAAAGCTGATGCCCATCGGTAAGTTCATTTCCGGCAAACTCACTTCCAAACTGAATATGAAGGGTAAGCTGGGTGAAGAAATGATGCCCGACCTGGGAACGCTCACCGGCGAAGGCACCCTGTTGTTGCTGGAAGGTTTCCTGGCCAAATTTGCACCGCTCGACAAACTGGCCAACACGCTTGACATCAATACGCTGAAGTCGATCTCGCTGAAGGATATCAAAAGCCATTTTGAATTTGCGAACGGGAAGGTATTTGTAAAGCCTTTCAATTTCAAGATACAGGATATGGAACTGGAAGTGGGTGGCAAACACGGCCTCGATCAATCCATCGATTATGTATTGAATTTGAAAGTGCCCCGCGAAAAACTGGGCAGCAAGGCCAATGCGCTGGTGAACAACCTGGCCAGCCAGGCCAGCAGTAAGGGCATACCCGTGAAACTGGCCGATGTGATACCCATAAAGGTGAACCTGGGTGGTTCCATCACCAACCCTACCGTGAAGACCGACCTGGCCGGCGCCGGCAGCAGCCTGGCGCAGGACATGAAAAACCAGGCGCAGGAACTGCTGGCCGCTAAAAAAGCCGCTGCCGACAGCGCCGTTGCAGCCGCAAAAACCGCCGCCAAAGACACCCTGGAATCCATCAAAAAACAGGCAGCCGCCGCGGCCGCCGATGAGCTGAAAAAAAGGTTGCTGGGGCAGAAAGATACCGCCACCACCGGTTCTACGCCGCAGGATAACAAAAAGGCCGTGGAGGAATCGGCCAAAGGGTTGCTGAATAACCTGCTTAAAAAGAAAAATCCGGCCGACACCACCAAAAAACAATAAAAGTCAAATAAATGAGTCACCCCCCGCGGGTGACTCATTCATTAAGAGCCTACCCTCCAAAAAAAAGCCCCCTACCCACTATATTAGGCGGTTTTCCCCTATTTTTGCCCTCCTTAAAAATCAACGCGAATAAGATTATTATGGACAACTTGTTCTACCTGGTTCCCATCATGGGGCTGATTGGCTTGCTCTACACCTTCATCAAATTCAATTGGGTTTCCAAACAGGATGCTGGTTCCGATCGCATGAAAGAGATCAGCACCTATATAGCACAGGGCGCCATGGCCTTTTTACGGGCCGAATGGAAGATCCTGGGATATTTTGTTGTCGTTGTAGCCTTATTACTGGGCGTTATGGCCAGCGCCAATCCCGAATCGCATTGGTCAATTGCTATTGCATTTGTTATCGGCGCTGTATTCAGCGCCGTTGCGGGTTATATAGGCATGCGCATTGCCACCAAGGCCAATGTGCGCACGGCGCATGCAGCCCGTACCAGCCTCAGCAAGGCCCTGGCCGTTTCTTTTACTGGCGGCTCGGTAATGGGTTTGGGTGTGGCCGGTTTGGCCGTTCTGGGTTTAAGCGGTCTGTTCATCATCTTAAAAGTTCTGTTCGCCCCCGAATCGGCCGTGAACTCGTCGGAAATGATCCGCACCATTGAAGTGCTGACCGGTTTTTCGCTGGGCGCCGAATCGATAGCGCTTTTCGCCCGTGTGGGTGGCGGTATTTATACAAAGGCGGCCGACGTGGGCGCCGACCTCGTAGGTAAAGTAGAAGCCGGTATTCCCGAAGACGATCCGCGTAACCCGGCCACCATTGCCGACAACGTGGGCGACAACGTAGGCGACGTAGCCGGTATGGGCGCCGACCTGTTCGGTTCTTATGTGGCCACCGTTCTTGCTACCATGGTGCTTGGACGCGAAGCTGTAGTAAGTGATAACTTCGGCGGTTATTCGCTGATCCTGCTGCCTATGCTGATTGCCGGTGTAGGTATTCTTTTCTCTATCATAGGCACCCTGTTTGTACGCATCAGCGATGCGGCCGGTGTAAATACCGGTACCGTACAAAAAGCCCTGAACATGGGTAACTGGGGTTCTATCATACTCACAGCCATCGCTTCTGCCCTGCTGGTATACTGGATCCTGCCCGAGGGCACCTTTCACCTGGTGCGCGATACAGCCAATGGTGAGATCATTGAAGGCGCCAAAACCTTTACCCGCGACGGCATCCTGGGCGCTATCGTAGTAGGCCTGGTAGTGGGTACATTAATGAGTATTATCACTGAATATTATACAGCCATGGGCAAACGCCCCGTACTGAGCATCGTTCGCCAGTCGGGTACCGGCCATGCCACCAACGTAATAGGCGGTTTGGCAGTAGGTATGGAATCTACCCTGCTTCCCATTTTGGTACTGGCAGGTGGTATCTATGGCTCTTACCTGTGTGCCGGCTTATATGGTGTGGCCATTGCCGCCGCCGGTATGATGGCTACTACCGCCATGCAGTTGGCCATCGACGCCTTCGGTCCTATTGCCGATAATGCCGGTGGTATTGCCGAAATGAGCGAACTGCCCAAAGAAGTACGTGAAAAAACCGACGTACTGGATGCCGTGGGTAACACCACTGCTGCTACCGGTAAAGGTTTTGCCATTGCTTCGGCTGCCCTCACTGCCCTGGCGCTTTTTGCCGCCTTTGTGGGTGTGGCTGGTATTCGTGGTATCGATATTTATAAGGCCGATGTACTCGCTGCCCTGTTTGTGGGTGGTATGATCCCCTTCATCTTCTCTTCACTGGCCATCCGCGCTGTTGGACAAGCCGCCATGGCAATGGTAGAAGAAGTACGCCGCCAGTTCCGCACCATTCCCGGTATCATGGAAGGCAAGGGCAAACCAGAGTACGATAAATGCGTGGCCATCTCTACCGAGGCCTCTATCAAAAAAATGATGCTGCCCGGCGCCATTGCCATCGTGGCACCGTTGATCATTGGATTTATACTGGGCCCCGAAGCCCTGGGTGGTTTCCTGGCCGGCGCCACTGTAAGCGGTGTGTTGATGGGTATGTTCCAGAACAATGCCGGCGGCGCCTGGGACAACGCCAAGAAGTCGTTTGAAAAAGGCGTGGAAATTAACGGTGAGGTATATTACAAAAAATCAGAGCCACATAAAGCATCGGTTACAGGTGATACCGTAGGTGATCCTTTTAAAGATACCTCTGGTCCTTCGATGAATATATTGATCAAACTCATGTCGATTGTTTCACTGGTTATCGCACCTTCCCTGGCGCAGATCTTTGGTAACGGGGATACACATACTGTGCGTACTGAAAAGAAAGTTTTAATACATGATGATAACCGTGACATAACAAACACTTACGTAATACAAAAAAATCGTAATTGATTTTTCTCAAAAATTATTGTTTTAATTCAGACAACGCTACTATCTTTGTCTGTAATAACTTAAGGCACTATATCATACCAAATACCAACGTCCCCATGTTTCTACATCGGGGACCCTTTTTTTTCCGGCACTTCGTGCCGGGTTAGGAATGGGGAAGCCCCTTCGGGGCTGGAAAAACCAACTATCTGAACTCGTACCCCCACTTCTTCATTCCTTATTCCTTATTCTATATTTCTCATTTCAACTGGGCAAACCAGGGTGCCTGTACAAACGACCCCGTAAAACGCACACGTAAGTTCCCTGATACTTTCAACGTAATATTATTTACATCATAGGCGGTTCTTGGGAACCAGGTCAACCGGCATTCAATGGTACCAAAAACCAGGTTCTCGTTACGCGCCCTTACCCCGCCTCCTACCGATGGATAAAAGAGTCCTTTCAATAAATTACCTTCTGTTGGACTGATCAATGAAGCTTTACTGAATATAAAAAAGCCGATATTAAACCCGAGTATCTTCCAGCGGGTAAACATATGGGTTTCGGCGCCTGCTGTGATGCGTTGCAAACCAATGATGCTGTCGGTATTAAAATCATCCAATCCAAACCCGTTGTTTATATACAATGGTTCGTATACTTTATGATTGAATATACCGGCATAACTGATATCGGCAAACTGCCGCAGCTTGAATTTTTGAAAAGTGAACAAACGGCTGAACCAGGATATATTTAAAAAAGCGCTGTTATCCTGCAGCTCTTTTTTGTACAGGTTGGTGCCCAGGGCTACGGTATAGTTCCAGTAATTGGCTTTTTTATCTACCAGCCAGTGGTTGTATTCCCAGCCTACATACCAGCGGCGCAGGCTGTCTACACGTACGGGGCCGCTCGTAATTTTACGCATCATCCCTACCGGCACGTCTTCGGTTCTTCCAAAACCATAGATGTAGTTGGTGCGATAGAAATTGATCTTATACCAGGTATACTGTCCCAGTAAATATTCTTTATTGGTATACCTGGCGTCGAACGCCGGCAACACGGGTTTGTTTACAAAATGCTGGTTGAAATAACGCAGGGCCACAAACTGCCTGCGGCGGTTATCTTCCCGGTAAGCTTCCTGCTTACGCACACCAATATTATAACCACCCCATACATCGCTCAACCGGTATTTATAATCCCTGTACAACGAATCGGGTTTTTGAAATACATTGTGCGAAGTATTCTCACTCACCTCCAGGCCACCGGCAAAATGCGCATTGGGTGTATACAATGGCCGGTCCAGTTTTACAAACCAGGCCTTTTCGTTTTCTTCACCCAACGATATACCACGGTTGATGGTGGTATAAGCCGCCTCCACATTTACAAAGCTGCCGGCAATGCTTGTTTTACGATACCTGATCTCCGATCCCAATACCGGATGCCGCCCATTATCGTACAGAACAGAATATTCCAGCCGCTGCGCACGGCCAAACAGGTTAGCATCGTATAACGACACACGAAAGTCCGATATTCCCGAAGCATCCACCCTGGCGCCCCAACTAAATACATCGCGTACGCGCACCACCACATCCACCGAATCGGGATCGCCAGCCACCGGCCGCACCAGTATGCGCGCATCCTTGATAAAATTCTGGTCGCGCAAAAAACGTTCGTTATCTGCCAGCCGGTAGGGGTCCAGCACCTGCCCTTTTCTTACAAACAATAATTGTTTAATGATATAATCTTTTGTGTTCGATTGCAGGTTATCCGCCACCCGGGTAATGGAACTGATAAAACTGCGGGATGTATCCAGTACATTTTCGCTAAAGGAAAGATTGCGTATGATGATGCGGCGGATGCCCTTGCCTGCATAGGGCCGGTAACTTTGTTCACTTCTTTGAAAAAAGGTGGAATCGTCGGATGGCTTGTCGGTCACCACGAAGTTCTTATATACATCCCTCGCAATGGAACGCAGCGACAGTTTTTTCTTCGTACTATCCTGAGCCTGTACGTTTCCCAAAATGAAATAACCAATATGTATACAAATTAGAAGACGGATCATATTACTTCGCTACTATATATCAGACTTTGTACCACCGCTTCTGTGGAAAAAAATCTACTTTTGCCGGGTACCATCATGCTTGCCCATGGAACCGGTGGTGTTATATTTTGCGATTCCTGCATTTGTAATTTTATTGTTGCTTGAAGCATGGTATTCCTGGAAGGAACAAAAACATTTGTACGAAACCCGGGATACATTCAGCAGCCTGGCCATGGGCATTGGTAATGTGATCACCGGTCTGTTTTCCAAACTCATCGTGTACGGCGCTTTTACGCTGGTGTACGAATTTCGCCTGTTTACCATGCCCACAACCTGGTGGATGTGGGTGCTGGCATTTTTCGCTGATGATTTTTCTTATTACTGGTTTCATTATGTATCGCACAATGTACGATGGTTCTGGGCTTCTCATGTGGTGCATCATTCTTCGCAACAATATAACCTGTCAACCGCCCTTCGCCAAACCTGGACGGGTAATTTAACAGGTGCTTTTGTTTTCTGGATGTGGATGCCGTTCGCAGGCTTTCATCCTTTTGTGGTGATATTGATGCAACAGATCAGTTTGATTTACCAGTTCTGGATACATACCGAAACCGTCACTACCCTGCCCCGTCCCATCGAGTATGTTTTTAATACGCCTTCGCATCACCGGGTGCATCATGCCAGCAATCTCAAATACCTGGATAAAAACCATGGTGGCGTGCTCATTATCTGGGACCGTATCTTCGGCACCTTTAAGGCCGAGGAAGAAAGACCTACGTACGGACTTACCAAAAACATCGATACCTATAACCCGTTCCGGATCGCTTTTAAGGAATGGACAGATATGTTCAAACAGGCCCGACGTGCCGGCTCTATCAAACAGGCGCTCAATTATTTCTGGCGCCCGCCGGGCTGGAGCCATAACGGCGCCGGCAAAACTACCAGGCAATTGTTAAAAGAAGCTGAAAATACCGCCCTGCCGCCCAAACAGCCATAGCTCCATTCAGCGAAAACGCCATCCACGAAACTTGTCGTGTATTTATATTGTATTAACAATTCATTACGAAATATATCGTAATTTAGTAGAAACGTTGTTCCACTATGGCCACTGTAAAGAATATAAAACCAACCGAAAGTGAATTGGAGATTTTGCAGATATTATGGAAAAAGGGCACTGCCAGCGTTCGCGAAGTACATGAGGAATTACTCGAAACCAAGGAAGCCGGGTATACCACCACCCTGAAACTGATGCAGATCATGCATGAAAAAGGATTGGTGAAACGCGACGATTCTATAAAAACGCATATCTACCAGGCTGCGGTTAGCAAGGAAAAAACACAAAAACATTTATTGGGTAAGATGATCGATTCGTTGTTCGGCGGCTCGCCTACCGAGCTGGTGATGCAGGCTTTGGGAAATCATAAAGCATCGGCCGGCGAACTGGAAGAGATCCAGAAAATGCTTGACAATCTGAAAAAACAATAATCGCCCATGAATCTGCTTAACCAATCGGCTTTTCTAAAAGCATTGGGATGGTCATTACTGGACAGCTTATGGCAAATGGGTTTGTTATGGTTAGTATATGTGGTGCTGACTGCAAATGGCAAAAAATTGCAATCCCGTCAACGGCATTCCATCGCCCTGCTTTCGCTGGCCGGCGGTTCATTATGGTTTTTGATCACACTTGTCGTTAATTTTTATAAAGCGGCGGCGGGTCCCGAGGTCATCACCCTCGTGGTAAGCGGGCACGATCTTTCGCATACCGAACCCGCTCCCTGGTTCGAACCCGCCCTCCCCTGGTTGTCCATGGCCTACCTGGGCGCCATTGCCTTTTTGTTTATCCGTTTCTATCGCCAGTACCGGCATACACAACGGTTATTTACCGAAGGCCTGCAAAAAGCCCATCCTGAATGGCGGGCATTTTTACAGGAAGTGGCCGGCCGGCTGGGTATCAAAAAGAAGGTACATATATGGTTATCGTCGGTGATTGATACACCGGTAACGCTGGGCTTTTTAAAACCCGTGATCCTGCTGCCCGTAGCGGCCGTGAATCACCTGAGCCTGCAACAGGCCGAAGCCATCATCCTGCACGAGCTGAATCATATTCGCCGGAACGATTACCTGGTGAACCTGCTCATCGCCTGTGTGGATGTTCTGTTCTTTTTTAATCCCTTTTCGAAACTTCTTACCGCCATCATACGCAAGGAACGCGAGCATTGCTGCGACGACCTGGTGCTGCAGTTCCGTTACGATGCCCAGGCTTATGCCCGCGCGCTGTTGTTGCTGGAGCAAAACCGGGTAGCCACCAGCGGGCTTGTGCTGGCAGCCACCGGCAAAGACAAACAGTTATTGCTGAACCGGGTAAAACGCATTTTGGGTAAGGAGCCCGTGAACACGCCTGTGAATCACAAAATGATCGCCTACCTGTTGTCGTCGTTGCTCATCGGTTTTATTGGCTGGTATAATCCCGGTAAGGTGATCGTGAAAAAGATAGAAACCGTGCGGGCGCAGGTAGTCAACACCGAACTGGATTATACATTCACCACACCACCTGCCAAAGCAACAACAGTTGAAGACAACAAAACACCCGCAGTACCGCGTCCCAAACGGAAGGCCGATACCAACCTGGTAAAAACCACCGAACCTGCACCGAACGATCCTTTGCAGAAACTGGAGCAGCTGATTGAACTCGCTACCGATGCCAGGCTGGCCGCGCTGGCCGAAGAGATGGAGCAGATGGCTGAACCGGTGGCCAGCTTTGTAGATAATTTCGAAACCATCGAATTTACGGCACCTGATTACTCCAGCAAGATGACCATCACCGGTCCTCCTGCTACGTCGATATTCCCTTATGTACCGGGCAACAGTTTCTTTTATTTGCCCGTGGAAGATACTTCCCTGCCTAAAAAATATGTGCTTACCTCGGCTGACCTGAACGCCAAAGAGGCCCTGGAAAAGACCCTGAAAGCACTGAAACAGATCAACTGGCAAAAACTGGAAGCAGAGATCAAAGCACAGGGACAGCAGGTGGATATGCAAAAGGTGCAGGCTGAACTGGAAAAAGCCATGCAGGAAATCGACTGGCATCGCGTAAATGCCGAAGTACAACAGGCCAATGAAGCCCAAAAAGCACAGGAGGCCTATATCATCAGGCTGGGTAAATACCAGCAGCAACGCGCCATGCGCCAGGAACAGTTAAAACAGGCGCAGCAACGGATCCTGCTCGACCGGCTGGAACATCATGAACAGCTTAAGGAAATGGAGGAAACCAATAAAAATACGCGTAGCCTGCCCAGCGGCAAAAAGCCAAAACGAATCATCGAGATATAAATTACCATCCCGCTTCGGCGGGATTTTTTTTGCCCTTATTTCTTCCACACCGGGATATCGAAACGCAAATCCAGCGTAACCACATGCCAGTATTGTTGGGTGCCATAACCCACCAGGGCCGGCCGGTAAAATACCGCCAGGGCAAAGTGCTTTTTTGGGATAATTTCCAGACCGGTGGTCAGACCGAGCGTGGGATCGTACCGGTCGTAGCCCGTTGAATTATCGTAATCGACCAGGTGAAATTTATACCTGACGTAATTGACGCCGGCAACCAGCCCGATGTTTTTATGCAAGGTATGGTGAAAATTTGCTTCCACGATAAAGGAGGAAACGGAAGTATAGATACCCGTTTTCCCAAAATCGATGGGCCCCATGGGTGCCCGCAGATCGTAGGTGGAACCCGTATTCACCGAAATTTTGTTGTTTTTATGCCTGTAAAATGCCGACAGACCCAACCCGATAAACCCGCCTTTGGAGGCTGTTGCGGCTTGCTCATAATCGTGGTAGGAATATAAATTAGCCCAGGGTAATGAAATGGTGATGCCGGCCGAACGGGTATAAACGGCGCTTTTTCTACTGCTTTTTCTGTTCTGGGCAAATGATACGGTACACAGCAGACAGGCCAATATGAGTGTTAAAATCGTTCTCATAGCAGCTAAGGGTTGTCTTTATGACCAGCCCATGCACCAAATCGCTGCGCTGCCGATCAGGACAATTCCACCGTTTTAAACCAGTACCTGAAAAAGCTGTTTATTTTCTCATTGGTCTCGCTCAGTAATGAAGGTTTTTGGATAAAAGAACTGGCTCCCAGCATATAACATTCCCTGGCCAGAACGGGGTCGTAGCTGCCCGACAGGATCACCACCGGGATATGTTTATAATGCAGATCTTCTTTCAGTTGTTTTAATATCATACGGCCATCCTGGGGGGTGGTGTGCAGGTTGATGAGGATCAGGGACGGGTATGGCCGCCGGTTTTGCCGGCAGTCGCCGAGGTATGCAAACAGCCGGTCGCCATCGTGTACAAACTCGAGCTGAGCCCGGTACTGGTTTTCTTCAAATACTTTGCTGGTAATAAAACGGTCGTCGTCATCGTGTTCGAGCATAAGGATCACGGGAGAAACATGAAGGGAGGCCATAACGTTTGAATTGTAGGATAAATGTACGGCCTTTTTACGCATGGACACTGGAAGTATCCTGCACTCGGGCCTGTTTAAAACAGACCCGGGCTATAGGCAGGATAACTATGATTGGGGCGCAGGGTTGGAACAAACGCCCCGGTTTTCATCCGGTTACAAATTAAAAGACAACAAAATCACCTGCTAAAGCTACGTAATGAGCACATATAACAATAAAAATTCACCTATTAATTAGTATTCGTGCGCTTTTAAGAGAAAAGCGCGCTGTTTTGGGCATTAAGCGTGTAAGAAGAAGTAAGAGGTAAGAAGCAGGAAGTAAGAAAATACAACAACTTCTTACTTCCTGCCTCATACCTCTTACCACCTTCTCCAAAACAACAAAATCCCGCCGCTGGCGGGACTTGTTGTTCGCAGTTGGTATTGGTTACGCAGACATTACCAAAAAGATGTAGGCAAGCAACCTCGTTATCTCTAAAAAATGCCGACCATTCTCACATGGGCGGGTTTATATTGATTCGCTTAATTCAATAGATATTTTGCATAGACAGCGAAACATATCAAGTAGCTGCAAAAAATTTTCAAATCAATAACAAAAAAATTAGCCCCGCAATTTTGACAGTTTTTGAAGCCCGGCTCCCAGCCACTGAGATCCTTCAAAATTCCGATTTTGGGAAAGACAACAAGCAGCCCAATTTAGCTGCTTTGCAGGATGCGGCGTGCGTTTTTTCCCTCGCAAAACAGGAGGTCCAGCACAGATAAATGAGGTATGAAACCGGTCCTTTCTTCGAACACCTGCCGGTACCTGACCGGTTCGGGAAACTGCTGAAGGATGGTTTTTGGAGTGAGTTTGTTGCGCATGTCCAGGTAGCCGGAAGCCTCCTCCGGGCCGGGCATTTTTTCCAAAAAACCAGTGGTCACCGACAGGCCCATTTTGGCGCTCATCCAATCAAAACAGGCCCGGTTCCAGTCGATCAAAAATTCAAAATGCCGGTGGTACAAACCGGCGAGTTCGTCACCGTAAAAATGGAACCAGGGCGAACGGTTGTAACAGCTGGTGATGGTTTTCCAGTGCTGGGATTGCCAGGGTTTCCGGTTGTCGATCAGCACCTCCTTCACCGGCTTTTTCTGGTCACGGCCCTCCAGTAGGGGAACGGTCAAATTGATGGGTCCGTCGGCCCCGGCTACCATGCAACGGTTCCCAAAACTCATTTTTCGCCACCGGTCATATATATCAAATTTTATATTCAAAAAATCAATTGAGATTTTATACAAAATAATCGGTGAAAAATATTGACTATCAACAAGTAAAAACATTATACTTTAATTTTCTTGAGTTTTGTTTAAGATTTGGGGAAATTAGGCTTGAAATCAGTGTTATTTGAGTCTAAAATCTTATAAATAAATTGTATATAACCTATCCTATTTTGCTTATAATTAAAGTTTTAATTTAAGTAAATATTGCTAATTAATGTAGTAGTCATTTTTCACTCGTTTTTACGGTTTTATACACCTCTAAACCTAAACTTATTAGCAAAGAATTTTCTAAAAATACAACCCCTTTTTTGGCCGGAAAAATTTATCCGGTACATTCGTTCATAAAATCAATAACATGTTGAAAAAGCTGTTCTATGCGCTCCTGCCCCTGGTGCTGGTAGCCTGCGCAAAACCGACGGGTTTCGATTACCTGGGTGTGCGCAATTTGAAGGTGCTTAGTTTTGGATTGAAGGAATCGACGGTGGCGGCGGAGGTAGAATATTATAATCCCAACAGGTACCCGGTAACCATGAAAGGGGCCGAGGTAGACGTGTATGTGAACGATGCATTTTTGGGAAAAAGCACCCTGGATTCGACACTAAATATTCCCAAAAAAGACAGCTTTTTGCTGCCCGTTTTGATGCGGGTAGACATGACCAAAACCGCCATGTCGGTACTCCAGAATTTTTTATCAGGGCAGGATTCGGTGAAAGTAAAACTGGAAGGAAAAGCGAAGATCGGGCGCGGCGGGATCTTTATAAACTACCCTATCCGGTACGAAGGAATGCAAAGTTTGAGGTTTTAGTCCGGGGAACTAAGCGTGCCTTATTTTTAGCAAATTTTGCACATCAATGTAAATTTTCCATTTCCTGGAAACTGAACTTATGGCAGATTTTTTCATAAAAAATTTCCGAAAAAATTTTCCGCAACTTTTGCAAAAATGGTCGAAACGGGTGTAGCGGGGCATAAAAAAAACCCCGCCGTTTGGCGAGGTTTTTATTTATTGTAATCTCTTAGTTACCCCCATCTTCGGGTTTCTTACAGCATTTCGGAAGGGCCTTATAAGCCGCTTCATCGGCGGTTACATCATCCGCATCGTACCCGGCATTGGCGATGGCCGTTTTAATATTTTCAATGTTGGTTCTTTCCGTCACAAAAGTCACTTTGGTTGTTTTCTTCTTATAATCCACCACCGATTTTTGCACCCCTTCTTCCCTTTTCAGGTACGACTCGATGCGTTTTTTACAGCTTTCGCACTGCACCGTTGGGGTCTTGATAGTCACGGTTTCAACGTATTTTTTCGCCTGGGCCGATGTTACCGACGAGATGCCGATCACTGCAACGGCGAGCAATAATAATTTCTTCATGCGGAATATTGTTTGGTCCAAATTTAGCAAATCCGGGTAGAAATGACTGTTAATTTCCGGTAGGCCCCGGCTTCACCCGGTTTAAATCCCCTTCCAGTTGGCCGGGTCTTCGCGCCACTGCAATAAAATAGCCTGTTGATCGGCTGTAACAACCCCTTTTTCCAGGGCCAGCTCAATCAGGGTGCCGTAATTGGTAAGGGAAATATAGGGCACTCCGGCCCTCTGGAAGGCCTCTGTGGCCTGTGGAAATCCATAGGTAAAGATCGAAACCATGCCCAGCACCTCCAGTCCGGCCCCTTTCAGCACATCCACCACCTGCAGGCTGCTTTTCCCGGTCGAGATCAGGTCTTCGATCACCACCACCTTCTGTCCGGCAGTATAAAACCCCTCTATCTGGTTACCCAAACCATGTTCCTTGGGTTTGGGCCGCACATAAATATAGGGCAGCTTCAACTGGTCGGCTGCCATAGCGCCCCAGGCAATACCGGCGGTGGCCACACCGGCCATCAGATCGGCTTCGGGGAACTGCTGGAAAACCACATTGCACATTTCCGACTTGATGAACTCACGCACAAAAGGAAAGGACAAAACGCGCCGGTTATCGCAATAAATAGGGCTTTTCCAGCCCGATGCCCAGGTAAAGGGTTGTGAAGGATTTAATTTAATAGCATTACTTTGTAATAACTTTTCGGCTACGGCCTTTTCGTTCGACTGCATATGTAGAAATTAAGATGTTGAAATTCGGCGAGCGGCGAAATTGACCATAGATGCCTGAAAACTGAAAATAAGTTATGCACATCAAGATCTATTTCAACGACAAACCGTTGTTCCTTACCGATACCATTACGCCCGAAATTGAACCCTATAAACACCACGACGATGCGGTGTTTATCGATGATTTTTCCCCCTCCGGTATCAAATCCATGATACACGAAATGCGCCAGGAAAAGGTGCATGCGGGCGTTTACCAGCATCCTAACCTGGACGAACTGGTACGTGCTTTCCGCAAAAAATTCATGATCGTTCAGGCGGCCGGCGGGCTGGTGCTGAGCGAAGCCGGCAGGCTGCTGTTCATCTTCAGGCGGGGTAAATGGGACCTGCCCAAGGGTAAGCTGGATCCCGGTGAAAAACTGGAAACCTGTGCCGTTCGCGAGGTGCAGGAAGAGACCGGTTTGGAAAAGGCAGATCTGAAAAAACACCTGGTAACCACCTATCACACCTACGACGAAAGCGGGCATCATATACTGAAAGAAACCTGGTGGTATTTGTTGCATAGCCCGGGCAGCCAGGCGCTGACACCGCAAACCGAAGAGCAGATCACCGACATCGAATGGGCCGAACCCGGCCAGTTGGATAAATATACTGCCAATACATACCCCTCTATACTGGACGTGCTGGAAGCGGCGGGTTACCTGCCTGGTTTGTCAGAATAGCCACCGTTAAGCGGCTTACGCACACCAGTTTTTCCCTGTCGTCAAAGATCTTTATATCCCATACATGCGTGGTGGCGCCCACATGCAGGGCCGTGGCAATACCGGTCACAAAACCCTCCCGTACGCCCCTGATATGGTTGGCGTTGATCTCCAGCCCCACGCAAATAAACCGGTCAGGGTCGATCACCAGGGCCGATCCCACGCTACCCAGGGTTTCGGCCAGCACACAGGAAGCGCCGCCGTGTAAGAGGCCATAAGGCTGCCTGGTGCGATTATCAACCGGCATACGGCCCCTGATATAGTTACTGCCCCTTTCGGTGAACTCGATACCGAGGAATTCACCCATGGTGTTTTTACCAAGGGCGTTGATGGCTGCCAGCGGCAGGTCGTTTTGAAACCAGATCATATGTATTAGCCTATTTCTTTAGCGACTGCTTCGGGTAAGAATTGTTTTACATCTCCGCCATTACGCAGCACATCCCTGACCAGGGTTGAGGCCACGGAGGTAAACTGGGGTAAACAGGTGAGAAAAACGGTCTCGATATTATTGTCCAGGCTGCGGTTCATATCGGCAATGGCCTTCTCGTACTCAAAATCGTTTACATAACGAATACCCCTCACAATAAACTGGGCCCCTACCCGCCGGCAACAATCCACGGTAAGCCCTTCGTACACCACTACATCCACCACGGGATTATCACGGAATATCTCCTGTATCCACCGCATTCGCTGATCTTCGCTGAACATGGAGACCTTGTTGACATTCCGGCCTATGCCAATATACAGTTTGTCGAATAAAGGCAGGGCCCGGTGAATGATATCCAGGTGGCCGATGGTAATGGGATCAAAGGTACCTGGAAACAAAGCGATCTTTGCCATGGGGTGCGTTTATGGTGAGGAATAAAGATAATGAAGTAAGAGGTAAGAAGCAGGAAGTAGGAAAATACTGGTTTTTTCCTACTTCCTACTTCTTACTTCCTACTTCGGCCCCGCCCGATAACAGGTATAAGGCCGCCATACGAACGGCTACGCCGTTTTCCACCTGTTGCAGAATGATAGACTGGCTGCTGTCGGCCGCATCGCTGTCCAGTTCTACTCCCCTGTTGATGGGGCCCGGGTGCATCACCACGATCTGTTTGTTGAGGCTGTCGAGCAAACGCCGGTTGATGCCGTACGCCAGGCTGTATTCGCGCAGGGACGAAAATAGTACCTGGTTCTGCCTTTCGAGCTGTATGCGCAGCACATTGGCCACATCGCACCACTCCAGGGCCTTTTTCAGGTTGTATTCCACCCGTATATCGAATGCCTGTTGAATGTATTTGGGTATTAAGGTAGGCGGACCGGCAACGGTGACCTCGGCCCCCATTTTTTTAAGCAGGTAAATATTGCTCATGGCCACGCGGCTGTGCATGATATCGCCGATGATGGCCACTTTCAGCCCTTCAAGCCTGCCCAGCTTTTCGCGCATGGAAAAAGCGTCGAGCAAACCCTGGGTGGGATGCTCGTTGATGCCGTCGCCGGCATTTACAATCGCCGCCGGTATGTGCTGAGCCAGGAAATGCGGTGCGCCGCTGGCGCTGTGACGCATCACCACCATATCCACTTTCATGGATAATATATTATTAACGGTGTCCAGCAGGGTCTCTCCTTTCGACACCGAGGAGGCGCTGGCGGTGAAGTTGATGGTGTCGGCGCCTAATCTTTTTTCGGCCAGTTCAAAAGAGATCCTTGTACGGGTGGAATTTTCGAAGAATAAATTCACGATGGTGATATCCCGTAAGGCAGGTACCTTTTTAACAGGGCGCTGTAAAACTTCTTTGAATTCGGTGGCAGTATCTAAAATAATCCCGATGTCCTGACGCGTAAGGTCCCTTATGCCGAGCAGATGTTTAACTGAAAGTTGCATGTCAGGTGGCGAAGTTAAAGGAAAAAAACAATTTACAACAACACGACTTCATCCTGGCCGTCACGGGCTTTCCACAAAACTTTCACCTTTTGGGAAACGATGGAATCGATAGACCGGCCCACAAAGTCGGGCTGAATGGGCAGCTCCCGGCTAAAGCGGCGGTCGATGAGTACACAAAGCGCTACCTTGGCCGGCCGGCCAAAATCGATCAGCGCATCCATGGCGGCGCGTATGGTACGGCCGGTGTACAGCACATCGTCTATCAGCACCACATTTTTATTGTCAATATTGAATGGAATATCGGTGTGGTTGGGTAAATGCAGTTTGTTGCGTACATCGTCGCGATAAAACGTGATATCCAGTTTGCCGTACTGCACCTTCTCAGGCGGCACCAGTTTCCTGATCTCCTGTATCATTTGATCGGATACATAAATACCGCGTGGCTGAATGCCGATGAATACCGTATTATCGAGTTCAATATTATTTTCCAGCACCTGGTGGCAGAGCCGCCTGATGGTAATGGCCAGTTGCTGTTCATTAAGGATCGTCTTCAAACAGAATTATTTTGATAAAAATAAACGCAATCCGCTAAATTAAAGCAAAAAAAGGAATGAGAAAGTAGCGTACTTTCTCATTCCTTTTTCTCTTCCTATTGCTGTTTACTAAAAGCTAAAGCCGATCGCGATACCTGTGCGCAGGCCAAATCCATCGATGCCGCTGGAAATATCCCATTCATCTTCGTTCACGTTTTCTTTGATCTTTCCTGAGTTGTAAGAGGGTCCCAGGAAGAGGTCGAGCACAAAGCCACTGCCCCATGTTTTTTCCCAACCTAATAAGGCGCCGCCGCCAAATGAAGAGTAAGAAACTTTGTCGCCGCTGCTTTTTTCCTTGATGTTGAAATTCTGGTAACGAAGGAAAGGTGCAACATACACGCCGTTCATGGCTTCTTTGCGTCCTGCAACATAAAAACGATACTCGGGTGTGATGCCCAAACCTGAATACTTCAGGTCGCTGATGCCTACACCTGTGTAGAACAAACCGATCTGAAAAGTCTGGTTGCTGCTTACTGCTCTTTCATAAGAAACGTTTCCGGTGGCAAGGAACAGGGAAAGGGGATTGAGTTTAACAACATTTTGATTTCCGTCCTGTGCATGGGCGCCAACAAAGGCGGCAACAAATGCTGTGATCAGTACTACTTTTTTCATTACTGGTGCTTTAAAGGGTTTTAAAAGGTTTTTATGACGTTGTCAGTTACAGGAACGAAATTATTATGCGTAAACGCGTGTTGGGCTGGTAAAAAGTTGAAATGTCATAAATCGTGTATGAGCTGTAAGTACAAAAAACGTATTAAAATATTTTTAATATTACTTTTTGTCGGTTTCGTCGCCTGTATTATTATATATACATGCTATATAAGCATACTTTATGAGCGCGCGGATTTTAATAAATCTTTTTTGCAACGACAACACTTAAAAGGGTATTCTTCTTAATTTTTTAATAGAAGTTATATGGATAACGTTTTTGTGTTGATATTACACGAAGGAACAAACGCAGTTGTTTAATCAAAAAAATTTTTGCGGCAACACAACAAAAAAATTTCTTGCATTTACACAATAATAAACTTGTATATTTTTTTTTGTTTTAATGTACAAGCGATTACTTTTACGCCCGTTAAAAATCTTCTATAACCTATTAGAATTCCTAAAAACTAAAACAATGAAAAAGGTTTTAATGG
>Ga0065721_10050189_pt1 | contig 22306 bp, 20 predicted proteins | sample Mesricmetagenome_FD_59108 | JGI IMG/M metagenome (GOLD analysis project Ga0065721, IMG submission 59108) | Mesophilic microbial community from rice straw/compost enrichment Sample: eDNA_1 v2 (version 2) | ecosystem: Engineered > Solid waste > Grass > Composting > Bioreactor | place: USA: Davis...
GTCCTGCGCCATGCGGACCATGGCGTCGTAGATCGCGCTGTCGCCGTGCGGGTGGTATTTACCCATCACGTCGCCGACGATGCGCGCCGACTTCTTGTAGGGCTTGGTCGAGTCGTACCCGCCCTCCTTCATCGCGTAGAGGATGCGCCGATGGACGGGCTTCAGACCGTCGCGGACGTCGGGCAGCGCGCGACTCACGATCACGCTCATCGCGTAATCGAGATACGAACGCCGCATCTCGTCTTCGATCGTGACCGGCGCGATGTCGGAGGCGGGAGGAAGGGGTGTCGTGCTCAAGGAGACAAACTCATTCTATGGGCTGCGGCGATGCTCAGGCTATTTCCACAAGGACACATCACAAGGGCACATCGCGTGGACACATCACAAGGGAACGTCACTGGGGCACATCCGCACGGCCCTTCGGGCCGCTGCATGTAATATAAGAATTCCTACCAGCTTTCGCATGTGCACACAACGTTCGGAGCCCCCTATACCCGGTGCCGACAGGTCAGCGGCGGCTCAGAAGCGCAAAGCGCACCGAAAGTATGGTGACGGATACCACACTGGCGATGAGAATTCCCTCAAAAAGACCGCGCTCGCCGCGCTCCAGTACGAATGCGAGCAACGCCGATACCGGAATCATCACCACGGCGTAGGAGATGAAATGCAGGGCCGTGGGAATCCAAGCATCGTTCCGCCCCCGCAACGCGTTGGCCATCACCACCTGGCCGCCATCCGCCACCAGAATCCAGCCGATGAAGACGATCAGCGGCGCCACGCGCGCCAGGAGATTCGGGTCGGTGCTGTAGATCGCGGCGATCTGGTCCGGCGCCCAGCGGTACAGCACGCCGACGCAGGCCAGGATCAGGCTGGTCACCGCCAGCCCGGTCCAGCCGGCCAGCGCCATGTCCAGCCGGTCCTGCCGTCCATAGGCGACGCCGACGCGCACCGCGGTGGCCGAGGCCAGCCCCACCCCCGCCATGAAGGGCAGCGTCGTCAGGTTCATCCCCACCGTGAAGGCACCCAGCGCCAGCGGCGAGATCATGCCGGCGAACAGGCCGAGCGTGGCGAAGGCCGCGCTTTCCACCGCAAGGCTGAGCCCGGCGGCGTAGCCGAGGTGGCGCTGCCGGTGGCTGTCGCGCCACCAGGCGCCGATCTTGCCCCGCACGCCCCAGCGCTCGTGGTCGCTCATCCGCCACGCGTACAGGACGAGCCCCAGCCCCATCACCCAGCGCACCACCGTGGTCGCCCAGGCCGATCCGACCGCCCCCATGGCCGGGAACCCGAAATGCCCCCAGACCAGCGCCCAGGCCAGAACGGCGTTGATCAGGTTGCCGGCGATCATCGCGACCATGCCCGGCACCGGGCGCTTCAGCCCTTCCAGGAAGAATCCGGTGGCGACGTACAGCATCATGCCCGGCGCGCCGAGTCCCAGCACGATCATCACCGCCCCGCCACCGGCCGCCAGATCCGGCGATTGGCCGGTCAGGCGGAAGAAGGCCTCGCCGCCGAAGGACGCGAGCGCGAACAGGATGCCGAGCAGCAGCGCGTAGGGGATGGCGCGGCGCCAGATCCGCCCGCACTCCCGGTCCTGTCCGGCGCCCAGCGCGTGCGCCGTCACGGCGACCACGCCCATTAGCAGACCGACCCCGGTCGTCGTCATGATGTTCGACGGCAGGTGGGCCAGCCCGTAATAGGCGAGTTCCTGCGCGCTGTAGCGGCCGACGATCGCCGTGTCCACGGCCATCATCACCAGCAACCCGGCACGCGCGACGATCACCGGCGCCGCGAGGCGCAGCAGCTCGCCCACATGGGCGCGCAGGCGTTCGGCAAGGCGAAGGGCGGGAATCGTGGTTTCGGTCATGATCGGGCCAGGAATCCGGTCGACGGCGGGGCCGGCCATCTTGGCTGCACGGCGTACCACGTCAAGTGGTAGCTCACTCCCCATCCGCCCTGTTGCAAATCCAGCGGGCGACCCGGAACCAACGCGCGCGGCGCCGCGTTGACAAGGGAACATCACCCACGGAGGAGTTCCGGATCATGAGCCGCACGATGCAGTTCCCCGTGCGCCAGATTGCCCTCGCCAGCTTCATTCTGACCTTCGCTGCGCTGCTTGCCGGCTGCAACACGGTCGAAGGGGCCGGGCAGGACGTCAAGGCCGGCGGCCGCGCGATCGAGCGCACCGTTCAGTGACCGTGTGCGGCGTCCGGTGACGGACGCTCTCGGCAGGCCGTTCGCTTCAACAACCGAAGGTTTTTCGCATGAGCGATCCCATGACGCCCGGCCCCTCCACTCCGGGCCCCTCCACTCCGGGTGGCCCGGGCGAGATTCCAAGCCCGTCCACTCCCAGCACGCCGCAGCCGGATCAGCCGAGCACGCCGCAGCCCTACCCCGTGCCGCCGAATCCGGACGTTCCGCCGGAGATGCCGCCACCCGCGGAGCAGCCGACGCCGGGCATGCCGACTCCGACCCAGGCCTGATTCCATGCCTGATTCCATGATTGCCTGATCGCGGCGGCCATCCGGCTGCCGGCGGACATGCAAGCAGAACGGCCGGCGCCCCAGGGGGCAGCGCCGGCCGTTCCTGCGCTTGAAGGGCACTCCTGAACCGGCGATAGTCGCGTCCTCGACCACCTGGGGGAGGCCCGCCGGATGAGCGCCGACATCGTTGATCTGCCCGGCGGTTTCGGCCGCATCCGCGAATGCCGCCACGGGCGCATGATCTTCAACCCCCACGACGTCTATGTCGGCCGCAGCCTGGACGTCTACGGCGAATATTCCGAGGCCGAGGCCGCCTTCCTGCGCTTCATCGTGCGGCCGGGCGATACCGTGGTCGAGGCCGGCGCCAACATCGGCGCCCTGACGGTCGTCCTGGCCCAGGCCGCCGGCCCGACCGGCTGGGTGGTGGCCTACGAGCCGCAGCGGATCGCCTTCCAGATGCTGTGCACCAACATCATGCTGGGCGGCTTCGCCAACGTGGAGGCCCGGCCGACCGCCGCCGGGGCCGAGCCCGGCAGCATCACCGTTCCGCAACTCGACCCGACAAAGCCGAACAACTTCGGCGGGCTGGAACTCGGCGGTGCGCATCCTGGCCTGACGGTCGCCGTGGAGACCATCGACGCGCTGGAGCTTCCGCGCTGCCGGCTGATCAAGGCGGACGTGGAGGGTATGGAAAGCGCCGTCCTGGCCGGTGCCGCCCAAACCATCGCCCGGCATCGCCCCTTCCTCTATCTGGAGAATGACCGGCGCGACCACTCCCCCGCGCTGATCCGGCACGTCCTGTCGCTGGGCTACCGGGCCTGGTGGCACCTGCCGGTTTACTACAACCCGCAGAACTTCCGAGCGGTGGCCGAAAACCTGTTCCCCGGCGAGGGAGCCTTCAACATCCTGTGCGCCCCGCGGGAGATCAACATCTCCGTCAGCGCACAGGAAATCCAGGCCGAAGATTCCTGGCCCGTTCCATAGAAATCGGGCGAACCACGTCCGTTCTCACAGTCGAATATTCGAATCTAAAAACAATAACGAAACACAAGAGCAACAAGCCACCTCTGTCGGTGGCAAAATTTGGCTCAATCGCGTCAATCATTTTTTTACCTTTTCATGGACCTCGCGCCGGTGTTAACAATTTGTTAACCAAACGCGGAGAGGAAACCATGGCCATTTTCTCAGGAAAAGACACCGCCGACCGCCTCACCGGCACCAGCAACGCCGACTCGCTGTATGGCGGCGGCGGCGATGATTCGCTGGCGGGCGGTCTCGGCAACGATTTCCTCGACGGCGGCGTCGGCAACGACTGGCTGGGCGATCCCTATTCCGGCGACGCGGGCAACGACCGCATGTACGGACGGGCCGGCAACGACCAGCTGTTCGGCGGGGCCGGCAACGACTGGCTCGACGGCGGGGCGGACAACGACACCGTGAAGGGCGGGCGTGGAGACGACACGCTGGCCGGCGGGGCCGGCGACGACTGGCTGGTCGACACGCTGCGCGACGCCGGTGCCGACCTGTTCCTGCCCGGCGCCGGCAACGACCACATGGTCAGTTATTTCGACCTGACCGCGGACACCTTCCGCATGCAGGCCGCACCGGGCGGGTTCGGCCACGACGACATCCAGTATTTCGAGAAGGGAATCGACCGGATCGAGTTCCAGGGCTACACGGCCGGCAGCCTGTCGGTCGCCACCACCCAGACCGGAACGGTTTTCTCGTTCAAGGACGGGTCGTCGCTCTCGGTCGACGGCACGGGGCTGGTGGCCGGCCGCGACTACGTGTTCACCTGACCCATTGGGGGTAGATTCCGATTGGTTCCGGGGGGCTGAAGGCGACTTCGGCCCCCTTCCCGCACCCGATCGCCCGTCTGCCGCGTTACAGCTTCACCACAGCGTTGGAGGAGGCAGACCATGCGCACCCCGCGGACGAATCCGACATCGAAAAAACTGCCTGAGAAGAGACCGCGTGAGTGGAGATCGCCGGCAGCCCGTCTGCTGGCGGCCGGCGCGCTCGTGGCGCTCGGCGCCTGCGCGGAAGTCGGCGATCCACCGCGGCCGATGGCGACCATTTCGCCGCTGGAACTGGTCGGATTGTCCGTGCAGTCGGTGGAGCCCAACCGGATCCTCGGCACGGTGGAGGACGTGGTCGTCACCCCCAGCCGGGAACCCGTCCAGCTTCTGGTGGCGAGCGGCGCGCCGGTCTACCCGCTCAAGCGCCGCGTCGCGCTGGACACTGGCAACGTGCGCTATTCCACCGAGCGCCAGGCGCTGCTCCTCAGCGGGATGAGCGTGGACCAGTTCGCCGCCCTGCCCGTTCTCGCCAACGATCAGACGGGCGTGCCGCCGCTGCCCGGATCGCCAAACGCCACCAACTGGTACAGGGCCACGTCCCCGGGCCCGGTTCCCGCAGCACGGTAACGCGAGCCACAAAACCGGACGGCCCAAACGAACAGCGCCGCGGGTGTTCCCCGCGGCGCCGTCGATTCGCGATTTGCCCAGTGGCAAGCGCCCTATGGCAAGCCTCAGAACGGGATCTCGTCGTCGAGATCGTCGTGCCGGGGCGGAGCGCCACCGCCGCTGCGGCCACCACCGCCGCCGCCGCCACCCCCGCCGTAGCCGCCACCGCCACCGCCACCGCCACGCGACTCGTAGCCGCCACCGCCGCCACCGTAGCCGCCGCCACCGCCTTCGCCCTCACGCGGACCGCCGGTGAAGTCGATCTCGTTGACACGCACGGAGAGGCCGGCGCCACGGGTGCCGTCGCGCTTCTCGAACTCGCGGATCGTCACCTCGCCGGAGACGACCACCTGCTTGCCCTTGGTCAGGTGCGGGGCCAGCGCTTCCGCGCGGCGTCCCCAGATGGAGCAATCGACCCACTGGGTGGTCTTGCGCTCGCCAAAGCCAACGTCGTTGGCAACGCGGAAGCCCAGAACCTTCTCGCCGCTCTGCGTCGTGCGCAGCTCGCCATCCGCGCCCAGGCGCCCTGTAAACGTCCATACATTCATCGCACGTGTCTCCTAGCGCGGGTGTCCCGGCATCGTCTCCGACCCGTTCGGGCGCCCGGCGGAAGGGCGTCCAGATGCCGAGGGTGTCTGTTCGCAGGGCCGGTTTGGTCTGTTTGCCCCCGCCCCGCTCACGCTTCGTAAAGCATGCGGCAGGGCGCGGGTCAACCGCCGTGGAGCGCTTCGCCCCCATCGCCCGAACCAACCCGCCCGGCCCGCGCGAAAGAGAACACTCCGTGAACAAATATAGCAGAGTCCGTTGGCGCGTGAAACAGATTCCTTTGCCGTCCTCCGCCTTTCCCGCGCGAATCGGATGAGGTGTGCTGCGCGACGGTGGCAATTCGGTTGCGCGTGGCACATATCTGTCCGGGCTTCAAGCTGCTTCCCTTCCCTACGCGATTCAGCTAAGAACACTCCATGAACAAGCACATCAGTGTCCGCGGCGCGCGGGAACACAACCTCAAGAACGTCGACGTCGATCTGCCGCGTGACGAGTTGATCGTCATCACCGGCCTGTCGGGATCGGGCAAATCCTCGCTCGCCTTCGACACGATCTACGCCGAGGGCCAGCGGCGTTACGTGGAAAGCCTGTCGGCTTACGCGCGCCAGTTCCTGGAACTGATGCAGAAACCCGACGTCGAATCGATCGAGGGGCTGTCGCCGGCCATCTCCATCGAGCAGAAGACGACGTCGAAGAATCCGCGCTCCACCGTCGGCACGGTAACGGAGATCTACGACTACATGCGCCTGCTCTGGGCGCGCGTCGGAATCCCCTACTCGCCCGCCACGGGCCTACCCATCGAAAGCCAGACGGTCAGCCAGATGGTCGACCGCGTCCTGGCCATGCCCGAGGGCACGCGCCTGCTGCTGCTGGCTCCGATCATCCGGGGCCGTAAGGGCGAGTACAAGAAGGAGATCCAGGATCTCCGCAAGCGCGGCTTCCAGCGCGTGCGCGTCGACGGCACGATGCACGAGATCGACGAGGTCCCGGCGCTCAACAAGAAGCTGAAGCACGACATCGACGTGGTGGTTGACCGCATCGTCGTGCGCGAGGGGCTGGGCAACCGCCTCGCCGATTCGCTGGAAACTGCGCTTGGCCTCGCCGACGGCATCGTGTTCGTGGAGAACGCCGACAGCCACGAGCAGACCGTCTTCTCGCAGAAATTCGCCTGCCCGGTGTCCGGCTTCACGATCCCGGAGATCGAACCGCGGCTGTTCTCCTTCAACAACCCGTTCGGCGCCTGCCCGGCCTGCGATGGGCTGGGCAGCAAGATTTACTTCGACCCCATGCTGGTCGTCCCGGACGAGCGGCTGTCGCTGAAGAAGGGCGCCATCGCCCCCTGGGCCGGTTCCTCCTCGCAGTATTACGTGCAGACGCTGGAGAGCATCGCCAAGCACTTCAACGTCGGCATGGACACGCCCTGGGAAAAGCTGCCGGAGGAGGTCAAGCAGACCATCCTGTACGGCTCCGACGGCGCGCCCATCACGATGACCTACGACGACGGCCTGCGCAGCTACCAGACGCACAAGGCCTTCGAGGGCATCGTCAACAACCTGGAGCGCCGCTACCGCGAGACGGAAAGCGCCTACATGCGGGAGGAGCTGTCCAAGTACCAGTCCTCCCAGCCCTGCGAGACCTGCAAGGGCGCTCGTCTGAAGCCGGAGGCGCTGGCCGTGAAGGTGAACGGCCTGCACATCTCCGCGGCCTCCGAGATGTCCATCGCCGACGCGGCGACGTGGTTCAGCACGCTGAACGACCACCTGCGCCCGAAGGACAAGGAGATCGCCTACCGCATCCTGAAGGAAATCAACGAGCGGCTGGGCTTCCTCAACGCGGTGGGGCTTGAGTACCTGACGCTCAGCCGCGGCTCCGGCTCCCTGTCCGGCGGCGAGAGCCAGCGCATCCGCCTCGCCTCGCAGATCGGGTCGGGCCTGACCGGCGTGCTCTACGTGCTGGACGAGCCCTCCATCGGCCTGCACCAGCGCGACAACGACCGGCTTCTGGCCACCCTGAAGAGGCTCCGCGACCTCGGCAACACCGTGATCGTGGTGGAGCATGACGAGGACGCCATCCGCACCGCCGACTATCTGGTGGACATGGGTCCCGGCGCCGGCCAGCACGGCGGCACAGTGGTCGCCCAGGGAACGCCGGCGGAGGTGCAGAAGAACCCCAACAGCGTCACCGCCCAGTTCCTGAACGGCACCCGCTTCGTGCCGGTGCCCGACGAGCGCCGGCCCGGCCACAAGGGCCAGTTCCTGGAGGTGAAGGGTGCGCGCGCCAACAACCTGCAGAACGTGTCGGCGCGAATCCCGCTGGGCACCTTCACCTGCGTGACCGGCGTGTCGGGCGGCGGTAAGTCCACCCTGATCATCGAGACGCTCTACAAGGCTGTCGCGCGCAAGCTGATGGGGGCCCGCGAGCATCCGGCGGAGCACGACTCGCTGACGGGGCTGGAGCATCTGGACAAGGTCATCGACATCGACCAGTCGCCCATCGGCCGCACGCCGCGTTCCAACCCGGCGACCTACACCGGCGCCTTCACGCCGATCCGCGACTGGTTCGCCGGCCTGCCGGAGGCGAAGGCCCGCGGCTACGGCCCCGGCCGCTTCTCCTTCAACGTGAAGGGCGGGCGGTGCGAGGCATGCCAGGGCGACGGCGTCATCAAGATCGAGATGCACTTCCTGCCGGACGTCTACGTCACCTGCGACGTCTGCCACGGCAAGCGCTACAACCGCGAGACGCTGGAGGTCACCTACCGCGACAAGACCATCGCGGACGTGCTCGACATGACCGTCGAGGAGGGCAAGGAGTTCTTCAAGGCCGTGCCCGCCATCCGCGACAAGCTGGAGACGCTGGAACGGGTGGGCCTCGGCTACATCCACATCGGCCAGCCCGCCACCACCCTGTCGGGCGGCGAGGCGCAGCGCGTGAAGCTGTCCAAGGAGCTGAGCCGCCGCGCCACCGGCCGGACACTCTACATCCTCGACGAGCCCACCACCGGCCTCCACTTCGCCGATGTGGAAAAGCTGATGGAGGTGCTCCACGCGCTGGTCGACCAGGGCAACACGGTGCTGGTGATCGAACACAATCTGGAGGTCATCAAGACCGCCGACTGGATCATCGACCTCGGCCCCGAAGGCGGCACCGGCGGCGGCGAGATCGTCGCGGAAGGCACGCCGGAGGATGTGGCCAAGGTCGCCCGGAGTTACACCGGGCAGTATCTGGCCCCCTACCTGAAGGCGAAGCCGAAGACCCGAAAGAGGGCGTGAAGACGGGCCGGGAATTCCCCGGCCCTTTTCTTGTCACGGGACTTTTGGCGCCCAGGGAAACAAACGCGTCCGACGCGCGTTCCCTCTCCACACTTCGCCTTTCAGGAGGGAGAGGAACGATGAAGAGGACGATTCTGTCGGGTGTGGCGCTGGCGTTCGGCGCGGCACTGCTTGTCAGCGCCTGCGGTTCGGACGATACGACCCGCAGCACCACGACGACGACCACCACGACCAACCCGGGCTACGGCACCACGGGTTCCACGCTGACCACGCCGCCGATCAGCGGTTCCTCGACCACCGAGCGCACCACGACGACGAAGACCCAGTAACACACCGTCCGACTGGCAGCACACCGAACACACGGCCGGCCCCCGCCTCGTGCGGGGCCGGCCGTTTCGTTTGCGGGGCGGCAATCCGTTCGATATCCCACCGAAACCTTGCGGCCAGCCTCCCAAGGGGCTACCTCAGTCACCTTCATGTTTCCCGGCGTTTTGGCTCTGGACACGGGCGAAGGCGCCTCTCGCAAGACGAAGATCATGACCGACACTTCCAGCCCCGCCTCCCTCCGCCCCGTTCACGTCATCGGCGGCGGCCTCGCCGGGTCCGAGGCTGCCTGGCAACTCGCCTCGCGCGGCGTGCCCGTGGTGCTGCACGAAATGCGCCCCGTCCGCCCCACCGACGCGCACAGCACGGACATGTTCGCCGAGTTGGTCTGCTCCAACTCCTTCCGGTCGGACGATGCGGAGTACAACGCCGTCGGCCTGCTGCATGAGGAGATGCGGCGCTGCGGGTCGCTGATCCTGCGCTGCGCCGACGCGCACAAGGTGCCGGCCGGCGGGGCGCTCGCCATGGACCGCGACGGCTTCGCCGGTGCGGTGACCGAGGCGATCATGACCCACCCGCTGATCACGGTGGAGCGCGGCGAGGTCCAGGGCCTGCCGCCGGAGGCGTGGGACAGCGTGATCATCGCCACCGGCCCCCTCACCTCCCCCTCGCTGGCGGAGGCGATCCGGTCCTTCACGGGCGAGGAGTCGCTGGCCTTCTTCGACGCCATCGCCCCCATCGTCTATCTGGAGAGCGTGGACCTGTCCAAGGCGTGGTTCCAGTCGCGCTACGACAAGCCCGGCCCCGGCGGCACGGGCAAGGACTACATCAACTGCGCCTTCGAGAAGGACGAGTACCGCGCCTTCATCGACGCCCTGATCACCGGCGAGAAGGTGGACTTCAAGGAGTGGGAGAAGAACACCCCCTACTTCGAAGGCTGCCTGCCCATCGAGGTGATGGCGGAACGCGGCGTCGACACGCTGCGCTACGGCCCCATGAAGCCGGTCGGCCTGACCAACCCGCACAAGCCGGAACGCCGCCCCTACGCGGTCGTCCAGTTGCGCCAGGACAACGCGCTGGGCACGCTCTACAACCTCGTGGGCTTCCAGACGAAGCTGCGCCATGCCGAGCAGACGCGCATCTTCCGCATGATTCCCGGCCTGGAAAACGCGGAATTCGCGCGGCTGGGCGGCCTGCACCGCAACACCTTCCTGAACAGCCCGCGCCTGCTCGACGGTGCGCTGCGGCTGAAGGCGCAGCCGCGCATCCGCTTCGCCGGGCAGGTCACGGGCTGCGAGGGCTATGTCGAAAGCGCCGCCGTCGGTCTGATGGCCGGCCGCTTCGCCGCCGCGGAGCGGCAGGGACGGTCCGTCTCCGCCCCGCCGTCCACGACGGCGCTGGGCGCCATCCTCGGCCACATCACCGGCGGCGCGAACGCCGACACCTTCCAGCCCATGAACGTGAACTTCGGACTGTTCCCGCCGGTCGAAGACCGCATCAAGGGACGGGAGCGCAAGCTCGCCTACACGCGGCGCGCGCTGGCCGATCTGGAAGATTGGCTGAAGGCGGAGCACGCTTAAGACAGGTTTTGGACTGGCAACGATGGCCGGCGGTGCCTTCGGGCGCCGCGGGCATCGGCCGCTCCATCTGTTTGCAATCAATCGAATCGCGAAAAATCCATTTGAACGAATCGCGAAAAATCCATTTGAACGCTTCTTTTCACGCGCACTGGAGCGACAATTTACCGCTTAATTTATTCAACGCCCGTTGAACGAATCCAATCATACTCTCCCGCATACCATAAGGACAACAAAGCGGGCTGGGCTATGGTTCGTTCCAAATCATTGGTTGTCAAACAGCTAATTGTCATCGTTCTCGTCACGGTCCTCGGACTGGCCGCGGGCATCGCCGCGCTGACCGCCAAGAGCGGGACGGACATCGAAGCGCTCGCCTACAAGGGCGGCGAACAGCTTGGCCACCGATACGCGGAACGGGCCCAGGCGCGCCTGGAAGACGCCATGGACGCCGCCCGCTTCATCGCAACGTCGCTCGTCAGCCTCAAGGCGTCGGGACGGGCCGACCGGGCGCAGCTCAGCGCATGGCTGAAGGGCATCGCCGAATCGCGCCCCGAGTTCCTGGGGGTCTGGGTCGGCATTGAGCCCAACGCTCTGGACGGCCGCGACGCGGAGTTCGTGAACACGCCGGGCTCGGACAAGTCCGGCCGCTTCCTTCCCTACTGGAACCGCGCGTCCGGCAAGGTCGACCTGGAGGCGATCACCGGATACGACGATCCGGGTCCGGACGGTGTCTATTATCAGGTTCCCAAGCGCACCAAGCGCGCCATGGTGGTGGAGCCATACGCCTACATGGTCGCCGGCAAGAGCGTGCTGATGGTGTCCATGGCCGTTCCGATCGTCGAGAACGACCGCGTCATCGGCGTGGCGGGCGTGGACCTGTCCACCGACGGCATCTGGAACATGCTGAAGACCGTGAAGCCGTTCGACACCGGATCGGTCTACCTGATTTCCAACGACGGTGCCTGGGCCGGCTACTCCAACGCCGACCACATGGGCAAGCCGATCGAGCAGACCAGCCCGCGCCTTGCCGACGCCAAGGCCGCCATCCACGCCGGACGGCCCTTCGATCAGGTCTCGGAAACCGCCGACGGCCAGGAGGTGAAGCAGCTCTTCATCCCAGTCAGCATCACCGGGACGGACACGCCCTGGTCGATCCTGGTCAACCTGCCGCTCGACAAGATCAACGCGCCGGTCCGGAGCTTGCGGGACACCACGATCGCCGGCGGCCTTGTCCTGCTGGCCGCTCTCGTCGCCGCCCTGCTGATCGCCAGCCGGAGCATCATCGGCGTGCCGCTCCAGCGGACGCTCGCGACGCTGGACGCCGTCGTGGCCGGCAACCGGACCGTCGCCATCGCCGACACCGACCGAGCCGACGAGATCGGGGCCATCAACAAGGCCCTGAAGCTGTTCCAGGAGAGCAACGCCCGCATGGCCGACCTGGAGGAGGAACGCCGCCGCGAGGAGCAGCGGGCGGCCGACCGCCGCAAGCGCGAACTGACGGAGGTTGCCGAGCGCTTCGAGGCGTCCGTGGGCGGGGTGGTGCGCAACGTGTCCGTCCAGGCCAACCAGATGCGCACGACGGCGCAGAGTCTGTCGGCCATCGCCGAACAGACCGACCGTCAGGCCTCCGCCGTCGCCACCGCCGCCGACGATGCCAGCCACAACGTGCAGACCGTCGCCGCCGCAGCGGAGGAGCTGACCACCTCCATCCGCGAGATCAACGAGCGCATCAGCCGCTCCTCCCAGATGGCGTCTGAAGCCGTGGGCGAGGTGGAGCGGACCAACAGCACGCTGGAAGGGCTGGCCGCCGCGGCCCAGAAGATCGGCGACGTGGTGAACCTGATCCAGGGCATCGCCGGGCAGACCAACCTTCTGGCGCTGAACGCCACCATCGAGGCCGCGCGCGCCGGAGAGGCCGGTAAGGGCTTCGCCGTCGTCGCCAGCGAGGTGAAGAACCTCGCCAACCAGACCGCCAAGGCGACCGAGGAGATCTCGGCCCAGATCGCCGAAATGCAGTCGGTCAGCAGCACCGTGGTGCAGGTGATCCAGGCGGTCGGCCGCAGCATCGTCGCGATCAATGAAACCATCGCCGCCATCGCCGCGGCGGCCGAGGAGCAAGGGGCCGCGACGCAGGAGATCAGCCGCAACGTCCAGCAGGCCTCCGCCGGCACCCACGCCGTCTCGACCAACATCGACGGCGTGACGAAGGCCGCCAGTTCCACCGGCGCCATGGCCGGCCAAGCGCTGACCGCCGCCGGCGAACTGTCGCGCGAGGCCGACCAGCTCCGCCAGGAGGTGGAACGCTTCGTCGCGACGATCCGCGCCGCGTAAATCCGGGCGTAAGCGGCCGGTGCCCGCTCAGTACCGGCCGCGCACCGCCGCCCAGGCCAGCTTCGCCTGACGGAACGGGTTCGGCATCAGCACGCGGGCGGCGAAGGGGTCGTTGCCCTCCCGCGCGATCACGTCCAGATAGGTGTCGGCCAGCACCGCCGGCAGCAGGGCCGGCACGGCCTCGCGCGGCACCTCGCGGCGCAGTGCGCGGGCCTGGGACAGGTGGTCGCGCGCCGTCGCGGCCACCTCCGCGACCACCGGGCGCAGTTCGGGGGTGGAGCGCATCTCGAACAGGTCGCCCGGCTTCGCCCCGTGCGCCTCCATCCGGTCGGCCGGCAGCAGTTGGCGGTGATGGCGGGCGTGGTGGGCCACCGCGCGGAGGATGCCGGTCAGCGCGTAGGCGATGCCCACATGGCGCCCGGCCCGAGTGGCCGCTTCTCCCCGCACGTCCAGCGCTTCCATCGCCAACTGGACGAGCGGCGCGCTGGTCACGTCCGCGTAGTTGACGAGGCATTCGATGCTGGATGGCGGCGTATCGTCCAGGTCGGCCTCGCGCGCGTCGACCAGCCGGTCGAGCAGGGGGCGGCTCAGCCCGCGCTCCCTGGCCGCGGTTGCCAGCGGCTCCATCACCGCGTGCTTGGGCACGGCGCCGCCCTCGTAGACCTTCTCGATTCCGTCGCGCCAGAACTGCAGACGCATCTGGCCCAGCACCGGCTCGGTCACCACCTCGCGGGTCTTGGCGATCTCCAGATTGAAGGCGTAGAGCGCGAACAGCGCCTCGCGCCGCTCGGCCGGAGCGAACAGACAGGTCAGAAAACGGTCGTTGTCATATTTCCGCACCTCCTGTCCGCTATAGGACAGGTCGGGGGTCGCCTTCGCCATGTGATGCCTGTTTGGGAAAAATGGGGGTGGCACAGTTAGAGACCGGGGCAAAGCCCGTTCGCGCCTTATATTAGGCAGTGTGGCCCAACACACCAGTCCCGACGCGCAGCAGGCAACGGAACATGGCTGATTTCAACATCGCCCCCACAAAGCCCCGCAAGCCCAGCCCGATCGCCCGCAAGGACGCCGGCTCGGAGAACTTCCCCGTCGCATCGCGCCTGCTGCCGAAGCACCTGCGCCCGCACGTGATGGCGTTCTACAACTTCGTTCGGCTGGGCGACGACATCGCCGACGATCCGGACCTGGAGCCGGAAACCAAGCTGGCCTACCTGGAGGCGCTGGAACGGTCGCTCACCACCGGTCAGGCGAAGCACGCCTACCTGAAGCCGGCGCTGGACCTCCGCGCCAGCCTGCAATCCACGGGCGTCAGCGACCGGCACGCCCGTCAGGTGCTGCGCGCCTTCCGGCGCGACGCGGTCGGCGCGCGCTGCCACACCTGGAGCGACCTGCTGCTCTACTGCCGCTTCTCCGCCAATCCCGTGGGCCGCTATTTGCTGGACCTGCATGGCGAAGGCGTTGCGGCCGGGCCGGCATCGGACGCGCTCTGCTCCGCCCTTCAGGTGCTGAACCACCTTCAAGACTGCCGGGACGACTGGGCGCAACTCGGCCGCTGCTACATCCCGCTGGCCTGGTTCGACGAGAGCGGCATCAGCGTCGAGCGTCTGGTGGAGCCGGAAAGCGACGTGAAGCTGCGCACCATCTTCGACCGCACGCTGGAGCACACCGATCGGTTGCTGGAGCGCGCAGCCCCCCTGCCCGGCCTGATCCAGCACCGCGGCCTGCGGATGGAGGCCTCCGTCATCCTCAGCATCGCCGAATCGCTCGCCCACCGGCTGCGGGTGCGCGACCCGATGAAGAAGCGCGTGACGCTGGGCACCCACCATAAAATGTTTGCCGCCGCACGCGGGGTGGCGCGGGCGCTGAGCACGAAATAGAATCGCGCTGCTCGTTCCGGACCATTCAAACAGGACCCTCGCATGCAGCAGCCGTCGCTGGACTCGACGCCAAGCGAATCCGCCGAGACTCCGGCGGCCGCCGCGGCAGCCGTAGCCGGGCGGTCCGGCAGCACCTTCTACTGGCCGATGCTGCTGTTGCCGCGTTCCAAGCGCGCGGCAATGTTCGCCATCTACGCCTTCTGCCGGCGCATCGACGACATCGCCGACGAACCCGGCGATCCCGCGGAAAAGCGGGCCGGGCTGGATGTCTGGCGGCAGGAGATCCGCAGCCTTTACGGCGGCGGCGCTCCGACCAGTTCGCTCGGCGCCGCGCTGAAGGGCGCCATCGAACGCTACGGTCTGCCGCGCGGGGAACTGGAAGCCCTGATCGACGGCATGGCCATGGACATCCCCGGCGACACCGGGGTCGGCATGCAGGCGCCTGCCCTGCCCACCCTGCGCCTCTATTGTCGCCGCGTCGCCGGTGCCGTGGGCATGCTGGCGATTCGCGTCTTCGACCGCGCCGACGCCTCCACGGAGGCCTTTGCCCTGTCGCTGGGCGAGGCGTTGCAGCTGACCAACATCCTGCGCGACCTGACCGAGGACGCGGAGATCGGCCGGCTCTACCTGCCGCGGGAGTTGCTGGACGAGGCCGAGATCGGCACGTCCGACCCCGACGCGGTGCTGGCCCACCCCAACCTCCCCAAGGCCTGCGAGGCGCTCGCCGACCTTGCCGAACAACGCTTCGCCGAGGCCCGGCAAGCCCTGGACGATGGCCGCGAGGCCGGGCGGCGCGGATCGCTGTGGGCCGCGGTGGCCATGATGGTGCTGTACCACCGCGTGCTGGTGCGTCTGCGTGCCCGCGGCTGGAGCGACCTGAACCGCCGGGTGCGCGTCGGCAAGCGCGAATGTGCGCTGGTGGCGCTGCGTTGCGCGCTCGGCTACCCGCCGGCCCAGTGACCGCCACAAGCATGACCGCCACAAGCATGACCGGCACGGGCATGACGACCGTCCACGTGATCGGCGCCGGCCTCGCCGGCCTGTCCGCCGCCGTCCGGCTGGCCAAGGCCGGGCGCCGCATCGTCCTGTACGAAAGCGCGCCGCAGGCGGGCGGCCGCAGCCGTTCCTTCTTCGATTCGACGCTCGGCCGCACGGTGGACAACGGCAGCCACCTGGCTCTCAGCGGCAACCGGGCCCTGCTCGGCTACCTCGACGCGGTGGGTGCCCGCGGCGGGCTGACGGAACTGCGCCCCGCGGCCTTTCCCTTCCTCGACCTCCGTTCCGGCGAGCGCTGGACCCTGCGCCCCGGCGGGCTGTGGCTGTTCGACTCCGCGCGGCGCGTGCCCGGCAGCCGGCCGGCGGATTACCTCGCCGCGCTGCGGACGCTCACCGCCGGCCAGGGCGCGACGGTCGCGGACGCCCTGCCACCCAACGGCCCTCTGTACGACCGGCTGTGGCAGCCCCTGGCCGTGTCGGTGATGAACGGCGCGCCCGACCGCTCCTCCGCCCGGCTGTTCGGCGCGGTGCTGCGGGAAACCCTGCTGCGCGGAGAGGCCGCCTGCCGACCGCTGTTCGCCGAGCGCGGCCTGTCCGCCGCGCTGATCGACCCCGCCGTGGCGTGGCTTGAACGGAACGGCGCAACGCTGCGGTTCGGTGCGCGCGTGGACGGGCTGGACCGCGAGGGAGAGCGCATCACCGCCCTGTCCGTGGCCGGGGAGCGTGTCCCCCTGGGCGCTGCCGATTCGGTCGTCCTGGCGGCCCCGGCCTGGATTTCCGGCCGGCTCCTGCCCGGTTTGCCGGTCCCCGCGGCCGGACGCGCCATCGTCAACGCCCATTTCCGGCTGGAGTCGCCGCCTGTCCTGCCCGGCGGCCTGCCCTTTCTCGGTCTGGTCGGCGGCACCGCGGAGTGGCTGTTCCTGCACGGTGACGTGGCCTCCGTCACCGTCAGCGACGCCGACTCACTGGCCGACCAGGCGGCCGACGCCATCACGGCGAGGCTCTGGCGGGACGTCGCCCGTGCGTTTGGCCTCGATGGACCGGCCCCGCCCTGCCGAATCGTCAAGGAGCGCCGCGCCACGCCGGACCAGTCGCCGGAGCACGCAACGAAGCGTCCTGGCCCCCAAACCGGCCTGTCGAACCTCGTTTTGGCCGGGGATTGGACCGATACGGGCCTTCCGGCGACGCTGGAAGGGGCGGTCCGGTCCGGCGAACGGGCCGCGAAGGCGCTCCTGCACCCTCGGACTACCACCTTTTCGCGCCTCGGCCTTTTTCCAGCCTTCACTTTGCCGCGCCGCGGGCCTATTTGAGCGGACGGAGGTGCTGCGCCTTCAAGGCTCGGCCCGAGAGTGGACAATTCAAGAAGAGAGGGTAACCCATGGCGTTCGAACTGCCGCCGCTCCCCTACGCGTACGATGCGCTGGAGCCGTTCATGTCGTCGCAGACTCTCCACCTGCACCATGACAAGCACCACCAGACCTACGTCACCAACCTGAACAACCTGACGAAGGACAGCCCGCTGGCCAACGCCAGCTTGGAAGACGTCATCAAGCAGAGCTACGGCGATGCCTCCAAGCAGGGCCTCTTCAACAACGCCGGTCAGGTGTGGAACCACACCTTCTACTGGCAGAGCATGAAGAAGAACGGCGGCGGCGCCATCCCGGGCGAGCTTGAGAAGCGCCTGATCGCCGACTTCGGCAGCCTCGACAAGTTCAAGGAAGAGTTCTCGAACGCCGCCATCACGCAGTTCGGTTCGGGCTGGGCGTGGCTCTACATCGACAACGGCAAGCTGAAGGTCACCAAGACCTCCAACGCCGACACCCCGCTGGCCCAGGGCCACTACCCGCTGCTGACCGCCGACGTGTGGGAGCACGCCTACTACGTCGACTACCAGAACCGCCGCGCGGACTTCGTGAAGGCGTTCATGGAAAGCCTCGTGAACTGGGAATTCGTCGCCGAGCGCCTGTCGAAGGCCCCGGCCTGATCCCATTCGGCCTGCTCCCACTGGGATCGCCGAAACGGAAAAGGACCCCGCAAGGGGTCCTTTTTTGTTGGCGTCTTCCGCGGAGGTCTTCGCCTCAAGCCGGCAACAGAGCCGCCGCGACGCGCCGGCCTTCGGCAAGCAGGACGTTGTAGGTGCGGCAGGCCGCACCGGTGTCCATGACCTCCACCACCACACCGGCCTCGCGCAGGCCCTGGCGCAGGGCCTTGGGCAGAAGCTGCATCTTGGGGCCGGACCCCAGCAGCAAGATCTCGACCCGCGGCTTGGCCTGGGTGACGGCGGAGAAATCCTCCACCGTCAGCGCGGTGAAATCGGTCGCATTCCAGGGTTGGGTGCGGTCGGGCAGGACGACGACCGAACCGGTCCGCCACTGCCCCGACACGCAGAACTGCCCTTCCCCGTATCCGTCGATGACCTGCCGGTCCGACGGAATCATCGGCGTGATGTCCGCCATCTCTTATCCGTTTTCCGTGTCGTTGAAGCTCAGGGCGTCGGGGCCGGCTGTGCGGCCTCGGTCGCCGGGGCGCCGCGGCGCAGCCGGTTCTCGCCCAGGAACAACAAGATGGGAGCGGCGATGAAGATGGACGAGGAGGTCGCCAGGAAAATGCCGAAGATCAGCACGATACCGAAGTCCTGCAACGCCTCGCCGCCAAAGAAGGCCAGGGGAATGATCGACAGAAGCGTACACATGGACGTACCGAGCGTACGGTTCAGCGTCTCGTTGATCGAACGGTCGATCAGTTCCCGCAGCGGCATCTTCTTGTAGATGCGCAGATTCTCGCGCATGCGGTCGTACACCACGACCTTGTCGTTGATCGAATAGCCCATGATGGTCAGGATCGCCGCAACGGCCGTCAGGTTGAACTGCAACCCGGTGATCGCGTAGAAGCCGACGATCTTGGTGACGTCCAGCAACAGCGTCACGACGGCGCCGAAGCCGAACTGCCATTCGAACCGGAACCAGATGTAGACCAGCATCGCCACCATGGCGAGGCCGAGCGACAGCATGCCGTTGAAGAAAAGCTCGCTGCTGACGGACGCGCCCACCGCTTCCACGCGGCGCACGGTCGTGCCGGGGATGTCCTTGGCGAGCGTGGCGCGCACCTTGTCGGCGGCAACCTGCTGCGCCGCGTCGTCGCCCGGCTGGCGTTCCAGGCGGATCAGAACGTCCTGGGGCGACCCGAACTCCTGCAACCCCACCTGCCCCATGTTCAGCTGGTTCAGCGTGTGGCGCAGTGACTCGAAATCGGCCGCCTGCGGCGTGCGCGCCTCGATCACGATGCCGCCACGGAAGTCGATGCCGTAGTTCAGGCCCGGATAGAAGTACAGCCCGACCGACGCGAGCGACAGCAGGGCCGACACGATCAGGCCGGCGTACCGCCCCCGCATGAAGGGGATGTTGGTGTTGTCGGGGACCAGACGAAGCCGGAACATGGAATACCTCTCAAAAGGGCGGCGGATGACCTCTTCCTTCATCCGCCGCCCGTTTAACCCGACAGATCAATGCCCCGGGCATCGATCGAAAGGGTGACGCGGACGGCGACGCGCGCCGGCCGCGTCAGACCGGCAGGGCGGCCGGCCGCGACTGGCGCAGCCAGCTGACCATCATGAGGCGAACGAGCACGGTCGCCGTGAACATCGAAATCAGGATGCCGAACGTGATGGTGACGGCGAACCCTTTGATGGCGCCGGTGCCGAAGATGAACAGAAGCGCCATCTTGATGACGGTCGTCAGGTTGGAGTCGACGATGGTCGAATAGGCGCGGCTGAAGCCGGCCTCCATGGCGCCGAACACACCCCGGCCCTTCTTCGTCTCCTCGCGGATGCGCTCGTTGATCAGGATGTTGGCGTCCACCGACAGGCCGAGCGACAGCAGGATGCCGGCGATGCCCGGCAGCGTCAGCGTCGCGTGCAGCATCGACAGCGCCGCCAGCGTCAGGACGATGTTGATCAGCAGCGCGAAGCAGGCGAAGGCGCCGAACAGGCCGTAGGCCGCCAGCATGTAGGCGCAGACCAGCACGAAGCCGACCGAGACGGCCATCAGGCCGGCGCGGATCGAATCGGCGCCCAGGTCGGGACCGACGGTGCGCTCCTCGATCACTTTCAGCGGCGCCGGCAGCGCGCCAGCGCGCAGCAGCACCGCAAGGTCGTTGGCCCCGGCGGCGGTGAAGTTGCCGCTGATCTGGCCGCGGCCGCCGGTGATCGGTTCGCGGATCACGGGGGCGCTGATGACCTTGTTGTCGAGCACGATGGCGAAGGGCCGCCCGACGTTGGTCTTGGTCACGTCGGCGAAGCGGCGCGCGCCGACGCTGTCGAATTCGAAGTTGACCACCCACTCGCCGGTCTGCGGGTTGGTGCCGGCCGTGGCGTTCTTCAGGTTGGCGCCGTCCACCTCGACCTTCTTGCGCACGACGTAGGACGGCTGGTTGCGCCCGCCCTCGGCCGACGGCAGCACCTCCGATCCCGGAGGGGCGCGGCCCGTGGTCGGGTCGGCGTTCATGTCCACCAGCCGGAAGGTCATCTTCGCGGTGGTGCCCAGCAGGCGCTTGATGCGGTCGGGATCTTCCACGCCCGGCAGCTGGACCAGGATGCGGTCGGTGCCCTGGCGGGCGATGATCGGCTCGTTGACGCCGGTCTCGTCGATCCGGCGGCGCACGATCTCGATGGACTGCTCCACCGCCTGGGTCGCGCGGTCGCGCAGGGCGACCTCGCTCAGCGTGGCCGTGATCGTGGTGCCGTTGGTCGACACGTCCAGGTCGGGCTGCCCGCCGCCGAGCGCGCCGCCGCCGATGGTGTTGGCGAGCTGGCGCAGCGCCTTGGAGGCATCGGCCGCCTGGGCCGGGTCGCGCAGCTGCACGGTGATGCCGCGGTCGCCCGGGTTGATCGCCGTGTAGCCGATGTTGGCGTTGCGCAGCTGGGTGCGGGCCGAATCAACCAGCCCTTCGACGCGGTCATGGATGACCGCGCCCATGTCCACCTCAAGCAGCAGATGCGACCCGCCGCGCAGGTCGAGGCCGAGATTGACCTTCGTGTTGGCGTACCAGGCCGGCAGAGCGGCCAGCGTCTCGCGGCTGAGGAAATTCGGCAGCGAGAGGATGGTCCCAAGCACGCAGATCGCGATGATCAGGTAAGTCTTCCAGCGCGGAAAATACAGCATACGTCAACCAGTCCCGTTCGCTACCGATGGGCCGCGTTACTTGCGGCCCGCGACCTTGGCCTCGCCGGCCTTCTCGCTGTCCGCGGGCTCGGCCGCGGGGGTGCCGCCGCCCGTACCGCCGCCCGTACCGCCCTTGCCGGCCGGCTCAGTCTTGGCGAGCACGAGATTCACGGTGGAGCGGACGACGCGGACGCGGACGTTCTCCGCGATCTCGACCTGCAGTTCGTCCTCGGGGCCGACCTTGGTCACCGTGCCGATGATGCCGCCGCCCGTCACGACGCGGTCGCCGCGGCGGATCGCTTCCAGCATGCCCTTGTGTTCCTTCATCTTCTTCTGCTGCGGACGGATCAGCAGGAAATAGAAGACGACGAAGATCAGAATCAGCGGCAGGAACTGCACGATCATGTCGGCGCCGCCTGCGGCGGGCGCGGCGGTCTGTGCATAGGCCGTCGAGACGAACATCTGGAAGCTCCCTGTGGTTTGGTACCGAAAGCGCAGTGGCGCTCTCGGACGCCGCGACTATAGCGGTCCGGGCTGTTGATGCAATGGAATAGGCAGGGTTGACCGGGGCTTCAAGGTCCGCGCGTGTCGGCCATCGCGAACAACAGCAGAAACTTGCGAACGCAGGACGCCCCGACCGGCTCCACTCCATGGAACGAGCGGTCGGACGGCGCGTAGACCAGCAGATGGTTCGGCAGGAACGGCGCCGTGCCCGCCAGTTCGAAATCCGCGCGGGGGAAGCGGTCGATCCTACGGTCCAGCGGAACGGAGAAGCCGGGATCGCGGTGCCGGTAGAGCGCCGTTCCCAAGTGCGGCTGGCTGTCGTCGTCGGGCATGTAGAGCAGCATGGACAGGAACGTGGCGTCCACGTCGGTGTGCGGCAGCATGGCGTGGCCGTCGTGATCCTCGATCAGCCGCACGTTCAGGACCGCGGGGCGCTTGCTCACGCGGTCCATCTTCGCCGCCAGCGCCGGAAAGCGCGGCGCCATCCGGGCCAGCGTCTCCGGTCCGAACAGCGCGTCGCGCACCTCCCGCCACACGGCCGCGTCCTCCGGCGCCATGGCGGACAGGCTGCGGTTGCCGAGATCCGCCTGGAAACGGCGCGGCGCGGCGTCGAACTGCAACAGGGACAGCGTTTCGAACGCCGGCCAGTGGGCCTTGGCCCGCCGGTACAGATCGTCCGGCAGGGCGTCCGCCACGATGCAATGCGGATAGGGATCCGACCGCACCGGCGCGTCGGCGAGACGGTTCAGGACGTGTTCGGCGCTCGTCCGCGGCAGGG
>Ga0065721_10050190_pt1 | contig 22302 bp, 21 predicted proteins | sample Mesricmetagenome_FD_59108 | JGI IMG/M metagenome (GOLD analysis project Ga0065721, IMG submission 59108) | Mesophilic microbial community from rice straw/compost enrichment Sample: eDNA_1 v2 (version 2) | ecosystem: Engineered > Solid waste > Grass > Composting > Bioreactor | place: USA: Davis...
AGCCGCTGTATGGGTGGCCGCGAGCGGACGAGTATCGTATGCGCGAGTCGCGGCAACGGATTTGGCCCGATCTGCGTCCGTTGTGCGCTCAGCGACGATCTGGACACGGGAATTCCTGGGAATGGCCGACAGGACGGATCCTGCCGGGTCGGTAGCCACGAGGATGCCTTCCGGCGCGTCGTTCACGCCAGCCAGCATCTGGGCGACCACGCCGATATGCAGGGGAAGGCCGATGTCGACGGCAACCATTTTCTCTGCCTGTGAAAGGCAGTGGTCGAATGTCTCGCGATCGATGACCTCGATGTCATGAGACAGCCGCCTGACGATCGCGGCACGGATAGCGGTCTTGAACGACGGCAGCAGATCAGTGATTGCTGCGTCTTCCGGCTGAAGGTTCGAGACCGCGGCAACGAAGGCGCGGAGATCGCCGGGATGCACCGTCTGCAGCTGGTTATAGGTGATGAATCCGTCGCAGCAGAGGGCAAGAGCCGAAGTGTCAGGCGCCCGCATGAAGACAGCGGGTCCCATGCCGCTGCCAGGCCCTTCATGAATCGTGGTGCGGTCATCGACAACGGCGTAACGGCCGTTTACGCCTTCATAGACCCGGTGGCCGAGATAGTTGACGCCGAGAAACCGCCGCTGGTTGAGCGCGACGCGCTCTGCATTGCCGATCACGATGTCATTCTGATCGGCCGGCACCGCATTGCCGGCGGTATTCGGATCGGCCATGACATTGCGGGGCCCGCCCACACGGCGGAAAATCTTGTCCCGCGACATGGACACCTTCGACGCGCCCGGGAATTCGCGTGCGAACTCCTTGACATTGACCTTGTAATTACGGCGGATCCAAAGTCCGGTCCGCGGAAGGAATTCAAATCCAAGGCGGCGGGCGCGAGCTTCGTCCTGTGTGACTATGCCCTTCACATCGGAGCGTTTCACACCGGCAAGACAGAGCAGATACTCGATCTTGTCGTTGACCAGGTGCTCAAGGACATACAGACGATGATTGTGGGCACTGAGATCAAGCCAGTCGCTCATTTTCGATCCTCTTACGGATGCGGACTATTATAGGCTCCACACATGCAAGAGCAGAAATCGGCCGCCGCTTTTTTTATGATTTTCGCTGTTCTATCTCGCGATAGAGACGAAGCGCGGCTGATGGGCCGGCCAGGATCTCGTAGGTCCGTGCGGCGAGGCTCAATACGCGCCTGTCCGGCGATCCGGTGAGCAGAGACGTCCTGATCTTCCCTGCCGTTCTCTGAATCTTCTCATCGATATCCGTTGATATTCCTATTTTTCCCAGAACAGAACGGCTTTTCGCCAGGCTTTTGGCCATGGCTTCCGTCCTGCCTGGAGCATCCAGGATGGTGGCCGCGATCTCGTCTCCCACCTGGCCCGCCTTTGTGGAAATGCCGGCAACGGTGGCCGGCAGCTGCCGCTCGAATGCCAGCCTCACCGGCTTCGGAAGCCGGCCGGCGTCGATCATGGCGACCCAATCCTCGAGCGATGCGATTCCAGCATCCAGGCCCATCCCCTCGATACTTTGAAGCTCGGACGCCTTCCGGGTCAGCAGGGTGGATATGAAATCACGGTGATGCAGCAACTCGCTTTTGCCGGCAGCCATTACATCGAGCATGAAGCCCGCTGGAACGGCGGCGACAAGAAACTCGAGAGCCGGCCGCTCTGAGGCGTGTCCTGAATTCCAGCGGAGCCAATCAGAAGCTTCCTCGGGTCCGGCGGACGACTTGAGGAGTTGTCCAAGGCCGGCGAGGCGATCGCCGTGGGGCACGAAATCGAGCATGCGATCGATCTGTCGTCGCTGATCGGGTGACCATGGTCCGGTAAGCCGGATCACAGACAGATTCTCAGCAACAGATGACCAGAATTTATCGTTTCCGGACCGGAAATGATCATCAGGAAGACCGCCGCGGATCCGGATCTGGTCCCAGAGCGGAATGACCAGAGAGCGATCGATGCGCCCCCGGCCTGGATGATAGGCGTCGGGATTGTCCAGTAACGGCTCAAAAGCCATGCACATCTTGCGACGCGCATTGCTTCGCCGATCCGGTCTCAGCATCCGCGCCCGGCCACGGCACACGCTCAGCAGCTCGAAACGCAACGGGTTGTCAGGCATCGCTTCGACCAGATCGAGCACCGTGCAGAACTTTTCATTCGGCGCCTGAAGCAAAGCGGTGGCGATCTCATCCAGCTCGACGCAGGCCATTTCCATCCACCAAATGAGTGCCGAAACGATTGATGGCAGCCGCCTTCGCCTTCTCTATCCGCTCAACCATCTCCCGATCGAGGGTTCCGGTACGCCAGTCATGCATTGCCTGCACCACGCGCCGGGGAGATCCTTCGATCGGGATCGGGTTTCCGCTTGCAGACAGAGTCTGCGCCTCCCGCAGCGGAACGATCGGAACCCGCGACCAGATCATTCTCAAGGCATCACTTCTGCCGTCATCGTGATTCGCCGCTTCGGACCAGTAGCTCAGAAGCTGATCCCAGCCATCGAGCAACCAGCTCAGCTTGGCAACAAGAGAGATCAGAATTGGCTGGATGACATCCGCATGCGTTGCAAGCTGAAGAGGATTCTTCAGGAGCATGTCGTACTCTTTCATGGCCTTATCGGCGATCTGCAGGGTGTGCTGGGCGCACCGGATGATGAAATTGCCTACCTCATGCATGTCCGGATTGGCATCGGAGACATAGGCTTCAATCTCAGCCGCGAATGCGTTGATGTCGTTCCGAAGCCGCTTCAGGCGTCCTTCTGTCCCGTTCAGGCCAACCGAACTGCAGATGGTAGCAACCTTGCGGATCTCGCCCAACAAGGCTTCGGAAGACAGGCCGCTCTGCGCCGCGCGTTCCTGCAGTCTGATGAACATCTCTTTCGACTTCATGCTGGCGCCCGAAAAGACGTCCATCTTGTTGAAGCCGAAAATCTCGAAGATTGTGGCGAGCATTGTCAGGTGAAGCGTCTCCATGAATTCGGCTTCCCCTTCGAGCGCCATCTGTGAAGCGGTCATCGCTTCCTCGCCGGCATATCCGCTCGCCGCGGTCTCCAGCATCGCCTGACGGATCATGCCGGGCGTCACCACCTGGGCTGAATGGGGCTTCAGCCGTTCACAGAGATCGTGATCGTGCAACGTCATCCCGCTCGTATCCGAGAGGGATGAGAATGGCACAATGTATACGACCCGCGATCGTTCATCCGTGCCGGCGGACATGATGACTTCCGCTCCGCGCTCGCTGGCGCGCAGGCGTGCCATGAACAGCCTCGGCGTTGTGAACGGCAGGAAGACCCCGCGCTCCTCGAAGGTCGCAGGGGCAAATTCGCCAGCCGAGATCTTTCTTGCCAACATCGGGATGCACGAACTCTGTATGGCATCCCCAAAACCCAATCCCGATCATCGAGATATGGTCAAATGGCTGAAACACAAGACAAAAAAAAGAAGGCGGGCCGGAGCCCGCCTGTCCATGGGAGGAAATCGTTACATCGAAGGCCGTGGATCCGGCTCCGGATGCAACGGCAGCAGATACTGCGACGCCTTGTCCTTCGGAACCGTCATCATGTCCCAGGGGTCATCATCGGGCGAAAAGACGAGGACCTTGCCCTTTTCCCGGGTCTGGCTCTCAAACAGGATCTGGCCGGTCCGGCCTCCCTCCAGCTGGAGCTGGTCACCGGGCTGCGGATTGGCCGGGTTCAGCCAGTAGACGTCGAAGCGCGCCATGCTGCGAACCGGCGAAACCGCGGCGCTATTGATCTTCTCGCTCACCACGACGCGGAGGCCGGCAGCCTCGGCCGCCTTCATGAAAAGCGGCTCATCGAGGTCTTCGTGAAGGTAGACGTCCTTGCCGTCGATACGGCTGTCGGTCGACAGCTCGCCGGCGATGCCAAGCATTTCCACGGCTTGTCCTGGAACCTGCAGCCAGCCTTCCGCCTGATCGACATACCAGGCGGCATGGACAAGCTTGAGGGCGACGCCCTGGGCGCCGGAGACCTGGTTCGGTTCGTTGGAATTCGTCATCGTCAACTCCTGGGTCCTGTCCTGAATGTACCGCTCCGGATGTAAGAGTGGAAAATCAGCAGGCCCCGAGTCGCAGACCGGGTGACTGCCTGGCCTGCAGAACGGCAGTTGCCTGAGCGATACGGGCCTCAACGATGCTTTTCGGCCTGCAGGCATAAAGGCCAAGATTGAGGATCCCGTTCAGTTCGATGACTTTAGGCTTTCCGTCCTTCGCATCGATGCAGACATCCAGGCTATAGTTTTTGAGCTCCGGGCATTCCTGCGCCAGGTCATGAATAACGGACGGGATGAAATCCATGTAGGTCCGGTATTCCGCAATCCGCTCCTCGCGATGCAGACCGGTCGGCGTTTCCGTCATCTTTCGGCAGAAGGCGCCACCGATCCACTGGTCTTCGCTGTTCAGTGGCGTCGCCCAAGCGGTCACTCCGGCGCCGGTCACCGGAATCTGGTCGATCACGACAAAGCGGTACTCGAATCTCGGCTCCATGACACCCTGAAGAATGAAGCCGTCTTTCTCAGGTTGCCGCTCGAATTCATATTCGATTGTCTCCAATAGCCTGCTGAGGATCTGCTGCCTGGTCCCAGTGGCATCAATACGGGTGATGAGACTCTTCGGCCTCGCTCCTTTGATGAATACCTCCTTCATGCCGGCATCGCGCATCCGGAGAATGGCATCCAGAATGGGCATTCCATCGACCGGGTTGTCCACGGCTTCGATATGACGGCCGGCAGCCCTGCGGAATGCTTCGAATCCCCAATACCGGTTGGCCAGTTTGTCGTTGACGCTCGGATCCTCCACCAGGCTGAATTTATCCGCGATCCGATCAAATCCGGATCGGGTTCCGACACCCAGGAAGAGGGCCGGGCGGCCGCCATCAACATCGCCGCAGCCATTGAACCGGCCAAGCTCGTCACCGTTGCCGTCAATCAGGCGAAGGGGCAGGCCTGTGTCGAGCGCCGCAAGGAAACGTGCCGCGTCTTCGTGGAAGTCCTCATAGTCGATATCGCGCTCGTCCGCATCGAATCCGGCCGCCAGATCGAGCTCGACCAGATCGAGCTCGACGATGCCGGGCGGCTTCGGCTCCGGCTCCCGCCTGACCGTCGGCAGCAACCCTTCTTTCATTGCCGCCAGCCAGCGCTCGATCTGCCTGCTCTGAGCGTCAACCGGAGCCCGGTCTGGCCGAAGGTCGGGTACGGCAAGACTCGTGAAGCGTGGCGTCATCAGCAGCTCGAGGCCGAGCTCGCGGGCATCGTCGATCATGTCGTTCATCATCAGACTCCCGGACGGAATGAGGTTGCCTTCTCCCCGAGCAGGAATGCCGGGCCGGCAACATGACAGAACCCGAGGGCGTCGTTCTTGCCCTGCAGGCGCAGCAGCATGCGCAGCCGATCGCCTTCCTCACTGGTCAGGGCGGGATCCTCATTAAGGATCTTGCGGGCCACCTCGTTCGCTTCCAGCAGAAGATGGCCATGATAATCGAGATCGGCGATCCGGTATTTGGCAATGCCGCTCTGCTTGGAGCCGACCATGTCGCCAAAACCACGGAGACGCAGATCGGCTTCCGCGATTGCAAAGCCATCCTCGGTGTCCCGGATCACCTTAAGCCTTGTCCGGCCAGCTTCGGACAGGCCGTCGCCATAGATCAGGAGGCAGACCCCTTCCTTGTCGCCGCGGCCAACCCGGCCGCGCAACTGGTGGAGCTGAGACAGGCCGAAGCGCTCGGCCTGTTCTATCACCATGAGGGTCGCCTCCGGCACGTCGACACCAACTTCAATGATGGAGGTGGCGACCAGGACCCTGGTCCGGCCGGCGGCGAAGTCAGCCATTGCCGCCTCTTTCTCGGCCCCGGTCATCTTGCCGTGGATCAGGGTGATCTTGTCCCGGTCGACATAGCCGGCGAGAGTTTCGGCCCGGACGCTTGCCGCGATGAGGTCGTTCTTCTCACCCTCATCGACCAGCGGACAGACCCAGTAAGCCTGGTGACCGGCATTGACCCGGCGGGCAAGCGCTTCAGCCACCTCAACGACCCGCTCCTGGGGCAGGACGCGGGTATCAACAGGTTTACGCCCTGGCGGCTTCTCACGGAGCACGGAGAATTCCATCTCCCCGAACACGGTGAATGCCTGGGTGCGAGGGATCGGCGTCGCCGTCATCATCAGGACATCCACATCCCGCCCCTTCGATGTCAGCGCAAGACGCTGGTCGACGCCAAAGCGATGCTGTTCATCGATGACCGCCAGCGCCAGGTTGTTGTAGACCACATCGTCCTGGTAGATGGCATGAGTGCCGATCAGGATGTCGATCTCGCCGGCGGCAAGTTCCATCAGAAGCTCGGCACGGGCTTTCCCATTATCCCTGCCGGTCAGCAGCGCCACGCGGACATCGAGGTATTTGCAGTATTCCTTGAGCCCGAGATAATGCTGCCGTGCGAGAATTTCGGTCGGAGCCATCAGGGCTGCCTGAGCGCCTGCCTCGACGGCAATCAGCATGGCGTTCAGGGCAACCATCGTCTTACCCGAACCGACGTCGCCCTGCAGCAACCGGAGCATCCTGCGGTCACTGGCCATGTCATTTTCGATTTCGGAGATCGCCTTGGCCTGATCGCCTGTAAGCGGCCAGGGAAGGTGCTGAAGCAGGCGCTCGCGGAGACTGCCGTCGCCGACCACGCCTCGACCCGCCTGCCGGGTCAGCCCCCGCTTGATAAGCTGGAATGACAGCTGCTCAGCCAGAAGCTCGTCATAGGCCAACCGCTCCCGCGCCGGCGAAGCCGGGTCGAGATCGGCCCGCTCCGCGGGACGATGGGCCTGCAGGATACTTTCCTGCCACGACGGCCACCCCTTTTCCTTGCGCTGCTCATCACTTAGCCAGTCCATAAGCGGCGGCGTCCGTGTAACCGCCGCACCGGCGATCTTGGTCATCACCTTCGATGACAGGCCCTCTGTCAGGGGATAGATCGGCTCCACCCGCATGAGATCTGCCAGCTCCTCTACAGGAGCAATGCGATCCGGCTGCGTCATCTGCAGCATGCCGTTGAATTGCGAAAGATTGCCACTGACGGCGAACATTCCGCCAAGCGGCAGCGTCTTCTGGAGGAATTCCGCCCGGCCATTGAAGAAGACCAGGTGCATCTCACCCGTCTCGTCGCCAACCAGCACCTTGTAAGGATGCCGGTTGTTCTTGGGTGGTTCGTGTCCGATCACCTGCACTGCCATAGTGGCGACGCGATCGGGCAGCGCTTCAGATATCTTCGGAGAATAACGGCGATCCACGATATTCGTCGGCAGTGTCCACCAGAGGTCGACAACCGACGGCCCGGCGACATTCCTGATCAGCTCGGCCGTCTTCTCGCCACATCCTTCAAGCGTTGACACCGGCGCAAAAGCGGTCGAAAGGAGATCGGTGCTGACCTCTGTGATCTTCTTTCGGGCGGATGCCTTGGCCATAGCGATTATCCCTGATGGGCAGGCCGGTGAGGGCCAATAATGGGCTATGGACAATATACTGATCGGACTTGTAAGACCCAAAATCGGGTCAAAAGGCCGTCAGGATCCTGATCAGGTTCTGAATACCGCTTTCAAGGCCACGCAAAACAATCGTGAAACCTGCTGCGGCAAGAAACGGGAGCCCAAATCGAACGAGAGATGATTTCTTCATCACGGCCTCATCGATGGTGTGGCGTCCATTCTGTCGTCAATCGCGTCCAGAACCGCCTTGGGCAGATCCCATGGACCTTCAACAGCAATCCCGTCGCGCTTGAGAAGGATCTTCCGCCCGATGATCACAAGCTCGAATTCCTGATCCGCTGCAGCCTCAAGACTGTTCAGGCTTGCCAATGCAGCAACGAAATCTTCGGCAAGTGCAGGTGAGGGGAATTTCAGCGTGACCTCAGCATTCGTCAGATCGAGTTGCGCCTCGCCGGCAATTACCGACAGCAGTGACTCGATCCGATTCTTACGGTCAGACAGCCTGGGATTCTCTTCCGGATACAATTTCTCGAATTGCTGGCGGTGCATCTCGATCCATCCGAAGATATTCGGAGCCTTTTCAGGAAGCCTTGCCAGCCCGGTGCCGATGTTGTCCTTTGGCCAATAGACGGTGCCACCATCATGAAGATGGGCCGTCAGCCGTTTGATGGCGGGATCGGCATGAATATGAAATTGGCAGAAATCCTCACTGGTGAAGAACGCCCCAGGATCCATGGCCGGCTTCTTTTTTGTCGGTATGCCGACAGCATTCGGGCAGTCCCGGATAACTGCCTGGCCAGCCTTGCCCCAGCGTTGCAGGTTGTCGCCAAACACGAAAAGGGCATCAGGCTCCTCTGCGCATCGGAGAACCGAAAGGCGATCGATGTAGCGAAATGGCATGGCGTCCTCAGGCAGCCGCGGCTTTTGCCGCCTTGAAGAAAACCGGACTGAGCCAGCCTTTCTTGACAGCCGCTTCCAGCACTTCCGGCACTTTTGGAATCATCCAGGTCCTCTCGTCGCCATTCCACTGGGCGCCGAGTTTCTTGGCCTCATCCTTCTCTTCGAAACTGACCGAGATCGCCACGCCTTCCTTCTTGATGCGTTTCGGATCCCAGCCATTTGCAGCCGGGGCGGACATCGCCGCATCCATTTTGCTTTTATTGGCCTCGATGTAGGCGTTGATGATCTGGCGGGAACTTTCCCACCCGGTTGGCAGCTCGGCGCCAGTAATCCGGTGAATCGTCTTGACGTAATTGATGACTTTGTCGCTGATGCCGCCGGGAGTTCCATAGCCGCCGGCATTTATCATCGACTCTATGGAGACGTTGATCGCCTGTCCCTTCGAGATGATCTCGGAGACCATGAGACGGCACTTCTCGGCGGTCCGCTGACGGAACTTCGCCTCAAGCTCCATCGCCTCCTTTTCGGATTTGGCCTCACCGATCTGCTTCAGCTCGGATTCGAAGACGGCGCGTGCAACAGGATAGGCGTCCTGTTTGAACACCCGCCGTAATTCCTCGATGTAGGCGAGGCCCACATCATTGACCATGATCTGGGGGTCCTTGGCTTTGCGTTTGCCGGTCTCAACCTCCTGGACGACGCAGCGCTGGAAGAATTTCGGCAGGATGTCCTTACGGGATGCCGCGGTGCCAAGGCCCTTCGGGTTATCCGGATTGACCGGGTTCTCCAGGAATGGATGGTATTTCTCCGGAACGTAGTCGATGAGATTGCTCATTACGGTTGGCAACTCCGCAACCGTGAAGCGCTTCGGAGGCGACGTTTTTCCGGCAACGACCTTCGCGTCGGTTGCCTTGCCGGCCTCGCCATTGGTGATCGGGGGAAGAGCCCCGCTGTCGTCCTCTTCCTGCTCCTTGGCTTTCCCGGCCTTCTCTTCGGCGCCTGGGCGGTCTTCAGCCCCGAATGCAGTACGCCAGCCGGGCTTGACCTCGACACGTCCGCGCCGGCGGAAGGGGAGGGTCTGCCCGGAAACCAGGACGTCAGCCTGGATTGTTGTGACCGCGTCGACTGCATCCGGAAGATGGTTGGCAACGAAGTAGCGCGCAATCAGCTGGTAAAGCCGGCGGGCATCCTCGGATATACGGCTGGCGACCATCGGCAAAACGGTCGGGACGAAAGCATAGTGTTCCGAGGCCTCCTTCTTGTAGGTATGGCCTTCACGGATAATCGGCTTGGCATCCGGCGTTCCCTTGCGAAGGACCTCCATCATTTCCGGATAGGTCTTCGAAATTGCAAGCAGGACTCCGATCGCGTCCCGTGCTTCCTCAGCAGGCAGATAGTTGACTTCCGTTCGCGGATAGGAGGCGTAACCGGCGTCGTAGAGCTCCTGCGCCATCTTTTCAGTGTAGTCAGGGCGCCAGCCGAACATCGAACCGCAGAGCTTCTGGAGCGAGTTCAGCGAATGCAGTTTGGGAGGCTTGCGGTTCTCGTTTTTCGCCTCGACCGACAGCTTCCCGGTCCATCCACGCGCGACCGCGGCAATTGTTTCGGCAACTGACCTGTCCTTGAGCGGAGGTTTTCCCTTCTGCCAGACCAGGGTGACATCGTGACCGGATTCAGCTCTGACAGGCATCTCGACCTTGAAGATATCTTCAGGCACGAAATTCCGGATCTTCATTTCATGATCCGCCAGGAGACCGAGCATCGGCGTCTGGACGCCGCCATAGTTCATGATCGGTTTCCATCCGGCCGGGCGCAGCTTCAGAGTGGCGACCATTACGCCATTCATGCCGACATGCCAGTCTTCGTGGCGGCGGGCCTTGCCCTCCATATAGGCGGCGAAATCCCTGATCCGCCGACGGTCCCATTCAGCGGGGTCGTCGAGAGCCTTCAGCTCCGCCCGGATATATTCTGGGGTCAATTTCTCCATCAGGATGCGCGAAACGCGGCCCTTGAACTTACAGTAATGCAGAATCTCCCAACCGATCAGGGAGCCCTCGCGCCCGGCGTCGCAGGCGATGACGGCTTCCTGGGCGCCATCCAGAGCCTTCTTGATCTCCATCAGGCGAGGCTTGTGACTTTTCCCGCTGCGGTCCGTGCCTACAGCGATAGGGATATCGTCCACGATGATCGGCAGGTTGCCGGGATTGGCGCGGACATTATCCCAGGACCAGCGTTCGTCGATGCGTTCAGGACTCACCGTATCAAGCAGGTGGCCCTGTGCAGCGACGACGATGTCGCCCTTGGCAATCTGGGCCTCAAGCGGCGCTTTGGTGCTGGTCTTCTCAGTGATGTAGACGCGACGGTACGGCATGGGGATCCCGATGAAATCTGTGCAGAATCAATATACTGCACACACCCGTAAGACCCAAATCAGCGCATTCCCATTCCCGCGCCCGGCGCCGGTGCCAGGGCCCTCTCCATCTGACGATCGATGAATTCCCGGGACTCCGCCGTCAGCTCAAGCTGACCGTCAGGACCCTTTTCGTAGGCAGAAAGGACGCTTTCACTCACCTGAAGCCCACGCGCCAGGGCGCGTGTCACGGCTTCGCGATGCGCCGAGACGCGGCTCATAAAACCGCCTACAGAAAAATGGGAGGGATAGAGAAAGCGGATCGCGCGGTCGTGATATGCTGCAAGGACGAGCTCCCGGCCAAGGCCTTGCCCACGGAAGTCCGGGTTCACCCAGCGGGTGCCATGAGAGATGCCCGCCACCACCTCGCCCGTCTTGCGTGACTGGACGACCATTACTGGCGAGATGTAATCGCCACCGGTTGCGCGGAACAGGTAATCGTCAGTCTGATAGCCGATCGGCCGGCTCCACGGATCCCTGGCGGCTTTTCGGATCTCAAGCTCCGCATTCTCGACCATCCGGTGTTCTGCCGCGCCCCATTCATGGTCGGCAATCACCATGCCGCGGGCGAATGCCGAAAGCGGCGTCTCATGGATCAACTTCGGCAGCCTGTCCATGATCTCATCCAGGCTGAGTTCTTCTCGCGAGGCCTGGTGCCAGTTGCGATTGGGGCTGAAAGTAAGAGCCTGGCCGCCGCGACTGATCCAGCTTTCCAGGAACTGCTTCATCGGGACGTCGATCCGGCCAAGGCTCGGGCAGAGCACCGGTACATTGTCGGGCGTCACCTTCTTCGCCGGATCGAGGACGACCCAGTGCTTGCCGGGCGTCGCCACCCGGAACATCGTGAGCTCCTGCTTCAGGGACAGGCCGACCAGGGTCGCGATGGGATTCAGCGGATTCGTCTTCAGCTCCCCGTATACGCCGATGCCATCCAGTCCGGATAGGGTGCGTGCAGGCGTGGTGCCGACGACAGGATTTGTGCCTATGACCTCCATGATCTGAGGGATTGTCAGCCTGGGATAGAAATCGAGCGCGTTCATGATCATGCGGACGCAGGTCGCGCCGCAGGAGATTGCGTCCGGCTGGAAAACGGGTTCGATCGGCTTCAGCTTGATGGCCTGGCGCCGAGGCCGCGTTACCGCATCAGGAAACGAGATCTTCATGGGGTCATCCTGCTGTATTCAAACGAGGGCTGGTCATCGGGCTTCATGCGAGAGAAGCGCGTGCTGGATCGGTCAAGCAGCGGCTCGAAGCGCGCGCTCAGGCCATCGGCCAGCGTGAGATTGAGGGCCTTGGCGCCGCCGCGCTCAAGCGACTTGTTCATGTCTTCAAGCGTGAGCGGCAATCCTTCCTGCGGGTCCGGTTGCGGCTGCGACCGGGGAGCACTTCGCACGGCAGCTTCACCCGTTTTCAGCACAAGCCCGGTCATTCGCCAGCTCCCGCAAACAGTTCACCCTGGTACTGCGGCTTACCGCCCTGTGGAACAAGGCCTGCGATCTCCGGCACGGGCACATTCGCGAGCTCCCTGGGTTCGAGCTTGTGCAGGCCGCCGCCATAGACGCGGCCCTCCCCAAGCAGCTCATCCGGCGTAATGCGGTTCAGGACATGCCATATCTCTCGGTCGAGGCCGGGATTCTCGGCAAGCGCCTTGGCGAGAAACGGCTTCGGGTAAAGCGCAAGATAGACATTGGCGATTGTCGCGGCGGAGCGGTTGAGAATGAACCGGAAGGGCCTGCCGCGTGCGGTGCCGTTGCGCCCGAGATAGGTGCAGACAAAGGGGGCCGGAGGCCGGTTTTCCTGCGCGTACCAGGGCGAACGATGGCGGCAGAGATAACGTGCGGCGATGTCGCCAGACCCTTGCTGGAAATACGCCCAAAGCCGGGGATAGCGCTTCTTCACTTCTGCTTCCGGCAGGCGGCAGTCGAGAAGAAACAGCCGCTGCGAGATCAGCGGAATTCCATGCTCGTCGGCCTCGATTTCGTCGGTCGGCAGATAGCGCGGGCTGGGCAGGATTGGGCGGAACATCTCGCGGGGAAGTCCCCGTTCCTCAATCTCTTCAGGCGTGAGAATGAAATATCGGTTATCGCCGGTCGCGAGGCCGCGCTTGATGTTGAAAAAGTCGTCTATGGTCGGCAGCGCCGACTTCTCGCGCGGCGCCGCAGCGGGGAACCGCGTCCATTTCGCCTCGGTCGCGAGTACGGCAGCCGGAACCATGCGCTCATCCCTCGGTGCGCGCAGCGTCCCGCCAAAGGTGAATCGGACGGAGTGGCCGCACGGCGGCGGGGCCTTGCGGAACCAGACGACGGCAGAGGAAACGAGCGCGTCGTCGAACTGAACGTCGGCGGGATCGAAGCGGTGAATGTGCAGGAGCGTGGTGTGCTCAAGCAGGTAGCGCTTGACCTGCCGACCGTAGTTCACATCCATGAACTCGCTCGGGATCAGCCAGCCGGCAAGCCCGTCCTCTTCCATCCATGCGTGGGTGAGCGCGAGAAAGTAGCAGTACAGCCCGGCAAGCCCACCGATGCGCACGCCGCAAGCCTGGGCGGCGGCATGCTGCAATCTCACCTTCTCGCCGTTGACGACGTGGTGATGCCGGACATAGGGCGGATTGCAGATGACGAGGTTGTAAGCGGCCTCCGGGCTTGCTGTGGTAAAATCCGCAAGACGCAGGTCGAGGCCCGTGTCCTTCCACAGCGCCGCAGCGGGCCGGCCATAGTGCGGATCGATCTCAAAACCGGTCGCGGCGGCGATACGAGTTGCCGGGAAGACGGATCGCAGGGCTGAATAGAACGCCCCGGTGCCGATCGCCGGATCGAGGAATCGCACGGGCTTGTCCGGACCAAGAGTCGCCCGCGCATAGTCGAGAATATCGAGGGCGAGCGCAGACGGCGTAGCGAACTGGCCCATGCGGTTGCGCTCGGCCTGTGTTTTGACGGCGTCCAGCTCGAGCTGAAGCGCAAGCCGCTCCTGTTCGGTTTTTTTCGTGCCCGCGCGTTTCATATGCCGAACTCCGCAAGGTCGTCGATGCGGTGCTCCCACACCCAAGTGTTGCCCGTCCATCAGGACCTGCAGGCCTCCGGACGCTTTCTGGATTATGCCGTATCGGCCATTACCGAAGTTGACCTCGAGTGCATTCCTGTCAGTCATTTCAGACTCCCGGGTTCATGCCCAGTTTCTGGGCTGCGATATTGTCCTTTACAGATCCGAGCCGGCCGGACAGGACCTGCATCAATGCGAGATAGGCGCCGGGACTGTTGTCGGCATGGATTGCAAGCAGTTGATCGAGGCCGTCCGCAATCTGATTGCGGATGACATCAGCCTCGATCTCGGCCCTGGAAGCGACCTCGGGAATCATCAGCCCCCGGTAATAGGCGCCTGCCAGCGACATGAAAACGGCCAGCATGGCCTCATTGCTTGGAACCGACGCTCGGATACAGGGCATCGCATGGGCGATCATCTGCATCCCGAGCTCCTTGGTCGAAATGCCGCTTTCACGCGCCTGGGCAAGCAGGGCGGTGACGGCGGGCTCCAGGTGATCCCGGTCGAACTTGCGCAGATGTTCCGCGCGATCTGAATGCTGCTGACTCAAATGGCCCTCTGATATCTGGTTGGATTACATGCCCGGCTTAGGAGTCGACGTCTGCTCATGCTTCTGCAGCGCGGTCAGCCGATGCTCCATGTCGTTCTTGTTCTTGATGGCGTTCAGGATCTGCTGAGCCTCCTTGGCAACCTTCGGGTCGCTGGAAGCGGCCGCCAGCTTGAGGAAGCTGATGATCTTCGGCAGATGCTGACCGATCAGGTCTGGATCCATTTCAGGATCGCCGAGCATGGCGGCGATCTCGCGCTTCTGCCTTTCGAGGGCTTCTTTCGTCCGATTCGCGAAGTATTCAGTATTCTTCGCCATCTGCAGAATGTGGGCGGGAACCTCCTTGCCCTGCTCCGTCGCCCTGGCAACAGCCTCGACGTATCTCTGGCTCAGCCCATCAAAAGCGAGCAGGTTGAAGGTGCGCGAATTGTCGGTGTTGTATTCGTGCCAGATCAGGTTGCGCCGACGGTTCTCCGGCGGGGGCGGCATCGGCGGTGCATCCATATGCACAACGTCAGGAAACAGGTCCTCGAGAACCGGCAGCCTGTCACGGGGGCTGAAGCTGCAGCTCAGGATCTGTACGGCTTCGCCGAAAGTCATCTGCCATACGGGCTTGCGCCATTCATTGCGCGGGACGAGCTGACCCGGTTTGACGTGCTTTTCTGCATCCATGACGGCCTCCTGAAAAAAGAGGCGGGACTTGCGATCCCGCCTCTCGTCACCTTCCGGTCGGAAGCGCTGCCTTACATGGTCTTGGCAGCAGCGCTCGCCTTCTCAGCCAGATCCTCGTTGAAATCATCCGGCTGGGCGCTGGCGGTCGGATCGAGGTCGTCGCCGGCATCGGCGCCAGCCGCGGCCTGGTTCTGGGCCGAGACCGGCATGTGCTTCGGCACGAAGCTGCCGGCCTGCATCATGGCGCGGGCCACGAGTTCCGGACGGCCCTTCACGGGGAAGGCGCGCAGGACGAATTCGCCCTCGCCGTTGTTGGCCTTGTGCAGGGCAACGATGGACTGGGCCACGCCCAGGCCGCCGGCCGGCTTGCCTTCCGCATCGCGGAACTGGTACGGCGATTCAGCGCGGCTGTAGCCCTGACGCTTGTCGTTCTCCATGGCGGTGTCGCCGCCGTAGAAGTAACGCGATGCCGGGATGACGACGAACTTGATGTTCTCGTTCTTCATCAGCTCGGCAACCAGCTTGCCCTTCTCGTTCTCCGAGAGGTACTGGTTGACGGTCTCTTCGCCGGTCAGCTGGCCGATGATTTCCTTCGCGTCGTTGAACTTCGCGCCGCGATACAGGGCAACATCCTCGTGGTACTCGCCATCGATCACCCGGATGATGGCGCCGCCGCCCTGGCCGCCGGCTTCGATGGCAGCCGCCACCGCCTTGGTGAGATCCTTGCCCGACGGTTCGACAGCCTTCTCGGTGTCGAAGATCAGAACCTGCTGCGAAACCTTGCCGGTACGCTCGTTCTTGCGCGGCGGCAGCACCTGGGCCATGCCGATGACCAGACGACCTTCCTTGTCGTCGTGGCTCAGGATATGCGGCCAGCGGCCCGACCAGTTGCCGGTCTTCGCATCCTTGTAGGCCTGCTCGAACATGATGATGCCGCCGACCTTGCAGGAACCGGCCTTGCGGGTGCCCGACAGCACGTTCTTGTTCACGCCGTCATCGGCGATCACCGGGCGCTTCTCGAACGCCTTGGTTTCGGCTTCGTCCTTCGGGGCGCGCAGCGACACCTTGACTTCCTCGTCGGTCAGGACGTTCTTGCCCACGACCAGGTGACGGGACGGATCCTTGCCATCCAGCACATAGCCGGTGACGCGGATGGTCAGGTTCTGGGAGCCTTCGCCGCTGCCGAACTGCGGGCGGTTCAGCTGCGAGAGTTTGGAAAACGGATTCGGAGCGTTCATGAGAGAAGATATCCTCTGTTAGCGGCTTCTGGGTTTACTGAACTGTGGATAGCAATATAATACGCACACCCTGTAAGACTCAAGTCAACGGGGTCTGAAGACGGCATTCTCCTGATTCTCGATCGGGATCAGGCCCGCCTGGGCGATCTCGACCACTTCGACAACCCTTTGGATTGCCTCGGCTCCTGCATTGAAAATGCTGTCAAGCAGGGCGGGGTTATCTTGCGACTGGCGGGCCACCATGGCCGATGTCATGACCTGGGATGAGATCAGGGAAACGATGCTGCGGACTTCTTCCTGGATCGCTTCAGCCTTATCGGCGGTCTCCTTTGCCGCCGGATCAGCGTCCTCATCTTCTCCGGCCGGCAGCAGGCCGGTCAGGCGGGCGGTCTTGCGGTAGAACGGGTTCGTCCCCACGGCAAGCGGCCGCAGAAAGGTAACCACATCCTCCTCATTCTGAAGCTTGAATGCGCTGATCGTCGGCGCATCCTTCTCGACGGGAGCCGGCCGGAGCTTCAGATCGCCCGATCCTTCCGCATAAAGCATCCAGCCCTGGGCAAGTGCGTGAGCGGCCTCGATCTCGCTCCAGATCTGACCTCTCGCCAGGTTCTGGGTATGCTCCTCGATCGTCTTGTGAATGTGACCGGTAATCCCGAGGAAAGTGCCCGGGTCGATGCCATCAGGCAGATGCAGCCTGGCATGCGGGGTATTCATCATCTTTTCCCGGGCCTCACGAAGGGCTGGCATGACCAGCTCCCCGATCCAGGCCGAGCGTCGACGGGCGAGGGCCATTGCATCCATCACATTCATCGCCGGTCTCCTTTCACGGCCGCGGCCATCTCGTGAATCTTGCCGTAGGGGTGGAACTTGAAGGGTGATCCTGCGACACGAGGCAGGGCCTGGATCTCTTCGGGCGTGACGCCTTCCTTGGTCTTGATGTCGCCGTAAAGGGTGACATTGTCGTAGAGCGCGCGGTATTCCCCGGCGCCGTCATGGTCCATGGCGAAATCAAGCCGGTTGGGCTTACCGCGCTCATTGATTGTCTGGGCAAGGCTGCCGGTCACGGCGCCTTTCGCATCAACCACGGACTGGCCAGGCACCTTCCTCTCCGGTGGCACGGGCCACCAGTCATTCGGGGCAGGAACCTGGCCTGTCTCCATTTCATGGCCGCCGGCTTCGTAGATGTCGGCAATGAGGCAGTTCACGTCCTCTGGATCGCTGAGCGGGATTGCATTGTGACCACGAAGCTCGAGCGCTTCCAGAATACTGGGGACCCTCTCAAGCGTTTCAATCCGCTTTTCGATGCTTGCGACTTCGCGGCTCTTGACTGACAGGGATGCCCGGATCTGCCGATCGTCAATTATCCGGCTTTCGACGGCGGACTGCATGGTTTCGTCAAAGCGGCGTTTCAGGTGACGGCGTCCGATCGCTGTTTCACATTCCTGCAGCACCAGTGGCGTCAAATGTTCGGCGTAATCCTGCCCTGCCGGCACGAACATTGTAGTGCGCCCATCACGGCTGAACTGCCTCTTGAGCTCCTTGAGCTCTTCAAGTGCAGCCGAACGCTTTGTGGTCAACACCGATACTTGCCGCTTCAGCATTTCGCGAATGAGGGGAATCGCGACGTTTTCCATGTCAGGCGGCCCGCGGCGTCATAGCCATTACGGACTCCTCCTCAGCCTGCTCATCCTGAGCACCCACTCCGGCTTCAGCTTTGGCTTCCGCCGCATCCTCCGGTTCGATGACCCGGACATTGGCAAAGCCATTGGCCTGTTCGAGCTTGTCGAGCGGCACCAGCTTGGTGATCTCGGCGATCTGCGCTTCGACACTCTGTTTCAGTGTCTTGACTTCGTTCGCGACGATGCCGGTCTTTGCGCGCGGCAGACTGATCGTGAAGACTTCGCGAATGAATTGCAGAGTGTCGCCGCCCTTCTCTTCGATGAAGGCCATCATCTTCTCGGGATTGAGCGCCGCCGGCTTTCTGAATGGAGCAAGATCGAACCCTTTGGCTTCCAGCTCCTGCACAAGGGCATCGGTGTCCAGAACCATCTTGTCCGCGACATCCTCCTCCTTCCCGCCGAGTGTCTTGAAGCGCGATGTCAGTGCATCAAGGTCGTAGCCCTGCTTGCCAGTCAGTTCCAGGCCGCTCAGGATGATCTTGTCCTTTCCGACCTGGCCAAGGTCTTCAATATAGGCTTCGATCTTCTCGCGAGACCGGCTCATCATTTCGTAGCATTTGTCGCCGGCGATCTTGAGCGCGGTCATCATCCTCGATTCCTGGATGATATTCCGCGGGAGACCATCAAGCTCGGCCCGTTTGCGGGATGAGTATTCCGGCAGTTTTCCCTGCAGGACGAATTCATTCCAGTAATATTCGCCGGCCTCGAACATCTGCTGCTCGAGCTCTGCGTTGTAGTCGATCAGGAAACGCACGACATTGAAGGCGTTTTCCTTTCCAGTGACGCCCTCGTAATCGAAGAAGACATTCATCATGGCGCCAATGTCGAACCCGCGGTCGACCGCGATAGCGCGATAATGGTGCAACTGGGCGACGTAATCGATCGTGACGCCCTCTTTGAGATATTTCTGGAGGATTTCGGGCTTCGGCGCCTTGTAGTCGACTATCGTGAGCACATTGTTGAACTGCACTCCCCGGACGACATCATCGGGGGAGCCGATCAGCCACGGATACTTCGAATGCCGCGCCGCGCTGAGGGCGGCCATCTCGGCAGGCGCTGGCGCTACCTGATCAGCGTAACGCTCCATGAACATCTGCTGGATGAAGGGCTCGGCCCGGATACCGCGTTCGGTGTGATTGGTGCCTTCATCCGGCGGCAGGATCAGCAATTTGGAAGCAACAATGTCACGGGCTGTCGTGAATGGGTGGAATTCGCCGGCCTTGGCCAGTACCAGGGCGCCGATTTCCGAGCCGCCGATCCCGCCAGCGCGCTTTGCATGCCAGGCAATGCGCTTGGGATCGAGACGGAGAACGGTCTCGATCCAGCGCTTGCGGTGCTCAGGATGAATGAACCTCGCCTGCGGCAAGGCATCGATGATGGCGTTGGCTTTTTCGAGCTCGGCGGCGATAACCGGGTCCATGGAAACCTCATTTCTGTGCAGTAGTAATATACTGCACAGAAATGCAATTCCCAAAATCGGGCCTTACAGCAGCCGCCGCCGAAGATACGGGTCAGGCAACCCGGCGCTGCCTCAAACGCGCGGTGAAGTCGACGATCTCGCCAGAGGACCGGAATGCGGAGTTGAAGCCGGCCATGAGCCTGCCCTTGAACCCGAGGACCGTATCGACATGGCTGACGGCCAGGCTGTTAGGCGTTCGACCGGGATGGCGGTCGATGAAAGTCCGGAGGATCCCATCGACGCCAGCCTTCCTTCCTGCCGCCGCATAAATAGCCAGCGCAAGGGCAGGGCCGATACCGTCCTGTTTTCCAGGAGTCACAATCATCCCGGACATAGGCCCGCGGGGCAGGCCGTCCTCGACGCGCGCAGACTGCGCCTCGGTCACAAGGTTCAGGACGTATGATACGGTGACCAGTTTGATCTCCTCGAAGCCTTCAACCTTGCGATCGACATCGTCAACGATGACCGTGCCGTTCACCCGCGACAGGGATGAAACGACCTGGCGATGCGGATTCTGGCTCCGCAGCACATCTATGCAGAAGTCGGAGAATTCGGAAACGACGCCAGCCTGGTCCGTCGGAACCGAAAACAACAAGATATTGGGCGAAGTCGCCAGTCGATAACTATACAATGTAGACCCCAAATCCACATCATGCATGCCTGATTTCCATTTTCACATCTGTGTTGTCAGGTTGCAAATGGAAGTATTTTTGGCCGATTTAAGGGACTTTTACATTGACGGTCCACTGGCCGATGCGAGCGCCCGAAGGCTCGGCGGCGGTGATGGGGCTTTATTGGAAGGCGAATCTTTCCGCGGCGGGTAGCCAAGCTTCTCCCGCTCACGATGGAAGGCCGTCATGTCCATCGTTCTCTCGATCAGGTATTTGCGGGAATACTCGAGCCCGGAAACCAGATCATTCAGTCGCTGGCTTTCGACATCGGCCTTACCCCAGATCAGCCGGCCGATAATGCCGAACTTCCTCGAACGAGAGGCATTCTCGGCGAGGGCGCTGAGGGATTTCCGCGCCTGTTCGATCTCCTTGTCATAGCGCGAAAGCTCCCCCTTGGAGATCCGATCGATGATCCCAAGTTCGGTCGTGTCGGGCTTATGCTTGATCCCTCGCATCATGCGACCCTCAGAACAGGACTGGAGACCTGATCATCATGGGTCTCCACAGCCGGCAGGGGGTCAAGCTGACAGGAATAGAAGCTTCTCAGCTTGTCGAGCTCAGAGACAGCCTCATCAATGCTCATCTGCCCATTACGCACCGCACAGGCGATGGTATGAGCGGTGGAATAGGCAGTTATTGAGGCGTTCAGCATGCCTTGCAGCGAGCGTTCACGAAGCCTTTCCATACCTTCCGAGATCTGGTCTTCATGAAGCCGGAAGTAACCCATGTCGACAGCCCGGACCGCTTCCTCATTCTGCCGGAATCTGGAACGGGCGAAAGCAGGCATCTCAACAGGCTTCCAGCGCGTCACTGAACCGTCCGTTCCGAAGCCTTTGACGATGTATTCGCCCTCTATCATCATTGCGACGTGGTGCGTTCCACCGTTTCCCGGAAAATGCGCAACCACAAGATTCAGGTCCTTCGTCGCGCTTACATGCATCCGGCGCTCGAGCCAGTCCAGACGCTGCTTTTCCAGGTCGGTGCCGGATTGCTTCACTTCTGCGATCGTCTTGCCGAGAAAAGACTGCGCCATCGCAGCCCAGGGCCATTCCGACCGGCTGACTGCGTTCAGGCCAATGGCCTCAGATGTCCGCCATTCCGCCGCATTGGAAAACACCTGCCGGAACAGGAAGTCTGCAGCCTCATTCAGATCTCCAAGCCTGACGGCTGTTGCGGTAAGCCTGCTCATGCCGCAACTCCCATTCCGGCATTCTTGCGAGCATGCAGCTCATGGGCCGGGCCGCTGAGGAAATGACGCGACATCCGTTGCGCGACGTCGCTTGCAATGTCAAATTCCGGCAACAGCTTGCCAGCAAGAATGGTGCAGGCGGCGACTGCGTCCAAACCCGGATCCCCGACAGGCGACCAGTTGATGACCATGCGGTCTACATTCCCGTCGGGGGAGGGGAAGTGGTCATCGATTTCCCTGCCGCGCTCCTCACAAAACGCGCGAAAATTCTCCAGATGTCGATCGACATCCGTTTTCACGGGTCCGGTAAGCCTGACATTCACCGCGTCGGTAAGGGCGCGGTGCAGATGATGCAGGGCTTCAGAATAGGTTGACGGCAACATTGAAGCGAAACACCTTCTCCACTTTCCCCAGTGGAGCAAACTGGACTGTAAGAGTAAAGCCCTGTGCGGAGAATAAGTTACTCCACACAAATCTACTCAGCAGCTTCCGCGAATTTGGCGAAAAACCGGTTCCGGACGCCGGCCGCGACGTCTTCGATCGCCCGGACCTCCAGTTGACGGATCCGCTCGGGGCTGACCCCGAACCGTTCCGAAAGATTCGACAGGAGGCGGCCGTTCTTTTCCTCGCTCAGGACACGAGCCCGGAAAATCTCCCGAGACCGAGGCGTAAGATCCTGGAGGGCTTCTTCCAAGAGCCGCTTTTTCCCCTGCATATCGAGTCGGTCGATGATGTCGTCCTCGGCGTGAACCGTCGAAGGGTCGACAACCAGGTCACCGAATTCGGTATCGACGCTGCCGTCATTTTTGACTGGGTTATTCATGGATGCATCGGTGATGTAACCGCGCTGGCGGAGCGCCTGGATCACCACTACGGCCTTGACCCCGTAATGCTTGGCAATCCGATCAATCGTTGAGGATGAAATCAGTTCCAGGTCAATGCCCCATTCACGGATCAGTGCCGGCAGTCCATGAAATACCGCCGAAACCGACTTGTTGCTGGCCG
>Ga0065721_10002997_pt1 | contig 22300 bp, 16 predicted proteins | sample Mesricmetagenome_FD_59108 | JGI IMG/M metagenome (GOLD analysis project Ga0065721, IMG submission 59108) | Mesophilic microbial community from rice straw/compost enrichment Sample: eDNA_1 v2 (version 2) | ecosystem: Engineered > Solid waste > Grass > Composting > Bioreactor | place: USA: Davis...
GCTGCAACTCTTGCTGCGCCCTGACCTCGCGGTCGATATCAAGACAAATGACATTCCATTGTCGGATTGCCCCATCCGCGTCCCGCATCGGCGCAGCGCGCGTTTCCACCCAGCGATATTGGCCGTCCAGGCGCCTCAGCCGGTGTCTTCGAGCATAGGGTTCGCCAGTCGCCAACGAACGCGCATAATTGGTGCGGACCCCCGCTAGGTCATCAGGATGAACGCTCGCCTCGAGAGTGCCCGCCAGGCGGGACTTTCCCACTGCGTCCAGATCGTCGAAACCATAACCAAGATATTCGTTCAGTTGCTGGCTGCGATATATGGGCTCACCGTCAGGTGTCGCGCAGTCGATCATGGCCGGCAATGTTTCGACCAATTGGTGCAGCATTCGCTCTCGTTCCCGCAAAGCGTCCTGTGCACGCATTTCGTCTTCAACGTCGATCGACGCGATATACCATTGCACGATCGTACCATCCGCTGCGCGCAATGGTTGCGCCCGCGCTTCTATCCAGCGGTAGACCCCGTCTTTCTCGCGCTGGCGAAATCTGTTCACAAATGCGCTGCCGGTCGCAAATCCCTCTGACGCCCTGCGAAACATGGCCGGAAAGTCATCGGGGTGTGCCACATCACGGGCAAGCGCGTCGAAATCATCGGCATGCGTCGGCGGCGAGCCGACTGTTTCTATATACCGCCTGCTTGCATAGGTCATAGCGCCCGATGGCGAGAAGCTCAGGATATTGACGGGCAAGGCGTCGAGCATCTGCTCAAGCTGCTGCTTACTGGCGCGCAGCTCTTCGTCTGCCCTCCGCTGATCGTCNATGTCATGGCAGGTTCCGTACCATTTGACGATGCGCCCCTCGACATCCAGCATCGCTTCGGCGCTCGCNGCCATCCAGCGGTAGACNCCNTCGGCCCGGCGCATGCGCCATTTCATGGAAAGCTTCTGACCGCTTGCCATAGAACGCTCAAACGCCTCGGCCACGTCCACCGCATCGTCGGGATGGATAACTGTCTCGATTAATGCTGTTCGCCGACTGCTGTCGGGCTTGCCCAGATCAGCGACACCCAATCCAAGGTAATCGACAAATCGCTTGTTAAAAAAATCTGGCACGCCGTCAGGCGTGAGCCGCCACAGATAAGTCGGGATCATGTCGACAAGTTGCGACAATTCCCGCTTCTGATCGCGCATCACCTCTTCCGCGCGCTTGTGCTCGGTCAGGTCAAGAATGTAGGCGACACCCTGCCGGGATTCCTCGTCGAAGCAGGCGGCTCCGATCAGCACCGGCACCCGAGTGCCATCCTTTCTGAAATATTCCTTCTCACGAGCTTGCATCTTGCCCGTCGAAGCGAGCTCTTCAACCTCCTCGAGATCGTGCACTTCCTGCCATTCGGGAGGGGTCATATCGAGCCATCGTAGTCCGGCCTTCAAATCCTCCCGATCATACTGGACCATATCAAGAAACGCGTCGTTGGCGTCGAGAAGAGTTCCATCCAGATCCCAAATAACAATTCCGATGATATCGGAGTCAATCAACCTTCGGATCCTGGCCTCGCGCCGGGCGAGATCCTGACAAAGCTGAACCTGGTCGTCGATATCTATGGTCGTGCCGAACCATTCAGTGATGTTGCCCCGTCCATCACGAGATGGTCTTCCAGAATTTCGGAACCAGCGATAGCTTCCATCCGCCCTCCGCAACCGGTGTTCCGCGTCATAGTGATCGCCTGTTCGCAAGCAATGCTGCCATTGGGCTGCTACACGCTCATAATCATCCGGATGGATGACAAGCCGCCAGCCAAACGCATCGTCAGCGCCCGATGCATTGAGATTCTCGTGAGACACGCCCAGGAAATCAAGGGTGTTAGGAGTAACATATGTGAATTGTCCGGCTGGGTTGGCCGACCAGCCGAAGCCTGGCATGCTCTCCAGGATTCGCAGTTTGCGTTGAATATCCCGGTGGTCTTCCGCTGTCATCGAACCGCCTTTTTCTCCCACGTTCGGCTGCACGGCAGGCATCAGTCGGCACTTGTGCCGGGCCGGGAGCCGCAGTGAAGATCAGCGTAGCCAACCAGTTGTGCAACACGCGCTTCAGCTTTGAACGTACTGCCCCAGGTCCCGGAGAATAGAGCAAGACGGCCGCGATCATACCTGTGCCAAGGTATAGCGTAAGTGACGTTCTTCAACAGAATAGACCGATTGCGGACACGTTCCGATTGCCATAATCTCGGCGACAAAGCTTTGGGGTTCCCAAGATTGCATTGGCTTACACGATACCACGATCGCCTCATAACCGAGATGGAGCGCGACCCGCCTTGGAGCGGCTACGGCAAACTGGAATGTCTATGGCCAATTTTTTTGGGCGGCGGCGTCATGCTTGCATTTGAATATGCCACCGGGTTCGCTGTCCATAATACCTTTTGGGTTGTTCCCTTTTTGCTGCCCGGAGTGATCTGGTATCTTTACCTCACGAAACGCTACGTGCTCACACTCGCCCGAAGGTTTCGCTCCCCGCGAGCATAACTCCCGCGTCAGCTTCCCACCCACAGGAGACATTTCGCCTAGATTGCTTCGGGGGCGACTTTTTGCCGCTGGTTCTGGCCGCAAGCAGACAGTCGAGATCGAGATAATGCATGAGGAACAGCAGACCTCAATGTCGCTTGCCACACACGTGCAATTGTGTTGACTCGCGACGGGGAGACAGGGGCGGGTCATCGACCGCGGCTGACATTGGTGGGCAATGAACATGCCGTATCGCAATGCGTGGGTTTATTGTTTCGCAATAATCGCGATGACTGTATTGGCTTTCTGGTCCGGCTATTTTCCCCGGCTTGGTACCGCCAAAATTGCCTAGCATATTCTCGCTATCACCGCCGTCATCGGACTCTGGCTATGGTCGCGCAACCGTCGCAATGGACAGCCTTCGCTGATCGTCGCCATCATCTTGCTGCAATCCCTCACTTTCGAGACCGTAGGGTTTTCGGCGATGTGGAGAGCAGCATTCGCGGCGTTCGCTGGTGTCTCGCTCCCGATACACGCCTCGGGCGCAGCAGTCGTCGCGGCGGTGGCGCTTTGGTGGAGCTGGCGCGCGGTACCGCTCCGTCCGGCTACGCCGGAAGCCTCGCCGGCGTGATCCAGCCAATCACGGCTCGGCTTCGACGATGACCCGGTCCACCGATAGCGAAGACGATGCGAAGAATCCGACCGTGGGAAGCACTCCTCGCCGCCGAACCATACTCGTCCGGCTGTCCCGCGCCGTCTGGTTTCTGCTGGTCATCGGCTTGGCCGGTGCGATGGTGCTGTTCGGCGCGTCGGAATATCTTTTGCGCCAGACGCACCCCGTAATGCCGGAAACCGTGAAAGCTGGCGACACGTCGCAGATTGCCGAGGGCCGGCGGCTGGCGAAGCTTTTCGGCTGCACCAGCTGCCACGGCGCCGATTATCGGGGGCTGCGATACAATGACGATCCGAAGCTGGTCCGGGATCATGCGCCCAACCTGACCATCATCGCCGCAAGCACCTCGGACGCCGGTCTGGCACAGGCGATCCGGCAAGGCGTCAGCCCGCGCGACGGCCGTGCCTTATGGGATATGCCATCGGCAACCTTCAGCACGATAACCGACGCGGAACTGGCAGCGGTGCTCGCGCATCTCCGGTCCGTGCCTGTCGGAGGCGTCTCGATGCGCGGAAGCTCGCCCGGGTTGCGGGCGCGCATCGCGGTCCTGCGCGGCCTGCTAAGCGATGGCGAGGCCACACAGCGCTCGGCTCCGGCTTTGATCGCCGCGGCCAAAGCCAGGCCACCTCTCGATCTCGGCCCGAGATTTGCAAAAGGGCGCCACATCGGAGCGACTGTCTGTTCCGAGTGCCATGGCAGTGACCTCGGCGGCGACACCGTGGAAGGCGGGCCGGACCTGACGATCGCCGGAGCCTATGATCTAGAAGATTTTCGGCGTCTCATGCGAACCGGTATTCCTCCGGGCGGACGTGACCTCGGGTTGATGGCGGAAACCGCGAGGGAGGACCTCACCGTCTTTACGGATGCCGAGATTGAAGCGCTCCACGCCTATCTGGTCCGGCGATCACAATCGTATTGATCCACTTCACAGCGCGGAATGCATGGGATGGCCGATTGCGGTCATGCTGCTTTGGGGCGTAGATCTCGGGAATCAGACGTTTGCGGCAATGCAACCATGATTGACGACGCGGCCGCCAACCGTCCTGGGCGTGGGCCGCATGACGTCAGTGGGACGTTCCGCCGAAGTCATTCTCCGGCACCGAAAATCAGTTCAAGCATTTGATTCTTCCAGATCCGCACTGCGCGCTCGATGACCGCCGCATCCGGGTTCCGGATGTATTCCACCGTCAGCCCGCGGGTGACGGCGTTGTTGAGCAGCTGCACGCTCAGATTTGTTTCATTTTCGGCAATTCCCGCTGCGCGCAGGATGGAGTAAGCCCACAGACGGACGCGCCTGTCGAAGCGGCGAGTGCTGGGTCCTACTTCGCGGTCGAGGTCTGGATCATTGCGACGCGCGAGATGAATTTCGAGAACCGCCGCCATCTCGGGCCGGCTGATCATCTCGAAATTCGCGTCGATCAGATTTTCCATCGACTCCCGCGGCGTACGTCCGCGCCGAATGGCTTCGCGATAGACGCGAACCCTATAGGCCGAGAATTCGGCCGCGACGGCTGCCATGAGCCTCGCCTTGGTCGGGAATTGATGCTGGATCGCGCCGAGGCTCATTCCGGCCGCGTCGCGGATCGCGTGCATCGTGGCACCCGAATACCCTTGCGCGCACAAGACGTCGCGCGCCGCTGCGATAACCTTGGCGCGGGTTGCCGCGCTGCGATCGGCTTGGCTTCGGCGCGGTTTTCGAGCGACGCTGGTCATGCGGGAATTATCTGTAACGACATCGGCCTCGTTCATAAGCGAGATTTCGCACCTCTTCAAAATTTGGACCCGGATGAGGGCGCGGACCGCAAGCAGCCCGCGACCCTAATTCCATCAGAAGTTCGAACTTAAGCGAATGCCGAAGGTGCGCGGCTGTTGAACAATGCCGTTGCCTGTCGCCCAGGCGCCGTCTCCGCTCAGATAATAATAGAGCCCGCGCGCGTTCCCTACATTGGTCACATAGAGGTCGAGCCGATGCTGGCCAAAGTCGACGCCGCCCCGCAGGTTCACCGTGTTGTAGCCCGGAAGCCTTTGATGGCCGCTGTGGGGGGCAGCCAGGCCTCCGACGACGAAATCCGAATTGCGCGATCCGACATAGGTCCAGTCCGCCCCGAGGAACATCGTCGCATCGCCGCCGACCGGCGCACGAAAGTCGAAGCCGAGCGTGTTCGTGAATGTTGGCACATAGGGCAAGCGGTCGCCCCTGGCGCCACCGATCCCCGGGACGGCCGCCCTGAGCTCGGCGTCGGTGTAAGCGCCGTTGACGAAGAGGGAGAACTGCGGTGCGGCTGCGAGCCGAAGCGCGTATTCGACACCGCGGCTGCGAGCCTTGCCGCCATTATCGGTGAAATTATTGGGAACGCCTGTGTCGGGATCGACCACCGATGTCGGTATCTGGATATCGGTCCAGTCGACGGTGAACGCCGAGATGTCGAAACTCAAGCGGCGGTCGAACATTTCGCCTTTCGTACCAAATTCGTAGTTCACGGTCGTGTCGGCGCCGTAGCTCGTCCGGTAACCGGGAGGCGGGGTCGTCGCGGGCACGAGATTGGGACCGCCCGGCCGGTAGCCCGTCGCAACGCGCGCATAGAGCGTCACCCGTTCGGCCGGCTGCCAGCTGATTGCGCCCGACCAGGTAACTTTTTCCTCTTTGGTTTTCGATGGCGGGTCGATGACGTCCACGAAGGAGTTCGAAATGAACCCGGCGAAACGCGTCGTCTGTGACCTCTGCCGGTTACGGGCATAGCGGGCGCCGCCCGTGACATCGACATTGGCAAGCGGATGCCAGGTCAGCTGCGCAAAACCGGCCACCTCGCGATAGCGGGCCGGAACATATAGGCCGCCGCCCGGAACCGGGACGGTCAGAATCTCCGGCGGCGTCGCGACGCTGGTGACGTCGAAGAGCTGCGTAAGCGAACTCTTTTCATCGGTATAGAAAAGGCCGGCGAGATAATCGATCGGCCCCGCGCCGGGCGCGGAGGCGATACGGATTTCCTGGTTGATCCGGCGAACCGTGGTGAAATCGTCGCTCCGGACGTCGACCGGCTGCCCATATGCCCCGGCCAGAACGTCGCCAAAGGTCACACCCGGTGCCGCATTATAGTAAGTGAACACCTTTCGGCGCTCGAAGTTCATCTTCGCCAAGCTGGTGATGCTGGAGATCGTCGCGAACCCGGCATCGTGGGTCAGGGTCGCGCTATACACCTGCGATTTGCGCTTGATGGGTTCGCCGAGACGCAGATTGCGCTGAAGGTCGCCCCCATGCGCGATCGATGCGGCGTTCGCCGGCGGATCGGCCGGCGTGAGCGCGGCGCCGATTACGTCGATACTGGCGGGCGCATCGCGATCATCGCGCTGCCAGATACCGCCGAGCCGGACGCTGAAATCGGGGGTGACCTGCCACAGCAACGCGCCGCGGACCCCGTAGCGTTCGCCACTGTTCACGTTTCGCTCATCGCCCAGGGGATTGTCGATATAGCCCGGCAGACGTTCGTAGAGACCCGAAACGCGGATCGCGACGCGGTCCTGGAGAATCGGCACGTTCAGCGCCGCGCGGACGCTACCTCCCGTTTCGCCGTCGTCGACATGGTTGAGTTCCAGCTGCGCCGAGCCCTCGACGCGGGAAAGGTTCGGCGCCTTCGTCACATATTTCACCAGCCCGCCGAGCGCCGAGGCACCATAGAGCGTGCCCTGAGGTCCGCGCAGCACCTCGATTCGTTCGAGATCATAGGTGTCGAAATTGGGCGTCGTGCTTTGCTGATAGGACGATGAAGAGGTGAGCGGCACATCGTCCACGAGAATCGCGGTCGTTGCGCCTTGGCCGCTGGCGTTGAGTCCGCGAACGGTCAGTTGTGGGCCAGCCACCCCGTCGCTGAAGGATATCCCCGGCGTGAACGCGGCGAACTGTTCGATTCGCGTCAGGTTGCGCTGGGTCAAGGTTTCGCCGCCGACGGCCGTGACCGCGGACGGGACGTCGATCAACCGCTGCTCACGCTTCTGCGCGGTCACGACGATTTCCTCAGGCCCAGCCTGTGCGTTGTCCCGCGGCGCGCCGCCTTCCGCCGATTGCGCCCAGACCGCAGCGGGGGATATGAGGACCATGGCGAGAGCCGTTCCGGTCAGCCCCTTGTGCAGATTTCGCATAAATCTCTCCCAGTTTTTCTGATTCTCGGGCGCTCAGCCAGCGCGGCCGAGCGCGAAGCGCATGCCGTGGAGAATGGCGCTCGGCGCGGCCGAGACATGATCGTCCTCGGCAAAGGCGACATAACGGAGATTCATGAGCCCCGCTCCGTGCAGCGCGTCGGCAAAATCCCTCGCGCCATCGACCATGCGCGCGACACGCACCTGCGCCTGCGCTTCCTCCAATGTCAGACCCATCCCGTCGGCTATGCTCGTCGGCATGTCCTGCTCCCTGGCGCCGACATCGACGAATACGCGCGGCTGCTGCGGCAGCGCCGCGAGCCGCTCCTTGAACGCTGGGAGCTTTTGAAGGATCGAAAAGCCGTCCCACCAGAGCGACGGGCTGCTGACGATGAACGACGCGAAGCTGCCGGGCCGGGTCAACAGGGCGTTGGCGGCAAAAAGCCCGCCGAGTGAATGACCGAAGAGGATCGGCGCGCCGCCCACCGTCTGCGGATAGCGCGCCGCGATTTCAGGCCGCAGCGTTTCTACCAAGAAAGCCAGGAACGCGTCCGCACCGCCGCTGTTTTCGCCGCCAATCGCCGTAGCGAATGCACCGAGGCCTTCGAGCGCATCGGCGCCAATCGGCGGCGCGAGATCCGCGGTCCGCAGTCTCATAAAATCGGCGAACGCCGCATCATAGCCGATGCCGACCACATAGTGGGCGGGAAAGCCCTCGACCGTCGAAACCGCGCGCGCGATCTCCGCCGCCATGCCAAACAGGATATCGCCATCGACAACGTAAAGCACGGGAACGGCGGCGTCGGGCGCTTCGACCGCCGGGGCCGCGACGCTGATCTGGAGCAGCCCCTCGCGGACAGGATGTGCAAGCGTGAACTGCTCTAGCGAGGCGCGAACGGAAAATTGCATCGAGTTACTCCCTCCCAAGCGGCATCTGGGGGCCTGCTTGCCGACTCTATCTCCAAGTCATCTGGCTTTTGACGGACGACTCATCGTGTCTACTTACATTAAAGTCAACTTATTTGTTGTATGCGATCGGAAGTCGGTATACGCCGTTCAAGACAAGCCTTGGGAGAATGGACATGACGGGCGGACAGCCTTGACCGTAGAAAGGCCTTCTCAACCCTCGATTGCGTTCGCGGCAACCGGGTGCATTGCCAAGCAAGGCGCGCGCAGAGGCAGCGCCCTGGCTTGGTATGGGCTGGTCATTCTCCTGATGACGAGCTTCTTCGGCTTTGTCGTCCGGCAGATGCTCAGCCTGATCGCTCCCGCGCTCCAGGCCTCGCTCGGCTTCTCCGACCTGCAGATCGGGATGCTGCAGGGACTCGGCATGGCGATCTTCGCATGTATCGCAAGCTATCCGATGGGCTGGCTCGCCGATCGGTACGGACGCCGCCTGCTGCTCGCGATCGGAGTGGCCATCTGGTCGCTCGCAACCTTCCTGTTCGCGTTCCAGGACAGCTTTGGCGGCCTGTTCGCGGGAACGGTCGGCATCGCGATCGGCGAAGCCGGGCTGGTGCCGATCATCTATGCGATGATCCCCGACCTGTTCCCGGAACAGAGGCGCAACACGGTCAATCTGATCTTTTACGGCGGGTCGCTGTTCGGCGCCGGGATCGGCATGGCGCTGGGCGGGGCGCTACTCGAATGGCTGGCCGCGGCGTCCGGCAGTTTGCCCCACGGGCTCGCGGGCGTCGACTCATGGCGCATCGCGATGGTGGTGATCGCCCTGCCCGGCCCGCTCTTCGTCCTGCTCGTTGCAACGATGCCGCTTGCCAGGCGCGGGGCCGCCGTCCGTTCGGCGGAAACCGGCGACGCGGACAAGGCGCTGGACTTTCTGCCTTATGCGCAGACGCATTGGCGCACGCTTGCCTGTGTCTGCGGCTCGATATTTGCCATGGCGGTGGCGATGACCTCGGCCCTCATCTGGTTTCCCATCGCATTGCCGCGCGCCTTCGGTATCGATCCGGCGACCGTCGGCGTCGGACTTGGCACTGCGATCACCGCCGCGACGCTGATCGGCGTGTTCCTTCCAGGCATCGCGCTCAAATTCGGGCAGCGCGGCGGCGGACTCACGCCGATCAGGGCGACGAGCTTCTTTCTGTGGCTGACACCGTTGCCGGCCATGTTTCTGCCCTTCGTCACCTCGACCTTCCAGGCCTATACGGTCGCCGCGCTTCAGGGCGCGATGGGCGTCGCGGGCTCTGCGCTTATGCCGGGAATATTTCAGGACATCGCGCCCTCTTCTCTGCGGGCGCGCGTCCTGACCCTGCTCGGCATCGTGAATGCACTGGCCCTCGCGGCTTCACCGCTCGCAATCGGCATGATTTCGGGTCTCATGTCCGGCCCGCGCGGCATGCTTTATTCGATCTCGATCGCGAGCATACCCTCGCTGATCGCTGCCGCCGTCCTGATGTCGCTCGCCCAGCGCCCCTATGCCGCCACGGTCCGCGCCGTGCATTCCCAGTTTCGAGGAGAGAAAGCATGACAATCCCCGCCACAATCGACCGTCCGGACGATATGACCAGCATGCGCGAAGCGATCGAGGCCGGGCGTACGACGTCTGCAGCGCTGATCGAACGCGCGATCGAACGCGCCGAGGCCGTAAATCCCCAGCTCAATTTCATCGCATGGCCCTGTTTCGACCGCGCGCGCACGCAGGCGGCAGCGCCGCGTCCGGGACCGCTTGCGGGTCTCCCGACCCTGGTCAAGGATTCGATCCTCGAAAAGGGCGTCCCGTCGAGTTTCGGCGCCGCCGTGCTCCGCGACTTCGCCCCCCATGAAGACGGGCCGTACACCCGCGCCATAAATGGTGCGGGTCTGATTTCTATCGCCCGTTCAGCGATGCCCGAACTCGGACTCAACGTGGCAACCGAATCGCCGTTGGTGGGCGTGACCCGCAATCCCTGGAATCTCGAACATACACCCGGCGGTTCGTCGGGCGGCGGATCGGCAGCGGTGGCAGCTGGAGTGGTACCCATCGCGCATGCCAGCGACGGGCTCGGGTCGATCCGCCATGGCGCCGCACCCTGCGGCCTCGTCGGCCTCAAACCCTCGCGCGGGCGCAATATCGGCGACGAGGCGATGCGCTCGATCGCCGATCTGAACGTCGATGGCTGCGTCAGCCGCACGGTACGCGACACGGCCGCCTGGCTCGAGGCAACCCAGACGCGCGCGCCCGACGCAGCCTTCGCTCCGGTACCGCTCGTTACCGTGCCGGTCGATAGCAAGCTTCGCATTCACGCCTATAGCGAGGTGATGCGCACCGGCGCGGATCCGGACGCGAGCGTCGCCCGGGTCTTTTCGGATGCGATCGATTTGCTCGGACGGCTTGGCCACGGCGTCAGCGATGGCCGGCTGCCATTCGACGCCCGCGCCGCCATCTTCGCGCTGCGCGATATAGCCGAAGGCAGGTTTGCGCGGCGACTGGAGCCGATCGCGGAACAGCTCGGCGTTCCCATCGCGCCCGACGATCTCGAATATCGCTCGAGGACGATCGTGGAACAGGGAAGCCGGATTTCGGACGAGCAATATGATGCGGCATGGGATCTGATGGAGCAAAATGCTGCATCCTATCTCGCGCTGCTCGACGACATCGATATCTGGATGACACCCACCTTCAGCACCGAAACCGTCCGCGTCGGCGTCTTCGGACCCGACACGGCGTGGCTCGACCAGCGCGATCATCTGCTCGACTATGCCGGCTATTGCTGGATCGACAATTTCGCCGGCTCGCCGTCGATTAGCCTGCCGATGGGATTCAGCGACAATGGCTTGCCGGTCGGCGTCCAATTTGCAACCCGGCCCGGTGGCGAGGCGCTTCTGCTCGCGCTCGCCTACCAGCTCGAAAATGCCGTCGCATGGTGGCGTCATACCCCGCCGGTCTGGGTCGGTCAGTGATGCGGGATGAAAGCTTCGGCGCCGTCTTGAAGCGCCAGGCCGCGACTACGCCGGATGCGGTCGCCGTGAGTTATGACGAAGACAGCCTGACATGGCGCGAACTTGATGCGCGCTCGAACGGCCGGGCTGCGCAATTGCTGAAAACAGGCGTCGCCCGCGACGATATGGTCGCGGTCGCGCTTGCCAATGGCACCGCGCATCACGAGTGGACGTTCGGCGCATGGAAGGCCGGCGCCACACCCTGCATCCTTCCTTATCGGCTCCCTGCGCATGAGCTTTCGGCAATTGTCGAACTGGCGGCGCCGCGCGTCATCGTCGGATCGCCGGGACTGCCGTGGACTGACGGAGAAAGAATTGCCGCCGACTCACCCCTGCCACCGGAAGCAGCCTCGATTTTGGGCGCTCCCGCATCCAGCTGGAAGGCCGTTGCCAGCGGCGGTTCGACCGGGCGGCCGAAGCTGATCGTTGATCATGGACCGCCCAGCCTCACGGCCCAGATAGACCAGCTGATCGATTTGGTCGGCATGCCGCGCGGCGGCACGATCCTCAATCCGGGTCCACTCTACCACAACGCGCCCTTTCTCTTCACCAACCTCGCCCTCGTAGCGGGGAGCCGCGTGGTCGGGATGGCGCGTTTCGATCCCGAAAAATGGCTGCAGCTCGTCGAACGCGAGCAGGTCGAATGGTGCTTTCTGGTCCCGACCATGATGCACCGCATCTGGTCGCTCGCACCGGAGATCCGGGAGGCTTACGACCTTTCGTCACTGAAGCGCATCGTCCACATGGCGGCCGCCTGTCCGGTCTGGCTCAAACGGGCCTGGATCGACTGGCTCGGCCCCGACCGCATCCTCGAGGGATATGCCGGGACCGAAAGCCCGGGAACCATGATCGCCGGAGCCGAATGGCTTCGGAAGCCGGGCTCGGTCGGCCGCGTCGCGGCCGACACAATCACCGTCCGAAACGCTGATGGCCAAATCTGCGCTCCTGGCGAGATCGGCGAGATCTTCTTTCCTGCCGCATCCGCCGAGCGCTTTCATTATATTGGCGCGTCGCCTCGCCTCGACGATGCGGGTCGGATGTCGCTTGGGGATATGGGCTATGTCGACGTCGATGATTATCTGTTCCTCGCCGACCGCCGTACCGACATGATCATTCGCGGCGGCGCCAACATCTATCCGGCCGAGGTCGAGGCGGCGCTCGACGAACATCCCGCAGTGGCGAGCGCTGTCGCGATCGGTCTGCCCTGCGACGAGTTTGGACACCGCGTCCACGCGATCCTCGAAGCCCGACCCGGTGTGACACTCGAAATCGCGGATGTGGAGGCCTTCGTCGCGGAGCGGCTCGCACCCTACAAACGGCCCGAAAGTTACGAGCTGGTCGAGATCCCGCTACGCGACGACGCCGGCAAGGTCCGGCGCGGCGCCCTGCGCGACGAAAGGCTTGAATGGCTAGCCAGCGGAAAAACTTGCCAGCGGCATGAGGAAGCCGAGTGAAATTGGCGTGAAGGAACTCTCAAGCTGCATCGCAGCAATTGGCCGCGAGTTGACTGTCCGGTCCTGATTGGCGCACGTGGTAAAGCTGCCGTATCCTATGTCGACGCCGGAAAGGCCGCTCGCGACCGATTGCGGATGTTCCTCAAATACTCCACTTTCCCAATCGGAGGATGCTGTGCGGCTCAAAAGATGGTATCGAAATCTCCTATTTGCATGGGCGCCGGTCGGGCCGCTGGTATTCATTCTTGCTTGGGGATTTGCCGGCGGGCCCCCGTGGGAGGGGCTGCCAGTGCTGATTGAGGCAGAGACCTTCGACATCGTCTCGGTATCGCTGACATTAATTGCATGGATGGCTTTGCTATCTCCAATTCTGCTGCTGCCTTTTGGCATTGGTCCAAAAGCCGCTCGTTAGAAGTGTCCGCGTCCCACCCCGCAGGAGACGTTTCGCCTGGCCTTCTTCAGGGCCGACTGTTTACCGCTGGGTCTGGCCGTTTGCGGTCAGGCCGGTTTCGGGTAAGAATCTCCGGAAAGCGACCGTTCGTGGAAAAAGCCTTCACATGACTGGAAAGCGGTCGATTGCGGACTTATCGCCTTCGAATATTGGACGACGTGGCGTACCCAAATGGTCTTCCCCGGTTTGGATCTCCTGGTGCCCTCACGACCACAAACGACCTGTTGCGGACCCGTGAGGTTCCACTAGGTTAAAGTCGGGAGTGGATCATGACCACAAAGCGCCTGACGATGAGCGACCTTGAATGGGCGACGGAGCTGCTGACTTCCGCCTTCGAGTTCATTGCCCCCGCGACCCGGCTATTCAGCGGAACCGGCTCGCGAGCCAAGCTGTCTTATTTCATGAAATGTGGTTGCAAATATGCGCTTCTCTACGGCGAGTGCTATGCGACAGAAGGACGGGACGCTGTTGCACTATGGCTTCTCCCGGGTGCAACTCACATGACCCCGGCCAGAATGTTTCGCGCTGGAATGTTCGCGGCCCCTATCCGTTTCGGGATGCGTGACTTCAAGGCATTTGGCGCCTTTGTCAGCCACACAGACAAGGTCCATCGAGAAGTGGTGCCCGACCCGCATTATTATTTGCTGACGCTTGGTGTTGCACCTGGGTCACAAGGGACAGGGGCCGGTGGTCGACTGCTACGCCCGATGCTCGACCGCGCCCGTAACGAGCGAACTTCTGTCTATCTGGAAACCCAGCGGCCCGAGAACGTGCCGATATATGAACGTTTTGGGTTTCGAATCGCCAGCGATGAACCGATCGCCGAGGCAGGGCTACGGAACTGGGGCATGCTTAAGCGCGAAAACGCCTGACCACCTAAATCCGCGTTCCGCCCCATTTCCGCGCTAAACGTTCCGCCAGTCGCGGCATCCGCTAGCTCTGGCCGCGAGTGGTCCGGTCCTGGGTGGCGCACGATGTAAAGCTGCCGTACCCTCTGTCGACGTCGGAAAGGTAGGTCGTGACCGGTTGTGGAAGGCATGGGGCTATGATTTGAGCGGCGGCCCTCTCTGGAGATCGGTTTGCCTGCACGCCTTGACATAAGCATCAAGTGTGTCGCTGCCGAGTATCTCCCATATTGCGGGAATATCGGGCGCTTTGAGCGCAGCATCGATATTCTTACTCGGCACTTTAGAAAGTGTCTTAACGCCGCAAGGAATATAGCCGTCACGATATTCTTTAGAGATACCGACGCTGCCTTGGTGTGCTAGTCTAGTAGCAAGCATAGTCGCATTGTCTCTATTTGACGAACAAGCGGTCAACAAGGCTAGCATTAGTATCGCGAGATGCTTGGCCACCGTCGATCCTTCAATCCGCAGACCCAAGTTCCTATAGTGGATGGAATGTTCGCTTGCCACCCCCTTTCAGCCGCTCGCGGTCGGGGGATGACGAAGGTTGGCAAACGACCGATTGCGGACGTTCTGTTGTGGAAATCCGACGCTTCATAGCTATGCTGATCGCTCTTCAAAGGAGCACTAATGGACTGGAATGAAGTAGCAACGTGGATCGCAGCGGTAATTTTCATCGCCGCTCTCCTCTTGTTTCCAAAGTGGTTCTCATTCCGTCACCGGACCATAGCTGGCACGACCCTATTCCCCGTAGGATGGGCCGGGATTCTCACCGGCCTCGCTCTCGGGGATCGACCATTTATGCAGATAGAAGCAGTGGCTTGGCTTTGGGTCGGGATCAGCGGACTGGCCATTGTGTTGTCCATCACCCTCCTAGTTCCGGTGCTTTTCGAGTGGCGCAGGAAACGCCGTCGTCCAAAGCGACGCACGGGCAAATGGCCTGCTGGGCACTGGAAGAGTTGAACGTCCGCTCCCCACCCCGCAGGAGACGTCTCGCCTGGATCGCTTCGGGGCGACTGTTAACCGCCGGGTCTGGCCGCTTACGGACCGGCGGGTTTCAGGCATCAAATCTGAAAAGCAGACATTCATGCCGTCCAACTTGCGTCAGCAACGCGAATCTCGGCAGCAATCCGCTCGAGACAGCACCGCCTCGGCTTCGACTTAACCTGCATAACTGCTCCGTTGAGCCGAACTGGCGATCACGATGGTCTCTGCAGTTCCGGCATCGCGCCACTGGTCAGGACCTGTAGAGATTAATCCGGAGTTCGTTGGTGAAATACGCTTCACGCCAGGACGATACGATCTTTCGCGAATCCAGCCAGGCGAGCAACTCGCGATTCTCCCGCGTGTCCGCGATCATGGGGTACGTGATACCCGGGGGCGTATCGGCGGCCTAGTCTCAAAACGGGAGATCACGTTTTTCGGAACGGTGGCGCCGAACCTCGAACTCCTCGACATCGAACGTGACACCTTGGACGTGGTGCACGCTCACTTGCCCGGTATCAACCCGCAGGAAGTCTTCTCGAGAGTCCGCATCCTCTGAGAAAGCGAAGTCCGGTCGCTCGAGCATCGCGTTGAGGCCGAAGAAGTCGTCCTCTTCCTTCTCGTCGTCTGCGGCCCCTTCCGGCTTAGGAGGCGTTTCCTCCCACACCCAGTAGTCGGGCTCTGGTCCGTCTTCGGTCTCGTCATACTGGCGCGCACTCAGCTCGGTTCCCTCGGGAAGTTCAAGCTTCGTGACTTTCGAGGCGTGATTGAAAAGCACGACATTTTGATGCTCGCCGGGGCGCTGCACCGAGCGGAAGAGGATCCCATCGAGCCCCGGTGCGGGGCGTCTAGCAAGATAGTCGGCGATCGCTTGCGTGATTAGATATTCTGTCGGCTCGTCATCGGGCATGATCGGCATGGTTACGCGATCGCTCAGACGTCCGAGGAACTTGGCGAGCGCTAGCTGTTCGACATAGGCGGGGTCGAAAATGCTGCCTTCGGTATAAACCGAGCGCAAGGCCTCTACATCGAGCAGGCGCACCGGGCGCACGAGCTCGAACCGGCCGACCAGTGCGCGGCTGCCCACCGGCGGTCGGACTTCCGCCAGCGCGACCCCCGGATCGGAGGCGCCGTAGAATACCGAAATACCGTGAGCGTTCATCCGCCCGGCGCGGGCAATCCGGCTCGGGGGCGATCCCAGATGGAGGTCGGGCCGGACGAGGGCCTGGTCCAGCTCCTCGCTGTCATGGAATACGCGCGCGCGAAAGAACCCCCGGACCTCGGCTTCCGGTCCAGCGGTAACAATCACCGGTCGGCCGTCGCGTGTTGTACGCCCATCGAGATCGGCGAAAATTCGGTTCAGGAATTCTTCGGCTCCCTGATTGAAGAAGCGAGCCTGTGACTTCAGCGAGCGCTCGATGGCTCGGAATTCGAACGCGAATTCGTGATCCGCAACGGCCTTCTCTTCGTAGTGGCTGTCCGCGTCGAAGTCGCATTCCTCGCCCATCTGCGCGGACTCGAAATCCGAATATCTTTCTTGGAGGATGTCGAGCACATCCTGCGCCGCCGCTTCGTCGATCGAAGCTGCTTCCTCGATTGCGTAGAGCACCGGCTCGCCATGCCGTCCGAAATCGTAAGCCAGCTCCTTGTCGCGCAGAAGCATGGATTCGTACATGTCGGGATCGGGAGAGGTCCGGTGGTAATGCCGCTCGAAGGCGCCATCGATATGTCCGGCCAACTCCTCGATCGAGATGCATGGCTCCTCGTCGTCCCTGCAATAGCTGCAGGCCGCGACTTCGCCATCGCGTTCGATCAGCGCGCTGAGACAGGCTTCGCCGACGCAATGATGGCAGATCAGACGATCACCTTCTTTAGACATCTATCCATCCTGTCCGGCTTCAGCCTCGAACGCTTGCACATATATGTAGTTTGATTGTTGAAACAGGCCACAGTTCAATGTGAGTGCGCATAGCTGAGGATGGCCGGAAGCTGACGGTCGCACCCGGTGAGCATCAAAAATGGGCAGAACGTCTGCTCGCCAAGCTGACTCATTTCCACAGAAACCCGTCGCCATACCGTGCAATGGTTCCTATTCTGTTCTAGCCTGCAAGGTCGATCTGCGCTAACCTTGGCGGCGATAGGAAAACCCGTATGGCCCACAGTGAAAGTGTTCTCACCCTTGCCGCAAAGCTTCGCGCCCAGAACGACGTGCGCCCGGTGCTTCTCCTCGGTGCGGGCGCGTCCTTTAGCTCGGGTGTTCCTACCGCCGCTGAATGCGTTCGGCGCATTGCCAAGCGGTTCTATGCGGAAATCCAGCTCGGCGGCGCCGTGCCGCCGGAGCAGCTCCGCCTAACCGAATGGCAGAGCTGGCTTCATAGCCAACCTTGGTTCGTAAAAGGGGACGAACGTCTGGCGGAAAACTTTCCGCTCGTCGTGGAGCACCTCCTGACTCCGATGGAGTACCGCAAGAAGGTGATGCTCGATCTGATCGTGCCTGAAGAAATCGGCAACGGTTACCGCAAGTTGGCCGAACTCGTGAAGCGCGGTCTCATCAGCACCATCCTTACCACCAATTTTGATACATGCCTCCCTGCTGCGCTCGCTTCGATCCGTCCCCACGTCGCTCACATCGCAGAAGTGAATCGTCACCCAGGCGATTTGCAGGAATTCGGCCTTTGGCAAAAAGCGCAAATCGTGTGGCTGCATGGCAAGGCCGAGCAGTACTCCGATCGCAACTCGAACGGCGATTTGGCGAGCTTCGACGCCGCCTTGGCCAAACGGCTTTACCCGCTCTTGCTGGAATGCCCGCTCATCGTGATCGGTTATCGCGGTTCCGAGCCTTCAATTATGGAGCACTTCTTAGGGGCGGGCGCACAGGAAACACAGAACTTTAAGAACGGCGTTTTCTGGTGCACGCGAAAAGGCGAAGCTCTTCACCCAAATGTTGAAACGTTTCGCCGCGTGATCGGAGCCAACTTTCAATTTCTCGAGATCGACGGTTTCGACGAATTGCTGGATGATCTCGATCGCACGCTCATAAATGAGGATCGCTATCTCCACATGCAAAAGGCGGGTGCGGCGGGCGCCGCTGCGCCGTTCGACGACACACCGATCGCAGACGCGACGTTTGCCGATTTAGATGATGACCTAATGATCGCCGTTTTGAAGGAGTATTGTCAAAAGCTTGGCAGGCCGGAGGTAACGCGCGACACGCTTCACGGATTATTGCGCGAGCAGGGCCTCCTGGTGTCATCCAAGAAAGGAGAAGTTCCCACTGCGGCCGGCGTACTTCTTTTTGGGCGTAATCCTGCACAATGGTTTCCCCACGCGGTCGTTTCCACTTCCATTGACGGGAAGAAGCGACGCGTTTTCGGCGGCAATCTCATCACGCAATATCGCGACCTTCTTGAGTGGCTTTCCGACAAAACGACCAACCCCACGCTCAAAGTTAAGCGCCGCGTTACTCATGAGGAAAAACAGGCTTATCCTGACCGAGCGCTGGTTGAGCTGCTCGTGAACCTCTTGGTTCATCGCGACTACGAGCGCACGGCGCCAGCCACTATTGCCGTTGCCTCTGGCCAATCCATTACCTTCGCCAATCCCGGGGGGTTGCCCGAGGCCATTGCGGCGCAAATGGAGCCCAACGATGATGGAGAGTTTAAGCCCCGCGCTTCGGTGAGTTCGCTACGCAATCGCGCTTTATGCGACGTGTTCTTCGGAATGCGTGCGATGGAACGCGCCGGAACCGGATTGGTCGACGTAGAGCAGATGCTTCTTGAGCATGGCGGGGCTTCGCAATTCAGGCATGAATCGAGTGGCGCGCGCTTTTCAGCCCGCGTCTCGCAACCCCTTGCGTCCGCCGGGTCCAAAGACGTGGCACGGGACGCTCGGCCGAGTGAAATCTATGTGCTGAACTTTATCCCCTTCATATCAATCCCGGATATGGTGTCAGTGATCAAGCTCCGCGCACCCTGGAACGAGAGACCGCGCGACCTACCGCTGGATGAGGCGGGCACCTTCGCCGTGCAAGGCGACAATTACGTGTGGAGCTTCGCGCCTTTACCCATCCTCCGATCAATCTTTGGTTCCTATGCCGACCAGGAGGCTTCGCGAGCTTGGCGACGCAGCGAGCTCGAAGCCGATCCAGACCGACGGCGGGTTCTGTCCAATCTGCTTCGCAGGCATTTCGAGCGCCATCTTCGCGGCTTTTCCGTCCACGGCCTTCTTATTGAAAGCGGCAAACAGAAGGGACGGCGCGCCTATTTTGAAGGGAACGACGGCAAGGCCCGATGGTACGTCTACGACTCGCCGACCCGAAAAAGCATTCAACGTGGGGTCGTAAAACAGCGAGGCCCCGACGGATATCGAGCCTGGTTTGAAAACGAAGGTTTCGGGTACGAGGTCGCTCAGATGGATGGTGTGTGGGGTGTGCGCATCAAGCCTTTCTACATGTTCACCGGCCGCGATGCTAAGAAGCCGCTTCCCTCCTTCGCCCGCACGGCACGTGCAACGCGGCGCATGAAGCTCGACCGGAATCAGAACGTCGAAAACGACCTCACCTTCTGGGGTCGGTTTCTCAGCCGTGGAGCGCAAACTATCAATATCGGTCAGCATCATGTGGAAGACCTGCTGCTTGGCGGATCTTTCCTGACGGTGGAGGTGATCGAGGAAGAGGACGACGGTGAATCACGTCAAAGTCAGAATCCAAAGGCTGCCTGAGCCCAAGCTAGCTTTCGGCGCGGGGGAGGCCGCCATCGAGCCACGCGCTGCGCTTGTCGCCTACGGACCGGCCGACAACAGACGCGTCAAAGAAGTCCGCCTCGGCCTGGTCGGCTCTGAGGAAGATGTTGCCGTAGCTCGAGTGTGGCTGGAGCGCCTTAATCAGTTTCAAGCAGCCAAAGAGGGTAACTCTCATCGCTTTCGCGATTGGCCCGGCGGCGAGGCAGCGTTGGGCGCGACCTTTATTGTCGACCCAGCCTTCGTTCGAACACTAGAGCAGACGCGCTTCGATCTCGCCCGTCAGCGTAACGACAAAGAAGGGTTCGATGAGCTGCTCGAACTCTTCGATGGGAAGATCACCGGCCTTTTTGGCGACGTGCAGCCGGATTGCATTCTTATCTGCCTACCCGAAGACGTCGCAGATTTGCGCATCATGAACCCGGGACTCACGCCGCAAGAACGGCGGGCGCTTGAGGCTTTGCGGCGGGAGGAAGAGGACGAGCAGCTCTCGTTGTTCGCACCCTCACCCGAAGATTTGGCAGCGGCAGAAGAACTGCGGACGAAAGCCGATGATCTTCTGTTTCGCTCTTTCTATCGCGCTTTAAAAGCGCGACAGATGATGCACGCCAATCCCGTGCCCTTGCAGGTAATTCGTCGCGACACAGTGGATCGGCCCGACGACAAAGGGCAAAGCCATGCCACACGCTGCTGGAATCTGGCGACGACGCTCTATTACAAAGCGGGCGGTTTGCCTTGGCGTCCCGCCGATCTCGCGCCCAACGTCTGCTTTGTCGGCATCTCGTTTCACCATTTGAAACGCGGCGCAAACAATCTCGTATATGCAAGCGTGGCGCAAGCTTTCTCGACCGAAGTCGAGCCCTTTGCCCTCAAAGGCGCGACCATTCCGAAGGATCAGCGGCGGAACAAGCAACCCTATCTGATGGAAGATCAGGCGAAGAACCTGCTTGAGGATGTGCTGGCAGGTTATGAAGCGCGTGCTGGAGTTCTGCCGAGCCGAGTTGTCGTTCACAAGACCTCGATCTACGCGCCGGAAGAGGAGATAGGCTTTCGCGAAGCTGTCAGCGGCTGCGTTCCCGCCTGTGATCTTGTGTGGATCAGAAACACGCCGTTCCGGCTTGTTCGGAAAGGAACACAAGAACCTGCGCGTGGAACTCTGTGCACAGTGGGCGACGAACATTTTCTCTTCACCAGCGGATATGTGCCGTGGTGGAAGGAATATCCCGGACCGCATATTCCGGCGCCTATTCAGATCGGCGCTTCGGGCGAGACGGACATCCGCCAGCGCGCGATCGAGATTCTTTCATTATCAAAGATGAATTGGAACTCCACCGATGGGCTGTCGAGATTGCCGATCACACTGTCTTTCGCAAGAAAGGTGGGGTTGTTGATGGCGGAACTCTCGGACAATCAAAACCCGAACCCGTCCTTTAAGTTCTATACTTAGACGAGACGGTCCTTAGGACGGACGTGAACCGGCAACGGGCCCGGCTCGCGACGGTCTTGCTGGCTATGCGCCTCGATCTGGCATCGAGCCTTGTAAAAGCCGTGGCGTTCGGACGGGCGGCTCAGCGGCATAACGCTTCTTTGATGGCCGCTTACGGGCGCGACGTATCAGGTCATCGACGGCCGACATGAGGCGCGTTGCCGCCACTTTGGTTGAGGCGCACGCGACACGTTTTCCGAGGGCCGTCTCGAGGTCGACTATGGCAAATTAGGCGGCCGGCTGGCGTTCAATCGCACCCGAGTTGAACCGACCAGATTCATTGAGCATGGTCGCTCCATAGCTCGAAAGCCGTGTGCGTCAGTTTAGCTGGGGGTCGTGCTGGAGTCTCTTTGCCCTGCTTGCGAGGTTGGCGCGCGCTGCGGTTCGCATGGCGTAGGTCGGCGCATATTTCGCACGTGAGTTCTCGGTCTTCCACGTGGCGACGAACAGCTCGGTGCGCTTCTCGCTCTCGGTCACGAGAAAGGTTCACGTCCCGATTAGCTCCGAATAGCTGATTTTGCATCGTAACCGTCCGATATCTACCGCGGCTGACGCTTGAGGCGTGCGGCGAGTTTGGGATCGACGACGACGTTATCGAGGAACTGGTGCCATGATTTGGTCGTGCGGCGTGCGTCGCGGATCATGTCGGCCAGTTCTTCGACACCATGATCGGTGAGCGCGGCGATCGCCGCGTCCGGGCCGGTGTAGACGCTGATGATGTTGCCGTAGCTCAGGTTGTCATCGTTCGAGACGATAGCGTCCAGCAGCTCTGCGTCTTCCTCGAGCATGGTGGCGACATAGTCGAGGGTGCGGACGTAGGTGATTGTGCCCATCAGGCGGCGATCGCCTGGCGAGTGACGAGCGGCGACCAGTTCCAGGGGAGAAGCTCGTCGATCCTGTTGATCTTGTGGTCGTGGATGCGATCGAGCAGATCGGTGATGTAGGCTTGGGAATCGAGGCCGTTCATCTTGGCGCTTTCGATGAGTGTCATGGCGCGGGCCAGCGTCTCAGCGCCGGCCTCGGAGCCGGCGAACAGCCAG